>JAAUXU010002358.1_pt1 | contig 45421 bp, 23 predicted proteins | sample 7278151 | NCBI WGS metagenome assembly JAAUXU01 (sample SAMN14350113, study PRJNA611818) | marine sediment metagenome | isolation source: surface marine sediment (1.8m) | place: French Polynesia: Moorea | collected 2018-08
CCCCGGTCGTACGTATGGAGCTCCACAATAAGACTGTTACCAATTTTCCAGAATTGGCACATATGTACAGAATATACGTAGAGAGAGACGAATTGGCATTCTATTTGGCACACACGATCCACGCCAGGGCGTGAAATAACTTCCCAAAATTCGATTTTTCACGCTCCAGATTTTTTGGAAAAGAAAACGAAACACCAAGACGACCACTTTCTTGACGAAAGACGCCGATTGCTTCCTTCCCTTGAACTTGACCGCGTCACTACAGGCCCTGGTGGGCCTCAGTAGGCCTAACATCTAGGAGGGCCTTTTAACCACCATCTTCTAATTCATCCGCGCGTTGAAGCATCTGGTTTTTTTTCTTTTCACGCTCGAATAGTAGAATTTTTTTCAATGGAAGAACTCGAAGAAGAAAACTTCTCCTCAGAGCAGGAAGAACTGGAGCTCCAAAGACAAGAGGTTCTCTGACTGAAAGGAGCTCAGACACAGGGAGGCAGCAGCGACTGCGGCGCCAGCCTGAGCAGCAACGTGAGCAGCAACAGCAGCAACGTCTCTTACCGTATCAACGTCTTCCTACTCCGTGTGAACCATTTCTCCGCCTCGTTTTATCTCGACTCCAACTTCCTCTCCTTGTTTTCCCGCAATTCGTCACTCGGGAGCTTTTTTTTTCGTTATTTGCGCAGGAATCGCGGATTTTTCCTGCTCTTTTCCTTATCTCACGGGGGAAGAAGAGTCAAAGTCTCTTCCTAAAGAGTCTTTTTCTTCCTCAGACTTCTTGATTTCAAATCGACGAAGAAGAACCTGTTTCGCAGGCAACCAAATCGAGACTTTCCACTTCTGCGCAATCTGGAGAGACAGAGAGAGAGAGGGAAAAAAGGCAAACAACAGCAGGGTTTGTTTTGCTGGGAAATTCAAATATTTGCACTGGAGCAGCCAAGATCGACTCGGCCAAATCCCTCTCCACCGTCTGCGCAAACACTCACGGGTGTTTCTTCAGCTCGACGCTCGTCAAAATCTGTCCACAGTCATCACTATGCAAAGCGGTCGATCAAGGAAGAGTCACACTTTTTTTTCGCAAAAAAATTGCCAAAAAAATTTGCCTGTTCTCTATCTTGGCGCCTTCGGCGGCTTCGCTCGCTTCGAACTGGAGAGAGGAGAGGAAAAAGAGCCTCTTCTCGATCGGCGAAGTGACCCAAACGCGCGCCAACGACGGCGACGGCGGCGACGCGGGCAAGACTTGGCGCGCGTCGCGCGCGCCAGGGATCAGTTTCTTCTGCGCGCGCGGGTGGAGACGCGCGCACCCGCGCGCGCATATGACAACTTCATATCGTTCCTCTCCGGTTTAAGGACGCATTTGCACGGACAGATTTTTGTGCTTCGCCGTCGCTTCCTTTCCTCGTCCACTCGGTGCTGTTGCAAACTTGGGTAGAGAAAGTTGCCAATTTTTCTTGATTATGGGTGGATTTTATCCGCCAGAGCAAACACAGCCTCAGGGACATGATGAGAGTGCACATCGAGGCTTCATTACAGTACAATAACCAACGCAGGAGACCTTTTCGTGCAGCGCAGTTGATGAAATTCTGTTGACAAGAATATTATTTGGCAAACTTCTTTTTTTTCCTTGGAATTCTTGCTAAAATATGTCTTTGCGTCGACTGTTTTGTCGTGCACGAAGCAAGGGAAATGTGAGCTGGGTCGAATCACTAAATCTCAAGTCGAATAACGTGTGCCAAGAATCTCAATCCGGAGCCATTCGTGAACATCTTCGGTTATGAATCTGACTCGAATCCAAGCCACAGCCAATCTATCCTGAGTGGAAAATTACGGGGTTGCCACATGGGACCTAAATGAAGTTCGGTCTTCACCTCGGTCCATCTCTCGTGGTTGCCAGTGTTGCCACCACCGTCAGGGTCGTTTCTCGGCCAAATCTGCCAATCTCGGCCAAGTCGCATTCGCCAGCTCGTTATGAGATTCGAATCGGCGACTCAGATCTGCATCTGTGGGGAGTCCTTCAAGCTGAGTCTGGCAAAGACACGAGTCGGACTCGACTCAAGATTCGGGCCTCACGCACACCACTAATGACTTGGGCCTTCCTTCCTCTCCTCCCTCCATGAGCTAATTACCGCCTACCCCTTTCAATGAGGTCGTCCGGGCGCGTACGCGGTTCTCGGACTTGGCGACATCGGACCCCGAGACGCTCATGGGCCTCGTTGAGCAGTAAATCTGTAGAGCGGCATTCAGACGCCTCACATTTGGGAGGCGCCGGCGGGAACGACGACGACGACGACGACGACGACGACGGCAACGATGCCTTCCGCGTTCACGTCGGTATCCGTGGCGCAAAATGTGGGCCCGGAGAACACAAGCATCGATTAAAGCGCGCGCGTTTGCATTTCCAAAGCAAATAAATGGGAGCTGCTCAAGGAAGAGGGACTCAATGTTCCAAGAGTGTTTGTTGTTTGCGTTGCTCCTGCAGCAGCGTCTGCATTGACGGACTTCGTCGTGTCCGTGCGGTAGCACAGGAGCGTTACCGGCTGGCAGTCAGTGCAGTGCAACGTTGCTGCTGCCCCCAAGAAAGGGGTGTCTGCTGCACTGCACTGTGTGCAGGGGGACGGGACCAACTGATCAGAGGACATCTCAGGAAATGAATATGTTATGTGTGGTGGAGGTTGAATGTGCCAGGGATCCAGTACGTCCACTGGCACAGCAGTTGTTTCTCGTGGAAGGTCTCCTACTGCCTCCTCAGAGAACAAGCCTGACGTCGTCTAAAAATGTCTCGTGGGCCTGGGTGCGCATGAGCGTAGGCCTGAGGCCTTAGAATGGACAATCAAGCACACTTAAGTCTGGCGAGGATGGTGGCCTGAACGTCCTGAAAAGAGCGCGGTTTTTTTATAGGTTCTTTGTATAGCTCACGAGCTCTAATTAAGCCATATTCCGGTTGTCTTAATAAAGCAGCAATTCATAACTTTCGAGTGGTGCAGAAGTTGGGTCTGAACGTGCTCGACAGTGGGATCTACAGCAACAATGTCTAAAAATGTATCCTATACCTAAGCGGAGGTAAGAGGCTCTTTCGTGTGCACAAAATAGCGAGTAGAGAGCCCCTGAAAACCCTAAAAAAGTTATTCTTTTTGCCCACGAGGCCTATGGAGACCTATCAAATAGGCCTATGAAAAAACATGTAACGTTTTTGACGGAAAATCTGGCCAAGAAGAAAGTCCAGTACGAAGAAGATGAGCAGAGAAAAAAGTCGGAAGTAGCACTTCTTTCCACTTGTGCAAGGTCACTACTCTCCATGACATTTTGGTACTTGACGTACTTAGAGAAACACTCTTGAAAAGATTGTCCCTTTACTCAGTTTACACTCAAGATTAGTACTTTCAAGCTAAACTTTTCTTTGTTTCAACTCTGGCGTCAGCATCAGCAAACGACGAAAAGTGAGTGAAAATAACACCTAGTGCAATTTCTTCAAGTGAGTACCTAAAATGTCAGCGATGCTGGCCTCTGACCGCTCTGACCTCACCTTGCACTTCCTTTTGTGTCATGCCCAAGGGACATTTTCTTTTCCTTCTTCACTCACACTGCAAATTGGCTTATCTTTGTTACTCCACACGAGCATCTGGGTTGGTGGAGCCACCAGAAATCTGCCCCGACTTCAAGGTAATCGTCCTCACTCCAAGCTGCTCGTGCAGTGGCACCCATTTAACACAATGAGCTCGGCTGTTGGGGAAAATGCTCACGTGCAGAGTCCAATGGCAGCTGTGGTTTTTTTTTCTTTTAGATGTGAAAAATGACCCCTTATTAGAACCGAAGGCTGTTGGAATAAGGTTTCCCAATCTGGAATGTACAGGGTGACTGAAGCAGGGTGTAACCGAGAAGCATGCAAACTTGGACGTTTCATTTTTTTCGCAGTTTTCTCACTTTTACTAGTGGCCAGGGTAGGGGGACATCTTTTGGTCGATGACCAAAAATAGATCTTGACTGGCAACTATGTCGTCCGGGTCAGGCAAACCAAGCTAGTCAATGCCACTCTCCTTTTACCCAAAGTGAGCAGGATAAGATCACTGAGGAATGCACTGGATCCCCTTGATTTTGGCATTTAGAGAGATGAACAAGCAGCTTCCTTTCAAGATCATTGGGAGCAATTGGTACAGGTTTGGTCAAGGATTATGGAGCTTTCCGGACACAGGAGATGGAATTTAATGTTGCCAGAGTCCCCCCCCCCGGGGAATTTGTCAGCTGTGAATGGCACCCGCGTCAACAGCGCATTATGAACATAAAATGTCCAGATGTCGCCTTTGTGCCCGGGATGTAAAGCTCTGTGTAAATGTAAGCTCTAAAATGGGCTTATTAAAAATCTACAGTTTCTTTTCATCACCCTGTATGTTTTTAGATCATACATTGAGGTGGGGACGTTAACTGCAGCAAGGCTGTAAGAAGAATGTCTTTACTCGCACGATTTTTTACTTTCAACAAGTAAAGGTATTAAATCACTTCCGAAAAATGAACACATAAATTTGCACCTGTTCACTTAAAATGTTCCTTTTTATCACTCATACTTCGCTGGAGGAATTGAATGGAGGTTCCAGTGTAGCAAATACAGGTTGGACTAAGCAGAACTGCAACTCATCTTCAAGGCGAGTAACGACATTTCTAATCTCCTTAGTCCACCCTGTATTGGCTGCAAAGGCGACAAAGGCGACAAAACAAAAAATCCTCCGCTCCATGGTGCCAGCATATCGAGGTTCCGTGACGTAAATTGCCTCATTTCCGACTTTGTTACTCTGGGCAGCGTAGACAAGATACAGAAATAACTTACTTTCGAAGCTTGAGGCGAAATTGTGGTTCTACCATAATTGTCTAGACCGCGAAATATTGGGGGACTCTAATATTCCAAAGAATTCTAAAGAATATTTGTTTGAAAATAAAGACAAGCATTACTCTTTTCGCTCAGTTTCAGGAGGTCGAGGCCCAGAGTGTTCTGCAACGAGTGCGCGCACAAGTGCAGAGCTCGAGTTTCAGAACAGAGGGAAAATAAAGTAAAAAAGTGCTCATTTTTTTACCATGGAATTTTCTTTTTACCCTGCCACAGCCAAGTAGACGATTGTGACAACAAAGTTCTTTGCTTTCTGGTGAGTTTCTACGAGCTCCTTCTCATGAATTTCTGGCTTTTCTAAAGAAAAAAGTGAAAAATGCGAGAAAAAAGTAAGAGATGCGAGATAAAAAGTTAAAACGACATGAAAAAAAGCTCTCTCGTCCATCCTTTTCTTACTTTTTTTACCCTGCGTGAGAAAAAGTGTCTGCGTGAAAGAAAATCACTATACGCGGAAGCAAATACTGGATATGGTAGATAAGGGCAAACTGGCACGTGCCAGAAAGCTAGGAGTTTCGCGAGGGTCACTGAGGCATGACTTACCCTTTGTATTTACTTTTGAATCATCCTTAAACCTTTCCAAACAACTTTTATTTTCTTCATGCCGACTGATTTCGGACACAAGGCAAACAACAAGCTCTTGAAGAGAGGGATCCTGTGAGACCGCTGATCTTGTGTGACAGAGAGGTAGAAATGAGCGTGAAATCTTGATCAATGTGGACGTTTAGACTTGTTAGCGACATTGTCAAGCTGGATCGGGGAATCCCCATCCATGATTTGCAAGAGGCACTTCGTCTGTCCCACTCAAGAGCAGGTTTCATCCTCTACAAGGACCTGAACATGTCCTAAAAATGGTGTTTTCTTCTGTTCTTGGACAGGTCTCGCAAGATGTGTCTCTGGTTTAGTGGCTGTGGCTTGCGTTAAAAATCAGCTGACATGAAGTCAATTGAAGATGATGCACATAAAATCACTGCCGGAGCTTGTCATATATTGTCACAAAGATAAGTTCACTTAAGCCTGAATGGCCCTCGTACATGTGACGGTTCTCTTCTGTATTCCAGTTGTCCTCCTCTGTGCCAGTTGAAGTAAGCACCGAGCATCAGAAAGAGAGGTTGAGCACAGAAAAGTGAAGCAGTGACTTTCAGAATGTCGTTAAAACAACACCACCTACTTGAAAAGGTTCATGCGAGCCACAGTTCGAATCTCTGCTTTGTCGTCATTGTTTTTCTTACCAATTGGCATATTCGTATTCAATGGGAATAAAAAGATCGTCCCAGTCCGCATCAGCTGCAGCAACTTGATTCACAGAGGTTAAAACTTTTTAATTTCTGTCCAAAAATTGTCGCGCTACAGTAGCGAAGTGTAAAAAGTGAAGCATTGACAATGTCATCCAGTAGTGCGTGGACTGTGCGGACGCACCCACTGTGTGAACGTATATTTGTTAGTCACAGATCGTATCAAAGACTTTGAGAGCGACTTTGAGGGCGATGACAGCACGGGTGAGGTCGCTCGTGGCGATGACGTCTCAGGCGATCATAAGCGCGTGTGTGGATGCCAACTTTGGGGACGATATCGCCAGAGATGACGGATACACACACGCAGTGCTTTATATTTTGGCAACTCTTCCCAATCGGCCAAGCGGGTAGCACGTAGGTGCTGTATATTTGCCGGACCCAACCAGCTTCGCTGCTTGTATGTCGTCCCTGCGCACGTCGTTCCTGCGTGCATCGTCCCCACGTACGTCGTCTCTGTATATGTAGTAAAGCTAGGTGCGCCAGTACAACATAAGCAGTACATGGACAGACCAACTGCTTGCTTTATATAAGAGACTAGAGAGAGAACTTCATGCTGTTCCTCCCCCCCATTTGGTCCCCGCCCATGCAGTCACCGTCGTCACCGCTAGTGTAGTTACCGCCTATGCAGAGCTGGCTTATGTAGTCACCGCCCCATGTCGTTACCGCCTATGCACTAAAGCTACATAAGCCATTACTACATAAAGCAGTACAATAGACGCACAAACAGACAGACAGGAAGGGAGTTTAGTCACTGCGTTATATAAAAACAGATGTTCATTATATTAATTACGGTGCTTCATCAGTTTTTCGAATGAGAGTTGAAACCGAACCTGAGCAATGATCGTGATTGTTTTCTCAAGCGAAAAGGTCAGTTTTCCTGTCACAGCAACTCACAACTTAGCTTAAAGAACAACTGTTGAAAGTTTGTACTGGGAGCCTGATATTATAGTTCAGAACTAAGACTCTAAGGCAGAAGAGCGTCAGAGGCTAAAATCAAGAAAGTTTCGGGATACCGACTGTAATTTCAACCGACGAATAAGATCTCCTTGCAGTGCAAGTTGCCTTCAGGACTATTTTGATCTTACAAAAGGAGCTACTTCCGAACACTTTTAAAAGCATATTAGATTCTCCCGAAGTTATCCAATGTTGACTGTTCGAAGCCTTTCAAGTTTTTTTTTTTTACCTAAAAGGCAAAGCTTAGAAATGGGGAAAGTTTGCTTTTAAATTCTTCGACATCTGAGACTCGCTTGAAAAAGGTTAACACTAAAGTTCAAAACAATTTTGACTTGTTAATGACAGATTTCTCATCTTGCAACGAATTAAGTTTACTGACAAGAATGCAAAATGAATAGGGACTTTGAGGTTCTGACCTCCGAGTCGATTGACCTCATGTCCGACGGCTAAACAGGGTTGCCAAAAAGTTGCCCCCAAAATACAACTCTTTGTTTGTGTGCAGCAGCGAAATTTCTGCTACAGCGAGGACTGAGAGTGGATGCTGATTCACCCAGCATCTGATGGCATCACCAAAGACCTCGTACTCTGAGTCCTCCTCAACCCTGACCCAGGTCTTCTAAAGGCCCCCTCGAGGAGTCACTTTCAGCGCCTCCGGACAAAAGCTTTGTTCACCCTGAGGTCCTTCTGGACGGTGGAGGAGGCCACATTTGCTCTTCCACTGCAAGTATTGGCTCAACTCGGTCTTGTGCTACAATGTGGTTCAACATGCCGCATCGTACTATGACGTACCTAAAGACCACCTACTTCCTCTGCAGCAGCTTCCACTGCCACACGAACTCGAGTGGTCTCCGCCACCTCTGCTTGTCTGTGACCACTAACTTTCTTCTGATGACTGCATCAGTCTAGAATAAACGTTTCTGACGAAAGCATCGCTGGTCTCACATCACGACTTGATAGAGTCAAATTTCCTCTGCTAATAGAACTTTCACGTCATAAAAACCTCCACACTCAAAGCATAGTTAACATTTAGCTACTGATTTTGTGAAATTTCTGAGTCTATTTCAGACGTACTTTTGACGTTCGCAGGACAGGGTGAGGAGGTAAAATGTGCACAATTTATCATTCGAATTTAGCGCTGTTAGGGATCACTTTATTCCATCTGCTGATGCAGCTGAGCGTCCCTTGGGGTATGGCACAAGCGTCCAGATACTCGCAAAAATGACCAGGGAGGATGGCAAAGGGCAGAGAGGGTCGCTGATCTTCTTGACGTGCATGTTCCCGTTCATGTACAGCTCCCTTGCAAGCGAAACTTCTCCAAGTTCTGACCAGCTAAGTACTGGCAGGCCATCATCTCCATGTTCAAATCTGCTCTCTGTTAGTGGAGAGGAGATCCAATCATACTTGTCACAACAGATCGGAGTCACTAAAAGCTACCATCACAGCAGCATTGGATGCCATCCCGGAGGACATCAAGGCAGGATGCAAGTAGTTCCGCCCCGGGGGGGAGTCTGTCACTGCTGCATGCATTAAAGCAAGAGGCGTCATCGGAATAAAGTTGTTGAACAAAAGCCTCAAAATGACAATCTCTGTACGAATATAAAAGAAAGTTTGGGTTTATTGTCACAGATGGGTGTCACAATGACTGGCCCAATTGAACTCTAACTTGCTATGATGATTGTCTACGATCCAGAGGGTGACCTTGAAGAAAAAAAGTCCAAATTCAAAAGTTAGTCTTTCAATTAGAAGCCTTTAATTTTTCCTACTCTTTCAGTCAATATTTGCCTGGGCTGCCTGGTTTGGCAATCACTTTTTTGGCGGGTGCACCTGCTAGCAAATTAGGCCACGTTCAGCTGTGCACATTTTGCCTCCTCACCCTGTACATAATTTCAGCAAGTAATTATGGCTGCAGAAAAGTTCCTTCTTTGTTGCTCAGTTTCTTCCCCTTTTCAAGGAAGCTGATTTTTCATTCGGAGCACAGAAGATTCATTGACAACGACCGTAGATCATTGTGTGACGAAGCGAAAAGTAAGGGGTGTCCAAGCACAAATCGGACTAATTTTTGCCTTCGTTCTTTATATGGCAACTTCTGGATGTAACTTCTTGTGCGTCATATTCAACCCTCTTCAAGCAACTTCCATTTTCTTCGTGTCAGCTCAGCTTTAACGCACTGCAAACCACAAGCAATTTTACGAGATTGTGTCTGAAACGCCCCTCCAGTTACATAACTATATATTACCAGAAAACAATAATTTCCCCGACGCCTTCTAATACGAAAGAAATATTGTCCATTTTATTTATGCCTCCGTAATTTCCCCTTTAACACAAGAATTCATGAATATTGTCTTACATTTTAGGTGTAGTTGTCCCTTTTTAATGAGCGCCATCTAATGTATAATGCCCGAGGGTCGTATTTACGTCTGTGCGTCTGTCTGCCTGTCTGTCTGCAGCCACGAAACAGCCGGCCGGTCGGTCGGCCGTGAGATTTGTCTGTACGTCTGTCTGTACACGCGTGTGGATCGTGCAAAGCACATGGACTACCGGAAGTGCGCGGACTGGGCACAGTGCATGGATTGCTTGAAGTGCATGGACTGCACAAAGCGTGTGGACTGCGCAAACTCACATTTGAGTCATTCTCTTTGTCTTTGATTTTGGCGTTGACGTCGAGGGCGACTTCCAGGGCGGCTTCGAGGACAACGGCGGCAACGACTTCCAGAGCGATAATGGCAACGGCGAGAGCGAGGGCGGTCGTAAGCACGTGCATGGATGGCAAGTTTGGCGACGATCAGTATAGGGGTGGGAGATGCAGATGAGGTGGTCCCGAAGGTGGCTGTGCCCAATGCCATCCCACCTGTCCTGGTTTTGTCACCCCGGATCCTGCATGCCACCTGAGTCGCCTGCATGCCACCTGCATGCCACTGAGTGTGCAGTTCAAGCGGCATGATGCCCAGGATAGCCTCCAGGCCAGCAGTGGGAGGGGAACAGCATACATGGGCCGTAGCCAGCAAACCTAGCCTTTAGCTATCAACGTTGGTTAAATTCTTTAAGAAGCAAATATACAATTTCAAAAGTTCTAATCTCATCTGCACTGTATCAAAGGTCTACCTGCTTACAAAGTCAACACTGTCTGGTCCCAATACTGCTTCTTCATCCACTTCTTCTTGGTCATCCTTTTACTTCATTTTGCGCCAGAAATGGCAACTCTGTTCAACAATACTAGTGCTGGAGAGAGGCAGGAAAAAAGCCAGATGCCAGTCGAGTTGAGTCCGGCCAAAACATGACTCAAATCGACTTGACTCCAGCACTAAGCAATACATATTTTCAATCTTTTGTCAGATTTTAGGTCAGAAACCCTGCAATATTCCGGATTGTTCCTTGCAAAGTCCTTCACAATCATTGTCAGTTCCACTGTCTCCACCTGGACTTTTTCAGCTTGGCAGCTTCGACAGTGCCAATTGATCTGGCATAAATTCCATTTCACAAGTTTTGGCATTCAGCCATCTTCACCTTTGCTGAAATGCAGACTCTATTGTCATGTTAATGGGCGTTGCTTTCACGCCATATGTGTCCCACCAATTTGACAGACGCTTTCCAAACTTTGGCTTTTCAACATCTCTACCAATCTTCAAGATAAAAAGCTTAAATTGAAGCTGGTAAAAAACCTTAGATCAGACAGGATTTACTCTCCTATTGATCGTACCGTGGCGTCATGACGCTATTAATCCTTCAGACTTTAATATTCGGCCCCCGCGCAATACTGTTTAAATCTTCTATGGTGGATTGAAGTAAATGTATGAATTGAAATATACGGATGTGTAATGTGGTATATACCGTACATAGATAGTATCGTTGTTTTTTTATTCTATGTTCTAACCTTTTCGTATTCTGCATTTGCCATGGCCATCAAAATCGGAACACCTTCTTAAGTACTGGATTTAAGCGGCGAAACTTCATCGCGAGAAAGGGGGAGATTATTCTAAAAAAGCGTTTGACTCCATCTTCACAACTTGACATTAAGTAACAAACCTTAGATGCACTTGGCAAAATTCCAAAATTTGCGATTTTGGTCTAGCCTCCCACTCTAGATGTCATCAAAGTATTGGGGATTGAATGAACTTTCAAGAAGTCGGTACCATTTTGTGATCAAATACATTTTAAGTACGTAAAACAGCCGCTCCTCGCTTGTCCATCATTCCAGGACTCACTGCACAAGTCCAATGGCATCTCCTCCAGACCAGTTTCAATGAGAGCGCTGTTGACTTCGACGATGGCTCTGTTGGTGACACTCGGGTATTCACCAGTGCACGGATTCAGTCGCAAATCCCTACCCTCGGGCTGGAATCTCTACAGCAGATTCCTCTTCAGACAAGTCACTCTGATCTCATTGGCCTGGAACTTGAGCATCGTGAGGAGTTATTTCAGTTATCTGTCCCAATCATCCAGCAGCCGCTCGAAGTGGACGACCAACACCTCCGCGTCCATCGTGATCCAGTTGGAGATTTCCTGGAGAGCAAACTTTTCAAGTCCAGGCTCGTGCGCACCATTCCCAGCCTCCCCGCTGTTCCTGAAATAATGTAAGTGAATGGATTCCGATGAGCAGCAAAATTGCACGTCCTGGTAGGAGAAGAACAAGAGGAAGGTCGAAGTCATCCCAGCGTCATCAACGTCAGCCAGGGTAACCCCTGGTTGGGCGAGAGGAACCAGAGCCTCTACCCGGTGTTTTTCTGAGGATGAGCAACCTTCTTGGCGTGGGCCAAGTCGATGTACTTGTGATGACAGTCGTGAGTCTTCGACACCAGGATTCTGACGAAGACGACAAGAATGGCTTGGTGAACTGGGTGATGACGTCCTTTCTGCTCAGCCAGGAGCATTTGTCAGTCCTGGGGCTACCATTCAGCGTCATCTCGACGACATTGTGAGCTCGTCCGAAGACTTCTACGTACAGCCCATGTGAGATGTCCTCTCTGGTCAGGTACGAGTACTTCGCGGCCAATTCGGCCTTGTGGTGGCGGGACAATGCCTCCGGTGCAGTTGCTCTCGATCCAGTAGTACTAGCCCACCTTGTTCTGGAATGACATGTGGGATCACGGATCGCTATCAAGTCCAACAGTTGTAAGTTATGCTTCTCCCATGACTGGAATTAATCATTTGTGAAATGAACTTAATGATGACAGAGTTGGGAAACTTTATACCTTCGTCTGTCGGCTCCGGAAAGTGACGAATGCCTGGCTCATCTGGCAGCCCACGTCTGTCCAGCTGGCCTGGTCGAGGACGATGTCAGCAGGGGAGAAGTGGCTCTGAAAAGGAACCCTGAGTCGTCCATAGAACTCTGCGTCCTAGGCCTTCAAGGCCTCGAAGTCCTTCAACGACTCAAGCCACTGGTACAACGATGAGGACGAAGACAGACACGCAAGTTGATACGGCACAAGAGGGTATGCGGACCGTCCACACCGCCTTGGTCACAAATGACCTCGTTTTTATGTGACCTCAAAGCAAAGTTTACCTGAGCAAGAAGTGATTGGTTACTTTTGCGTCTTCTTCGTTCATCGTGAGGCTTCGCATTCACTATAAGTAACCCTTTGTTTTATGTACATGCACCGTCAGACTTGAAAGTATTCGCAACATAACGTGCATATGAAGTAAACTTCTTATTCAAATCACCGGCGCCGCCTTGAATGCGCAATTCCCCCCCCCCCCCCGTAATGAAGCTGTTCACTTGAGCAACTAAGGGCCCCAAACTTTCCAGCGGTGTAGGAAAAGGTCTAGCCACAATGTCGGGAAGGTTGCATTGTTCGTCATCGACTTGCACTTGTGCTGGACTTTCAGGTGGACGCCGTGATCGAGGACGAGAAGGACTCCAAGTGTTATTGCTTCAGCCTAACAGTTACCAGCGATTACCCGCTACGCGCCTTGCTGGGTGGGAAGTAGGTATGCAAGACTGATCATCCCCCAACCTCTCCATCCACGCACACACTTACAATCGCCCTCACCGCCACCCGCGCCCTCACCCTCACCCTACCCCTTGCTGTTGCTACAATAGCCCTCGAAGCCGCTGTGCAAGTCACCGTACTACTTGCGTAAGTTCAGGCTGTGCTTCGCGCAGTCCATGCGCACTGCATACGGAGCTCGCGAACAGACAGACAAACGCACACACACACAGACGTCACTCATTCTTTCAATATATTAATTGTCGAAAAAGGTGCCAACCTGAAGGTGTTGCCGACACTGTCGAGTTTGTATCTCTGTTCTACGTATTTGACAGAACTTGAAAACTGACGTGACGATAACATTACCTTTAGGCCCGGTACGCTACCTGTACTCAACGAATCTGCTCCTGCGCGTGCAATGAATCTGACGTCAGTGGAGAGCGATGAAAAAGTGCAATTTCGTCACAGACTCCTCATGGCTTCGCTCTGAATAAGACCCACTGATTTGACAACAAACAGTGTAGTGATTTTGAGCATTCTGTGACCAGACTACGTACATGCTTTTTCTCGCTCTCTCACCATCAGTCACCATCATCTCATCACTCTCGAAGAATGCCTTATAGGAGATTTTGTGAATGCTGCATTCACAGATCAGGGCACGAACTTAGATGCCTTCAATAAGTTGTCTGGGCCTAAAATTTCCGCCCATGACTTTGTATTAGATTCATCAGTGTATATCGCACTATATAAATAGCTTCACCATTTTCTCCCCCCCCCCAGCTCCTTCAACCAAACTCTATGATCTGACCCTGCTCTCCTACACCTGTGCTTGTCCCTTCTCCTTGACTATGCACTTTCTTACCTAATGTTTACCCTCGTCTATGGGGAATAAAAGTTCACGCTAGAAACACTCACATCACAACATAACCGACATGAAGAAAAGAACAAGATTGGACCTCAGAAATATACGTTAAAACCTGCACCTAAAATGTGACAACAAAGAATAAGAAAGTGCAAGTAACATTTATAGGAAATGCTCGACAATAATCAGCGAGACCAAGCTTAACAAGCTGAAGAAAACTGAAAAATCACCAAAAACTAACAACATTCAAAAAGCAATAAATGAAAACAATCAATGACCGGAACTTTCATTAATTTTAAACAACTGAACAAAAATATACAATACTTATGAGACAATGTTTTTGGTCCACTGAATTAACAATTGGTCGCTGACATGATCAGTCAGCCTCTTGCTGGACAATGCATCTTCAAGCACTGAAAAAGCTTTTGCAATTTTCTAAAGTGATGGATGCATCTCTGAAGTTGGGCGTCATTTCACGATCTTTCTCTCTAAGACCAGGGACATTTTTGCCTCTTCAGACGATGTCAGCCAGCATCTCTCATTTGGCATCTACAAGGGAACTAGACCAGTACCTGGGAGAGGAAGACCTGGCAGACATGCAGCACCAGTTTGATGTCCTGGCAGCCCCCAAACAGCCTTGCACTGCTGGAAAAGGTGGTCAAAATGCTGGCTATGGCTAAAGGTCATCTCTTCCAGTTGGGAAAGGTAGAAAATCTGAAAATTTGGTGATGTCATTTGCTAAAAGCTCACCCAATGGCAATATTACTTAAAGTCTCTAGACTTGACAATTGTCCAATAACATTGCCCTCAGTTGTAAAACACTCCAATATCTTTCTGCGTGGCAATGTGTGCTGTTGTTGCACATCCAATCGCTAAATAGGGATGTTCTGTTGTTGTGCAACACTCCTTTTGTGCAGATGAATTTCCACTGTGAGACACTCGTTCTCTCCTGGGTGCTGGTCCAGTTCTTCAGTAGATGTCTGTGTTTTTTGCTTGGAATCAATTCCATTTTCTCAAGAAAGAAAACAACTGAGCACACATTGCATGGTCAAAGTTGCCAGTCACAGTGAAGAATGGCAAAAAGTGAAAAAGACAAAAAGGTGCGAATAAAATGCAAAGACTGCAATTAAAGTCTGAAATGTACAAAAAGTTATTTTCACTTTTTTTCGTCTTTTGAGAATATTGATGATGAAAATGGAGTAAAAATCGGAAGGTGAGAAAATAGCGGAACTGGCACGCAAATTTTGAAAAAAAATTGTTACAAATTTGAAATGACTGATGAAAAAACCGTGAAAAAGCGACTACAATGCTAAACCATGAAATGCAATTTTTGTCACTTGAACCGATGATTTTTTCCCCTAAGACCCTGAGATCCATTTATGTTCGACAGCTGACCAAGGCGCAATATTCCAAACACCTAAATAAACGCAGTTATTTTCTGCATCGCTCACCAACTGCACCGAGAACAACACCTCTTACGCATGTGGACGTCGGCAGTCGAATTGGCGCCAATTCAGGGTAGTCTCTCAATATTGAGCGAGCGACTAAAAGACATTAACTTTTTATATTCTCAACTACGTTCGTGTGGTGTGAAAAAGAGAAAATGACATAAATTCCAGTCCTCCTTTAAAATTAAAATCTGGAGGCTAATGGAAAAAAGCGTGAAAAGATTTTTACTCGCAAATTCTCCATTTTGGGGAGCAGGAGAGTAAAGAAGGTAAACGTGTCAAAGAACATGCCAGAAAAGTCAGGCAATGCCAAAATTTTAAAGACGAATGAGTGATAATGTGCACAAAACAGCGTCATTTACTAAATGCTATTAAAAATAGTCAAATTGAATATTCAGGATTAGTAAAACACAGTGACTTCGCGAGTCACCTAAGAGTTGTTTGTGGAGAAGTGAGCTCATCAAGTCCAAATGCTTTTTCTTATAAGATCGCGTTGGAAGAGTCCAGAATAGGCATAGGCACGGTCCTCTGAATGACTTGTCACGGTTGAAAGAGATCTCAAGAAGCTTCCTGTTTCCTGGCAACCAAGCTAACAAATGGCTGTAATAATTTTTAGATCAACATTACTTGGCAGCTCTGGTTTCATTGATCAGTCGGCAAAGGGACCCGTCTTGCCCGCCAGAAGTCCGTATGTCAGAGGTTCGCGGCAAAGCTCTTTTGTCACTGCCGCAGGATCTTGCCCATGAAGACGATGTCCTCGTACACTCCGTCAACCTTGATCTCGTTCTTCAGCCTTCCCTCCTCTACGAAACCGAATTTCTTGTAAAGGGCGATGGCCGCGGTGTTGAAGGCGGCCACGTCCAACACGATCTTCTCTGCGCCCAACTTCTCGGCCTCTCCCATGAGAAACTCCATGAGCGCCGAACCGATCCCCATGCGCCAGTGACTGCGACACACGGTCAAGCCCAGCAAGAACACGTGCCTCGAGCGACGGACCTACCGACACATACACGCTACATGCATGCCAAAACGCATAGCCAATGGCAAACCTTTGAAGTGCACAATCCGGACCCCACCAGTTCCCCCGTGTCGTCGTCCCTGACCACGGCCACGACGCCGGCCTTGGAGTCGATGATATCCTTGAATCGCTTCTCCTCCTCCTCAACAGTTCTGCAAGGTTCGACCTTTGTGCACCTTCATGCGTGGCTCACGCTCATGCAGCAGCATCACCTGTAGTACTCGCCCCCGTCGAAGGAGCAGAACTTGGTCTCCCCTCCGACCTGGTTGAGGTGGCGCACGTTGTCTGCGGCGTCGGAGACGCTGGCATGCTTCACGGTGAAGCGCTTCTTCGGGCCAGAGCTCATGGTGGAGGAGATGATTTGTAGTTAGTCCTTTCCGCAGAGAAGCTCTAGTTACGTAATAGGGGAGATTGGGCAGTCTAGGCTAGGGTGAGGATCGCACTACACACTTTTGTGTACGCACTAGAGTTGCACAGCCCTGTACTGATACTAACACTTCGGAGAGGTTTGTCAGTACCTCATCACCCTGGAGCAGGAGAGCTGAAGCTCGCAGAATAAATTTTTTACGAAAACACTTTTTTTAAAAGTTGTCAGGGTATTAAAACACATCCCAATTCATGATTCATGTACGTGAGACATGCATGCATTTTTTTGCCATATTTTGACGGAAGATTAAAAAAGTTTTCTACTACGTAGTCCTTTGTTCAGAAAATCCTCGTTGGTCCATAAGGTTTTCTATGGTGGCCTCTTGGACCAGTACCCACAGCTCCAGTAGCTCTCTTCTCAGGGCCAGCCCAAGAGTTTTCGAGGTGCAGCCAAACAAGGACTTTTGGTCCATTAATATTAAGCCACGTGTACATACCAATGTCGTCTTTACCAATATTGCCGAAACTCAGTCATCATCGCGTGATAGGTACTATCAAGCAGTACAGAAACACAGTGTGTCTAACCATGAGATCAGGAGATGACGGAACAATACGTTCCACTAACGCAACCTCCTTTTTGGCTGCGGCGCTGGGAGAATTGTTCATCTTGCTCAACAACAAAGGTCCGCAGAAACTCAGACTCTGTCGACCATACGCAGAAGTACGTTGACTGGATCACAAGAATTCTCCTCTTCTCATGCGAGGCCGTTGTTGAGGTCGTCCAAGTCAAGGTCAAAAATTCCAGTTTTTAGTGCAGGACAGACTCAGAATTTGGCATGAGGCCACTAGATAAAACTTGTGGAACATCCCTAAAAATGGGGGGAGGGGGGACTCAGGTCTGTTCCCCTAATCTATGGGCGAGGTCGAGGCCACAACTGGAGACCGCAGAGGCCACACGGCACGACCGAGAACCAGTCTGAAAGTATGAGCGAAAAAAAAGCGTACAGGTACTCTCCCCTCCCCGATGGCAACCACTAAATGAGCTGACCGGAAAGGTGTAACTTTCCGCCTTTCCCGGACGAGGAGGGCGGATCAGGGCGATAATTTCAGAATTCCGTTGCCCATTTAAGAGGAGAGATGTGAAATCTCGGGTCAGAGCCGCTCCGGACCCGGCGGGCGTGGGCGAGTGAGAGAGAAGGCAAAAAGAGAGCAAAAAAAGGCCTACCTACGAAGGGCGGAGAGAAGAGTAGCGTAATGAGAGAAAAACGGGCCGGCCAACTTGGCACAAAGCAAAATATTTGGAGGGAGACTTTTTTCAGCCTTCCTCCAACCCCCTGTGCTTTTTTCAGCCCACCTCCAACCCCCTGTGCTTCTGTGTCCTCCCCTCCTGCTCCAGGGCTTTTGCTCGGACTGCGGAGAAGAATCCGACGAGAACTTAACAAATATCTCGATCGTCATAGGAGTGAAAGTGTCTGTAGGCCTAAAGCAGCCACGTCTTTATCACGTTATTTTCTGCAGATTGCAGCGAGCTGACGAGGCAGAAGTTCTTGGACTGGTCTTTTCATTAAAATGCGTCACATTTGGGCTTCGATCTCGACTCATTCCCTAATCCATCTCCGCATCCTTTCGTTCCAGAGGAGGGAGAGGAACTCGTACGTGAAGCAGGGTTGCCACGAAGAATCACCTCCGAGGATGAATGGCATGGTTAGCGTTGCCATCCGATTCGTCCATAGTTGCACAGGTGTGTGTGTGTGTGTGAAGTGCCCATTATCACACCTGTACAAGTGACCCACATCTGCTGACACAGGCGAGGAGAGAGAAGTGGAGAGAAGAGCAGGAAATTCAGGCTGCTGCCCAGACTGTTCTTGTTGCCGTCGGCCGTCTCCGTGGCAACCCTGGCGCCTTTTCTACGCGCTCGCTGCCCGCTGAGCGCGACTTGATGGCCCAGAGATGGATTGGCAAAGATGCTGGCAAAAAAGCTTTCTACGTAGTTCGTAACTCGTGCAGACACAAAGATAGGAAGGAAGATTCTCGACGATGGCAGCGAGCAAGATGAAAGAGCGAGCGAACGCGTGCTTGAAAACGACATTTTCCGACTTTCATCAGTCCTGTTCGTCCTGTGGATGAAGGCGGCGCAATTTCTCGCTCGAGACGTCCGTGGCCAACAACTGCCAGTCAATCATTGGCACCGTCAAAGTCTCCTGCGTGTCCGACGGCGACTTGAGCGGCGCCGTGGGGATTAACATATTCAAGGAGATGATGAGGATGATTCATTTCATCTGTGAGTGCGTGTGTGTGTGTGTGTGTGTGTGTGTGTGTGTGTGTGTGTGTGTGTGTGTGTGTGTGTCTGTCTGTCTGTCCGTATGTCCGAAGTGAAGGAAGAGAGGCACGATCAGGTCCCTCCCGTGCTCTGCATGTGCAACACTTACATGAAAATATTTCTGGATCCGCGCCAGATTTCGGTGCGGGTAGCAACATTTCTCCATCTGGTCCGGAGGGGCAACTTTCTCCCCCTGCTCTGCGTGCTCGGGTCCATTCAATTTCTAATTTGCGTCCGTGAGATTGGCTCTTTCTCTTCCTAGGGACTCATCTTCGCTCTCTATTTTTCTGTAGCCTGGATGCCATTACCAGGCCAAGTTAATCACCGGTCTACAAAGACTCTTTGGACGGACACGGTTGCCACTCTTGGCCGGACCGGTCGGACCCCGACAGATGGGCCGAGTGCGCCCGAGTCGGAGAACGCCAGCTGCCACAGCCTCCCCGCGGTCGTCTCCTGGAGGCGCCCGGACGCGTGACTCCGGGTCGTCGGGCCGCCCGTGTGGCAACCCCGGAGGCCGCTCCACCGTCCGATCGATGCTTCCCCCTCATCTTGGTCGGATGAGCCGCAAAAAACGCGCCCAGTAATTAAGAGCGACTGCGGAAAAGAGGAGAGACCCCAATTCTTGCCAGAAAATTCCCTCTCTCTTCCACGTGCAGGATGAGAAGAGCACCAAGGACAAAAACTAAGAAGAATGTATGTTTGCCTAACAGCTTAGTGAGGAGCTTGATCGGAAAGCGGACGAGAGAATTGTGTTAAGTACAACATGTGTGTATGAAAGCTCTCATGGAGAAGTGGATGGATGGAGTCTTCTCGGTCTCCCTGTCCTTTGGCAGCAGGAAATTCACATTGAGACACCAGTGCCATTAATGGTTTAGGCCTAAAAACCAGCAGGCCTCCTGCCCATGGGAAGGGTCGATGTGTGCGTGCGTGCGTGTGTGTGTGGGAGTGAGTGGTATGTACAGGGTCGAGCGAGGAAAATAAGATAGATGACTGGGCCGGGATTTCTTTTGTCTCACGACCAAGGCAAAAAAAATGGGGGGGTGAGGGAGAAGAAGAAGCCAGCGTATTATGACGTCAGACCAGACTCATGGGCCGACCGGCAGGCGGGCCGGCAGGCGGGCAGACAGGCAGACGACCTCAAAGTTACCTTAAGGCAGCTTTCCACTTGGTGTTCCTTCTTCTTCCAGGCCTCCCCCCATACACTCTGTCCTCCGGGCAGGCCGCAAATAGGCCTTGATGAGACCTCAAAGTTGAACCAAACCTCTTGTGGGCCATCATCGACATCGACGACGACAACAAGGAGAGCGTCGGCAAAAAAGAGGGAGAAGAAATGCCGGCGCCACTTCTAACGACTATATTATGCGCACTTTTGAACATCTGCGACGAGAAGTCAGACGAGTCCGCTGCCGTCGTCGCTGTGGCATGGACCAAACTTCTCTTGACTCCCCGTAAAAATGCGATCAATCCTCCTCATCAACCTGCCCGACAAGGGGGGGGGGGGGTGAGAGGGAGAAATCCCCTAAAACTCTTCCCCTCTCCAGCTTTATCGAGACAGACAAGTGCGCAAAAAAGTCAGGCAAAACTCCGATTTCTCCTCTGCGGCCTTTTTGCCTGGCACAAGAACGCGCCGCAAAACTGCTCTGCAGCATAAGAGGGGAGGGGGAAAAAAGAAATCTCCGATGCCGACCTTTTTTTTGCCGCCATCGACTTTGATTTTATTTGTCGTGTGTCTTCTCTGCGCTGCAGGTGCGAATGGAAAAGTTCGATCAGCGCTGCCAGGCAGAAAAAAAGGGTTGCTTTCCGGTAAAAGCGGGCAACGGCCTGATTGACAGCGATACCGTTTTCAGGAGGGATTACTTTTTTTTTGCTCAATTCGCTATCAGAGGACGAGGACGACGAGGACGACGACGACGACGAGGCTGGAGGACGGGACCGGAGGAGGGGGAGGAGGGAATCTGTCAACAACTGGACCACGTCGAAGAAGTTATTGTTCGAAATTAATTGATTGACGGAGGAAAAAAAAGGAAAACAAACACCTGCTCGACTGCAGAATGAAGCACAGCTGCTGCGCCGTGGGACCCGGCGGCGACGGCGGCCGCCGCCGTGGAGAGACCCATTGGGCGCGTCTGGATGGAGTCTTTGCCACTTTTGAGCCGCGCTTCCTGCCTGCACCGACTCAGGCCTTTTCCCCCACTCACAAAAAAGGCCCTCAAGAGTCATTCAAACTCGACTGGAACAGAAAAGTGAGAAGGAGGACTTATTCACAAAGATTAAGCACAGCGACAAGCACAAAAAGCTCTCCACTCTCGTTTAGTCCGCCTTTTTTGTCCTCACTTATCTCACACAAGTCAGTCAGAGGTAGAGAATCAGGCAAAGCCACTTTTTACCTCTTCGTGGATTCCTTTGATGCAACCACCTCCTTCGAAATGTCGAATCCCCACCCAAAAAACAGCCAAGGAGAAGGCCCAAACTTTTTGTGGGCCCGGTTTTTTTTTTGTCCCCTAGGGCCTCTTGAACCGGGCGAGGCGCGCGCGAAGCCCGTTTCAGTCGAGGAAGAAAGTAAAAAAAAAATCCAAAAAACCTCTTGCCCCCCCCTCACCAGCGAGCGCGATGAGCGCGCACTGAACGGCGATTCGCGCCGCGGAGCCCGGTTGAGCGGCCGTTTCCGGCGGCGGCGGCGGTTTTTTTGCGCAATTGCCGATGGCGGCGGCGGCCGCCGCCGCCGCTGCTTGGCCAATCAGGGCAGAGAAACATGCACGCACACGCTGAGAGAGTCAGAGAGAGACTCTTTCTGGCCTAGTGCTCTACTGTGCGCTTGGCAAGCAGAATTCAGGCAGCTGCCCCGCGAGGCAAAAAGGGTTGCGAGTGACGGCGATTCGCGGCGCGGCGGCCGGTTGGAGGCAGGAGGTCGAGCCTCGAAGACGGCGGCGGCGGCAGCGGCGGCGGCGACGGCGGCGACGAAGAAATAACGTCACTACCACTGCCAGTTAAGTTTTTACTCTCTCCAAATAGTCAAGAAGTGGAAAGAAAGAGAAAAGAAGCCAAGCCTTTTTTCCGCCTGAAAGTGCAACCCGCGACCAGAGATGCGGCAAAACGCCGTCGTCGTCGCCTCCACCACCAACAACGACATCTCCGCGTCTCCCTGAAGAAAAGACCCAAAAAAGCACCACTCGTGCCCAGACTGGACGCACACACGCGGGGGAGGAAAGCAAGACAGACCCCCCTCCACGGAGGAGCTGCAGAACACCTGGTCCGCGTCCCCCCTCGGCCTCAGCAGCCTCAGGTCAGTTCAGGGCTTGGCGTGCGAGTCGTCGTTGCACTGCAGGATCGTGGTTTCGTCGAAATAAAAGCCAGCACTAATTGCTGCCTTGGCCTCGCTTCCCCCAATCGTGATAAGGTTTTTCCTGGAAGAAGATTCGTGAGATCGCATGCGTTTACAAAGATCCCTGGGCAGTCGTCAGGGTTGCCACCATGCTGAGTGCAGCGTGCAAGTGGCCAGCGTTGCCAAACGTGCGCTTTTTGCTTCGTTTTCTCTCTGGCCGACCCCTGCAGATACCAAGAAGTGGCGGGGGGACCCCTTTTTTGCCCCCCCCCCTTCCCTCTCTCTCGTCGAAAACCCGATTCTGAAATATGTGAAACGACAGCCTGCGCATGCAAGCACGAAGACGAATCAGATGTGCCCCCGGTGAAGGCAGACACGGGCGGGAGCAGGTTTCAATTTGGGCATTTGTGGCCCAGCCGACGCCTACTTGGGTGCCCAGATCCACCTCTGGTTATCGTGTTTAAAGACCTGGCGCAACCCGATCCCCGGCCACGCGTGGGAGGCCTCCTCCGCCTCCTCCGTCACTTACATGCGCCACTAACATAATAACGCACGTTTGCGCGGCGCACAAGTGTTGCGCGGGAAAGTGAGTACGTCGCACTCGCATTATGTGCACATATTGAAACGCCCCAGATCTAAACACACACGCACATGTGGTAAAAATCTAAAGTACATAGTAAAAGTCCCGAGGTGGCAGCCAGAACTGGCCGGCCCTGAGCAACGTTGTTCAGACTGACGCACACCGACTGCGCGAGGTCCGCGGAGGCTTCGTTCCAGGAGGGGGAATCTGGCATTTTTTGCACTGCCCCCTGGCTGCTATCGACAGCGGCAGCGCAGCATTTTGTGGTTGTTCGAATAAAGGAGGCTGTTCAAAATGTGGAACATTTTAGAGACCTTTTCACGGTTTTGTGTGTGTGCCTTTTTTTTCCCCTCTCCTTGGTGAGACCTTTTCAAAAATACTCGTCAAAAATCAGAGGAAAACACGGATAAGAAAAAGCGCACTTTTATTAGAGCCTCCATGCAAAATTCATGTCTGCGCGGATGCTCCGAATGTCACAGATGCGTGCGTCGTCCATGATCTCGGCCAGGAGGAGGAGGAGGACGCAAAATTCTAACGAATTTAGAGCGCTGCAAAGTGTCCAAATCACTTGTCTCAGCAGACTTTTCTTTCCCATTCTTCTGACGTCTTGGCTCGACTTCACTCGTGACGGGAAAATGACAACTTTTTTGCCCCGGACGGAGGCGCTCGAGTCGGGGCGGGCCGACCTGGGGACTGTTTTTGCCGGGGCGCTTTTTTGGACCCCCTTCCTCCTCCCCCTACCGAAGGAGAACCCCGTTTCTGGGACCTCCGCGGGGTGTTTTCACCTACTCCCGAGCGCGATTGTGCAGCCTAAGCCGATCCCGAACAAGTGCGTGAACTCTGCTACATGTCAATTAATCTGCGTTGCGCCGTCGACCTTGAGAATTCTCCTTTGTTGGGCAAAGAAAGACTTTTGATCGCACGTGAAATGTTGCTGGTGTCTTAATCCCCCAGACAGTCTTGACTGTGTCTTAATCCCTCCGGGTGAAATAAATCTCTCCCCCTCTCTCTGCTTGGCAGTCATCATCACACAGTTTTCGTTGGACTCCTTGAAAAGTTGCTCTTTCTCTCGACAGAAATGCTTTCTTTTTCCAGCCACGCGCACGCACAATTTTTCCCATGTAATGTCGTTTTTTGCCCCATTCCCAGCTGCTGCAGCAGGACAGAAACCCCGTTAGAAAAGAGGGGAGTGCAAATAATCCGGTGGAGAGAGCTCAGTGCAGCACAGCACAGCAAAGCAACGTTTGCTTTGTGTTTGACTTGTAGCCTTTGCTTGTAATATCTGGCTGCTGCTGTCCGGACCCCCCCTGCTTGACTGACATATCATGCCCGAGAGAAATGAGAAAAAGCCTGGCTACAACAGGCTCGACTGCTGTGATGGCAATCTCGCCCGTGGTCCACGACGACGACGAGTGCGTGGAGATCCCCTTCGCCTTCAAGGCCAGACGGAATGCACAATTGTCGTCTGCAGGGGGGGGGGGGAACCCTCATGGAGCAGACATAAGATGAGGGAGATTCTGCTTTCCCGGAGCTGCGAAAACGATCAAAAGACACACAGATAAAAGATAAGTGGGTGAAAAGCTGATAAAAAGATTGGTGTACATTGCCAGCTCATGTCGGGACCAGATTGGTTTTCTACCCTGCCAAGAACTTGAGAGAGAACAGCAGCAACGAGCAAACCCCTTCTCTGCTCTCTCTCTCTGCCTCTCCTCTGCTCTCCCTTGGGATTCATGGGGGGAAAATTAAATAACATGTTTTGTTTCTCTTGTTGTTTGCATTCGGCTGCTCGGGCGCCTCCGCCGGCGCCTCCGCCGGCGCCCTCGCCGGCAGCAGCCTGGGCAACGAGTACGTGGGAATTGGTGGGAGCTGCTGGTGATAGGCTGGTGTCAGGTTTCATTGCCCGGGGCCATTTGTCAAGTTCGTGCGTGCGTGGACTTTTTTTTTTCGACGGCCTTTTTTTTGTTTCGTTCGCCTTCACCGGGGCGAGGAAGAGGAGAAAGGAGGGCCGCAACGCAGTGCAGGAAAAGACTTTGGGGCGCGTCGTGTCCTCCCTCTTGTCGTTGTTGTCCTCAGACTAGCGCAGCGACGACGGCAAGATGCGTGACGGCGACTTGTGATACGTGTGGCGCATCTGCATTCACTTCTTGTCTCTACTCTTTCCAGGGCTTCCTCCTGATGCATCTGGCCGGTCCTGGACAAGGGGAAGGAAAGATACAAAGCCAATTTCTCCGCCTCAGTCTCTTCTAAGAGACTCTAAAGAAAGCAATATCAGCCACAAAGTGGCCATCGAATCAGTCATAAAGTCTCCCTTCACCACTGGTACAGGGTGACCCAAAAAGAAGCGGGGACAAAGACCTGGAATTGCACCACTTGTGAAGTCTTCTTTCAAGAGGGAGACGTTTACAAGAGAAACTCCATTCAGCATCATTGTGCGCGTGCGTTAAATCAGTTTGGGTCAGAGCTTCTTCCCTCTTGTCCGGGGGGATCTCGCTGTGGAGGGTCGGGAGGGGGAGGAAGGAGGAGAGGAGGATGCGCACTAAATCTTTCTCTTGAGGAGAGAAGAAAGTTTTTCTTCTTCATCCCGGACACAAAAGTGAGCAAAAAGAGAGAGAAAAAGGAAAAACTTTTTCCTTATCTCCCACCCAGTTTTCATGATCGGGGTCTAACAAGTGGAAAATCGCTCTCTATAATTGGCTTCTCTCATAATCAAGATTATTGGGCCAAGATAGAAGATATCGCAGGTTTTTATCCCCCCCTCAACAGTGATACACAATAAATAGACAAGGAGCGCCACAGGAAGGACGAGGAGAGTGTGATCGAAGATGATGCTTAACTCGACCGCGAACATGTACCCCTGGTACCGCGACTCCATGACGCAGCTGAGTCAGTACTGCGGCGCGGCCGCGGCCGCCAATAACCTCGGCGCGTCCATCAAGACCGAGAACGGATACAACGACTGCATGCTGGCCCTGGACTACGCGCAAAATAAGGTAAGAAGCGTGCATGATGATTTATGCGGGATCATTGTCATTCATGGGACGAGCCGGGGGGGGGGGATCTGCTACACCCTCCCCTTGGCGGATTTAGCTTCCACCCCGTTCTAATTGAGATCTATTTACGCTCATTAAAATCATGGTTCCTAACGTCAAGAGGGAGCAGGGGGATGAACCCACTGCTAATCGCGCTCCCATACATCACTTTCGCCAACATAAAGTATGGGAAAGGGGGGAGAGAACGAGAAAGAATGTTGGGGATGAGGAGAGAACTTTCCGAAAGGTGAAAAGGTGAAAACATCCCTGGTATCACGATATCTTACACAAGGGGGGATCGGAAAATCTGGACGAGAAAGAAATCATGATCGTGTTCTCTTGTACCGGGGAAATACCGACGTTGTCTAGCATGATTCTTTGGTTTTTTTATCCACTGTCTGCATGAAAGAGCAAAAAATGGAGATAAAAAAGCCTTCTTTCGACACCCTAGAACCGGAACTAAGGGGATCGATTTTTGCACTTGGTTAGGTTTCCTCTTCTGTCGCCTCAGATTAAGTCGAACGACGGCGACGACGGCGACGACGGCGACGACGACAACATGCAGGACTCGTACAAAGACCTGCAGAAAGGGGGGGGGCGAAAAAAAAGTCAAACCGCGCACTCGACCAGACCAGAATAATTCTGCTGGAGAAAGAAGACGACGGGGGCGAAAAAAAAGAGATCGAGTGAGACAAAAAAGCGTAAAGTGGCCTTGGACCATTTGAATACTCTCGGAATATGTGTATGCATTTGTATGTAAGTAGGACTTACATAAAAAGTGTGCAAAGTCATGCGGCAAAGACGCTCATGCGTCAGTCGCACAACTTTGCCATGAATCCAAGCTCGTGTGTGACCTTGGCGAAGTAAACAGACATGAGTTGTTCTTTTTTTTCTTTATTGAGTGAGAGAGAAAGTTGCAAGCGACAAAGAAGAATCCTGCCGTCGTCGTCGTCGACGACGACGACGACGACGACGACGACGTCGACGCCGACGTCGGGGAAAAGACCTCGGCAAAAAAAGCCGCCACTTGCGCCAACGAATTCCAGCACAGGAGGGAAAGAAAGAAAGGCACAGACTTTCCATGAGGAGACTTCGTGCACTTTGCGCCATCTGACAAGCTACTTAGACGAGAGCAGCGAGACAGACGTCCGAGAGGGACTCTGCGATGTCGACGTCGCTGCCGTTGCTCTCCTCGCACTTCTTCTCCATCAAGGCGCCGTCACCACCTCGGGAAGGAAGGGGGAAGAAAAATGAAAAATCTTTTGCTCCGTGAAGCTCCTCTGGTGACCATTTAGACAAAGCAGCTGTTTCTCAATTAGATGTCGCCTTTCTTCGGCCCTCTTGCACGCGACTTTGGCAACGAGCGCCCCTTTCAAACGGCGAGCGGCGGCGCAGAGCGCCGTTCGGACGGCGCAAAAAAAGGCCAAAAAAAGGCCACCCGGCGAGCGCCTTCGGAAGTGAGTGAAGCTTGTGAGGCCGCTGCTGCCGCCGCCGCCGCCGCCGCCGCTGCCGACGACGAAGACGTCAAGTGAACGGGCCAAAGACCCTTCGGAGAGGGGGGGGGGGTAACGGTTTTTTTTCCCTTCATCCCGTGCGTGAGCAGTAGCAGCGGTTAAAGGCGCGTTTGCACTGGCGCAGATCTGTGTGAAGACGCCTTCTCCGGCTTGAAGAGGTTCGTCGTCGAGTCCGCCACGGCCCACCACGAGTGCTCGTCGACGTGCGCCTGCCACCCCGAGCAAGTGGCAAAAAGAAAGAGCGCGGGAGAGCAGATAACGCTGCTCCTCTTCCTCCTGAGAAGACAAGATGCACCGAAAGTTTCTCCCCGTGCATTTCTTGCTAAATCCAGGTCATTTCCACGATAATGCGGAAAGTTCTGGCCCCGCTTGAAGCGGCCTCATCTCTTCTTTTTATTTGCGCCATCAGGTCTTGACCCCCCCATCAAACCCCGATTGATTGACCGGCGAAAAGACGTGATTGAAACAAAAAGCTGGAAAAAAAGCAGCAGCTTCTTCTCTCTTTTCTCTGCCGCTTCTCTTCTTCGCCTCCTCAATACAAAGTTATTTTCCGCCGTCGGCGCAATCAGCACTTTTCCACCTCTTTCCCAATCGGGCGAGCACGAGAAAATGCGCCGGACTGACAAAAAACGCCAAACAAACTGGCAGAAAAAGTTTTTTTGCGCCATCTCCCGCCCGCTCTTCTCTGAGGAATGGATGCGTCCCCTCTCCATCTTCGCCACTGACGTTCTTCTACTTCGAATTGCGTCGATCTCGTTTTCCTCAACTCTTTTCCATGCGACCTGGGGGGAAAAAACGAGGAAGGAAGGAAGCAACGGCGATCTCGAGAAGTACAGTGGGAAAGAGGCCGCCGACGAGGCCGCCGACGAGGCCGACGTCGAGGCCGAAGACTTGGCCAATGGGAAAAATGGTGCAGCTTCTGCGCACTCACTTTGTGCATGTGAGGCAGAAGAAATTAGTCTGAGTGGAAAAGAAGCAACTCCCCTGCATGGCGTTAAAGTGGCGCTTTCCTGGCCAGCCTTTTCCCTCGACCTGAGCCTGACCATCAACTGGAGGTCCTACTTCATTTCGTAAAGTATCACAGTTGTCATGAAGTGAAAAAGTAATCAATGGACTTTAGTTATAAGATCTGAACGACTGAACTACAGTGGAGGCCACAAAGGTGACCTCCAAGATCCAAGGAGCGCCAGGAGCTGATGATGATGCACACATGGAGGAAGGCATTGTCACGCCTCATGATGCACTTCCCGTTCTGGCGCTTGTGAGCAATGGTCGACACCCGGTAGCTGCTACAGTGTGACTGCGCTGCTCGCCTCAACGCACTGCGTGACTCAGAGGGACGAGTGAATCGTGTCACAGCAGCTTCAAAATGCTTTTATTGGAACCGACACGAGCTGCCACATTCGCCGATGGTGTTTCAATGCTCAGGGGTGTAAATTGTTTAAATATCGTTACATAAACAAATATTTGGAGTGTGCGGGGAGCCAAACAACGTCAGATTGGCCGGGCCTTAAGCCGCCCTCGTGTCCAGCTTTGCACAGGCCCTCAGTCGAACCGAGGAAAAGGTAGTGCTACGATGCATATGCACGCACAGCGATCCAAAGTCTAACGGCGGCTTAAAGATACCGCAGAGGTATCGCATGTTGTCCCCGCATGCAGAAGTTGGTGCGCAATTACGTACAACCTCTCTCATAACTTTCCATTAGCCACAACTTCTTGAAAAATTCTTTCGTGCACATACGTACGCACACGTGTGTGTGTATGTATGTATATATATATATACTTTTTACTTCTTCGAAAATTGCTGAAACTATGTGACCAGCACATATTTGTGTAATTAGTGGCAACGACGTACATTATTTTCTCATCGCGCTGATTTGAACGGTGACGGATCGCCAAATAAAGGGCTGGGAAGGAAGGCAGGCTAAATTTTTAATAACGGCATTGCGTGCCTTGACAGAGGCGCTTCAGGCAGGCTGCACGTGTCAAGAATGGGAGAAAAAGCTGTCATAACTATAGCTCATGTTATTGTCATCATAAGTTTACACCTCAGTAAAAAAAGTGACTTGTAATAAAAAAGAGCCTTCTTAGATTTTGATGAATGCCTTGTAGTGCAGGATCATCTTCTGACTGAAATCGACGACGTAGAGGTCGCCCTTGTCTTCTGCTAAGGCCTGAGAAGCTTTGCTGCAGTCCTTGAGGTGAATAGTGCGCTCGAAGTAGCCGCACGGGTCAAAGACCTCGACCGTGCTGGTGGAGGCGCTGGTGGCCAGCAGATAACCTGGGAGCGAGGGAGGAAGAGAGAGACAGGCAAACAAACGAACACAAAATATGTGGCGCCAAGTTGGTTGGCAGGGACTGTACCATGAGAGTCCAGGGTCAGGCCCATGGGCTTCTCCAACTTGACCTTCCAGAACTTTCCGGCCTTGACGGCGTCCGTCTCGGTAAGCTGTACGACCAGGATGCAGTCATGGAAGAGGTCGGAGATGTAGGCCAGGTGGCCCCTCACGCACAGCGACTGAATCTTTGCTCCGGACAGAAACGTGGAGTCCAGGGAAGGTTCCAGCAGTCGTACTCTGTTATGAGAGTGAGAGTGGATGAACAGGCGTGCCTCAGCCTGGCGTAGTGGAAAACTTGCCGTTTAGCGACTGCCTGGTCAGTGAAATCTTTGGAGAGAATCAGCACGACGATTCCCGAGTTCAACGTCGTCTCCACCGTTGCCAGGGAGTCCGGGGCCACGAGGGCGAGACCCCTCCAGTGGTAGATCTGTAATATCAAGCGACTCAAGCTAACCTGCCCATAAGAATAGATAGACATGTTGCACTATGTCCATGGTTCAGGATAGCGACTCAAACGGACTCGAGCACGTGGGACCTACATGTACTGGAGCACGTTGGACTTACACGTACTCGAGCACAACAATGTCTCAGCAGATAAGAGTCTGGAGGGTGTCCAGGGGTTCTCGTCCTCGGGGACCAGCTTAAAAAAGACACTTCTGGGTCTGGAATGCTTGTACATAACCTAGCAACAGCATTAGCGCGATTAGTGCGTTAGTCATATATAGTTAATACTTGAGGGATCTCAAAGAGAAATGGAAATGAAACAAACACCTGAGCAAAAGCGCCTGTGTTTCCGCATAGTGACTCAAAGCTTAGGTTAGGATAGGTACCTGTTGGCTCAGGGATCTCTCGAATAGGACCAAGAGGGGGGGGGATGGCTCTAGCTACAGGCATGTCTATACTTCCTAGTAACTTGAAGGTTAGGTTGTGAGGAAACTCTTGAGGAATGCACGTCAATGGCTCTAACTGAAACAACCATACTACACCTAGTTACATGAAGGTTGGGTGGGACAAGTAAGGGTGGGGCAGGTCCTTGACGCCTTGACGAGGACAAGACATGGAAATGCTCTAGGCACCTGTATTTCATTAAGAACCTTAAAGGTTCGGTTCTTGATGCTCAAGGGACATCTTGTCGAGGACTAGAAATTAAGGGAAACTCGGGTGTTCCACCCAGTACCGAAAGGGTTAGGTTAGGTCAGACTGGGGCAGGACAGGCACCAGATGCGGACTGGAAATGAAAGGGGTAGCAGAAAAGCCTGGATCCGACCTAGTGACGTAAGGCTTATGCCAGGTGCTATGTTAATGCTTGCAGTTGAAATGTTGAATAGGACTTGAAATGAAGTTGCTCCAGACGAAGCACGACTTAGTAACTTCAAGGTTAGGTCTGTTGCTTGATGCCTGGTACATGTGTAACTTTGAAGAACGTTTGAAGTGAAGTAGTATTTGGACGAACACGCTCGAAAGACGGTTCTATTCGTTTGACATCACTACAAAGGGGGTGAATCTCAGCGTCACCTTCTTTGAGGATGAGTTCATGTCCATTAACCTCTGCAAGACACGTCCTGCCAAGTCAAGCTTCGTCAGCGATCGCGCATCTAAGACGTACACGCTTCCTTTGTCGATCAGCAAGGCTCGAGGAACATGGAAGCTGCAGTCGGAAGCCCAAAGACCTGGTAAATGGGCACAAACGGAGCGGTAAATGGGCACGTACGTATGTACTGAACAAGGATCTCTTCTCTCTTACCCATGTACTCTCTGCCCTTGTACTTGTGAATCCTGTGGTTCTGCACGTCTGAGACGAGGATCACATCCTCCTCCTCGCACCTGGCCATGTTCTGAGGCACTCCGTCCACCGGTAAGCAGTGCAGCAGCTCGAAGCAGGTCTCCTGGCCGCTGAAGTTGAACCCCGAAGCGACCGCCCCATCCAACGACCCACCTCCGTTCGCGTCCACCGCAAAGTCGATGCTGCCGTTGTTGTTGCCGCCGCTGCTGCTACTGCTGCTGCTGCTGTTGTTGTCGTCGTTGCTGCTACTGGCGTTGTTGGTGATCATGAACTTGCCGCGGCCGCGAGTGGGCGTGCCTGGAAAGAGCTTCTCCATCCTCCGAGGCTTCTTGGGAGGCGGGCAGGGCGTGTCCAAGGAAGGCGGGGTGTGTGGCATCGAACAGCACGGAATCATTTTTCCACTTTCGTCCTGCTTCTGTCCCCCACCTCTTCTACCGAGGAGAAGAGCTCGAGCTTGTTGACATTTTTCCACTGCTTTTGATGGATACGAGGATCTTTTCTTCGAAATGTCTGCTGTAGCTGCATTATCCTGCTTACTCCGCCACATCATGTGCATGCAGGCCAAGTCAGCAGAGCTGTGGAGAGTCAGGGTTTTTTTTTCGACCCATATTCGATTTTGGCTCGAGCTGAGGACATTTCTTTGGACAGATTTTTGACAGATTTCGACTCTACCTTTGAGTTTGACGTTCTATTCGAACACCCCTTGAAAAGCAGTGGAGAAACAAGACTATTTACTGAGAATGACGAGGACCGATCTCTTGGGCTTCTCTGCACCCAAGACTCGACTCGACTCGAACCGTTTGACCCGCGAGTCACTCGAATAAGAGTGCTTGGACACGAGTCCAACTCGACGCAACCCTGAAAGTCAGTCTCTTGTACACGCGAGATCTCTTCATGATGAAGTCGCTTGGAAAGTTTTAGACGCTGCTCGCTTGAAGCTCCCTCCTGTAGGGGGGGGAGGGAAAAAATGTTGACAAATTAATTGGTACGAGGAAGAAGAAAAGGGTGAATAAATTATTCGTGGAGGAAGAGACGTCTGCGGCGGAGTCAATTAATAGCCCCGCCAAAGTCTCTTCCCTCTGAGCTTGGAAAGTTCGTTTTCAAGACGTTGAAAGAACTATCAGAAATCAATACTGCGATTGGAATTCTTGCATCTTCTGCCGGTGAATTCTAATCTGGCCGCTGAAAGCTTCGCACCAACTGAAGTTATTTTGCACGCAAATATTCTCTTGTTGGGCACTGATGTTGATCAGGGTCTGCCAGACAGGCCTAGAGCAAAAAAGCAGGACCAAAAAAGCGCTACTTTGTTTACTGTTTGTGTGCACATATGATTCTATATGACATGACATGTTCGTTCGTGAGACCCCCCCCCCCCAACCCAACCCAACCCCATTCGTTTGAGACAGTATGAAAAGAAATCGGTCTGCGTGTAGACAGACGAACAAAAGAGGGAGAAACAAAGTTTTTTTTCTGGTTCTTGTACTACTACTACTACAACTACTACTACTACTACAGAGAGACAGACATAGAGAGAGAGAATAACATCAACAACAGCAAGAAAGTTTTCGGTGCATGCACTTCACGGTTTCTAGGCCACGTGCCCACCGGCCCGGATCACAAATGTCAGCAAATTTTTGAAAACCAACGTCGGCATTGTGTAACTTTTCGCACACACCGTTGTGGCAGTTGTAATACTAATAATAATAACAAGATTCCTCTCTGAAAGCGTTCGATCGCTCTTCCCAGCGTGGAAAGGCTCAGGAGTTCGACAGCGTCCATGGGCCCTGGGGCGCGTAGGCATACTGAAGGACTGAGCGTGACGACGTCCAGTGTCCTGCCTGGAGATCTCGCTGGCTCCAGATCTCGACCATCAGGTTGCAGAGCTCGTTGGTGAGGCTTCAGAACCTGACGCCGTCCACTGTCCAGAGTTCGATGGCTCCACAGCTCATCCATGAGGTTGCAGAGCTCGCCGGTCATGCTCGGGAGCATGAATGCATCCAGTGTCCTGCCTGGAGATCTCGATGGCACCAGAGCTCATCCATGAGTTGCAGAGCTCGTCCACGATGCCCCGGAGCTTCTCCGTCATGCTCTGGAGCATGATGCATCCAGTGTCCTGTCTGGAGATCTCGATGGCACCAGAGCTCATCCATGAGTTGAAGACCTCGTCTATGATCCTCCTGAGCTCGCTGATGAAGCCCAAGAATCTGAGGGCGTCCAGTGTCTTGACGAGAGGGTCCACCTGGCTCCAGAGCTCGACAGTGCCCATGATTGCACTGACAATCCCTGATGGTCCCGAGCTCGGCAATGAGATCCTCCACGAAAAGGCATGAACACGCAGAGAGAAGTAAAAACAGACGAATTAAACGATTATGATGATTTTTTTTCGCTTCTTGCATGTCGAACAGTGTATAATTTCTCCTTCCTCCCCCTCCCCTCTTCCTGTATCCTTCGGTTGATTTTTTCCTCGTCCATCTGACTGATGGATAAATTGTGGGGTTTCGCATATGAACGAAACTTTGAAGCCGCGGGTTAACAAGATTCGTCGAATTCCCCCGAGTAATTGTGCAGGACTTTGGCTTTTTTCGGCAGTGTCAGTCCTTGAAAGAGAAGTTGGCATATCAGAAAGTCCTTAATTATTGCCCTGTCTGCACTGCTGCAAGTGGGGAGGAGAAAATTGTTTTCCAAAACTTCTGGCATTCTCATGCACTGCATAGAAATGATTTTTCTTGCCCGCACTTTTTGATAATTGCACGTCCGCCACCCACCCATTACGACTGTATAGAGTGGCCGTCGGCCGACGCTGACTTGAGGTCACAACACTTGGTTGTTGTCGCAGTGAAAGCTGATTTGTTGACAGAATTGGTGGCATTACACGAGTTTCCCCCCCCCCCCTTCCTCCCCTGGTCGTGGAGGTTGGAAGCAGAAGACTTGATCCCACTGGTCTATTTGCCAAGCAGTGGCAGCCGCGAATGATCTCTCCGTCGTCGTCCACGTTGCCCCTTTCGAGACGGACACTGTGCAAAGCGGTGTCGACAGCCAACTTCTCAGTCCAGTCAAGTGGAGGAATTTTTACGGCTTTTTTTGCTCGTGTGCGCGCGCGCGCGTGCGTGCGTGCGCGCGCGTGCCATTATCGGTGTGAGCTTAACATGGCTTCTTTTTGTCTCCCTCATCCTCTCCCCCCCCTCCGGTGTGTGAAACCTAACACGAGCGGATTCACTGTTTTGCAATAACAGCTGCACAACGCGGGAGACCCTACAGGGTCAGGCTGCTAAAGCGGGACAATTGTCAATGTCGCCCGGATCCAGAACAGGTGCCAGGAGAAGTAGCGAAGATTAAGGGACAGACATGGATTGACGCATTTATTCAGCATTGCCGCTTTCGACCTCTCAAGGTCTGGCGGGCTCTGACGGTGTCCATGTGATCAATCCGAGACCACTTGGTGCTGACGGAGGCCTGGAGGACGGCCACACTGTTCAGAGGCACGTGGCACACCTCGGCCTCCAACTTCCCCCTGAACAAGGGTTACGACATCGTTGCTACTGACCTACCACACTCGGTCACATTCGACACACTTCCCGCTCCAACACACATATTAGCCCATGGGATTACAGAAAGCACACACAAGTGTCCTTGTAGCCCGGAACTGTCACGGGGCAAAAAAAGGACTCTCCTTTTTTGATGATGGCATCTTCGCATAACACCAAAAATCCTCTCTTGCATTACTGCATCCCACAGTTTGGGATCCCCTACCCTTGAAGAAGTAGTCCAAGGGGTTCGAGTCCGGGAAGTAAAGGGATGGGCTGGTGTTTGGGCATCTGATTGTCTTCGTTGCCTTGTGGGGTCTGGCTAAAACATCAAGTTGTTGCCGGCGTCAGACTTCATCCAGGAGGAGGTGACGGAGGTCCAGTACATATTGCCATTCATCTTCTCTCCACTCCTGAAAGGCTCCCCACATTGCTCTGGCTGGAAACCACACCCACCACTGTGACTGAGGCCGGGCTCTTGTTGGTCAACCATCTCAGACTTCTCCTTAGCGATAATGTAATGGTCGTTCTGGACATTGCATGACCTGCTGACGGTGAAAGATAGGAAGATGTTCACCGTGTGGTTCCTAAGTGATTCCAAGTCACAGAGATGTTGCATGAATGGAGGAGCCTCTTCTCCCACAGTTTAGGTGTGAGCAAGTACCTCTTGGTCATCATGGAGCTCAGCATTCCGAAGTCATCTTTCAAGGCCCTGGAGATCATCCTCGGGCTCATGAACTTGCTGGTGGGTGCGGTTAGTTTTGTCTCACCAGTCCTCTTAAGGTTAGCCATGTATCTTGACATCCTTTTTCGGTCACGCCTCAGCTGGTGGGACTTGCAGCTGAACCTGCCCTCCAACTTCCGGACATTGCACACTCTGTGGAGCATAGTGTTGGGGCAGCCAAGGGTGCTTATGACGGCCTGGGGGTTGTGTCCCACGTGAGCCACTTTTTTGTTCACATCCCTGTCATGCTGTTCCAGGCTCACCGGTAGTTATTGGACATCTTGGCAGGAAATTTTGAAGGGTCACTGTCGTGACCTTTGAAATGACATTAATGTACACGCCCCTGTTTTTGTTCAGACTGATGTTAAACATCGGCCTGATTTAGCAGCCTGTACACAAAAAATGGCATGTGGCAAACTGGTACTGACACTGTTGGCACCAAGACATCTCATCTACAGGGTAGCTCCCTTAATTGGTCGCACAGAAAAAGTTGTTCATTTAAAAAAGCAGAAATTTTAGGATGGATTTGAAGTAGCATACTTTTCCTTTTTCTTTGATAAATTTGACAATTGTGAGGGAATGAATGGCTTCACAACTGGCGCAGAAGATATTGTCAGGGATTTGGGCCCAGGCCTACTTGACTGCCATAACGTCCTCCTTGCTCGTCTTGATTGTAGCATTTGAATCCCTCTGCACCATGCCCTACACGGCAGTGTCCATGGGGTTGGCATCTGGTGAAGAGAAACGCCACCACTTCCTTGGCTAAAAGAGCTGAAGGTTGTCTGTGCACCTGTTCAAGTCCTGCGTGAAGCAGATGGCAACAATCCTCACTTAACTCATTCTCAATCCAAGAATTCACCTGCTTCTTAATCAACTTAAGGAAGACCAACCTTCTGAGTTATCTTTACACCATCTGGAATACCAAAATTTGGAGATTCTCTTCCCATCACAGCTGTCCAGATCATCATGGAGTCCAGCCTCAGCCTCTCACAAGTACGCTTGATGCTCAGGTCAATCTCAGAAAGGCCTCAGCTCAACACACTATCATTTGGGCTATTGGCCGTCCTCTTGACAGTGTCCTCTCAGAGTGAACGACTGCGACTTCGGGATTGTTAGCAAGCGAACCCTTGAGAACTCTCGCCCTCTCCTACCTCCTCTTCTTCGTGACCTCCAACAGGAATTGCTGCTTTGGGATTTTTAAGGAATGGAGTCTGCGATCCTTTTTCACAATGGACTGAATAGCGTCTTTCAAGAGACGTTGAGGTCATCTTGTTCATGGACCTCAACAAATTTTGATATACCTTTCTGGAGATGGTCTTGAGATCAGCAGTCTTGCTCTTGCAGACCGAGTTCATCCTGATCCTGGACACCCAGAAGGCCCACTATTCTGCTTCAACGGATTATGCACCCAGAGGTGAACATCCTGTTCACAGTGCTGACTTTCTTCATGTTGTTGTCAGCCATTTTCTTTTCCAGCAAACCCACAAGTCTACATTAATCATGTTTACCAAAATGTTGAGTTGAATGAGCTGAAACTTAAAGGTAAGGTTTAGAGCAGATGTAATTAACATGTTGTGATCCACGGAGCACTTAAGCAACGTCGTCGATTTTCGTAGCCACCCTGTTCCTCTCAACTTCACCTGGTGTCTGTCCACCTGTTCGTTCCCTGAGCAGCACCAATCTTGGTGTGACGAATCCTCACCACCCATTTGATGCCCAAACTGTGGCTCCCAACAAAATCGGAAGGACGGACAACTTCTTAGGATTGTAGGACTCAACCTCCGGACACTGTTAGTTGTGTCTAAGTCCACAGGATCTCTTGATCCGCAAACAAGGAACGCCCTAAAAATATTGTGTGCCAAGAAGCAAAAATATCGTCTTTTTTGATAGGAAAACCTCCTTCCTTCCTTTTCCTCTGACATCACTTCATTCTTGCGCTACTACTTGGGCTGTTTTACTCATGCGCAGAGGTAGAAAATTGCATCTCATGCATGTCTCAGTCCAGACTGACTGACTTATTGCGCGGCCTCAGCCACTGATGACGGACGGGACAGACAAGTTCCTAATACCCAAAACTGTCCGAACGATGGCGAACTTGTTGGCAATTTTCCACCGCGTGTGTCTCCCGCAACCCACCCACCCCCCCTCCCATCATCGAATTATTTTAGGGCGGCCTTTTTTGCTGCTTTCCCTTCTTTTCCTGGACATTTTTCTGGAGAAAACTGCCTCAGCTGCGTCGTGTCTGCTGCTAGGAACGATCATTAGGACTTTTTTGCCCGCTTCTCCGGCGTCGCAGCTTGGCCCGGTTTTTGCAAGGCTCCTTCCTGCTCCTCCTCCACGCCGCGCATGCGTAGACGCAGGAGACACGAGTATGCCAATATTCGAACAGGACTTGCAGAAACAGATTGTCTGCGAAAACACGTACGGGAAGGAAGGAGGGCGTAAGAAGCGAGACACAAAACTGTCCTGTACAGGGTGAGGTGGTTGTGCGGCGGCGGCGGCGGCGGCCAGGAGATGTTGCGAATCTCATGAGACTTGGGCGTCGAGACGGACGTGCAAAAAGGGGGGGGGGGGTAGGGGAACCCGAGAGTCGCTGGAGGGGGCGAAGTTCCTGGGACACGAGGGAAATGACTAAATCTGCGACATCTCCCTGTGGGACACCCTGTATGTGCAATGCTAAATCTGCCAGTGGTACGCGGTGATCAAGAAGAAGAAAAAGTCTATTCAACGATTTCTCTCCTACCAGAGCTTTCTAGCTACCTTTGACGTGGATTCTGAGGCTCCTAACGATTCTTGCCCAGGGTTGTGCGTAACTTTTGAAACATTTATGTGTTAGCATCAAGTGACCTCACTAATCTGATACATCTAAACCGAATTTGAATAGTAACAAAGATGATTAATTTTGAGTGCATCCCTGCTTGGCACGAACAGCGTTAGAGAGACAGACGGGTGTGAAACAGGGCAAGGACGACACCTTAGAAAACTTCATCCCGTGCCTCCTGGTCAAGTTTGCCAACTTTCTGTTCCACGGGATTAAGGAGTTGTTTACGAAGACCCTCAGCTGCAGACACACTAAATGGGAGTGAATTTCAATGAGAAGTCCTTCCATTCTCCTGCACAACTCAACATGAATAAACTATGCAGCATTATGAATAGGAGCAATCCCTGAATCGATGCGTTTCAAGTCTCTGACCAAGTTGATCAGCCGCAACCACCCCAGGTGTGATTGAATTCCGATGGTCGAGTGACGACGTTGCCAAGCCGTCCCCGTCCGTCCGCCTGTGCACTGCCCAGCTCTCGACGGGTTCTTGCAGTGACTGCCCCGAGGCCCCTTCTGCTTTCTCTCCTTCGACCCCGACTCGGGGTTGTCCCCTCCGGGGTCGGACCCCGAGATGCTCCTCCCTCCCCCGGCGCGTGTGAGTGACACGGAAGGCCCGAAAAAACTGGCGAGGCCACAGGCAAAACGTGCCAAGCGCGTGTACTTAAGACAGTTTAATTCGCAACTTTCGCCGCTGCAGCTGGCACTCTACCAAGTCATTAGCGCGGGAGTCTTTTCTCTCTCCTCCTCCTCCTGCCTGCCAATTACACAGCCTCAATCAGTTATTTTTTTGCAAGGACTGAAAAAGCGCAAACACAATTTCTGTCAAATTTCCCCTCCGATGCAGGAGGAACGAGGACAACTAATTGGACACGCACAAGTAAGTGGCAAAAATGCCGTAAAAGCAAAGCCAGGGCAATGGAGAAGAAGTGCATTCAGACTCCATCCGCGGCTCCTTTTGTATTCCCCTTCTCGACGTTGGACGTGGAGGTGACGTCTTCCTTCTCCCTCGACTTCTTTTCCGTAATGAGAAATTGAACGAGTGCTTTCTTTCTTTCTTTCTTTCTCTCTTTCTCTCTTTCCTTCTTTCTCGACTGTACCTTGATCCCCCTCACTTTAAAGACTCCCTCTTTCCCTCCGTGAGGCTCGCATTTTCACTCGATAAATTTCGCCTCCCCCTTCCCCATCTGGGAAACCGAGTGCTCGTAACTCTTCCAGAGGCGCAATCGGGCGACACATCAGAGGTCTCGCGCAGACAACCCAAATTTAATGTGCGTAATATGGTTGTAATCGGCTGCTCCTGCCTCTTCTTATTTATTCGCACTCACAGACCTCGTTCTTGCTCGGTCTCTCACACACGAGAGCCAACAGAACGGAGGACAACGACTCGCACGTGAACGGCACACACGACCCTCAGGCACCTGAGCAACGTGCACATGAACTGTGTGAGCTGGTGAACCAGTCATGAAGTACCTGCACTCATGGACTACGTACAATGAAGGGCAAAAGACGATGAAGGACTGCATTAACCCATGCAAGAACTGCACCTACAGGACTACACTCAGACAAGGACCACACTCGAACAAGGACCACACTCGAACAAGGACCACACTCAAACAAGGACCGCACTCAAACAAGGACCACACTCAAACAAGGACCACACTCAAACAAGGACCACACTCAAACAAGGACTACACTCAAACAAGGACTGCACCTGCACCCATGGACTTACTGGACCACCCACAACCCAAGGACTTCATGCACTCGCACAAGAACTAAACTTCTAAACAAGAGCTTCCCCCTGAAAGGAAGCAGAAATATGCAGATAATGGCAATATTTACACACAGATCCTTGTCTAACTTTATTTACGCAGACGTGCAGACAGCTGAAAGAATAAGAAAAAAGGGCTACTACCACTTCTACTACAGGGTGTTGTTGATTTTTTGCCTCCCTCCCTCCCTCCCCCTTTTTGCTCTGGCTGAGCAAATCCGTGCACGCGCGCACACGCGTGCGTGTGCGCGTGCACGTGCATGCCAGCCCTTGTTTCGCCTCGGTTTCATCAGAGGGAGAAAAGAGGAAAATTGGCTTTTCTCGAGACTGACATCTCACTTGTCTGTCTCATTGGGCCGTCTTACTTAGAGGGAGGCCAGGAGCTCCCACAACGCGTGCGGGCTGACGGCCGGCCGGCCGGAGGTGGTGGACGACGACCGGGACGTCGACCACGGCCACCACGACCACGCCGAACAGTGGGACGAGTCTGTGGACGACGGCACCATGTCCATAACAGAGTGGGAGACGCGATCGTGCGAGTGGCAACTCCGCTCCTCCTCCCCGAAAGTTGCTTGGCAGAAAAAAAACGGAGTGGAGGGAAAAAAAAAAAAAAGAAAAAGCCCCCTCGGGATTTGAACACTTTTAGGGGCAATCGCGGCTGAGCCATCTCTCCTACAAGAGATACATGGCTGGGAAAAAGGCTGAGGAATGCAAGAGAGAGAAGAAACTTTCCAATCACGATCGGTTATGCAGCCTTAGCAACTTCAAACTTTCCTCCCCCTGCAAGAAATTCATCACATCTTGCCGACGGGACGTTTAACATGTGTGTATTCATAATGGCGGCGCTGATGCACGAGGTCGGCGTCGCCGTCGCCGTCGCCGCCGTCGCCGCCGCCGCCGAGGAGCCTCTCGGCGGTGGCCACCAAGTCGGCAGGCAGCAAACCCCCGCCTCCTCCTCCTCCTTCTCGCCCTCCTCCTCCACACACACTATCTACACGACCATAAATTTCTTCCTATGGAGTGCTGACAATGGCGAAGCAGCTGGAGATGGAGGAGTCGAGGGAGTCGACGAATAAACTCGATTGCCCTTCTATGATATGTGGGAAACCCTCGCGCCTTCTTTTTCTTTCGCCCTCACACTAATCAAACAGAGAGCGGAAAGTGCTAATCAGATCGTTAACGATTCTCGATAGCCGGAAAGTCGCTCGGGGCGAGGCTGATCTCACCTCTCTCTGTCTCCTCAATGAAAGTATATTTTGACTGGAAAGTGTTTGTGTTGACGTCTGTGGAAATGCTCGATGCTTTCCCCCGGCCACTTTCGGGTCTCTGTTCATTCGCCTTTTTCCTTTTCACTTACGAAATCGCTTTGTCAAACCGCGCCCGCGTTGTTTTTGTTGTTCCGCAGTTTTCTTGTTTCTACTTTTCCATTAGCCCCCTCTGCTGTCTTGTCTCCCCCGTTTCCGACTGAATCATTAGTAAAAAATGATCCTTTCCCTCTTCTGCTGGACTTTTTTTCGGCCAAATTTTGCTCGTCTGACCTCGTAAGCACACGAGGGACTGAACCGAAAAGCAGGAAATTGCCCTGGAAAGAAAAGGCAGAGCGGAAACTTTCTTCGCAAAATTGACTTTCCTTTTTTTGAAAAAAAAAAAAGCACAACAACAAACTCCTTTTTTGCTGTAATTATTTATTTGCACAAACTGCGAATTATGGAGGCAGAGTGAAAAGATTCGTCCTTGGCCTCGAAAAATCCCCACCCAGAAGTTGCCGCGGCACCATGGACTGGCTGACGAAGAAGAAGATGGAGCCCCATAAAAATTGCCATCCCTTTTCTTCTTCCATGGTCCGCACGCACTTATGTAGTGATGGGCTAATCCCCTACATCCCCCCTTCCCCCCCCCCCTACATCCCCATTTTCTGCTGGAACGTTAATTTTTCTTCTTGCTGATCGAATCTTTTCTCCTTGCTCAAAATAAGCGAAAGCAAAGGCTGATGGCAAAAAAGGGACTCCTCACTGACCCCTCTTCTTCTTCCCTCCTCTCTTAATACTCTACGTGCAGTGTTGTGTGTGTGCTCAGACATGATGCACATGAAATGGACCAATGCAACCTTTTTTTTTTCGCTCAGCCAAAGTATTCATGGAAGGGTCTTTCTGCAGATAAGCGGGGCACAGGTAAAGGTTGCCTTCCCTCCCCTGGCTTTTCAATCAGAGCTGCCACTTTAAGCCCGGTCCACCCTATCCATCCTGGCGTCCGGCGCGCACAATGTGGCAAAATGGCTCGCGTAAGCGTGACCTTAAGGAGAAAAGTCCATTTGCTTGCTTCCCCTGTGACATTATCAGACCTTCTCGCTTAATAGTTCTTCTGCATCCCCCCTCCATCCTCTCTCTCTCTCTTTGGCTCTTGGCAAAAGAGAAATCTTTTTAGATCCCAGTCAAACTTGATTCATTATGTCTCGACGACACAGAGAGAGCGAGCATAGTGTGTGTATACACTGGAGTCCCACAGTCCAGGAGACGCTTAAAAGGTCAGGGAGATTCCGCCGCAGACTCCACTGAAGCCTTGAATGCCTTCAGCAAAGTCTCTGGGGCGGACTCAATGACAGCAGCGTCGCGCTTGGGTGCGCGGGTTCAGCCAGGAAAAAACATGGGACGTTTCCAAAGTCAAGTCAAGGTGCTGTAGACAAACAAACAAACAAACAAAAAAGAAACTTTGTATTAATTGGGGACAGTCTGAATTTTCCGCCAGGCTTGAGCAGAACAGTTGACTCTAATGTATAGTGGACCCAGCAGAGTCGGTGAGGATTCCATTCCTGTACGGAGGAGGTTATTCTCATGTAGACAGACTTATTTTGCAATTTTATGCTTAAGTGACTTGATGCCCGTGCACACTGTTATTCAGCGAATTCCTTTGCTGAGCATTCTTATACTGGGCATTCTTATACTGAGCATTCTTATACTGAGCATTCTTATACTGAGCATTCTTATACTGAGCATCCTTATACTGAGCATTCTTATACTGAGCATTCTTATACTGAGCATTCTTATACTGAGCATTCTTATACTGAGCATCCTTATACTGAGCATCCTTATACTGAGCATCCTTATACTGAGCATTCTTATACTGAGCATTCTTATACTGAGCATTCTTATACTGAGCATTCTTATACTGAGCATTCTTATACTGAGGATGCTCATAATGAGGATGCTTTTAATGAACATTCTTATAAGGAGGGTTCTTCCCATGAGGATGCTTATAATGAACATTCCTCCATTGATGATTGTTCTACTAAGGATTTTTCTAATACGGATTCTCATAATGATGATTCCTCTACAGAGGCTCCTCAAAATGGGGAATCCCTGACAGTGGAGCCTCATATCGTCAGGGAACGCTCCAAATGGGTATTCCCTGACAGAGAGGACCCTCATAATGAGGATTCCTTTGTAGCAGATTCCCATACAGAGTCCTCTCGCACCCAGCTTCATTGTGGTCTATCGTTTATTGGGTGCCGCACTGCAAGAAGAAATAAAAGCCCTGGTGTTCGTATGCTCAACTTTCCATCAGACTTGGGCGGGACAGTTGATCCCTTTGCTGCACAAATACCGCAGAGTCTGTCTCATTTTTACTCTCTCCGGTCTCTCAGTGCGTGTCGTTCATTCATTTTAACTTGGGGAGAGAGAGAGAGATGGTTTCCTAGTCAAAATTGATGATGGTCTCTGAGGCTTCGCCAGACGATGTCTTGATGTCTTCCAGACCTCTCCTCCTCTCTCCACTATCCTTCTTCTCCCCCCTCTTCCTGCTCCCACTCACGCTGGGGGGATGGGGTGTTTCGGAACTAATCGTTGCTCTGTCTAGTGGAGAGAAATCCCAATGTGGCACTCAAGACCTGCGGAGACCTCGAACAATCCACATTTGCAGTTACCAACTCTGCATTTGCACAGTGTTGACCAGCAACGTTGGAGCTGCTCTTGTTCTTCTTTCTTCTACACTCCCTCTCTTTTTTTTGCCAGCAACCTTTCATGATCATGATGGCCATTGACAGGATCTCGCTGTTGCACTTCCACAATCGCTTATTTGCAGTATGAAGTGGAGGAAACAGCAAAGGAACAACGACAAAAAAAAGGGGGCAACGCGCACGCGACGTCCATGGAGAGCCCTGACCTGGCCTCAAAAGTGCATTTCATGTCACACGTTTGCTGTAGCCTTTTTTTTGTTCTCTGTCCTCGTACGTGAGTGCAGAGAGAAAGAGGAAAATCCTCCACTGAGTTCTCCTCTGGCTGTTGACGTCTGCACTGGGGTTCGTCACGTTGTGGTTGCAACACATTGTCAAGCTGTCATGACTCACGTGTGACACAACTCATCTGGGCACTTCCTCGAGAGTCACGGCTTCGGCTGCATCAGTCACCTTCTAAATGAGTTAGTACACAGTGACCAACACACCTGTGTTATTCCTGTGTCCACCTGTATTGCGGAGTCACCATTGTGCATCCGCTACAATGAGTCCAAACTCGGTGGAATGAATTTATAATGAGCTTTCATCTCATGTCAGGCTTTTAATGTTGCGCGTAAGTAAATTAATTTCGCCCGTGGTGGGCGTATGAGTAGGTGTAATTATATGCACGCATGACTTTCTCACAGGTGGCATGCATTAAAATGATTGCAAGCCAGAGACTTTCGCACGTGTCTGTTACACACGGACTCGACGTTGACGAACGCATTTAGCACAAATATATATTTTGCGGCAAGATGCCGCGCAGAAGCATTATAAGAGAACGCACTGCGGCATTTTCTGGCAGAAATGGCTGGCAAGAAAGCCTTCGTCTTGGCGGCGGCTGTGAGATCGATATTGGCCAACCCTCCTCCTTCTCTGGGCTCTGGTGGCAGGTGGAGGTGGTGGTGGTGGTGTTGGCGGTGGTGGAGGAGTTGGTGGTACTGTACCAGTGCTAACTCCTCCAGCTGAAGAAAG
>JAAUXU010165986.1_pt1 | contig 45399 bp, 48 predicted proteins | sample 7278151 | NCBI WGS metagenome assembly JAAUXU01 (sample SAMN14350113, study PRJNA611818) | marine sediment metagenome | isolation source: surface marine sediment (1.8m) | place: French Polynesia: Moorea | collected 2018-08
ACACACACACACACACACACACACACACACACACACACACACACACACACACACACACACACACACACACACACACGTGATCCTTAACAGCCTCCAGGTCAAAAAACTGGCTTCAAGCATCGAGGGCTGAGAGTCAAGTCGAGTCAATCATTATCAGTTAGGAGACTCGAGTTCAAACAATGCTGAACTCCGGTGCAACAAAATTAGGCTGGTTGACGAGTCCAAAGAGCCAGAAATTGAAACTCGTCGTCGATTCGAGTTCCCACTGTGCTGCACAAGACGTTGTTAGGCTTGTTGATGAACTGGAAAATTGCAAAACTGCCCAGAAATTAGGGATGGCAAGAATTGACTCGAGTTGTTCAGAAATACAGTTGAACCAATTGAGTTGAAGCAATGCTGTGCAACGATCTAGGCTCGTTGGCCTATGGAACAACTGTACAAGACTGTCCGAAACCGAATGACTGGGTCGAGTTGAACCAGTGAAGTTCCCAAGAATGAGTGGGTTGACGAGTCCGGGACTCCCCAAAGTGTCTTTACTCGAGTTCCAGCAATGCAGCACTAGAAATGAGGCTGGTGTTCGAGTCTAGAAAGTGGCTAAAATGGCCAAAAAAGCGGTCAGGAATGTTGCTTGGGCAGGCTCGAATCTGTAGCCATCTCTACTGACCCCTGTTGAAAGCGGAGTCAGGAAAAAAGTTGTGTCTTTGCCCTCCAAAGCTCCGACTTGGATTTATGGAGAGGTTGACAAATGCAGACGAGCTGGAGAAGAAACAGGATTTGGCCAATGAAGCCCAGGATTTTCCCGGATGTTTCTTTCAATCGTCAACGATCGAACTTTCGTCGTTTTGTCTTTCCGAGTGGGAAAACTTTCCGTCAGTTGCAGCTTTCCATCGACAAAGTGGCGGAAAAACTCACAGTTGATCAGCATGATGCCGTTGTTGGCGCCCGAGCCCTTCTTGTTCTTGGCGCTGCAGCCGATGGCGTCGACGGCGTCGGCGGACCCGGCGGAGCAGTTGGCGGCGGGTTTGTACTGCTTGATCCTCAGGCTGGAGCGGCTCATTTTGGCCAGGCTGAGAGCTGCGTCTCGTCTTCCTTCGTCTTCGTGCCAAAAAATTGTCACTGTCTCAGTCTTTTTCTGCCTTTTTTGCAGTGTTTTTTTTTTCACAAAATCACTTCAGCTTCACAGTTTTCTCCTCGGTAAACCGCATTTTTTCCCCCGCGGGAACTTTTCTGCCAGTTGATTTGAACAGTGGCAGCCAAAGAATCGGACAAAACAGACCTGAAACAATATGAAATAGATAAGAAACAAGGGGGAAAATACCTCTCTTGCGTTGATTTCTCGCCTTCTGGGGAGTCAACTTTGGCCCTTCTTTATCTCTCTCTCCCTGTTTTAGTAGCCCCGACTACAACTGCTAAGTACAGGGTGGCCAACAATTTTCGTTATAACGTTCTACGACATCGGCATGTGCAATCATACTATATTATGCACGCGCGGAGTCCGTGGACATTGCCCAACGTGCTTCCAACCTGTCATCTTGCCTTCGTGCCAGGTGCATGACATATTTCTATACATAATATGATATATACATGTAGATGATTTCCCATACAGTTGTCCAATCGATCCTATGGAAGGTGTGACAAAAGTCATTGCACCCGCGAAAGTTTGCCCAGATGATCTTTGCCATGATTGGCAACTCTGCGCACTTTGGCCACCCTGGCTCTGTTGTACTTCTGGGTAGGGCTGAGCTCTGCACTGTTTTTGCAGTGACTCACGCACGATGCTTAAATATTGGGTGAAATCGAATCTGGTGTCAGTCACATGTCCGAGCTCCCATGAAACATGAGCAGAGGAGAGAAGAAAGCCTCTATTGAGCGGGCTCAAAGTAAAATCCACTAGAGGAATCAAAGTGGATGTTTTTTGCCCCTTCCCCATCCTCCACCTCCTCCTCGACACTCCTTTTAGCTCACTTTTAGGTCAATATGACCTTGTCCATATATGAAAGTGTCTAAAAATAGAGGAGCTTCGTTCTATAACGGATCCTCATACCCTTTTTGCCATTATTAGTGTGAGTGGAACTCGGTCGAGGCAAAAAAGTTGGAGTGAGGAGAATGGTGAAGCTTCGCCAGGATTATTTAACTTCCACAGAGAGTCCTACTTTTGTACTAATGCTGAGCAGACCAGAAAAAAGGGCAACGACTAAGGTGCAATTTCCATGAACTTTCGATGCGAGTGAACAAAGAAAGCTGCTTCTTGAGCCTGATCCAGTCCAAGGACGTGAGTGACGACGAAAGCGTTGGCTTCATTGTCCAATTGAACCCCTTGGCCTTGTCCCAGTGCAGCACTTTTGTGTCCTGCCTCAATGGGACATTTCGAGCTTTGACGGACAGACAGACAGACAAATAAATGGACAGACCGACGGACAGACAGACAAATAAACGGACACACAGACAGACATGCAGACAGACGTATACACAAACCAAAAAGTGAAAAAAGAATTCTTTAATTGACAGCGACCCCTGCGGAGCATCATAAATTCTGCTGGACGTGACTTTTCCTAAGGAGGAAATGATGAGAGAGAGAAAGAAAAATTAATCGTGCCAATTCCAAGATCACAGAGATAACCGAACAAAGACTGAAAGGTTCTCCTTTGCATTCACAACATCCTACGTGTACTTCTTATGTGTGAAGTTCTTACGTGTGCGCGTGTACTTCTCATACGCGTGTGGTGGTGTGTAGCTGTGTGTGTACACTTCTTATGGGTGTGTGCAGCTGCAACATGTGTAATCATTGTGTGTAGTTCACATATGTATAGCTGTAATGGGTGTAAAATGGTTGATATGTGCGTCATGGCTATGTGTATACTACTGTGGGTGATATGTGTCGTTTTGCTGTATGGGTATAGGTTGATGTGTGTAGTGTTGCTGTATGGGTATAGGTTGATGTGCGTAGTGTTGCTGTATGGGTATAGGTTGATATGTGTGTGCAGTGGTTGATTTGTGATTCATTGCTATGTGGGTACGGGTTGACGTGGTGTAGACGTATAGTAGATTGTGATGTATTGCTAGTTGATGCGTGAACGGATGTGTGTAGTTGATATGTGTAGTTATGTTGTGCGGTTGCCAAGTCGTGTGCAGTTGCTATGCATACAGTTGATGTGCACATAGTTGTTCTGCTCCAGCTGTACGTTACGTTCTGCGAACTACGTGCAGTCGGCAGCACTGTTGTGTGTGGTTCCTCTCTTGGCTGCCCGTGGCCGCCGTGCAGTTTTTCCGCGCGTAGCTGCAGCACCCACAATTATTGTAGCCAGCCATGATGACCCCTTGAAAGGCTTCGCCCGCTGAACAAATAGAGGCTGACTGAGCTGTCCAGAGAGCGCAAATGGTTCTTCTGCCAATTGACAGACTTTGGTGCTTCTGCGACCACTGCGCAGATACGATTTGTGAGGGGAAGCACGCGCGGGCGGCGTCTGTTTTGCACACAGCCATTAGGGACATCGAGCGGACGGAGGAGAACTCATTAGGACGCGCAGATAAAGCTCTACAGGGTGGACGGACGAAAATTAGTACACTGACCATGGACTCGTAGCTCTATTGATCCGTGGGTCTTCACGTCTTCTCCGTGTTCATGCCGAAGAGGCACTTGGGGGTCAGACTGGGGTCGTCAAGCTCCATCATGAGCTTGTCCTTGCTGTTCTCGATCAGGTGGAGCTTGTTCCGCTACATCGTTCTTCACGAGGCTGAGTCTGTGTTCCTCCCTGTCTACATTGACGTCGACGAGGATGGCCTTGCTCTACCTCATTGTTCTGGGTGAGGTTGAGCCTGTTCCTCAACTTCCTTCGCCATTGAAGTCGGCGAGACTCTGAACTGATCAGAGTTTGCGGTAAAGAAAAAGCTCTTGAAAAATATACAGAAAATGCTCCTTGGGTTGTGCGCCACAATGAGAAAAATGGAGAAAAAAGTGCAAGTAATGTTGTTATTAACTGAGGTCAGACTGTGTTGGGCTCCGTGACAGCGTCCTCAATTCCTGACCAAGTGAGTGGCAACCCTGATCATTGCTCAATGGACAGTGCAGAACGGATCAAAGGATCGCTTTGGGGCTAGTGAAATTGATCCCTGTTGTAAGCTGGCAAAGGTTGAGCTGCGTTTGAATGCTGCTAATGCACATTATTACTTTTGGGGAAGAGGAGATCCTTTATATTGACACCAGTGAGTCTGGCATTGTGCAGTCGTCTGCATTTGGAAATATTACTCCTATCATTGAATTAATGTCACACTTTGGAAGGTCAAATGTTTGTTCGTCAATGTTGTCTCGTCCCATTTGTCAATGTTTTGTCAGTAACAGGGGACGAAAAATGCAATGGGTCAGTTGCAAAACCCATCAAAAAACCACTTTAAATATTGTCCACCCCGTACACACAGAGAGAGTAACATGAGATTCATTTCTGCAACCTTTTTTTTGCACAAAAGTTTGCAAAATCCCTGCCCCTGCGCAGAGAGACCATGACCAGGGAGCACAAAAGTGCATCTTGCGCCACAACCACAGGTTTGGCGGAATTTCCGGAGCAAAATTCTTTCATTTTTTGTCTCCCCCACCCTCCCTCCTCCTTCTTGTTCTTGCTCGTCACCGAGGGGGAGTTCGGCAACTACAATCGTCTCCCTGTCTCATTCGTTCTCTCTCCCCTCCCTCCACGATCTAATCGGATCAAAGACTTTGTGTGTCCTAATTCAATTGGCCATAGTTTTGCCTCGGTTGCAAATGCTGCTATCAAAATAATCGCACGCAAAATCCATCAAGGATTAGTTCAAGCAAAGGCGTGTCAGCTGACGAAAGCAAGAGGAAGAAGAAAAAAAGGGAAGACACTGATTTTTGCCAAGATGTCAGCTGATGAATAACAACCAAGATGTCAGCTGATGGACAACAAATTGCCTAACCTGACCTCAGATGCTGAGGTAGCTGAGTCTGTTCCTCCTTGTCCACGTTGCTCTCCATGAGGTTCAGCTGGTTCCCTAGCTGACAGCATAACCTGAGCCATCTTCCTAACCTCAGAAGCCAGTTTTAGCTGACAAAGAGTTAATAATCTCCTAACTTGACCTCAGTAGAACAAGATGTCAGCTAAATCTCACGAATGAGAAGAACAAGTTGTCTAAACTAACCAAAGATGCCAGCTGAACCCTGAAAGTTTCCCCCCCCCCTTCCCAAGACTTGGCAATTCCTAACGTACCAGGGTTGGCACGACCAGAGTTGGCATTTCCCAAGCGCTCTCAAATATGAGAACTTTTGCTCGACAAAGGACAAATTGGATGAAGACGACGAATTTTTTCCACCATAAGTTGGGAATCCCACATCTTTTTTTTCGCCCTCCCTCCGCTCCTTTCCTTTGTCGTTGCTGTTGTTGTCGTCGTCGCCGTTGCCGTCGCCGTTGCTCGCCCTGCCTGAGGCCACGCGCGCCAACTCCACAAAAAAGAGCCGTTAAATGAGGGCTCCACCACGAGCAAGAAGACGAAGCAGCAGCTGAAGGTGCAGACGACGACGCAAATGGAAATGCCGTCCGTGTATATCGCGTTACAGATCAGCAGAGCAAAGACTTCAAGGAGGATCAGCCCATATTAGGACCTGAGGGCGGGTTCACATATGGCTGAGAGGGACAAATCGAGTTCTCACTGTATGCTAAACACTCAACCCTGCAGAGACCGAAGAAAAAGAACGCACGTCTTCATAGACAGTGGTTATTTATTCCATATGTGCATATGAGACATATCAAACAAGTCTGTGAGGATGAAATGCACAAGTCTCGGCGGCTGAGGACTGAAAGGTCACCATTGCAGTCATTTGGCATCTTCATGACAGCAGTTGTCGGTCTATGAATGGGTGTCATTGATGACATTGTTTTTAAATCAGTGAACCTTGGCCACTTTGGTCTGGCTGAAGTCGGTCTCCACCGTGGCCGTGTGGCTGCATTTTCAAATGCATTTTGTACATGCCCTAAATCGAGTATGACTAATTCGAATAACGACCACTGTGGGCACGCTGAGAAGTGACAAATTCGGTTGCTACTGTAAAGCTTAAGCACCCAACCCTCGAGAGACCATAAGGATGGATGCATTTTTTGGCCTCATGGCAATTTACCACAATAAAAGTTTTTTTTCCTCCTTAAGATGTGTATTTTTGCACTGTAAATGATGTGCAATTTCCTTAGGCAAAATGAACTTTTTGCTATGATCTGACTCATTAATTTGGAGGGGACAGATGCTTCTTTGCCGCAGAAGTTTGAGCACGTTCAACTATTCGAATTGTACAAGTCGAGTCAAGCCGAGTCGAGTCCCAAATTCGGTTGGCACCCTAGGAACTTTCCACTGGCCAAGAAGCCCTAATTTTTCGTAAGTACAACTCGGGTCGACTCTGAAGGCAACATCCCTTTTTTTGGCGTATTGGGAATTTCGAATTGATCCACAAGCCTAATTTGTTGACTTTTGGCTTGTCAGCAGGCCCAACTGCACTCGAGTCAAATGAACTCAGTCGACTCGAATTGGGATGACTCGAGTGGCAACTCTGGACCTGACACTGCGCACCAACACATGACATAGCAATGTCACTCATGCCGATATCTTAGTCATCGATTCTCGACTCGAGTCGCGTCGGGCCGCGTTTCACCACACCACTAACGCACAGTCTGGGATGGAAACCTGATATCTTCCTCGTTCGCTGCCAGCAGCTGTGAACGAAATTCTTAAGGTGCATCAACTGAGGTGCATAAATATGTGTCTGTTTGTCTGTGCTCGACTCAAATTTGAGGCAGCTCCAAAAATTCCCCCTCTTTTCCCTCCCCAAATCTGCGCGCACAGATAATGACAGGATCGGTCTCGCGCGCCCCTGAAAACGTGAGTGAGAGCGCAAAGTTTCCCATCATTTCCGCGTACAAAACGTCTATTCATCACTACGGGTCCAACGTGTAGACCTTGATGCACGTGGAGAGGGGGCAGGGCAAAAATATTCGTGTGACAGAGGGAAGAAATTGCGCCAAATCATGGTTAAACCATCCTAATTAACTGAGCTGGGAGGACCTTGTGTCAAAACAGACATTCAAGTGAGGCTTTATCGATTTTATTATTATTATTATTATTCTCTCGTGCATGACTTGGCGGAAAAATGCTGCGCTTCATAGAACAAGGGTGGATGGATCGATGGAGGGAAGAGGGGAAAAAAGGTGTGCAAACTCCTCTTGAACCCCCCCTCTTTTAACCCCTTTCTGCACAGCTGCGTAGGTGTGAACGATCCAGGTTAGGTCACTTAGAAGAAGAAGATCTTTTTATGCTTAACCCCGCGGGCCATTTATTCGGGAATGCGCGTGCGTGCTTGACAGGAATACCCACGAGGGCCTCTTCTCCCCCTCACCCCCCCCCCCCCTTCAGTGTATAATGGGCAGGCGGGCGATTTAATTTTTAACACAGAGAGGGAGACAAAAAAAGGTAAAAGCGCCAAGTCTGAAATTGACGTGAGAGAAATAAAGGAAGAGCGCGTGTTTATCTTCTTCAAGCTTGTCTGCCTCATCTCTGGGGGGGAGGGGGACGCAGATACGGCTCATATGCAAACACAGGAGGAGAGGGAAGAGTCTCACCTTACCCCCAGTCGGACGTACAGGGGAAAACGCACATATTCGACCCACTTTTAGGTCAAGTGACAATTTAGTTTCTTTGCCAAAGTTCGGCATCAATGGCTGCTTATGCCAAATCAGCGCTGTTCTTCGCTTTGTTCTTCTGCGCGTGGGCAGATGCGGAGCTGGATGGAAATAAATTGGTCAATTTCCACACGAGCACGACCAGCGGGGGGGGGGGGCACGACCAGCCAGGGGGACGCCGGGACAGCCCGGGGGAGGCCAGGGAGGGGGGGAGGACGCCGCGGCTGCGGAGGGGGCAGCGGGAGTGAATGACGGGGCCGACGCCAACCAGGGGAGTCATCATGAGTGGAATTCACGAGGACTAACTAGGATTTATTGTGCTTTTCCGCCAGTGCCATCGCCCTGTGTCACATGAGCCAAAAACGCCGGTGAATGAGTAAAAATAGCAAGCTTTTATTTGCGCTACACTTGAAATGCCATTTTTGCAAACACCGCAACAAAATTGCACTGCTCAGGCGCTCCAGACCCGTCGGAGGCAGTGACGATATCGAGTTTCGACTGTGCCAGCTTCTGATGGATCAGTTTTTTTTTAGGTCCGCCATGAATAAATCTGAGCCCTGACTGATGCTGACTCGTCTTTCCGGGTAAACAAAGGCCACTAATTATTTGGAAACTTTAGACCAATGAGTGCTGACTGTGTTATCAACCGGGCTGCGCTGAACCGGGCCAACCTTGACCGTGCATCATTCACTTGCTCACTGAATTCTATCACGCGTGATGATGTCTCCATCACTTTGATGCCCTATTTAGCAGATGTTCTCGGGCTTCACAAGTCACACACATGCTGGCCATATGCTATCAACCTCTCGGTCTCGCACTTCCTCTCGCAGCTCTCCAAAGCTCGGGGAGATATCGAGAAGCACGAACACGCACATCAACACAACAACGTTCATAGGAGTACTCAGTCAGACGAGCTCACTGTCCATATGGACACACTATGCTGGCCATTCATACTGTCCATGTGGACACATCTTACTGGCCATTCATACTGTCCATGTGGACACATGGTACTGCTGGTTCATACTGTCCATGAGGACACATCTTACTGGCCATTCATACTGTCTATGTGGATACATCTTAGTGCTGGTTCATACTGTCCATGTGGACACATGGTACTGCTGGTTCATACTGTCCATGTGGACACATCTTACTAGCCATTCATACTGTCCATGAGGACACATCTTACTGGCCATTCATACTGTCTATGTGGATACATCTTACTGCTGGTTCATACTGTCCATGTGGACACATGGTACTGCTGGTTCATACTGTCCATGTGGACACATCTTACTAGCCATTCATACTGTCCATGTGGACACATGGTACTGCTGGTTCATACTGTCCATGTGGATACATCTTACTGGCCATTCATACTGTCCATGAGGACACATCTTACTGGCCATTCATACTGTCCATGAGGACACATCTTACTGCTGGTTCATACTCTACACATGAACACAGAGTACTCTTTACCCGAGCAGTATACCGTTCATCTGAGCAGTACCGTTCATAGCAGTGCTTGTCACCTCAGCAGTACTGTTCATCTGAGTACTGTTTCTTGGTACTCAACGTATGAAGACAGAGTACTGTTCATATGATTTTGCAGTACCGTTGCAGGCAATACTGTCCACTTGAACGTGCAGTGCTGCTCATATGAAGACAACGCTGCTCACATGGACACACCACACATGCTCAGACAGACGGAATTACGACTGCAGCAGTAAGAAGAGCAAGGATGACTCATGACTCACGAGTCTCTCCCCGTCTGCACCTCCTACGCGCGCAGTCACAGACAAACCGACAAAAAAGTGGGACACACGAGGAAAAAGAAAAAAAAAGATGAGAAACTCTCTTTCTCCCCCCCCCCTCCTTTTGCCTCAGACACGCACGCTCATCAATTGTCGTCCCCTTGACGACGTCCAGCACAATGACGACGTCGTCGTCGTCGATGCCGTCGTCCACGTGCAAATTTCGGGCAGGCAACTCTGGCAACCAGCGTGGATAATTGAGGACCCAAAATATCTTTTTGAGCACCGTGTCCAAAGGATGATTTGGCGCTGCTCATCATCGTGCCAGAAGCAGCGCTCATTTCTGCCCGGTTTTTTGCTTCGTCGTCTCCGAGTCATTAGCGCTGTCACTGGCCTTGAAGGCCGTTAATTGAGACAACGCAAGCCTTGATTCGATTTTGGCAGTCTTGTTTTTGCAGCCTTCGCTTGTCGTTAGAGTCTTTCTGCTCTGACTCAGTCCAAAGAGCCTTTTTTGAGCCGCGTTTTATGCAGCAAAAGCACTTAATGAATTGACTCACAATAATAAAGTTGACTCACGACTTTTCAGCAGTAAAGAGGTGGGGAAGAAAAAAAAATCGACACATTAAAGGCTGGATTTCACCGCGTTTTCTCTTCCTCGACAGCCTTTATCGAGACCATTTTGCCGCCAGGAGATTGGACTCATTCGTGGAACTCGGATAAACGAGACCTTTTCTCTGGTAACGAAAATTTCATCCAATAAAAGTGAACTTTATGGAGAAGCTTTTTCTCTTGCGCCAACTCCACTGGCTAAAATTGAGCAAAAATCGGCAGAAAACTTGCGAAAATTGATGGGAACAAAAAAGAGTCCGTACACTACAGAAAGCAGAACGTCTGGCTCGCCAATGTGGCATCGAACAAGCGTTTAGTGCCAAGATCGGTCTGTTCGATTAAGCTGGTCGTGACCATGCACGCCAAGTCCTCCGCCTCGGCACAGAATGGTCGTCGTCGTCAGCTGTTCCTCGGGGTCACAGTTCACCGGGCAACCCGAACCGTTTATTCGAGTTCCTCCCTATTCAACATCACTATTGCTCGGCCTTGGCGATCTGGACGAAGTTGATCAGGGGCACTTTGGCTTCTCGAGTAGAGGAAGGCTGATAACTTTGGACACGCGGACGTTGTTGCGTCACAGTCCAGACGCCACTGTACAGTGAACACAGTAGATTACTGTATAAATGAAGTAGCACATTTGTACTAGTTGTACTTTCTGTCCCCAGGAGGAAAACAGGCGTCTGAACTGGCCAAGGTACGTTGTTGAGCTGTTATTTTGGGGCGAGTGACCTTGTGGCAACGCTGACCGTAGCTGGCAACAGGGGCAGTTTGAAGCCAACTGTCCATGGGCACGGCCTCCGCCGACCTGGGCCTGGGGTGGACGTGGACGGGGCCACGTCAAGCACTTGAGGCCCGGCAGGAGCGGAGACCGTGGTGCACGCGTGGAACGTGATCCACTTCGTGCCTGGTGGGGTGCCCGGGCCAGAAAGTCTGGCCAGGTGCATCCATCCATCCGGCCGGCCCCGACCCGAACAAACCCCGAGAGTACCAGGGTCCGGAGCCCCGACTTGACTCCTGAGCGCCGAGGAAGAAGGGGCCATGACCTTAACGGCCATCCAGACCTCAAGGTGGTGGTACCAGCATGACTTTCATCAACTTATTTTCACTTTGCTACAGGGAGACTCAGCTTCTCGTAATGGAAGAAGCAAACATCGGTTAGGGCTGTGGTTCACACTTTATGTCGAGCTATAAAAAAACAACTTTTGGTCCTAACAAAACAATGTTGCAACCTTGGCTGTCATGGAAATTTTAGTCATCGTCACGTTCAGAGGGGTGCATCAATGAGGACAGAAAAAAAGAGGAATTCGCCACAAGTGGCTCTAAAATTAGCAACTGAGTAATCAGGTGTCGGCGAGATTTTGCGTGAAAAATGAGTTGTGCAAAATTTCAAACAAGCCTGGCTGAAAGTGTGCCAGCCGGCGAGTCAGGAAGACAAGGCCTGGCGAGGCCTGACAAGGCCTGGCAAGGCTGGCAAGGCCTGGCAAGGCCTGGCAAGGCTTGGCAGCAGGTGTGTGGACGATTGAAAAATTTGAGCGTCGGCTCCATCAAAGGTCAGGTGGCAAAATATTTTGATAAGGACGCTCGTGCAAAGGCTGCAGAAAGGCGGCTGTGTGCGAATTTGAGGGATATCGCGTTACCTCACACAACATCAATAGGCCTGCGTGCACGGGATGCGTGCGAGGCGCCATCGATGTTTCAGGCCCATCGTCTTGGGAGGCACTTCCTGCTCAGGGCAAGACGCAGGGTCACGCGGCCAGCTGCTGCTCGTGGCAAACCTGCGCTGCGCTGCAATTTCGGGCGGAAAACTCTTTGCAATGTTTTGGGCTTCGCAGAAGAAGCTCAAGGCAACTCGGGTCGCACATTTAGGACTCAAGGTGGATCTTGGTTACACATGGCAAACCTGGGCTACTCAGTAAGGACTGCTGTACTGTGTGGTGGCCACACAGCAATTCCTGCAGTCAAATCTGCTCTACTCATGGTGACCAAGGTGCCAGTCAGACTTTGTCAGGGACACGAACCGATTGGTCGATGAAATCAGACAATAACTTGAACTCTTGTCCGTCACCAGGTTTGCCAGACCAGAACCACGGCTCCCACTCTGACTGTGCCAACGCTTCAGCACCCTGCGAGAAGCGTGAGTGGCGCTTGACACCTTGGAGTCCGGGTGACCCTGACTGCCCAGCAGCGTCCCGGAGGCGTCGTCAGCTCGGTGATGACAGCGGCGGAGCTGCACTTTTTCTCCTTTCCGCACTGACAGAGCAGAAGTGGCAGAGGCTTCTGTCACAGCAGAGGCCAGAACGCAGTCACGCTCTCGAGCAGCAACGGCGGATTAAGACTTGGGGGCAACAAAAAAAACCATCTGCAATTCCAACAAAGGCTTCTGTCGGAAATAAATGAGCAGAAGCCCTTATTGTGTGGTGCGATGCGTGGGCAGATTGAAGGGGAGGGGGTATTGGGGGGGTTGGGCTGACGCTGGGGTGGATTTACATGCAATCATAAAAGAAGCCTCTCATGTCCCTGATCCATGGAGTGCGTGCACTAATAGCGCGTGATTGAGGGGGCTTCTTTGACAACTTTTGAGCAGAAAAGTGTGTGGAGCAAAAAGAAAAAAAAGGGGTTAATCTGCTTGTACATATGGTGCTGGATGGATGAGGGGGGGGGGGTTGCCAGAGATTGATCGTGTTCAAAGAGAGGGGTGAGAGTTCATTTTCAATTGGCCACATGTGTGTGTGTGTGTGCGCAACTCGGCCGCGCAGCTCTGGTGCGCGCGTGCAGTTCTGTGGTGTGTGTGGTGCTGGCGCGCGCGTGCCAATCTATATGCACGGCACAAAGGCCGATTTATGGGACCAATATAGAGACGACGACGATAACGACGAGGGGTGGTGATAATGGCACAGCGAACCCCTCTCTGTCGAAAAAAAAAACCAACTTGACTTCATATGAGTGATATGAGGGAAGTCCTGCGTTGTCAGTCAGTAGCGCATGAAGCAGTGAACTCTGGATTTAGTCAGAGATCACCGTGAAACGCCTTTGTCCAACTCCATCATGGAGTCCAAGAGCTTCGACTCCTTGAGAAGTCCCACTGTGTCCTGACTAAACGAAGTCTCGACTGCGCTTCAAGTGAAAATGTGTCTAATCGACATTTTCGCTGAAAGCCGCAGGGGGTCCAAGCAGAGCACACGTTTTGCATACACACGTGCGTCTCCGGGAGGGGCACTGACGGGAGGGACGCCTTGGACGACGGTTGGACGACGACGGGGACGACGACGGGGACGACGACGGGGACGACGACGGGGACGACGCCTTGGAAGACGACGGGGACGACAATCATGCGGACTTCCAGGGAAAGGAGCAGCTTTGCTCGTCGTCATTCTGCTTGCTCACTCGGTTGGCACAGAGGGAGGGGAACAATTGGCCAAACATCCTGATAACAAGAAGAGCTCCAATTCCAGCCGCTTGAATGCAAACTTTTTGCACTCTCCTGAGCAGCGACTGTGGGAAGTTTTCCGCTCAAGACGCGACAAAACGAGAGCAAGAACCGCAAGTGGCGCTTCATACATGCGAATTCCCACATGATCTTTTTCTCTCTTTTTTATTTCAGGCCAGTCAGAAGAAAACAACTCTGCGGATCTGTGAAACGTCATCCGTCCATCCAGACACTGTGTATACGCAGTCAGAGATCATTTCAGCTGGATAGAGTCAGTTTGTGGCTTCAAACACCACCCAAAGCTTAAGCACACGTTCTATGCTTGTCATCAGAGAGCCTCGCCAACATGAAGCACCTCTCAGACTAAGCACATGTCAGACTGTACTCACACAGCACAGCCCATCTCATCTGTACATTCAGAGACACTTGGAAACACATTCTAGGTTATAGTCAGAGCCTCCTGCAGAGGCAAACCAGACATTTCCTGCTGCACCCAAAGAGGAGACACTTTATACACTGTGACGAGAGACTCTTTGCAAACGTTTTTAAGTCATGTTCAGCACTACAGCAAGAGACTCCTGCCAATGTCCAGCACATTGTAACCAGAACAAGTGCTCAGCAAATGTTTTCAGATGGACTCCAGCCCACATTCAGCACATTTCCTCCTCAAAGAGACGCTCAGCTCATGTGAAGCGCTTTTGAGGCTACAGCTCTGGCAAATATATATTACAACACACTTCTTAACACAGCCAGACCGTTGAAGCCACGGTGCTGGCGCTGAATAGAGAGAAATTTTAATTGACTAAGAGCTTGAGCCAGCTCAAAAGAAGAAACCCCCCTCAAAAGTTTCCCCGTCAAAAGAGGCAACCCCTCCTCTCTCTCGCCTCCCTCCCCTGTCCCCCCCCTTCCGTGGAAAATGAAGCATGTCCACATATGTGTGGCAGCGCGCGCTCCGGTCGCTCTCGACGCTCTTGCCCCCGTCCGTCCCGAATAATGGAGAGCTGACAGTACAAAAAGCATGAAAAGCGAGCGCTGGAAGCACTGGAAGCGCTGGAAGCCACGCGGCCAAGCAGGTGCAGCAGCCGCACAGCAAAGCCTTTATGGGCTGAAACCGCCCCAAAAGCAGCTCTCGTTGTCGTCCGAGGTGAATGGGGCCGGCGTCGAACACAGACACGCGTCCGAAATCACGGATGTGGCAGCAGAGAAGAGAATCTGGATGTTCGACACAATTTCTTTTCTTGGTCTGCCAATGATGATGTCGGTTGTCACACTCGCTATTGTTGCAGTAAAGTAGGTTACAGCGTGTGTGTTTTTTGCACGAGGAGGAGTCAATCAAGCAAACAGCCACGACCCTGGCGAAGTCCTCACTTTCACACATTTGTCGATCAGTGGCCAGGAGTAATAATAATAAAAGTGAGAGAGATGCTAAACTTTCCGCGTCCACTCAGTAAATGCCTACGTAGAGGTAGGTCGAGCCTCGGCAGAGTTGATCTCAAGGGTCCAGATGTCGTCAGTGACCTCATCTGCTGATGCAGATGCTGAGGGAGGTCACACACCAATGTGCAACGTGGCTGCTTCCTGGACCACTGGACAAAGCATTTGGAGGCCTGATGTGACTGGGCAGCCACATGAAATATCATACATAAACGGGCGTTAGAATGTTTTTATTCTTGCCCAACGCCGTGAAATACCTCCCGTTACAGGGTTGATCAAGCAAATTGGCGCCAACTTGTCACAAATGTCGTCGATCATGTTCAACTAGGATCAATTTGACGCATGCTGTGATTCAAGAACAGGGAGCAAAGCCAACATCGTCGCCCTGGTCCTCAGGCCCGCGGAGGAGGTCACCCAGAACAACGACGTCGTCGTATCAGCGCCACATTCTGGTTCTCGGTGCAGTCACACATGCGTACATTGCTTACGTAGTCTGCATCGGTGTGCATAGATGGAAATCCGACTGTACATTCAGACTCTACTGTGAAACGATCGGCCTGAGTCAGACTGAAGCTGCCCACCCCCCCAAAAAAGCACCCAAAAAAGACTCCAGACTCGTTTTGAGTGGACTTGACCGCGCCGGATCTCGACCGACCCACCTCCGGGGGACGATGGCGTGCAAAACGTTGCCGTCGACGTGCGCCAAGTGCATCTGCAGCGGGTCAGTGACGCTTTCAGCTGCAACTTGGTTGCCCCAACATGTATCAAGGCATTGCTTCTCCAGGACAATTCTAGAGTTGTCAGAGCTCTTTTGGGGCACGCAACCATTTATCTGTGAGTGCACTTTGCAAATGTAACAGATTCGCAATTTATGGCAATGCGCGACCAAATCTGTCAAGCATTTGGCCCACTGACACATTCACCCAGGTCGAAATCTCGGCGCTGATCACTTGTCCACTTACATGTGTGATGACGCACACTGCACAGCAACAATGAGCATACTCATATGCATAACAGAGCTGCGAGCCAAGGTTTAAAAGTCACAAGTATTGAGTTTGTTGTCGAGAACAACACGTAGTTAACACGCATTTGATACTGGGCACGAGGACCTTTTGCAAGTGCCACCAATTTCAGCTGCATTTTGGCACAACCGCAGCGTGAACGTGCGAATTTGCAACTCAAATTTGGTCCGTTTTGTGTGCCAAACTGAAGGGTGATGCCCAAAAGCGAGTGGATTTCGTCGACCCAGCATGATTGGGAAGACAAACGTTTGGAGCTGACTTTCGAGCAGGTTCTTCATCAAAGCCTCCAGATCAAACGAGCATCAAACGCTCTCTTCTCCACTTCACCCTCAGTGATCTTGGAGATCCAGCAGGGGTTGGACAGAAAGTGCTTCTTGCTTACCGTGTGTCAACAGGAATCCTCTTGTCTCTTCTCAGATTGACTCCTTTGAAATGTTGTCACAGAGCTCGAGAAGACTCAGCTCTGCTCTGCCTCTGCTGTCGGCTCCTCCACCAAACACTCTCACTCTGTACTGAAGGTAGAGGAGTCGTCGTCGTCGTCGCCGCCGTCGTCGCCGCCGTCGTCGCCGGAGTAGCAGTCTACACCTTAACAGCTGCCGGCAACATCTGCCCGTCTGTCTGCTCGCAGCAGAGGGAGAGAGAGAGAGAGATGCACCTGCAGCGGCGTGTGGAGGGGGAATCTGCACACTCTGGCGAAATTTGCACACTTTCTGCCAATGTCAAATTCTGCCAACTCAACGCCAGAACGTCAATACACCCACAGGGGGCGTGAGCGAAGAGATGTGCAACATCCAGTTCGGGAGCTCTTTCTCTTGACACGACCCATTCATGGCTGAACAACTCAGGCGACTGAACTGTGGACACGCTCAAGGAGGAGGAGAAGTAGGGGGTGGAGGGGGGCGGCGCCGGCGTCTGCGCCGGCTGCGGTGGCAGCTTCGGAGGGGTGAGCCACGAGCGCGCGCTCCTCCCCGGCGACGTCGCCGCTCACAGGGAGGAACAAGAAGAAGAACATGGAGGCGAACGAGGGCGCGCGCGCGCCCCAGACCATACAAAACAGTCAAGGTAGCACGACTCAGACATGTATTCGGAGATGCCAATTTGGACAGGCGAGCCGAGCTCGGGCCGAGAGGCAACCGGACGAGCTTGATGTGAGCTGGAAAAAAAAGCTCGGGGTTGAAGCTTGAAAAAAAAAAACAAGGGTGAAATTTGAAAAAAGCTAAGGGTGAAGCTGGACAGAAGCTTGATGTGAGTTTGAAGAAATGAGCTGGGGATGAAGCTTGAAAAGATGGACAGAAGCTTGATGTAGCCTTGGTATAAGCTTAATCCAATAGTGAAAGAAACTAACTACAGCTTGAAAAAAAACCTAACTACAGCTTGAGAAAAGCTAACTGCAGCTTGAAAAAAAGCTAACTACAGCTTGAAGAATACTAACTGCAGATTGAAGAATACTAGCTACAGCTTGAAAAAAAACCTAACTAGCTTGAGAGAAGCTAACTGCAGCTTGAAAAAAAATAAAGCTGGTGGTAATGCCATAGACTGTCATGGCTATCGTTCTGGTCACAGTTACCTGCTTTGGGTGCTTTTTGCAGCATTTCATTGGAACTGTATTGTGTGCACAGTTTGTGGCTCAACTGATATAGATACACCCTGAGAGAAGCCCGATGGAAACAGAGAAGAAGCTAGGAACATTACTTGTTCGATCAAGCTTCAATTGTTAAAAAGAAAACGCTTGCGATTCCTTCTTTTTGCGGTCCAGCCCGACAAGCCAGGCTCGCTACATCGCCAGCGCCAGTTTTTCTACGACGTAGTCGACTCTTTGAGGGTTGCAGTCGTCTTTTAGCGATCGCGTCGAACTTGACTGCGTGCAGTGCGTGCCGACAAAAGCGTCCGGCGGGTTGCCGAGTCCGTCTTTGGCGGCTCACACGACCACCTTAGCGAGAGACACTTCATTAGCAGGCGAAGGCTGCAAAAGGGCTGAAAATGACCGGGTACCCGGTGAAAAAAAACAGCAAAAAATGTGTTTAAAAAGCAATTTTCCACCGAAGATGATCATATTGCGTGGGATGATGAAGGCACGGGACGCCAATTTCTGCCCGGGTAGCCACGCCTTAAAACGATCACCAGCGCGTTTCTCTCGTTTTCACTTGATTTTGCGCCACGGTAACTCACAAAGAATTTCCTCCTCCTTGTCTCCAGCGGCTTAAGGCGCGCTCACACTCGCCCATTTGGGGCCACAAGTGCCAACTCTGTGTGTCTACGAGTGTTGTTGCTCTACCTCGGTTTTACTGCACTTGTGCTGCGACGGGATCAGCAAACTTTTAATTGTGATTGTTCGTGCCCAGGCTCCAGTAAAGCGGTGTAATTATCTAATAATAATAAAAGTGTTCGTGCGACCACTTCCTCACAGGTAAACAAGAAGAAACCTTCATAGCAGCTCGTTGGGGGGGAATAGCTTACACTGTAGGGGGGGAGATCTAATGAAGGATCCAGATTATTGTTTGAACGATTTTTTGATTGACGACGACAGCGGCGGCGGCGGCGGCGGCGGCGGCGACGGCTGACATCGTGTTTGCCGCCGCCGCCGGTGCCGCCGCCGCCGCCGCCGCCAAACACGATGACAGCACGGACGACGACGACGACGGCGGCCAAGACGTTGATGATCACGAAAGAAGGAAGGGAGGATTTCTCGCCGACGGTCGAGGTGTCAATTAAAGTGGGAGAGAGAGAAAATCATTTGCCCAAATTTTCCGCTGGAGAAGCTTGGCCAAAGAGGCCGACGTCTGGCTGAACTCGAGCATCAGCTCAGCCCACGACTGAGCAAAAGTTCCAATGGCCACGAACTGTGACGGGATTAGTGATGAGGACAAATCCGCCAGCCTCTCTGAGCCGAGTCAATCACGATTAGTAGTTCCACTCAAATTAGACTTGTTGGCTGACGTGTTTGTCCCTCCAGATTGGGAGTCTCGCTCGACTTGATTCGAGTCAGCTCAAGCTACCACTACTTGTGCTCTCTTGGGCCGTGATCAATGGTGCGTCGACTCCCATAATAATTTGTGGACATGATGCTGCCCATATTGATCAGCGTTGACCCGCACGTGGCCTGACAACACTGGCCCATTGATTGGAGCCACTGGGATTAGCTCAGATCTTCTATTACGCTGTCTGTCAATCAACGTTCACACAAATAACAAAAGAGAGACCCTCTGGAGAGAGAACAAACATTGCAGAATTGTCTTTTCTCTTTGTCTTAATGCAAGGTACGTACGCAAGAGTGTGCATAGACACGCACACCAGTATGGAGTCTCCCTTTCCCTGCACAGACACACACCCAGACAGACTTATGCACAATAGTACAGTGTCTCTCTCTTTGCACACACTCATGGACACACACACGAACACACACACACGCGCTATTTATGAAAGAGTACTGGGAGTTTTATCACAGTCTGCAAATTTCTCGAGCACGATTGAAATGGCCGCGTATTCTCTGGCCCCGGAGTCACCTATGAACTCGGTCCATACGTCGAGTGATGATTGTTGTGCGATGACGTAAATGAGTAGCTTCATGTCACCGGTACGAAAAGGATGACTTTTCGTCCAGCATTGGCAAGTGACATCCCGAGGGACAGCTCGATCTCATGAAATCAAGTGGCCCGAGTGACATCACTGGCCAAGAAGGCTCTTTATGCTACCCTTTAAAGATGGCCAACTTTGAGAATTCACAATAAATCTTCATGCACGTATGAGACCAAGATGCGCTCATTGTCCTTCGTGACGTCACCCTACTGGAAGATCTTGAGTTCGATACACCTCGAGCCTCCGGGGCAGGCGAGCAACAGAGCAAACTTCCTGAGGACTCACTCCAGCGTGGCGTGATTGAGCTGGATGGCCACCAAAATCTACTTCCGGCTGGAGATCTTGGCCGTCTTTTACACGTACCCGACCTCAAACTGTGGGCAGAGGCGAAGCCTGAGCCAAAGAGCCTGAATTCACCTGAAGAAGGAGTGCTCAAAACAGGTAAACGAAAAGTGCTACTTTACGTCCTGCTCAAGCAAAAGTAGAAAAGTAGATGTTGGGAACTCAAGATATATAAGCAGAGGTAACAGAAAACTCAGTCAGCCAGTCAACATCTGAAGACAGGACATTCCAACATGTACGAGACGGTCGCCATCGCCAGGAAGTCCGTCGACGACAAGCAGTTCTACCGGATCAGGTTGGCCAGCGCTGCTTCGTGCAAAGAGGAGTGGCACATTGCTCTTTTCTTCTTCTTCTTCCAGCATCAAGAGGAACGAACCCGGGCCCAATGACGTCGAGCTGGACATCAAGTACTGCGGCATCTGTCACACGGACGTCCACATCGCCAACAACGATACTGGTAACGCCAACTACCCGTGTGTCCCCGGACACGAGCTCGCCGGCATCGTTACCAAAGTACCACTACCGTTTGGTGCCGTGGAGCAATTCAAATTTATTTCTCTGTCACTTGTAGGTGGGCTCCAAAGTGGGCAAGGTCAAGGTCGGTGATCACGCTGGTGTGGGCTGTGTGGTGGACAGCTGCATGAATTGCACTTACTGCAGTGACAGCCAGGAGCAGTACTGCCGTAACGGTTTCACCATGACCTACAACACCAAAATCAGGCATGGCCACATCGCAACTGACTCGGGGTACACTTATGGCGGCTACTCCAAAAGCATCACGGTCGCGGAGAAGTACATCATCAAGGTGCTCTTGTCGCAGTTGTAGTCGTAGTAATATTAGTAGCACTGGAAATGAGCGAGGAAGAATCCCCTGAATACAAATAATCGTCAACAGATCCCTATGGGTTATCCCCTCGAGTGTGCTGGGCCCGTGTTCTGTGCAGGCATAACCATGTACTCGCCGCTGAAGCACTGGGGAGCCGTCAAGGGAGGCAAGAGGGTCGGCATCGTGGGCATCGGAGGCCTTGGCCAGGTGGGTCCTCATTGTTTCTCACTTATTCTTGGGTACTGGGAATGAAAGAGACTTCTCCTCAGATGGGGATTCGCCTTGCTCACGCCATGGGCAATAAGGTGACGGCCATCTCCACGTCTGTGGGCAAGCGCGACGCCGCCCTGGCCATCGGGGCCTCAAACTTTGTCGTCTCCACAGATGAGGACAGCATGAAAAAGGCCACAAAGAGCCTCGATCTTATTCTCAACACGGTCTCGGCGAATCACGAGGCCGGACACTACCTGACGCTCTTGGACAACGACGGCACCTTGGTCTTGCTAGGAGTCGTCTCGAAGCCATACCAGGTATGAAGTAGCTTCTACTGTGCTCGACTGAATCAGTGTACTGTATGCCCATGCTAAACTTATGTACCTACGTATGTACATGTAGCTAAACCACTACCCCATGATGCTCTCGCGGCTCTCCCTGGCCAGCAGCTTGATCGGCGGCATAGCTGAAACTCAGGAATGCATCGATTTCTGCCACCAAAAGAATATCAAGCCAGAAATTGCTATGGTGGAGTCCAAGGAGAAGGTCCCAGGCATCTATGACGTCCTCAATGGGAAGAACGACTCGATCAAGCGTTATGTTATTGACATAAACAAGTGCATAAAGTGAATTGACAATAATGCGAGCAACATTTGGGCCATCTTGGCGTCAGTTCATTGTTTCTTTCATGACATATGATCATTGCGGGTAATTGTCCTTTAGCAGGGGCTGCACCCTGGCAAATGTTCCGTTGTGTGGGTTTGGATTGATCCCCAAGCAGTGTGCAAACACCTGGTACTCATCCACCAGCTTGATCCAAGGGGTCTTGCTGCCGTCATCCTGGTTTTGAGTGTATGCAGAGAGTACAAGGACTGCTTCACAATTATGGGCAAGCTGTGCATGAACTATACATATCAAAACACACTGTATCGTACGTCATCGTTTGTCAACAACTTTTGACTGGACTCGGTTAACCAAGCATTTGACCCTGACCATGGAACACAACCAAACCACTTGTACGCACTTTTGCTCCTGCAGCACTCATTGGTTCACAAAACAGTCAAATTCTTATGTAGAAACCTGTGCCAGAGATAATAACTCTGTAGCCCAATGGTGCAAACGTGAGTGACCCCAGAGCAAAAGTACTCATCAGTTCGATAGTGGAGGAGATTCTTGGCATTGCAAGAAGAAATATTTAGTGAAATTTTAAAATTTGATCCGAAAGTCCAAAACCCCAGCTGTCCCAATGACATTTTCCACAAAAAGTACCTATTTGAACTAGTCTTATGTGCTACAGTGGCGGCAGGATTTAGAGTATGATTAGTTTAAAGTGTGTTTAAATTTCTTGCCCAAAGAGACATCTGATGCCGAAATTTAACCCTCTGAATACATGCACAGAATAGCCCAATTCACAAAAATGCGCATGAGCACAACAGCTTCAAGATCATCAACCTCAACTATGTTTATGCGGGATAGAAGCTGAATCTGCGAAGGTTAGAGGGAAAAGAACTGGCAAATTTTGTGACCAACGTCATTGAGAGCCTCCATGTTCTAAAGCCTCTGCTCCTTGCCCCAATTGTTCTTAAGGAACCAGCCCATATTTCCCTGTTGAAGTCAACTGGACTCCAAGTATCTCCCTCTTACGGACGCACTATGTGCAGTGTGTACCTTGAAGCATGGACCCCTGGCAAAGAAGATTCCCCTCATGTCTGGGTGGATACCTTCCCCGTAGCCTTCGGGGTCAAAGCCGACGTCGTCCAGGCCATGGTCGCCCTCGTCGCCCTCATCTGCAAAGTTGCATACATACGCTGCACTGCATGCACAGACATGGATGAGTTGTAGTTACCAATGTAGACGTCGCCGTTGGTGAGCAGCATGATGTCGGCCATGTACTTGTGGTTCTTGTAGTGGTATCTCTCGGGTATGTCGTCTCTCTTGAATGCCCTCACCTTGTCAGTGATTGTTCGCACGCCCTCTACCATGGCAGCAGCATCAGCGGGGTCCTTGAGGTACAGCATCCACAAGGGACCAAAGCCCACCTTTTTTAGGACCTTCGTCATGTCGACCAGCTTCGTCATGGACAGACTGGGCTGAATGTTGACCTTGGCCATTCCTGTGAACACCATCTCGCGCAGTATGCATGACAAAAGTGCCTAAACACACCGTATAGTACTTTGTGTGTTTGAGGAGACGTTTTGCCCCCTGAGAGTTTGGGCCCCATTCTTGAAGGCAAGCCTCCGGGTTTGCATTAGCGGGTTTGGGTCTCCTGGTTTGAATTTGTGAGTTTGAAACTCCAGCTTTCAATCTCCGGGTCTCAACCTCTGGGTTTCAACACCTCCGGGTTTCAACATCGGGGATGGAATCTTGGAGTTTCACACCCAACAACTCAAACATCACTGGAAGTTTGATGAGCAACTGTTTCATAAGACACCAATCGATGATTTCTTTGAGGAGAAACAAATAAGGTGAAGGTTTCTAAGGAACTGTCAAATGTGGACTGGATTTTTGGTCTCTATGTACACTGACGTTAAAAATGTTTAAATACACATACTTGATTTAATATTGCCAGTGGGCTCCCAGTAATCACTAAACCATAATGAATGAGATGCCAACCACAACCCCAACCAAGTTTGGGATGGGTGGGTGGGTTAAAAAGAGTTCAAAGCTGACATAGAGTCCCAAGCCCTCAAAATGAAGGCACTCCAAAGCTGGGCAATCAAGCTTTGGTAAAAAAGACATTTACAAAACCGTCTTGTGGATGAGACAGAAACCCTGGTGTCCCCTCCCCCCTCACAATTTCTTTCACTCAAACCCACTGGTTGTTCCTGAGCAAGCAAGAATTGACCCCAATAGGGAAACACCAATGATTATACCGTGGTCCGACACGAAGATGATGTTGGTCCTTTCCCACAATCCCTCCTCCTCAAGCCTGTCGAAAAATCTGCCCAGGTATCGGTCAGTCCTCTCGATCCCTTCGCCCATGGTTGGGGTTTCAGGCCCCACATTGTGTCCGTAGGTGTCAAGGTAGCCAAAGTAAATCATGGTCAGGTCGATGCCATTGGACAGATCGTCACCTGCCATTTTTAGGTTCTCCTTGAACTTGTCAAAGTTGTCAGAGGGGCTGTATGGGATGCACTTCTCTGGGGTGACCTCCTTGAAGGCCAAGTTGCATGGCAACCAGTTGTACACAGCAGTTCTGACACCTGCGTGTGACATTGTATATCTTGTATTCAAAAAATCTGCTTGTAAAATGGGTCCAAACCACCCATTACCCTGGTTCGTGGCTGTGATCCAGAGCGGCTCCACGGCCTCCCACCAGTCAAAGATCGGATTGGTGATGCTCTCATTCCCTTTGGTGTCGACGTGGCTGAACTGGCGGTCAGCCTGGCGGTTGTAGAAGCTGTTGGCCAAGATGCCGTGATTCTCCGCATACAAGCCTGTCAAAATTGGGTTGTGGAGGTATCTGCAGCTTTCTCCTTATTTTTTATTTGGAAATGTGCCACGCCCACCAGTTATGACGGTGGTCCAGCTGGGCACGCTCACTGAGGGGAACATTGGCTGCACATATTCAGCCCTCACTCCCTTGGCCAGGATCCTGTCGTTCAGGTTGGGTGCCGGCTTCTGATCCACATAGTTCCACCTGCAACGATACCACAACATGTGTACACACATCAGACATGTCAAGAGTGTGTGATTCATTGACTTTTCTTGCCTTACTGGGTATTCGACTGAAACATTACGCAGAAGACTCTCAACGCACAGGGTGTCCCAATGATGAGTCAAATGCCCATTATCTCAGCTGCTGCTGGGCCAACTTCTGCTCTCTCTTTTGCAGTGTGAAGCATAGAAAATGGGGTCTCCTACGACCAGGAACACTGGTTTGTTATGATGGCATTCAGACATCAAACTTTCAGATACGTCATAATATGGTAGAGTTGACAACAGAAATTACTGAAATTTCCTGAGAAATTTCCTCTATCAAAGCTAGAAAAGGGTCGTTCTAGCAAGGTGTCACAAACAAAGGACTCACTGAAGAAGCCCTGTAGAACATTGTTTAAACACTGTTCTACAGTTCGGTAAAGTAGACTTATGCGATAAATGTGTATTCAGGGACGATTACATGATGAATTTTCGAGAAAAGTAAATTTGAGCAAACAGTAATTGTTTAACTCTATAGGTGAAGAGAGACGAATGTTTACATGCTACATAAGTAGTCTTCTTATTTAAGCATCATGAAATGAAAAAGGTGGAAAAGTAGACTTGTTGTTACTATCAACCTATTACTGTACAACTATTACAACCTGTTACTATAACTATTACTGCTGCTATTCGACTCTATGAGCAACAGCAGCAGCTACAGGGGCCATAGAAGCGACAACAGCAGTTAGAGTGGCCATAGCAGCAACAGCAACAGCAGCAGCCACAGTGGCCATGGAAGCAACAACAGCAGGAACGTTTTCAAACCAACTTTTGAGACAGAATCTCCCAAATTCATCATTCTGCCACCATTCCCTAAGACCAATTTAAGTCAGAATCATCAACCCAGATTTTGGGATAGAACTTTTTGACATTGTGACATCAGCCATAAGTCACTCTTTCCTGACTTGTCTGCAACCCTGTCTTTGCATGTGGACAGGTGGAAAGATCCAATCTTGCTGCAGTTGCTCAGGTTGCTGTGTTGTCACTTGCAGCCGACATTTCTGCTTGGGTAGTAGTAGCATTTGGATCGATCAAGCCATTACAAGCAAGTGTTGGGAGAGTGGTGTGTGCTTGGCTAACCTGAACCCGTCGATCAAGAACAAGATCATCTTGTCCCTGGAGTGAGTGAGTGAGTGCAGGGTTTCATTGTGTCCTACATCGGCGACAACGATCGTTGCCATGGTGAGCGACAACAGCCCGGAGATCCGCATTGCCTTTGTCGTCATTATGGTCCTATGCGGTCCAAACAGTCACTTGTGGCTCTGAGACTCTGTGCTCTGGTGCTCTCACAATCACTACAGGTATGGGGGTGTTGATCTCACCGACTTCTATGACAGTTAGCACACAAATGTGGCTTCAGCAAGTCTTCAACCTTTTTGATTGATTCTCAATGGATTAAAAAATCTTTGTTCCCTTAAAGCCTTTAGAAGTTAAAAAAATACTTCATGGAGTGACTTGAAAAACAAAAACTCTATTGGACCTTTGTCTATTGTCACAAAGGTTTTCTGCACAATTCACAGTTCATCAGAAATTTTGCATGTCTTGCGGATGTCTCAATGTCTCAATTCCAGTTGTTGTGTGTCACTGGATAATTTTACGTATTGACATTTACATTTCTGTGACATATTGTGAAACTGTAAGACTGTATTGTCCTTTCTTTGGTGATCAAGGGTCTCTCCCTAATTGCTCCGTTCAATGACCAAAGAGGCGCTTAAGACCTTAAATATTAAATGTAGCAGGAATTGGTGACCACGTTGGACACGACAGTGACATGGAGCTGTAACTAGCATCATGACTGGTGCATATTTGATAACGCTCCAAAAATGATGACTGCCAAAATGCTGCTCCAAGTTGGATTTGGCATTCTCAAATATGAATGAATTAATGCCATGATGCTTCATTAATTTTCTAATTATGCATCAAACTAGTGCTCTCTGCCCACTTCGTTGGAGGAGTGGCAAACATATGAAGTTCTGTCGAGGTGTGCGTGTATGACAGACGAACACGCGGACTTCGTGCTCATCAATGCCTACAACTTGCACACGGTCCTCGTGCCAAATCTGGACAGACACGGACTGAGACGCTTTTAGACTAGTGAACCCAAAAAGCTTTAGTGAACCCAAAAAGCTTATGTAGCATCTGCACTTGCACTTATGGAAGAATATATTTTTCAGAAATGAATATATAAATACCTTGAAGAGGGACACGATACGTAAGCAGCAGACAGAGCACGTGATCGATTTGGATGATCAGAGGTTGGTGCCCAAGTTCTCCATGATCAAGAAGCAAATGAAGTTGAGGGTGACTCTGTTCTAGAGGACGCATGCTCTTTTAACCAGTGTAACAATGCATGACCCTTAAGTTTAGGTGACAGCAGCAGTTGTCCAGTCTATTTGCTATTGGAGCATTAAGCATCCTGCATCAAGCAGAGCTGACACCTTCACTATTTTTTCTTCCTGCTCATTCATTTTGGGGCTGATTTTCAAATGTTCAGTGGGAAACAAAAGGTAAAGCTCTGAGCTGTCAAATGGTGTTGGTTGAAGTCCGATATCATGGCAAATGGTGTCTCCACAACTATTTTCATTGACCCGCCAAGTTCTGTATGCAGTATCTGCATATGTAGTCCCTGCATACACAGTACAGTACAATGCTGACGTAGTAACAGCATATGCACTAAAGTTACTACATAGAACAGAAGAACAGAACGTAGAACAGTCGAGTCTGTGATGGACGAACAGACTAACGCACGTACTGCTTCATACGTGAGATTTGAGCTCTCTATGACGAACGAAGCATAGTCCAAGGCCTCGTCCAGGTGGACGGCGGAGCTGTTGTGGATCCTCACGTTCGTCAGGTAGCTGTTGAAACATGACGACTGCTTTGGGAACAGATGTCAATTTTGTGCGTGTTTTTGATGTGAGAAAAATGATTTTGATGTTTTAATTTTAATGTGACTTTAGTGACAAAAAGTTGCACCTGAGACCTCGTTACACTACCACACTGCAGAAGTTACTGAAGAACCTGTGGCTTTGACTTAAGCACAAAGGTATATGTGTTTTCCTGCAATGGTAAAAACTGGTTACCTTTCTTTGCTAAATGTCTGGTTGAGACAGTCAGTTGTTGCCTGACCAATCTGCTCTGGCATGAAACAATGGGAACAGAGTTGCCACATTTTGTCTCCGCCCTGTGGTTAAGTTCTACTAGACTCACAATTTAACTGAGATTTAAAGTTTCAAAGTGTCATTGGCCTGAGATCTAGTTTTGATATGATTTAAATTGAGACTTCTTGTAAACTGTCACCAAATCAACACTAGTCCTAAGGGGAAAGAGAATTTTGAATTAAATCAAATCCTCACTGCTCTAACAATGTTGACTCACCCTGTTCTTTGCTCCGTAAAGTGCTATTTTGCACGCATGGTTTCCAGCTAAAGAAAAAAAAATCAGCTGAACACACGCTCAGAGTTTTCAGTGTGCAATTTTAGCCATCAACATGTGATGAATTTAACGTTATCAGATACAGTTTCGACGACTCAGGCAAGCTGAATTTTCTGTAAAAGCTTCTCAGTATGCGAGTCATAAGGTGCTTAAACTTTTTCCATGCTTTGTCGGTCTTAAGAGTGAGCACAAAGGTCCAAATGGAAGAGCTGCATTCAGTGACGCACATCTACAGTACATAGAAGCCTTTGAAGGTCACCACTGAGGCCACATCGAGGACTGAGTCCTTATCAGCTGGCATGCCAGGTCACAGGTTGACTCATAATAATTGTCAAAAAAACTAGTGCTCATTTTCAGCCTGCCCCTGTAAAGAATTTTTGCTGATTTTGGGTTTTCATCTCAGTGCAATGATCGTACCAGAAAAGAAGGCAGTGATAGTGGATAAACTTAAAAGTTGCAGCCAGGACAGGAACAATATCAAAAAAGTCCCGTTGGGGTTCAAGTACCTCAGACCCTCTCAGGATGGTCATACCTTGAGTATTGGATTGGATGCAATGGGTTTCCACAGACCTTTTTGTACTATGGGTTCTCCTTTGATGACTTGTGATGTTTTTGATCACATGCGATCTCAAAGATCCCTTTTCCACCATCAGTACCAATAACACTTTGCTACAATAATATCAAAAATTGTTTAGACGTCTCGACTGGAACTGGCTGTAAATGATTGATGGTTTTTCACGCCTATCATGAATCACCCTGTACAGTGATGATGACCTCCCTTAAAAATGCAAGCAGTTCACTTGAGTAGATCACAATTATGTTGAAAACAACTCTCAAGGACAAGAGCTTGGGCAGGTTCCTCATGACATCTGCAACTTGGGTATAACCAAGTCGTTTTCTCTTCTGCTCACGTTATGTCGAAGTGAACTAAAAGGCCTATAGAAAAGACCACGAAAATGATCTCAAAAGGATCGCATGACTATTCTAGGATTCTCCCCCAAGGAGCTGCTTTCATCCTAACCTTGGCAGTGGGCTTGGGATTGTTGTGCAGTAGCCTCTTGACCATCGTGTTGCTTCCCCCCATGGAGAGCTACTGGAACCAAAGGTGAGAGTCGATCCTGCTACACGTGTAGGTAGTGTTTGTTTAGCCCCAGGTAGGACCCATTTTCCTCCGTCATTTCAATGTCACATTGCTGCAGTTGCTCTCTTTCATGTTCATGCCCGTGTACTTCATTATGTGATCCATGATGGGTCTTTCAAATGCAGCAGTCTGACCTGGGTGAACGTCTCCTCTCCCTCCTGGCTGAAAAACTCCTCCCCCTCCTGGCTGAACGTCTCGACCCCCTCGTGGATGAACGTCTCCTCTCCCTCCTGGCTGAAAAACCCCTCCCCCTCCTGGCTGAACGTCTCGACCCCCTCGTGGATGAACGTCTCCTCCCCCTCCTGGATGAATGTCTCCTCTTTCTCCCAGCTGAAGGCCTCGTTGTCGCCTCCACCGTGCTTGCCCCCCACCTGCTTCATGCTCAGTGAGGACCTCACTTGCAGGAACAGAGACACTGGCAAGTTCAGGTAGGCGGCAATAACCAAGACCCAGAAATAAGTGCTGATTGTTATGCTAAAGTCAAGGCAGTCGTGGGCGCTTCGAAGTGTTGTACAACCACATCATGGCCAAGAAGTTCTTCAACTGCAATGAAAGTGTCACGTACACAACCCACGGGGACCACAGGGTCATGGACAACCTCGAACCACTGTTGAAAAGGTTGGTCCACCAAAGACAAAGGATAAAATAAGTAGAATGTAAAAAGAAACATATGATGCTACGTTCTTCCCAGATGGGCAGGTCCTATCTCAGTCAGTGTGTATGCGCCTGGAGATGATTACAAGTGGGCCCTGAGTGTCACATCCTACTACCGCCAGTGCTCACCCATGGCTGAGGACATCACAAACTTGGTCACCTTCCACCTGTTCTTTGACAAAGACCATCCTCCCAATACAGGAGTGATGTCGAATGAAGACCTGGAACACTTTAAGGTCCCAAAGTTTGGCACCCACTGTGTGTGCACAAGTGGGATGAACAGAGAAAACTCTTCCCTTGTAGATAAACTGCACCGGCTTTGACGTCCAGCGCCTCATGTCAGTTTCGTACAAGGAGTCCAACCAGTTGGAATACCCTATCAATGTGGCCAGGAACGTGGCCAGGGAAGCAGCCAACACCTACTTCATTTTTTCTTCTGACATTGAGCTCTATCCTAGCCCAGGTGTCAAGAAAGTCAGAAACCTTTTAACAACTGCAGCGACAAAGAAAGAAACAATGAGAAAAAGCTTTACCTAAAAATGAACCCCACAGGACAAATTCCTGCCTTCTTGGATATGATTCGTCGCAATGGCCCAAAGATCCGGGACCAGAAAGTCCGCAGAGTGTTTGTCAACCTACTGTTCGAGATTGAGAATGATACACCCCTGCCAGACAACAAGACCGAGCTGATACAGCTGTACGACAGCCAGATGGTGGTGCCGTTCCACCAGAAGGTGTGTGACGCCTGTGCCAACATCCCTGAGTTCACAGCCTGGAGGAACAGTGTGGAGAACGGTGAGCAAATAAAGGGTGACTGAGCAAATATCAGGATGAAATGAATTTTTCACAGAAGCAGCATCATTTATTGAAAACGGACCAGATAATGGTCATTGACATGTTAGTCACAATCTTCGTTTGTGATCTGCCAGCCATCTGCATCTACAGGGTGGTCCAGCTAAATTGCAACTGATACTAAAATACTAAAAAAACCAGTAAAATTTTGAATTTTGCACCTTGTTTGAAATTTGTGCATGAATTTCCATCCCTGACAAGCTATTTCCCCTCCAAAACAACTTTTGTGTCATCAACATCAACAAGATCAAGATGTCTGAACAGGCCCAGCGAGAACTGATTTTAGAACTTTTTTCGAAAAGCCTGAGTGCAACGGCCATTGCCAAGAAATTAGAGGGTGTTGTGCACCGAGCCACTGTCTTCAGGACCGTGAAGGCTTTCAAGGAGAGTGGCAAGACTCAGTGGAAGCCAAGCAGTCGGAAGCTAACCGTCAAGACTGCCACCATGGTGAAGAGGATGAGGGAGAAGATTCGATGTGATCCAAGACAGAGCATGCGGAGGATGACCAAGGACGAGGGTGTGTCAAAGACGACCATGTGGAGGGTGTGCCGGCAGGACCTAGGGATGACTCCTTACAAAAAGCAGAGATGGCAAGTCCTCTCGGAAGACAAAAAGGCTAAGCATTTGCACCAAGGTCGCCAGCTGCTTAAAATTTTGAAGGATGGCACAATGCTGCCGATCTTGTGGACAGACAAAAAACTTTTCACCGTGGAGGCTGTACACAACGTGCAAAATGATCGGGTCCTTGGTACCAGCAAAGAGACCCTTGGCACCAATGTTTTGAGCCACTTCCTCCATCATGGTCTGGGCCGGAGGCACCTCAGGGGCAAGAAGACACCCCTGATCTTCATCGAGGAGGGGGTGAAGATCAACACAGCCGTGTACCTCCATCTCCTGAGTGAGGAGGTTGCGCCCTGGGTCGAGTTGGAGTTCGTCTTCCAACAAGATGGGGCGCCCTCCCATACCTCGAACCTCACTCAAAGTTTCTGCGAAGCCGTTTTTCTGAGGTTCTGGTCCAAGGAGCTCTGGCCACCCTCTTCGCCAGACCTGAATGTCATGGACTTCAGCATCTAGTCCATTCTGGAGAGGAGGGCTAAAGGCTTAAGCAGCATTGACCATCTCAAGGCCTCCATGTCCTCAGCCTGGGCTTCCATCATGGAGGAAGAGGTGCGTGCCGCCTGCGGCGCTACCCTAGGCCAGTTCAAGGCCATGGTCAAGGCCAAAGGAGGTTATTTTGAAAAATGAACATTATCTTGTTATTATCAATGCCTCCGAATATATATTACCTGGTTTTGTCAATTTTCATCAATTAATTAATTGATATTTTATCAGTCGCAATTTAGCTAGACCACCCCGTATAACAGCCAGCAGCCTCTTGGGGTTCGACCTGGTTGGCCACTTGCAGAGCACCTTGTCTGCATTGATCTCCCGTCATTTCTGCTGTATCATACTCTTCAAATAGGTTTTGTTCTGTACCTCCACCTCCTTCACCCTCCTTGAGGATTGACCACACCTGCTCCATTGGCCACAAGATACTTTTTACAATTAGAGTTCATGGTGGAGAGCAAAGTCAACCATGAACATGCCTATCAAGTGAATGTGTACCAGCATCTGCATCTGTAGAAAAGGCTGACCAAGTTTATTCCCGACAGGTTCCTGCATACAGAAGTGGACAAGGGCAGCAAACAGATTGCAAAAGTGAACTATGACTGATATGTCATTTAACACACCATTATCTGCTTTATTATCAACAACTATGCTGTTCCTGTGACAAAATCATCTTATCCTGAAATTTGCCCAGTCAACCTTTACATAAGACAGGACAAAGACTCTCATTTCATGTGGCTGTCACTCCACAACATCTACAGTGGGTTCAGGGCCAATTGATGCCCATACAATGTGACTAACGGAAACATGAATAACTTTGTGACGAGGCAAGACAGAATTCTAAAATTTTGGAGGCTTCCCACTGATACATTCTTGAATCTTTCCATTCAATATGTAATCCATTAGCAGTAATGACAGCTTCGACACAGTACCTAAAGCTGGAGCAGGATCTGACGATGAATTCCTCTGAGAGGTTGCCCCACTCCTCCATGACGTTGGCCTTGAGGGCATCTACACTGTTATATGGCTTGGCCCTGACCTTGGTGTCCATGACATCCCAGGTGCCATAATCAAGGGGGGTTGAGCTCAGGAGGGCATAGTTTCTTTGAACAGAAGGGCATGTTGGACTACAACCATTCTTCAACTACGTTGGCAGAGTGGGCCAGTGCAGAGTCCAGAGTGGGAATTCCTGGTCGACCCAGGGCTTGACCTTCTTCTGCAAGACCTCCAGGTAGTCCTTGGTCCCAACCTTGGGTCCCTGAGGGAAAAAGCACGGTGGCATCTTCTTGCCATTGGATGTAATGACACTGAGGACCAAGACAGATGCAGGGTACTTCGACCACATGACTGGAGGTATGTCAGAGGCACTGGGGGCAAGGAAGTGGTCATTCACGGCATTGTTAACCATGCCCACTGCGAAATTCTTCTTGTCTGTGAAGAGTTTCACTGTAGTCAGCTGATGCTTCAGCAAAGTGAGGAGGTCCACGGATCTTTTCAGCTGGATCTGCTTCTGCCGCTCCGTGAGAAGGTGCCGGACACCTCTAAAGAAGAACTTGAGACTGAGGTCCTCATGGACAACATTGAAAACAGTCCCAATGCTGACATTGACCTCGGCAGCAAGTTCGCCCATGGAGGTGCCTCATGGCCTCCACAAAGTGCTCGGTCCTAATTTTGTTCACTGGATCCCGCAAGGTCAATGAGTCATGTCTTCACCAGATTCTTCGTGCTTTCTGACTCACAGGACGGTCCTGATGTCCCGGGGGATGATGTCTGCAGTGGTCCGATTATCATTTCTGGAACAGAACAAATCGACCATGTGATTGCGATTGACCTCTTGGATGGTGAAAAATCATCAGAGCTCAACAACACAAAAATAACAAACATGCAGCTGATGTGGCTGAAAATATTAATGGTGCGAAATTTGATTTTTGTTCGTACAAAAATCGAGTCCAATCATGGGTGACAATCAACCTTGAACACACTTTGCGGGACTTGAGCACTTTGAGAATCCGCCAAGATTTCCTTATGTACAGAGGCAGATTGCCTAGCCAATTGTGGAGAGTTCATTTTTCACGAATCTCTCCCTAGAAAGTGTCACCACATTGTGCTACAGATGACGACTCAGCAGCCAGAATGGGAACTATCTCGGAGACCTTGGGAGACTTTGATGTGAGCATCCTGGGTCCAGATGGCCATCATCAGTGATGCCGCCAACTCTGCCCCGAGCACCCCCCCCCCTTTCGAATCGAAAATTTTCCTCTTCTGTCCCTTTTCTTAGTGATTCTGTATCCGTATTTTGTGCGTCTCTAGTGCTTGGCACTCATTGGTCTGGAGCACAGTTTGGCACTTATATGAATCTCGAGACTTTAGGCATGACATCAATGTATTGATCTTACCCGTAAGTGACTGGCAATGGCGCAGCAGCCATGTAAAATTAGGGTCTCTGTTTTGTCTCGTGCCTTTTTACTGTCTCATTGGCATTGGTTAGGTCCATTGGACACCTTCTATGTGGCCAAGACTGAGGGTGAATTCCAACATTGGGCTCCAGTCTTCATTTCCACTCATGCTGAGCCGCTCTTTGACGAGAGGCTCACTTGGGACGGAAGAAGTGAGAGAATGACTCAGGTGAGAACATCACTGAGGTTGCTGATCATGGTCAATAACCATTCACTATCACGTTACTGCAGATCTACGAACTCTGTTCCAAGGACTACGACTTTCACATCTTGAACAACGCATTCTTGATCCATCGTCCAGGAATCATGACTGAGCAAGAGGTGCTGGAGTACAAGAATCAGACCAAGGTAGACCAGCAGACCAAGCTCATCCTCGAAGAGATCATCCCTGAGATTGAGTATAGCTTGGTCAATGATACCATGAAGAGAAATTGCTCACTCTAAAGAACTACTTGCATGTGTTTGACCATACTCGAAGGTGTTCAAGGCCAAGAGCAACAGAATGTTGGAAATCATCATCAAATCGATCATCACTACAGACTTGACTACAGGCTATGCTGTGCGGTACCTGTGTAGTTATTGAGATAGACAAAAGTATCGCGATGTCATACAATACTTTTTGGCAACCAATGCTGAGAGAAGCAGCATTTATAACCCTGTGAAAGCCCGGGTCGCCTGGACTGTGCAGAGGGCACGAACAGGGCAAAAACCCAAGGGAACCCCCAAGATGTTGACGTAACAACAGTAGCTGAATCTTTGAAATACGTCAAAGATCTTTAAAAATATCTGCAACTGTCTCATCTTGACAAATTATTGGACATTCAACATATCGTATTAAATGTCGCAATATTTTGGTGTCGTCTGATTAACATCGTGACATCGATTGACTTTGGCTAATACACAGTCTCAGTAAGTCCTACGCTCTGTAACATGCACCACTTGCTGTACGATGCCCTAAGTACTTGCTATACATTCTGTAGCATGTTCAATTGGTTTCACTTGGCAACATCGACCTTGTTCATCTCATAGACGTCACACATGCGCAGCTGCACCCCACCCCTAGCAGTCTTCCGTGGTGCGAGAGTGGGAATCAGTACTGATGCTGGACTCCTGCAAGGTCTTCCACAGGGTCACGAGAGTGCCATTCAGGTCAATATGAACAAATCTGGTCGCTCTCTATTATAAGAAGCGCCAGGACCGTATTTAGGTGAGGGTGGGTGGGTGGGTGTGTTCACAAACTAAGCATGTGGCGGGACACAGACAGACGGACGGACACACACGTGGCGCTTTTTTTGCCATTCTCCCACCCAACGAAATGGGTAGCGTCAGCGCGAGGTATGTGAATTCTTCGCACTTCTTAAAGGAATATGTTTATATAACAACTTGCACAGCAAAAAAGCGCCGTATGTGTGTCTATTGTGTTACGCGCTTCGCGCTCATCAGCCGCGCAAAAGCTGGACACACAGACGTAAATAGGCACGCACGCACGCACGCGCACACACACACAGACAGAGCCACACACACACACGGAGGAAAGGCCCGTCAGCCGTGAGAGGAGGCAGAAACCAGCCGCGGACAGACAGACCTACAGAAGTACATAAGGGCCTGTCCTGTTATATATACTAGTTTCGCCTCTGGACGTCACCATAAACTAGGCATATCTGTACCCATACATAATAGAAAAGTTTATTTTTTGTAAGATTTTCAAGCGACAACCATAGGGCATCGACCCCCAAGACCATATGTATTCTGAATCAGCATGACGGGGGGAAATGTTTTTGGCCACTTTCTTTCGGGGATGGGGTCTTGGGGTCGGGTGCAGGAACGGGTTCGTCAACCGGTGGATTAGGGCAGTGCTAATCGCAAAAGAGCAAGCACAACTGGCAGCTCCTCCACATTTCCGGCGACCTAAGTCAAATCTACTGCTATAGATTCGGGCGATGACGTAAGGCAAAACTACGCATATCGAGGTACTGTATAACGAGGTATTCCTGTATATGAAGGACTTTATGTACTCGTCTGTCTGTCGGTAAACGAAGTTGTACCGCCCTCTTCCTGGTTCTTTTGACTTGGTCTATCTCAAACATTGCACCTTAGATCTGAGGCCTTTTTGAGGCCAAAATCGAGGACCGAGGTCCTCGAGGGTCAGAGGTTACATTTACCGCGGGCAGCACCTCAGGCAAGGGGAGATGCAGACAGGAGAGCAAACAGAACAGTCGCTAACCTAACCCAACCTTGATAGTTTTTTCTTTTACTAGCTTACAAGAAAATGTAGCGTAAAAATTTGTAGGGGCTCAGTGCTTTTGTCCCTGACTGTACTTATCAGGAGGGTTGCATACTCGACCTTCCTGACTTGGCCGAAGTCGCCGTTCAGCTTCGAGGGGGGTGGGGTAGGGGGCGACGATGGAGCTGAAGAGCGACCTCAGCCTCGCCCGCTCACCCTCTCCTTCAGGGTGGTCGGGCAAAGCGCTTGCGTGGACTTTTGCGGGAAACTTAAACACTATCTGGGCAGCCTCCAGACCTCAAAGGCTTACCTCACCAACTACGACCAGGTAGCATCGCATGATCGCCCTGTACTTCGAGGAGTTGGCGAGCGATGGAGGTGCCCTAGGATGTACAAGATGGACCATATGATCTTGCATTCTCTGAAGTTTAAGCGACTGCCGCTACTGCTGCCAATTCAGCCGATTCTGCCCCTTTCTCAGCTTAGGGGGAGGACTTTTCCATCGGGCTCTTCAGCATGAAGGGCTTTCTAGTCGTGGACTTGGGCTTGGCCCGGACTCAGCCTTGGACATCTCTACACCGCGCTCTTTTTCAAATACCGCAAGTGCGTTGGTCCGTGTGATTCCGCTTACTACTCCGGTGACCACCATGGTGGACAATGCGGCCTTGTCTTTCTACGTCTGAACAGGGGAGAAGGTGAAGGTCACTCTCATCAATGATGTGGTCAAGGTGCTGCCTTCGGAAGGTCGAGTGGGGGCCGACCCGATCAGGACTGCGACGTTCCCGCTGGCAAAGGCTTCCCAGCTCCCAGGCCACAAGGCATCCAGCCTGTCAGTCAAATATCGTGGCTTGCGGCCTCGGACGAGTCCATGACAGCGACTGTGGGCACTGGCTTCGAGGCGCTGTCCATCGATGAGGTCTTAACACACTGTGTCGAGCTGGATCCAGCTGGAGGGCAGCTTGCCCGGGCTCATTGATGTCAGGCAAATTCTATGCAGACTCTGCCGCAACATGATGCATGTGGCTGCCCTGGTGGAGCCGACGACCAGGGTCCACTTCCCCAGTACGGAGCACTGAGATCTGTTCTCTCAAAGTGCCTGAAGACTACGCACTTTTACGAAACTGGAGGGATGGCAGCGTCCTTTTATAGCGGCACGATTGTCGTCACCGCCGAGGACGAGGAAGACGTGGTCGTCAGCAACAAAAACAGACAGTACCAAGTGGAAAACCAAGCTGGGCTTCACAGGCTTCCACCTCCAGCAGTCGTCATACGCCGTGATGGAGGATCTGCCCATCGTCAGGACGTTGGTGATGACCGGAATAAAGCTTGCGACTGAGGCAAAGTCGCTGCCGTACGAGATTAAGTTGTGGGGTTTTCTGGAAGCTCTGGACTGACACGGTGCCTTCTCGGACCGCAATGAGGTGGGCGTGATTGGCGTGGTCACGGAGAGCTTCCAACCCGCACTTCCAGCCAAGAAGTTGGTGGTCGAGGGTATGGCGAACCTCGTGAAGTTCTGGGCTCACTTCCTGGACTCATTCTGAATGAACAACATTGTTACTTGAGTAGCAATGTGTGGGAACTTTCGGCCTAAACTGAACATGATCTTGTGTTACGCTACTTTTGGACTTTCAGCCCGAAAGGACACCTCGTCGAAAGTCCAAGAGTCTGTCTAAAATTGTCAGTGCACCTCGCTCTGCTCCAGTATTTGCTGGACAGCCATCTGCTCCAACTCCTGTCAGCGCCTCTTCACTTTCAAACTCCTTGATGACATCAAAAAGCTCATTGGCAATAGCTTTGAGCCATTTTGTGGGATGAAGTGGGTGGCATACAGTGCTTGCCGTAAATAATGTCACTTGGTACAAATCGTTGTGATATGATTCGTGGGATAATTGTAAACAGTGACCTTGTGTACTAAAAGTTCTGTCAAAGAGCCTGAATAATCGAATACAGGTTGAAATTCCACTCGGGAACATCCCCAGGCTGCGTCTGGCATCGATAAGTACCAAGCGACGTTATTGACGACAAGCACTGCCTTTGTCACCAGGTGGGACAAGAATGACGTCGTGCTGCTCAGCAACAAATTCTTTTTTTGCCACTGATGTGTACGTTTCACAGTCCTTCCTTATACCAAAGTAAAGTCCATGGATTTGTCCCATTGTTCTGCTCCTGACTCAGCCAGCACCATCTTCCTGCTCTGCTCCCTTGCTCGGAAAACTTTGCTTGGTGTGACCAGGAAATCTTCATTGTCGATGCCGACATCACGAAGGAAAGCATTGATAATTTGTGATGCGCCATTACTGCCAATCTTGAACCGATGGCAAACCTGTCCAGTGTATAAGAGCCTGTGTCGATTCTGAGGTGATGCTAGCTGATGTGGATCCCCTAAACGAAGTGTTTAGAGCTGCATGTGGAATAGCAATGGTGTCATAGGATTGTAATGCACGGGGAGCATCACGATGAAGCCTTCGTTGAACACGGGCTGTTTCTGCCAGTCAACTTCACGAACCTCCATTTGGCCATGGGCACCTTGACCTTGGTTCACTAGAAGTGGCCACTCTGCTACTTGAGGCACTTTCCTATGTTTTGAACAAGCGCAAGTTTGACGGCTTTTGCACTTCCATGAGCAGACGTCAAACAGATCATTGACACTTTCAGCCTAAAGCTTATCTTTTAACTACGTTTCATGACTTTTCTCCATAAACGGCAAAAATTAAAAAATGTAATAGAATCTGCGTGTTTTCGCAAAGTAGACATAATTTTTACTAACGATACAACGTCTTCAGGATATTCACAGCATCAGAGGGAATCTTGCTGGTTGACATCTTCTTCGTCCAGAAGGAGGCCCTCGGCTGCTCTTGCCAGGGCCTCCTGCGGATTGCTCTGTGGCATCGCGAGGATCGACTCCATGGCCTCGACTGCCGATGCCTCCTCGACCATGACGCCCGGCATCATTAAGTGCATGGGGGAGGCCTCGGGGAACAGAGAGTGATAGAACGTAGACAACGACTTCGCTACTGACACCAGCGTCTCTGAGAGGACCTTGATGCGGCCCTGCGACAAGGTCCTGAGGGAAGAGACGGGGGTGAAAAAAGTCACGAGGAAGTCAATCTTGGCCTTGGCAGAGGCCAGAGCCCAGGAGGCCTTCCTCAGCCTAAACCAGAACAAAATTTTTGATTTTTCGTAAGTACCGTACAAAGTGTATCAGATTCATGTAGATGTTTAGAAAGTGCCGACATAACTTATTACTCTAACCGAAGCTGCAACTCCGCGACTGCCTTTCGAAAGTTGACTTCCTGCAAGTCCTGCTCTAGGTGCAAGCTCATGTGGAAGTTGTCCATCTGCGCTTGCGTCTCCAGCATCTCCTTGTCCTCGCTGGTGGCGTTTTTCTCAGTCTCAGCATTTTTCAGCTCTTCCTTGGTTTGCGTCAGCTGCTCCTCGGCCCTGTCGATGTCCTTTCTCAACTCAGTCTTCCTCTCAACGGTGGACATGGCGGAACGGAAAAGGGACAGGCAGGTCGCTCCATACACCACCATCGCCCCGACTGGCCCACTGGATGCAATGACTCTTGGAGAAAGATGAAGAAAAGCTTTTTACGTTCGTACAGAGCGTCTCAAAATATTTATTATATTGAAACACGTCACCACAAACTGATCGAAACATATTTAAACTAAGCAAAGACAAAAGAAAAGTCGACTTCGTTGCTGCTATCACAAGTTTATTGCTGTCCAGACCAAGGGCACCGTCCACCCCGTGTCCAAAGAACTGTGCGTAAGTAGTCGTCGTGGCCAAGGGGTTGTCAGATGACAGAAAAGAGCAGGTTGTGAGGCGCCTTCAAGGCCGGCACGGTCGCGGCCTCCGCCGTCAAGATCAGGGGGATCACCTGGGAGGCTTGCACTTTCAAGGGATCTGGCGACAACTGGCATCAAGGGCAACGTCGCCATGGAGAGAGTAGCCCGGTCAGAGCTTCCTCTGGTCCCCCCACATTGATCTTGACGTCGTCGGACCCGGACACGCAGCATACACGGTGCACACCTTGTCCAGTTGGCAATATTTTCTCCCTTTCTCTCCTTGGCGCCCTCTTCTGACTGATAAATTAGCCTAAACTACACCTGCAGCACCTCATTGCAGTATAAACATGTAGTGTGTAGATGTGTGAGAACGCAAATCATAGATGTGCTTACGGTGCAGCTATGAGAGACGTGACCACCGCTGATGCAAACCCCGCTTCTCTGACTGCTATCAGACTATTCTTGGCGCCTTGACACTCCGCTTCCGCCACCTCCATCTTCTGCTTCATGATCCCCACCGTCTCCTCGGCGTCTTTCTCCATTGCTTCTGCCACCTTAGTCATCATCGTCGTGTCGTCAGCATCGCCCACCAAGGTCCTCCAGCGCTCCTCCAGATTCTGCCTCCTGAGGTTGAGGCTGTCGGTGAGGCCCAAGTAGTGGATCTCGAACTCGTCAACTCGGGTCGAGACTGCCTTGATGAGGGCGTCGATGGTGGAGAGCAGGTCAAGTACTTCCGAGGTCGAGCTAGAGCCCAGGCCAACGAAGAGAGTGATGATCAAGCTGCAGACTTCCCTGAACGGGGTGTCGTGAAGAAGGTTCATGGCGAGGAAAAAAGGCTGATCAACATCCTCGAGGCAACCTTCACTCTGATCCATGACTGCGTTGTTCCAGATGCCTGTAGAAGAATAGAATGGAAACCTTACTGAGCAAGGTTCAATAGGATAAAGGATGACCGGCAAGGGTCGTTTTATCTCGTGTTGTATGCGAAGTACACGTAGTCACTCTTTTCTTCAGGTGAATTTAGATCCATGATAATGTCCTGATAGTTCGGATAATGTTACACATAAACATCTACGTCCATTTGTCGCCAGTCCGTGAAACTTGATCTATGCAGGCACTCTTTTGCACTGCCTCTTGGGCCGCCTGTTACACCTGGTGGGCAATCTCCTCGACCTTCTCCTGCTCCTCCTGCTTCACGGTCAATGCCTTGTCCAGCTCCCTATAGCGAACTGCCAGGTCACTCTTGAACTTGGCGTGCCCAGCCTCGATGACGGAGGCGATCATATCTTGGGCCTTCTGCGCCTCCTGCAGTAGCGTCTGCCGCTCAGCCTCGTGGACCTCCTTTCCCGTGCTTTTATCCAAGGCCATGAAGTCTCCGAATCGGTTGATCAACGGCTGCAAGTGCTTCGTGGACAAGCTAAGGTAAGAGGTGGATAGGAAGGAGACGATCTGGGACGTCACCAGCACAGAGCTGGCCCTCCTGTGCAGACGACCCCTAGTCAAGCGAGAGATCGCAGTGGCACCCTCAATGGACCTGTTGGCGGTTGACCTGGAGATCTCGATGAAATTGTTTAACGTGGGTCCCATGGTTGCCTGGAGTATGTTGTCAATCTGCTTGAAGAAGAGGAAGATCTGTGACCACTGTTTCCTCAGGCTGTGGAGAGCTTTCAAACCCTCGTTTATGATGTCCAAAATTTCTTTTTGAGTTGCCTGGTCCTCTTGGAATTGAGCTATGTTCTTGAGGACACTCTGAAGCTCCTTGTTCTGCTCCAGCTTCTTCTTCTTCATCTCATTTGCCTTCTTCTCCGTCGCATTGTAAAAATCTCTTTTCGCATTCAGTTTTTCCATCATGGTCTTGACATATGTCTCAGCCATCTGCGATTTCCCGCTGATTCGATCCCCTGCACCCTTCATGGCCCGCTCGACCCTTCCAGGCCCGCCTCCTCCGACAGAGGAGGTTTCACCAACAGCAGCCCTGCCTTCACCATGTATCAGACACTGTTTCTCAGCATTCTTCAGCTGCGTCCAGAGAGCGTCTGAAGTCTCCCCAGCTCCAGTCCCGGCATCCTGCAAGTCCTTGCACAATTGCTTAAGTTCAGTGTAAAGGTTCAAAACGACTCTGACGTAACCTCGGATTGCGTCCTCTTCCGGGACTTTTCCAACCTTTTCTTCCTCCTTCGTCAGATGCTTCTGGGCCTCGTCAAGCTTCATCGTGTCCTTGAGCTTGACCAAATCCAGCTGGCCGTCCTTGAAAAAGTGCTGCAGGAGGGGGATGACATTGTCGGCCACCCTCTTTACGGAGGCAATGACATCCCTCTCAGCGTATGAAATCTCCGGGGGTACATCAGTTGGGGGGCTGGCCAGAAGGCTTGGAATGGTTTTTACGGCAGCAGCTGCACCTAAGTAAGCGAAAGTCTCCTTGTTGGTCATTGCACTGGCCGCGTACGCTGCCCCCTTGCTCATTACGAATACTGGAATGACAGTATTTGCGGCCGTGTCCGCGAGGTTGGAAAATAACTGTTTGCCCAGGTCCGGCATCGATCCGCCCTGATCGATCGCCTGTTTGAACTCCTTCTCCTCCTGCTCCAGTTTGGCTTTATTTCGTTCCACCTCCTTCTCCATCTCCTTCCACTCCTTTTCAGCGTTCTCCTTTTCCGTCTGCAGCACATTCAGGCTCGCCTGAGCCGACTTTTGACCCTTTTCAGTGTCGCCCCGGACGCGCTGACTGGCGCAAGTCAACTCACCCAGTGATGCCAGAACCACGTCGAACTTGTTCAACTCCTCCTGGACCTTCTCCTGGCATCGCATGGAGACTTTCTGCAGGGTCGAGAGTTCTTCCTTCATCTGGTCCTCAATCTCTTGTTGTGTTCCCTCGAACAAAAGAATCACAACGTCTTCCATTAGACCAGGGATCTGTTTCATGGACAGGTGTATGAACGACATGTTGCTGTGGGCAGTCCTGAGCGCATCGAACATCTCATTGCCGACCTGCGCCAGGCAAGCCCGGTAAGACGAGGGGATCTTCAGGCAGCTAAACGTGATCGCCGCCTGTTCCTCCTTGTCTCTAGGCAGGAGAGAGAAGTCTGAAGCTTGGGCAGAGATCAAAGCCAGAGTGGCGAGGACCGCCAGGGCCAGGGGAGCGGCTGCCAGCTTGGACTCCATGTCGTCGCAGGCTCTCACCTGGAAATCAGTGAGAAGATCATGTACAGGTCACGCATGTGAGTGTTTGCACAGTGGTCCTTGGCATGACCTTGGCCAGGATCGGGGCTTTTCTACATGAAAGTCTAGATTAGACTTTAACGTGTAAACTGTCCAGCCTATGGCGTCATCGCCAATTCGTGCTACACCTGGTGAAACATGTGCTGCTGCGCCAAGAGCAAAAACGAGTGCGTCGGTCGATTATTATGTTGAAAGACTGACAAGTCTGATGCAAAATTTGACGATCGATGTTTTTTTAGATTTGAGCACTGCAATCAGACATGGGCACAGCATGGTTCATTCTTTTGGAGGGGGTACAGCTTTCCCTGTCCACTGCACAGAGATGTTTAGTACACAAAGTGTCATATTTTTCAAAATGAGGAAGTTCTCTGGGGTCCTCCTTTTAAATATCATGAAGTTTTAAAAAAGTTTTATAACATTAAAATATATAATTCATAATATATTTATTGGGGTCTCAGGCATGTGCCAAATTTTCTTACACCAAAGTTGTAGTCCTGTAGATGCTGAACACAGATATGTGTGTGTGGCTTAGTGAAATGAATGTTATTAAGTGAGTTATTAACACATTGAAGGTCATTGGCTCACTAAAAGCCATCAATGATGCACATGCAGCCATGACAAGAAGACAAAACCCTCCTAATATCCATGCTCTGTCCAAATCTGGGCCCATACTTTGCCCAAACACATTCTGTTAGGGAAATATTATGAGTAAAGGTTATATAAACTAACTTAAATTGAGTTCCTTGGCACCTAGAGAGATGGAAACAAGACAAAGTTGTGTCATTTCACCTGCTGAATGCCAGTCTGGGTGCATATGTGACTCACCCCAATTTGTTGGGTTACTAAAGGTTATAAACTCACTGAAAATCCTAGCACATAGATCCATTTTGCAAGAAGGGGGGTGGGGGGGGGGCTGTGCTCATGTCTGACTGCAATAGATGAAAAGACTTCTGGAAGTGTCGCAACCCTCAGGCCGGTGTTTATGCTAGAAATTTAGGGAACTTATGCTGTGATACAGTAGGAGACTCGTGTACTTGGCCCAGTATTTTGGTGTAGCAGCTCAGCAGTTTTAGTTGACAACTGACGTGTCGGCCTGAATGGCGCACCTGCACTTACCTGCATTATAGCGTCCTCAGCGGCGTCGCCGTGGTTGTGGGTGACCGCCTGAATGAGGGTGGTCATGTTCTCCTCCAACAACACCGCCGCCGTGTTGGTCATATTCTCCTCCAACGACACCGCCGCTGTGTTGGTCATGTTCTCCTCCAACGACACCCCCGCCATGATGGTCATGTTCTCCTCCAACGACACCGCCGCCGTGTTGGCATTGTCTCCTCCAACGACACCCCCGCCGTGTTGGTCATGTTCTCCTCCAACGACTCTCTCTTCGCATGGTCGCTCATGTCGAAATCCTCCAAGTTGGCAGACGTTTCTAGGTGTCCCCTTCAAGTCCTATCCCTTCTGAGGACGATAAAGAAGCGAACGTGCGTCTTGGGCGTGCTGCCGGTCCACACCCGGCAGGCCCAGCGTCTGGTCTAAGGAGGCGCCGAGCACTCGGACGCTATCATGGGCCTTGGGCTTTCCCGAGTCGTCCGGGTCAATGCAAAATTATCGGCAAGCTTGAGTTCATTCCATACGTTCCGAATTAGCAAAACTAAACCTCTTGAGCAAAATCATCAATTGCTTGATCCTACTGTGCTTTCCTTGACTCCATCCCTAACTCATGATCTGGCGTCAAGGAAGAACTGGCGAGAGTCCGGAAGACATCACTACACACTTCATCACTACTGCGAGCCTGCTGCGTAGAGTCAGTGGCCAATTTTTGTCGGCATTTCATCGATTCGGGTGCGCTGACTCGTTCTGGATCTGCGCTGACTCGTTCTGGATCTGCGCTGACTCGTTCTGGATCTGCGCTGACTCGTTCTGGATCTGCGCTGACTCGTTCTGGATCTGCGCT
>JAAUXU010027686.1_pt1 | contig 45317 bp, 36 predicted proteins | sample 7278151 | NCBI WGS metagenome assembly JAAUXU01 (sample SAMN14350113, study PRJNA611818) | marine sediment metagenome | isolation source: surface marine sediment (1.8m) | place: French Polynesia: Moorea | collected 2018-08
CAATTTGACTCTCGGGCCGAGTTTAAGAGACTCCATCACCAAGGTGTGGCCAGAGATTGAGAGACTCAGTCACATTTTTGCCGTTCCAACCTTTAGTTTCCATTTCCGTGGGTGACGTCTGAACTCTCCCTGCAAGTAGGTGTACTTGAAGTCCAGTTGAAGCAACCGGGTAAACATACTTATTCGCGCGAAATTGTTCCCAGTGTCTGGTTTCTCGAGGCCAACCTCTCCAGCGAACACTGACTCGTGAGCGCATAAGTTTATGTACACGTCCACAAAGGTCTCTGCTAACGACGCCATGCACGCTTGATGTCCAATAAATCACGGCGTCTTCGATTTTTCCCACTTTGGAAAAGACACGTACGAGCCTGCACAAATATAAGTCAGCTCACATTGTACAGTGTACAGTTAGTGAACACACGTAACAGCTTGCATGGACTCTTTTTCTTTTCTCGAAGAGGCTTGCGCCATCTGTCGGTTAAGAGTCGAACACCAACAATTGTGCGCTCTCCGGAGGTCCATTGTACTTATACGGACAGGGAGTTGGTCAAATATTGGCCTTTTTTCTCTAACCTGGTTGCCAAGGTTTAAAAAAAGAGGTTGGGGGAGGGTTGATATTGGGCAGCACTTATCAAACAGTTATTCCTTCTCGGCTATTCCTGGATGGCCATGAGCGGACCCTGAGAAGTCGCACCCGGCCTCTTTTAAGCGCAATCTTGGTCCCGCTGTTTGCCTCGTTAACTTTGGGAGCTCACGCAAACCACCATCTTTTGGTGCAAACTCCCGGATAGATGGCGCCACAGTGTGACGCCATGTTGAGCCAGTTTACTCACAACCAGTCCCAAGAAGACACGATGACGCATTGAGGAGACATTTTGCAATACTGTGTTTCATTGTCCACTCACATGCACGCCTTTGTCTGACGAGCAAGAGAAGGCAGCAAAGAGCTCGTATCAAAGGCTTTAGCATTTTCAACCCCCCAAAAACTGTGTTTGGGGCCCCGCTCATTGTACACACGTACACAAGGAAAAAAGTGCCCACTTATCCCTCACATGCGATAAGGCACTCGCCAGAAGGTCCAAGGAAGGCAGGAGGTTATAGGTTATGTGCACCGAACTTTCGCACATACAGTGCGTGCTGACGCACACTGTACATGTACCTTACGTACCTGTGCGTACAATAGTACGACTGTACTGATAGCATTTCCATGGTTCTGCATGAAATCATCTAGAATCGGCTCTCCTCTGAAGCAGTGCACACTCATCCTCTTTATTCATTGGGCCAGCCACCAATTGCGAATAAGCGCAATATGTACAAAAATGAAGAGGACGACGAACCTTCCCGGTACATGTACAACTAACTGTACAAAAGTTTGAGCTCTTTCTCTTTGCGATTCAATGAATTTTTCATGAGACTGTTAGCCCAGTCCTGAACACTATTTAATAGAAACGTTGCATGCGTCGGCCAGTATGACTCTGGCGGACTTTTGTTCGACGTTGCCAATTTCTCTGTGCATCCCCTTTTCTTCGTGATTGTTCTCATAGAATGCACAGTCGTTGCTAGAGCCGCTGGACCTGGTACGCTTGTGGGGGAGTAGCGCGTTACTGAATGGGGGGAGGCAGAAAGTGCTCCCCGTTGAGACGTAATCGATACAATACCTGAGACAGAATGGTAAAAACGTTTTAGCCCAAGACAAACCCTTTGTTTCATCGTCAATCTGAGAGATTTGTCGCTTCGTACGAGCACTGGGAAAATGGTCCAAGAATCGAAGCTGCCATTGAAGTGTTCGATCCACATTCCTACACTCTGACACCTGCGAGTTCTGCGCTCAAAGCTTCGAAAAAGTCGCCGCCGTACCTGAGCTGCTCATTACGCGCCCATCAGAGAGGACAGACACAAAATGTCACGTTTCGGTCGTCGACAATTTATCGAGGGGGGCCGGCAGGCGAGCTTTCTTTACCTTACATATCCATTATATAGCATATATAAAGGTGCTCAGATTACTTGAGCCACCTAGTACAACGCCAGCCAGTGCTATTAAGTGACAGCTCTTTCCGAAATGACTATTAAAGCTCCTCTCTGCCCTACATCGAGCTCGCTCGCTTGCCAAACGCCGCCCATGTATTGATTGGGCACACACATGCGCGCGCGCACGCGAGCGCAAGCGCGCGCTTAAGCACACAAGAGGTGCTCGCACATTATTAATTTGAGTCGTCGGCTGGCGAAACAGAGAGGGACAGGGACGAAAACTGCGTTTGAAGTGCCACGTTGAAGCTTCCTGATGGGAAGAGAGAAGATCTAGTGTTTTGAGGTCACGATGAGGACAATACAACAGAGGAGGCGCGTTCAGGCCGGAGTTTGGAGCAACCTGATCCTCCAGAGGCTGCTGCAATGGTGAGCGGGTGCGCCGCGGAGGTGCTGAAGCACCGCCGGACTGAAGAGCAGAACCGACGGCAGGCCGTTGCCCTGGGGTTGGACCCACGCTGCGTCAGACCACCCAAGAACCAGAGCTTCCCTTTCTACACGCCAGCCAGGGACAAGGACGTGTTCAACCATCACCACCATTGCAAAGACGGCGTCCAGGCCGGTGGCGCGGCCGATGATCCGGAGGGAAGCAGTAGTAGCGTCAAAGTGATCCGGCGCTATCATCGCCGGAACGATATCCAGCTGACCATCGCCCCCGTCAAGATCAGCATCTGTCTGAGAGAGACCAGCGACAACCACGTCGTTCCCGACATCTCAGAGAGAGCTTTGAGAGGGGGAAGCGGAGGTAGCTCTTTTTCCTCTTATGTCTCCAAAGCCTCCAGACCTTCCAGCTTGAAAGATGTCAAGAGGAAGAGGAAGGGAAGGCTGGGGTCTCTGTCGACGGAAACTGAGGAAGATTCGGCAACGTCAAATCGAGTCTCCACTGTGTCAGACGTCTCTTCCGTTTCCTGTTCTCCACACTTGACATCTTCCCTCGCGGCCTCGGCCGTGGTCAGAACAAACCACCAGCGGACGAGCGGCTACAGCAAGTCCTTGGCGGGGCCGGGAAAGAGTCACATTGTCAGAAATCCCACCAGAACCTCTATCTCCTTTGCTCCGGCCGTCGCCAGTCCAGTCAGGACTGCTGCAACTGCTGGAAGTGGTCCTGGCCCTCCTCCTCGCTCTCACCTTGTCAGGAAATCGACCGAGGTCAGTTTGACGAGAAGGAGAACTCCTAGGAGCAGCCAACTGCTGGGCAGGCACGGCCCCACCAAGGAGACCTCCGACATGGAAGCGCTGGCACATTGCAAGGAAAACATCGGGCCTGAGCTTAACAGCGTCCATTCAGAGCGTTGTGCGACCAAGATGGACAAGTTAGTCTGCAGATCATTCCATATGAACGCCACCACCAATAATGGGGCTTCTTCGGAGGACATGGCTGATGCCGCCACCCACTGTTCCACCAACGATGACGCTTCTCCCCAACCCGGCCGCGCCCAACTGTGCAAACAAGCGGTCAACAGAGCGTCTCCTTGTTGGTCGGAAGTCGACTTCAGCAAGAGAACTTCTTCGATACTTAAGCACGCCAATGCTGCGGCCTCAACACCTAGGACCGGGAGGACAACTTTGGGTGATGAGCAGGAAGAAGAGCGGTTAACAGAACATAATCAAGTGACAAAGTGTTGTGGCAACACCACTACTCCGTTGTTGATAAGTGACAGCAAGTCCAAGTCGAGTTCCACCTCCACCACCTTCTCCGGAGAGGTGGGGAAGGCTGTGACGGGCTTCCTGCGAGCCCTGCGAGACTTTGCCCAGCGGAGAAGTCTCTTGAACATCGGATCTTCCAGAGAAAATCAGCCCGAGCTCGACGATGAGAGCCTGGGTGACGACTTTGAGACGATTCTCACCTCTGACATATCTCTGTTCGGTGACTGCAGACGCAAATGCGCCTCCGTTGAGGAACTGGAGGAAGTCAACATCCACCTGATGCTGTAATGACACGAGTATGACAGAATTGTGCTACTCTTGTAAGACAATGCGAAAATTTCGGGCGCACAATGCATGACGAAGAGAAATATAGACAGAATATTCATTCAGGGAATAACATGCCTCCTCGATATTGAGCTCAATGCTGTGCCACACTGTTCGGTATGTACAGATTTCGTACGTCTCTTGGACTCATTTCAGGGCTGAAACCGATATTTGTCCTTGAAAAATATCAACTCACCTTTACTTTTGAGGTTTCTCCTTAGAGAAGAATCACCTCTTTTTTTTGGCAAAGTTCGGCCCACCTTCTTCAGAGATTCATATGCTCTTCCGATCGTGTCCTCATTGAATAAAGCCTAATCCAGAGAAAACACCCTGCTTACACATATTTACTGATGACGCCTGACACCTTTAGTTAAATGGTATATATAAAAGTTTTCCCCCGTTGCTACACCAAAAGTATAGGAGAAATGTTCTCATCAAAATTTTGAGTTCCTTTACCGCTACTGAGCGCAATCCCTGATACGTGCCCTTCCTCAGAACTGGACATGTCGGTCAGAATTAAAAAAATTTATTGGCTCAGCACTACAGCACTTGTGCGCAGTGCACTCGATGAGTAGCCTGACCTAATTCGTTATCTCCCACTGCGGCTCATACCAAGCCTTTCTTGCCAATGTGTACTCCTCGACTTGACCCTCATCACCTTGGGCCTCAGACCCTCCTTCTCCGGACTGCTGCCCTTCAGACGCACTGCCTCTGCGCCGGCCCAACGGCCCATCATATTGGACATAAATCATCGTTGCTTCTGTGTTATGCTAATCAGTGACTCGCACCATTTCTGTTTCATGCAGCAAACTCAATATTGGAGTCCCTCAAGAACACAAACATCATTTAGAGTTTCTGCAGAGAGGGGGCAAAATGAAAATGTTTGTGTTCTTGAGGGACTCCAATATTGAGTTTGCTGCGTGAAACAGAAATGGTGCGAGTCATTGATCAGCATAACACAGAGCAACAATGATTTATGTCCAATATGATGGGCCGTTGGGCCGGCGCAGAGGCAGTGCGTCTGAAGGGCAGCAGTCCAGAGAAGAAGGATCTGAGACCCAAGGTGATGAGGGTCAGTTGCGAGCCCACGAGTCCACATTACCCGACTCTCTGCCCAGTCGACCGACAGGCCAGTCAAGTGGGCAGTTGGTCTTCTGGGCAGAAGACCAACGTAGCTCGCCATAGTTTATAAGATAGAACGGTGTGTTAGTCCGACCCGACCCAGTGGCAAGTGAACCCATCCCGATGCAGCCAGGGGTGAGCTTTTCAGCCCGGGAAACATCACCAGTTCATACATACCGCTATGTGAGCACAAACATGTCTCTGAAATGGCTAATTTATTAATATTATCAACCACCACAGCCAGGACCAGTAAAGACGGAAACCGAGCTACAGCTTTCAGACGAGGACGTGAGTTTTCCTTTTGCTTTGCACACCTAAAGGAAAAATCGCGAGGAAGTTTCTTATTTGCCTTTTTTTGGCGATTAATGTGTTGGGCCCGGACTCGAATGTGAGTTTTGTCACAGAATTGCTTATCCCACTGCACCGCCTCTTCTGACATGGTTTTTTTCGTTCAGTGCAGTCGTAGGTGGCAAAATCACTGTCAAGTCCGGGCTCTAGTGATGTGCGAGTTGCTGGTTGCTTTGCAGTGCAGTATCTGCGTGGAAAAGGCTTACGACTAATGCACCACCTTTTTTGTTCGTCCGTTGGAGTGCATTTTGTCTCGGCTTTCACCTTATCTGGCCGTGCAAGCGAGTCTTCGTTATGAGTTCAATCCATCAGCTTGAGGATGAGTGCCAAACCCTATCGATTAAGAGGCCCAAATAGGCAGTTGCACCTCGTAATTCCTGTGATCAATTGACGACATGAACAACAGAAACAAACCCAGAGCGTCGAAATGTAAAAAAAGCACTTTGCGAGTAGGCAGAACCAGCGAGGGATGTGAGAAATGCGAGGAACTTAACACAGCTGTATTAACACCTGCATGTGAACGTACCCAGAACCTAATTGTACAGCTCTCTAGTGGGTATGCATAGTTACCTACATACAAGTACGTCAATAATAATCGATAATGCATGTTTCGTACAGCCACACTAGCAGTAGCAGTCCTAATAGTACTACGTTTCTTTTTACCAATTCCGAACAGAACCCTCCCTGTAGCTATTCTTGTTTAAAGTACTTAAGATTAAGAATGGTCCGTGTACAGCATATACTTCTTAACAGGACCTTAAAGCTTTTCATGACGAAGCCAGAGTTGCACGGTCACTCAAGTGAATGAAGCTGACTTGTTCAGAACGGCGGTGGACGACGGAACTAGCAGCAACGATAACAACAACCAAACCAAGAAAAGACCTCTAACGTTTAACGCCACCCTTGTAGGTCACGAGGACGTGGCCAGGCTTGCCAGACACTTCTTTGCTATTGACCAAGCTGGACCAGACCTGTCTACTCTCTTCAGTGGCAAGCCTGGGCACCTCCCCTTGACCACTGTGCAGAAAAGTGGCTTGACTTACGAGAGTGGTGTTAACAGTCTAGAAAAGACCTTTCTTGCAACCGTCGCTAATTTGATTCTCGTCCAATCTGTCTAGATTGATCGGTTGGATGGCGAAGATGGCGTGTATAGGGCCTCATCCTCGGCCAACGTCGTACTGTACGTGGGCCTGGGCATGGCTGCACTTGGACTCGTCATCACCTTCGTTGGGTTGGGAGAGAAGGGGTTCAGGTATTCGCTTGATGAGTCCAGTTCGTACTACAGGGTCGTGGCGAAGCCGCGCCACACTTTGTAAGACAAGTGCTACTGCACCACAGACAAAAAGGAGAACGCTGCTCGTGACAGGTTGATGACTGATGCAAAATTTCTGCTTAAAGATCAATGTTTGCATATGAGCACTCGCTCGACTGCTACTGGAGGGACTTCGGGGATGACAGGTAGTGATCCTTCCACTCGGACACACAGTAGGCAACTTCAGTCTGGAGTTGAAGCAAACAATCAGATCACTTGAAATTATGATAATGGAAGTTAGACTTATATTTTACTTCAATCAATTGTAGTGTCTCGGCCATCACCACCGTAAAAAAAACTTACACATGTGGTCCTCGTCGATGTGCTTGGTAGAGCGACACATGTCTTACAAAGTGTCGCACGGGGTCACGGTGATCCTCCTGTAGTATTGAGTACGTACTGATGCTTTTTTGTCAACAGGACTCTTGAATTGAAGTTAGTCGGCCCGAGCCTTGTGGGCTGTGGAATCTTCTTCACCCTTCTGAGGATCTTGTTCTGCACTGTGCCATCGTGTTGTAGAGCCTGCTTCGGTTGCTGCAGGGGAGCAGAGGACAAGACAAGACTTTTGCAAAAGGTAATTCGTACTCGCAATTAATGCCGAACTCTCGTGTCATCACAAAGACAGTACCGTGTGATGCATCTGATGTCGCAATTATGACGTCAGCTCTCATCTCTGTTAGAGCCGACGTGGTGAAAGGTTTCGTGAGTGAGAGGTAACTAAACCCGATCTGGTCGCAGTGGTGATATATTTATTCACTGATGCTGCAATGACAGTCTCGCTTCACTTCTGGTCACCAGCGTGACATCCGAGCTGTCGTTTTAATTTCTTTGAAACCACTAATAAAAGGTCAGGGTAATGACGCAGTTACGACGTTTCTTTGTCTCTCATTGAAGTCACTAGAGTCGCCAGCCCGATAGTCTGTTGTGCAGCTGAGACGGGGGCCCATTTGTTACGTCATGTTGGAGGTCACTGAATAGCGTTCAAGCAGTGAAGTGTGTAGCCTAAGTAACAATTAACCTTTCAATGCACGTGCAGTACGCTAGGTCGACAAAGGGGCAATTTTGGAGTTTTACTACGTGCACTTGGACGGTTGATTTGTTACGTGAAAGTGAGTAAGTTACCTGTTTTCAGTGCACATGACAGACATTTAAAGAAAAGACTAATACTCCTTTAGAAAAAAAGTTGCATTTAAGGCAGTGAAGCCAGACTGAAATACTTATCTTGCATGTACATCTCTCTAATCTTGTTGTTTACAAAAACAGAGTTTAAAGCTTCCTCCAAACTCACAGAGGACCAGGGACAAGAGTAAAATCATTTTTCACTGACCGGAAATTAAGTTTCTGCCGCTGATTTTGCTTACTACATAAGTCTCCCCCAACTTCCTGATGCTTCTCTAAATGCTCAGCTATTGCTACTCAAACGAATCCTGGTGGTGAAGCCAAACTTGACGTGATCCGAAGTGACTCGTGAATCATTCGAATATGAGTCTTCATGACTGAACACCAGTCGGGCCTAGCCTGGACAGCTCACGCAGATTTTCCTGATTGGTCGGGGGAATTTGGCCAAATTGCAAAGATTGCATTGTTATGACTGATACCTAACAAAACTAATAGAGGCCGCAGGTCTTCTCATTAACGAGATTGGGGTGGGTATTGAAGCTTCTAGAGGTCACTTTAGCGATTGGATCGTTTTGTTAAGGTTGGACTTGAGGTTGAAGAAAATGTCACCCTAAAAATTCAGAGGTCATTTTTTTTTACCATGTTTAAGGCTACGTTTGCGAAGACAAGTTTCATTCTTGAGCCACCCCAGCACTCATGAAAATGCCTCAAAATTTCGTGCGCCGCTGACTTTCTTTGAGAAAATTCTCGACCTACCCTAATCTGCATTGTCTTCTCTGTTGCCTAAAGTTGCATGCGCACTCATATTCATCCAGTTCGTTCAAAAATGAGCTATTGATTGAGCCGTAGTCGCTGGACCTTGAAAATGCACAAGAGTGCGCGTACTTTGATATCTCGTCTCTTCGGGGCCTTGAGTGCTTTCTATTTAGCATTGACCCACATCATGAGAACATTCATTTAAGATGTCAGCGTCCGAATGTTTATATAAATCATGACACACACGCAAGCTATATATACGTATACAGCTTACATGTATGCTTACACGTGATTAATGGTGCTGGTGACGTTCCAAAAGCCATGTTGGCGTGCGCTGTCGCACACGCGGATCAGCGCCCGAGAAATAGGGATCACGGACTTTGGCCCCAAAGATTACCTTAAGTCTTGCCTACATTTGTCCAATATTCTTAGAGCGCCGCCAAGAAGGGACGATTAAGCTCTGGCGGCGGTTCCGTCGACCACCGGAGGGTGGCCCCAGCAACAGCGGCCGCACTTGGAGAGACGGACGAAGTGGCCAAGTCTGCCTCCAACAAGCACCCGCACTTCGCCAGCGGCAACGAGGACGACGAGGAGGTCGTCGGGAGTGGAAAGAAGAAGGAGGGCTTTAAGTAAGTAAACAGGGCTTCCAATCCCGATTCTCGAAGACTTTGAGAAACGGAACTATTAGAACCCCTAGAAGGGAATCCATCTGTCTCTGAACCTCTCCCATTGCCTTGCTGAGTGTGTTTCTCACTTCATGATATGAACTGTGTGTACACATTTTGGCGGACAAATGGTTACTCGCTCAGACATTTCCCCATTCCTCCTGGGTGACAAAACTCAGACGGCTGTCAATTCTGCCCAGGACAAGTGGGGAAATGAATGGAAGACATGCTCACTTGAGCTTGCATGACCAGAAAAGTCAGTCCAGTCCCTGCCGGTAGCGACAGCGGATGAGGCAACACCCGTGGATGACAACAGGTTTGTCTACAACAGAAACTTTTGTTCCGTGAAGGTCTAAGGCTACAAGGACACCACAAGAAACGGCAGATTTTTTCACGGTTGTCTAACCTGACCCAACCGAACCCAAGTTACACATACAAGCCCCCGGTTCGCACAGGATGAGCAATTCTGCACATCATCTTGTTGGTCCCGTCACTATTGCTTCATTGTTTCAAGCTGAGAGCACTGTACCGACCTCAGAGACACTGAATTTGAGAAAAGTCTGAACTTCACGAGCGAAAACTCTTGAACAGATGAACGAATGAAGATCAATCTAGTGTTCTGCCTGTTGTTCCATTTGCCTTGGATATATCGACAATTGCAGACTCCATTTTTCCGCCAACAAAGTCACTGCTCACCATTTAAGACAGCCTCTAAATATTGCAGAATTATAATGCAACGATACTAAGACTCAACACGGTGGCACGTTAAACAGAACTGATTAACCAGGTTTGAAACAATCTGCCTCTTCTTTGCATTACTTAGTGAGCTTACGGTTGATTTCGCGTATGGACATCGCAAGATGCACTTCACAAGATGCTTTTTGTTGAAGGTTGGCTAAGCACAGTCAAAGTAAAACTGGATAACGCATTTTTGATGCTCCCATGTACTGTAGATGTTGCTTGCCAGCTGCGTACTCGTACGATCGTACATACAACCTACTTACACATACCCAAAGTATGTTAATATTCGCTGACACAGTGCACGCCGCTTACACAACCGCCCTCAGGCCGAGGCAAATTGCCTCACTTACAACTTTACCTCGGAATGTTGGGCGTTTTCGTGCCAAGTAGCTGGTTTTACCACGAAAAGGTGCCACATGATTAGTTTTACTAGAAAAGCAAAATCGTGTCGTGTCCTCATCTCTTCTAAGCGGCGCGCACTGTGAAGGCATTCTCTACTTCCCGACTGGCGCAATATTTTTGGCGCATATTTCCATGCCGCGAGCCAGTCATTCCACCCAGGTGAGTCAAGATTCTTCTTTCCAGGCAAAAACAAATTCGTTCGGTCCCTAACGCGTCCTCGGGCGACAACAGCCACAGCCCGAACGACATGACACCGGCAGAAGGCGCCGCCTTCGACGAGAAGCCGTTGCAGTCGACCAAAGAGGGCCCGAGCGGCGCGGACGGCAGACGCGGCAGTAGCCAGATGCTGGACAAGCAAGCGTCCGTGATGCAACAGATGAACCATGGCAACAAGCCACTCAGCTACGACAATTACAGCACCTGTTCCAGTGACGAGTTCAGCATCACGCCCCCGGGGGCCAAAAACGCTGCCGGAGAGGTCGCCGCCGCCCAAGCGAACCCTCATTACCCCGACTACGCTGCAGTGCCCCAGCTGCCGGTACTAGGTGCCCAGAGTACCCTTCACGAGGGCGGCGGCGAGGGCAGTGGTGAAGGAGAGGTCATGCTCAACGTCACAAGGCTGCAGGTCGAGTCCGAGAAGTCGTGAAAACACTCTAAAACTCTATCAAGACTCCTAAAATGATGCATGAAGTGAGCAGAGCCTCTAAGTAATCGATCCTTGAGAACGATTTGCCTGATGAACGACAGTAAAATTGTGACTCATAGGAACCCTCGCGGTGATGGAGGCCTTACGAAACAGCCCCAAGAACGAAACCGTACATGTCACCTAAGAATTTAGCACGATACCTTAATTCATTAGAATTTATTAAACTAGATTCACCGTGGACTGAGGTACGCATCTCAGCCTGTGCATCTCGGTCGCATGAAAGAAATTTACTTAAGTGTCCTTGCTTTGCCAGGGCTGAATCGTCCCACATACGACATGAACGTACTGAATAAATAATCTATTTTCCTTCCAAGTAAATGTATCCTTATTGACACAGTATGTACTACAGGTACTGCACGTATGACATGCACCTATTGCATACGCGCCTGCTTCACCCGTACGAGTCAAAGGACGTACGTGCATATTTTATACGCTACTGGAATGGCAAGTTTATTGAGACAATATGCGCGATTAATTGGAATTTGCAGCCCATGCTACGAAGAGATACCGAGAAAAATGTTTTATTCATTTGTTAAACCGGCGGCAATTGCTAGAACTGCACGCGTATAAGGCAGGCAGACTCCACCAACAAGCAGTAGGAAATACCGTACTGACATCAAGTACACAAAATGCGGATAAAAATCTGTCGTGGAATGGAATGACTCTTCAGTCACCTTAATGCGTGAGCGTTACAATACAGATTGTCTTTAAGATGTTCCTTCTCCTTCAGCTTCACCTTCGGCTTCACCTTCGGCTTCAGCTCCTTCTTCATATTCTTCGTTTAGCCAGAAGTTTCGACCAGGCTTAGCCACGCCAATCAGGACACTCAGAGTGATCGCAAAGATCCAAACGAAGATAACAAGGAGGAGCATCATAACCTTACGAATGCTGCTGCCCTTCAAGTCCCGCCTCTGTTCCTCAACATAGTTCTGCTCGCTGGTAACGTCGTCGATGCACAAGTTCTTGTTAGACTCACCAAGCGATGACATAGCTGTGGCTGTTGCTCCCGGAGTCGTGGTGGCGGCGCCGACACCAGTGTTCCTGACATACACACGCTGCACCTCCAGCAGAAGCTGCACTGCAGCATTGACTATGGCAAAAGCCAGGAGACCAGCTGAGTAGTCTTTGGTAGGGATAAAGTCTGCAGCACCCAGACTTCCAGCTAGCCAGATGGTAACAAAAGCGAGGATCCAGGCCGAGACTCCAACAAACCAATGTGCCCAGTTGAAGATAGGCCGACGAGGGGTCCCTGGATGGCACCGCATCATTGCCATGGCAGGCTGTATGAAGCATAAAACTATAGTGATGCCTCCGATCACTGGGTGGGGATTATCTTTGATAAATTTTTGGTTATATCCGAAGAAGCCTCGGTCTGTAGTCACTACTATGAAGCCCACGAGGGTCAACAGGAAGGTCATGGTCATACAAAGCTGATGTACTCGAAACCACAAGTCTTTGCCCCAGATCTTGGTCCCAGTCCAGGTTTCACGGGAATGGTGAGCAAAGAGTATGCCCGAGGTTGCTGCTGCCAGCCAAGCTAATATCATCACAATCCCATGAGCACGCACCCAGCCTCCCCCACCACCTGCCTCTATGGGTGCGAATGCAGTCAAATCTACTGCATCAGATGACTGCAGTTTGGTGGATCCGTGGTATAGGAGTTTTTTGTCTGAACTTGGACCCTTTGCCAGCAGCAAATAGTGACTCTGGCCAGCTAGGTCGAGCTCTCTCTCTGTGTCTTCACCTGGAGCGGTAAAGGTAAGCTGGGCCTTGACGCGGAAGCTGCACGTTATTTTTCCGCCATCCTCCGTTACACGCACATTCTCAAAATTGATGCCATTGACATCATCTTCGTGAGTCTGCTTTCCATTATCCACGTTCCACTTGGGGATGACCTCACTGGCATCCACACATGCAAACACCAAGTCTGCACCCATCAAGTTGTCAGAAGAGATTCCGACAGCAATGTACTTCCCACTGTCCGAATCATTACTGTGTAAGGTTATATCAAAGCTGTCCTCTCCTTCCACAGGAGCATACATGACAAGCACTTGGCAGTCACCAGCTTTTGTACAGTCTGGGGGCTTGCCAAAGCATCCCTTAGACTCAAAGCAGCCTTCATACAGAGTCCCTGCTAAGCTCGTGGCAGCATCCTCACTCTCCGCAGCTGCAGCTTGCAGCTCTTCTTCATCACCATCGCCGTCCTGGGGTTGCACTTTCACTTCATTTTGGGCATCAAGTGCTGCCCAAAATGTATCGAAAGACTCGACAACAGTGAAAGAAAAGTACACAATCTTGTGGTTGGTACCATGAAATGCTGGATGGCGCCATTTCACCTCCACTTGGCTCTTCAGATCATTATTAGAATGAGTAATAGAGGAAGCTGTAGGGTGGCTTTGACTTGCACAGTTCATGTGCTTTGCGTCATCGCTGAAATGTTGAAGGGCCGACTGTATAATGAGCACAGGTATGTTACTCTGAATGCAGACTACCTTAACTGGGTGAATTCTCCCACCACTGTGTTGCCATCGTTGTCTTTCCCTTGTATGAGGAATCCCTTAAAGTCAGGCGTGGAGGAAGACTTCTTCTTCAGAGTGAGAGTCACCTCCTCCCCGGCGACCACGGTGTCTCTGGAAACTTCCAACACGTATGGAACAGGGGTGGTCTGAAAGTGAAGACATTTTCGCTCAAACTTGGACTTTAGCCAAAAATCAGAGCCTGAAGTGATGTCCTGCGCACTGACGCACCTGAGGGGAGTAGGAGTGAGCAGGCGTCAGCGTGGTGCAGGTGGAGGGAGGAGCACCATTTTTATGGCTGAGCACCGGGTCGACGGCGGCAAAGAGCAAGAGCAGGAGAATCGGCTTCATCCTTCTCATTTCCTTCGTTTTCGTCGTCCTTGTCGACACTGGGTAGAACCACGTTAGCTTGTCCAGCAGTCGAGGGTACTTGTGTGCCGACGAGTCTCCCTGCCTATCCTCTTCTTTGTCTGATCTCCACTGGCGCCAACGGTTCACTTTGTACTTGGCGGCCTTCTGGTCCCATGGCAGACAGCATGATTCTCAGTGCTGGAAGTCAATGGCCCACGAGACCCTGTGCAGCCCATAACAGGTGACGCAGGTATTAAAGTCACTTACTCACCTTTTCTTTGTACCGTGGGCTCAGAGGTGCCGCAAAAAACTCGTCTGCAGGCATGAAAATTTAATAGGTCGTCCTCTTCATCGTACCTGGACAGAAAGAAAGCACAGGTAAAATTCTACGTGGATCTTCGCGATGGCTGCAGATTGCTCATGAAACGGAACCAAACTTCACCCCAGTGATCGTCACTCGAAGAACTGTTCTTATTCATGCAGACGAAGCCCAAATAGCCATGCATGATAACGCTTTCCCCTGAGTCTCAGCCTTTCTACCAAAGAAGGATCCCAGGGGGAACAATGGGGAGCGCGTATGTAGGAGCAAGGAAATGACCTATTTGTTCCCTGAACTGAAAACGAAACAAAGGAACAGAAAGTCTTTTCTTCACACGTGTATGCAAAGTGCCTGTCTGCGTTGTCTACGTAGCACTATATGCCTACACAGGCATTAAAATAGACCCACACACAAACAGTCAATGCGAGTTTGTGTATGCTCAATAAGAAGAACAACTTACAGTACGTGTAGCACTGATTATGTCGGTGCAGTCACCTTGGAGACCTGAGGAGGGAACAGAGCTAACTGATGCTTGAAATCTTTTCTCGAAAAGTATGTACCAACGCCTACTACAATACTGCAGTCGGTGTTGTGGAGGTCGACGGAGAACATGCTTACTAGAGGTGGAGTCGAGTTAGGCTTGCCCCGAGTCAAACGCGATTCGAGTCATATTTTGGGGTAACTCGATTCGCATTGGACGCTGCTAGACTCAAATCTGACTCGACCAGGCTCGTATTGGACTACTTCTGACTCACTCCAGCACCAATGCTCACAGTTCCAGGCGCTTAGGTACTGCGGGCGAGTCATGACGAATACGGGGAGGGCACTACAAGCTGCTTGCGACGACGTAGCAGGTAGGCACAAGTATGCAGAAATGGCCTATGATGATAGCTGCCTGTACACAGTAGCGCGCACGTGTACGTAAGTGCCGTGATGTTTGCAGACCGCTCTGCTGCAGTACCAGGCCCATGCAAGCTAACGATGTCGTGGCTGAACGACGTAGAAAAGAATAGCTTAGATGTCCCTTTGAGTTGGCTGAGACAGAGCTGTAGAGCTGAACTGGACGTACAGTTGGGCTCTTGACTCCTCCGAGAAAATACAGGGTGGGTACTGACTTTTTATGCGATGCTTTTCACTTTTTGTGAAGGCTTTCCCTCGACAATCCATATTTCATCAGAGAGCACTGTGTCCAGCCTTCGGGAGGACCAACAATGGCCTCCTTCATCTTGTTAGACAAGCCCCTGGCTACAGTGTGGGACTTGATCAGGACAAAGATTTACAATTTTACATTTCAAAATGGTTTAAAATGGCAAAAAGGGATGGAAAAGTTCCAGATCCTGGTTGCGCTGTTCAGCTCGCAAAACCTCACTGTAATCAAATGTTGTCTACCTGCGCCAAAATCTTCTTTGAAGTTGACCACGAAGGCAAAGACGTCCCTCATTGGCCACGAAAGTGATATGTATGCTTGAAGTCATTAGAACCCATTTGTTGTGTCATTAAATGCCCCATATCCTTACATGCATGTCCAGACGCAGACACCACACACTGTACTGAAAACATATATGAGTCTATACTACTATCCAGAAGAATGACATATTGTAGAGTAACCTATTTACACTCCCTTCCTTCGCAGCTTCCAAGCAATATGATCTAGCCCTGCTCTCCGCCACCTCTGCTTGCCCTTCATCACTCATCTTTCCCACAAGAGATCAGTGTACAGCAATAGTCAGTCAAGAATCAACGCTGAATTCAGACACAGCTCTTGCCTCATGACTCAACACATCCGGCACAAGGAACAGGATCTGCAGCGGTACGTAAGAAAACCTTGATGCCAGAAGAGACTCACACTGCTGCCCAAGAAATGTTGGCCATCAACGGTATGCACGTTGAGAGATAGATAACTGTTTGTGTTACATTATTGATTGTACAGGTGTTGGTGCGGGCACTTCTAACTGATATTTTGTGCCTCCATCTTCAGTGCTGACATTTTGCATCTCTTGACACAGACACGAAACTTGGTGAAGCGAGACCTGTTAAATTGTCCATAGTTTTGCCGTGAAGTACACACACGCATGCGAGATTGTAACAGGTTACAATACGCAAAGCACGAATTGCGACGTCGACAAAGCTTATGAAGCTATTGCCAAATGTATGCTATGCAATGTAATAACTTTTTTTCTACTTACAAAGGAGGGGAAAGTCCCCAGGTCCAGCTCCTTCCAAAAAAACCCGAATGATGTAATCAATGCGTACTCACGGAAAGCTCACAGACGAGCGAATGAGGTCACAAAGGTATGGTTTCTCCTCTTCCTAGCGACAGAGACAGGTAGTACTGCTTTTCTGGCCTTGTGTACTCTGCCAGTCAAAGAAAAATGGTGGGATAGGCCTCAATAGTGGTTTGGGAAGATCAAGGGGAGGGGGGGGGGGTTGCTGGGACACGGGGACATGGTTGACTTGTTCAGAGGCAGCAGGGACATCTGCAATAGGGGCGACATGACGGGGCAACTGACAACTGAAAGGACGCGCGAGTCGTCACAATAGAGAGCCCATAGGGCATTCGGGTCTGAGTCACACTGTACATGCTGAGAAGTTTCGTATTGCTCAAGTCCAGAAGTACGCCAAGGGCAAAAACAACGACGACCTGATGGCGAGGCCTGCTGCTGAACGTATACAGCGCATACAATGCCTTGTGAATGTGGCTGATACTGGCCCACTTTTTCCACATTCATACCCGCGAGATCGGTATCTAGTGTACGACAGCAAAGCCGGAGAAGCGTTTTTGCTTTCTTAGCCTACTTTCCTGGAGGTGAAGGTGACATCACGGTTCATTTCAGGCGGCTTATTTATTTCTGCACGAATGACTCAAAATTCTGAGGCACAGAAGAAAAAATATATACATGTATTTCTTGTAGCAGTGAATGCTGTTACTCTCGTCACCTGTGCTTCTAGTATGCCTGGGTGTGTGTCTTGAGGTGTTTCAGTGCATTCGCCAATCGACGCACGATTCTTGAAGTCGCGATGGCCCAACCCTTGACTGCTTCTTACTACCCATCCTCATACTAAGAACAGTACATGAGTTATAATTGTACATGTCCTCGTAGTTGTCCATTCACTCATGGCCTCCTCATTCTTCCTCTGGAATCTTGCAGACACGCAGATCAGGCTTAACCTATAACTGTATCTCCTGCAGTAGCTGGTCTCATTTCCATTCCCATACCCTTGGGTGAGGCCGTGCCACTCTGGCATTTGGAGCCTCAGTGCCCCCTTTTCCGTGAATAACTTCAACATCGCTTCCAGCGGTTTGGCATCTGTCAATCGGTTGTTGCAGTACACACGCATAAAGATAGCCTGAATGTGTCCTTGTTTTCGTCCCAGGTGGCTGCCACGAGCTCAATGAGTACTGTGAAGGTTCAACTACGAGTGCAAGTACGCATGTTTCCAAGAATTGGGCTAGTTGACATTGTGCAATTCTCATTTCCGCCTTGGTTTCCACCCATGTTAGGCCCGAACCACCATCAGACAAAATAGAAACAGTATCCGGCTGACTGGGACTGCCGGACACCCGTCAAAGCAATTACCATCTTCGAGGCTCCTGTTTTGTCTGTCCGCGAGGTCGTCGTCGTCCTCCTCCTCACCGTCCTCCGCCTGAGTCAAAAAAGGATGTCCCCTTCGCCGTGTCTACCCCTCACCTTCCCCCTTGCTCACATTGACGCATTCAATCTGCACAAGACCCTTTAGCACTGAGACATGATAGGCTCAAAATTCCAAATTTCCATTGCCAGCCTTCCCTCAGCAGTCGGGGTAAGTCGATGTTACTGCATCAAAGAGAGGGCGTGATTGGAGATCCATCCTCAATCCCTGCAGCACGGAAAATTGCCCTCGGGACTAACTTTTGTACCACGTGTTTGCAAGTGCGCACGTTTATGACAGAGAACTAAGCAAATACGTGTATGCAGGATGCTCAAAATACACTGATGCCAGTTTTATATCTCAGCGAATCAAATCTCTTCCTACCTCCTTTGTGCCAAGAACCCCCTTGTCTTCTTACTACTCCCTCCTTTTCTATTTTCCGCATGAGAGATCTTTTTTGACTGAGACGGTACATCGTCGTCGTCGTCGTCGTCGTCGTCGTCGTCGTCGTCATCGTCGTCGTCATCGTCGTCGTCGCCGCCGTCGTCGTCGTCATCATCGTCGTCGTCGTCGTCATCGTCTTCTTCAGCCTCGCTTGCCTCGATCACAACCGGCTTGTCCATCGACCCGCCAAGAGCTACGGTTGAGTAGGTGTGTTGCCTGGCGTCGGGGTGGTTTATCAGTTGGCCACTGGAAGGATCCACGGCACCTTTGGAAAGTGTCAGATAGTACTGGCCTTCACTTGCTAAGTCGTATTGAAGTTGAGACGTCTTGCTGGGGACAGTAAAAGTGAGACGTCGGTCAACAGAAAAAGAGCAGAGAGTCATGCCGTCAGCCTCCATGATGGACAGATCTCGGACGACGATGCCTCCCAAGCCTTGTTCGTTGACAGACCCGTCGTCAACACTCCAAGTTGGCCAGATTCCCATTCCCGGGATGCACGCAAACACCAGATCAGATCCCATGTTCTGGTCGTCTGACACTCCCACAGCAAGATAAGAGTCCTTCGGAACATCTCTTGCTCGCATGACAATTCTGACTGATCCGTCATTGTCGCTGCCGTACGTGACCAGAAAGTGGCAATCTTTGGACTCCTCACAGTTCTTGGGCATACCATAGCAACCCATTGTGTCGTAGCACTCGTCATAGGGGAATGGAAGTTTGGAGCTCCGATCGGCCTTTTCAACAGTTGGTTTCACGGTCTCCGTCAACTTGAGCATTGAATACGTGTGTTGTCGACCCTCTCGACCGTGGTACAGCTTTTCTTCGTTGACCACAGGACCCATTGCCATGAACAGGTAGAACATTTGGTCCTCCAGATCGAAAGTGAGAGGATCTGGTCTGCTGGCCACCGTGAAGTTGAGCTTCGTTGGAGCTGCAAATGAACACAATTGGACACCATTGAGTTCCAAGAATGTCACTTCTTCCAGATTGGCGCCCTCGATAATCGGTTCATTTCCATTGCCGCTGTCGTCATTCCAGGAGCTCAGGATGCTTTTGCCGATGGTGCAGCTAAAGACAACGTCTGTTCCCATGTCTTGATCTAATGACAAGCCCACTGCTGCGTAGGTGTCTCTGGCTAGCTTCTCTCCGTGGATGCCAAAGTTGATTCTTTTCTTGTCAGTGTCATGGTTGTAAGTGATCAAAACTGTACAGGTGTTGTCTGATTCACATCCTTTCGGCATCCCGTAGCACCCGACAGTCTTAAAACACTTCTCATATGGAAATACGAGTCTCTGTTGCCTATCAGACTTGAACGACACTCGCCTCTTCTCATCGAGGACCTGATCCATTGAATACGAGTGTTGACGATCTCCGTTGTGATACATCAAGCCGTCGTTATTGTATGGTCCAGAGGCAAGAAAAGTATAGTACAAGTTCCTTAAGTTAAACTTGATGCTGCTGTTTTCGGTGGCCACTTGGAAGGCGAAGCTCATGGGAATGTAGAAGGAACAGGTCACCCAGCCGTTCTCCAACGCCATCTCCCCATCTTCCACTTCGAGCCCACCAAGGATAGGTTCATTACCCGTGCCGTCCTTGCTGTTCCAAGTGGCAGCAACGCCTTCGCCGACCTTGCACACCAAGGCCAGATCGGATCCCATGTCTCCGTCTAAAGAAAGACCGAAGGCCATATACTGATTGTTGCCGATGTCTTGACCATGCAGTGTGACGTGCTGCCTCCAAGACCCAGCTTGGTGACTGTAGCCGGCTTTGAACGTGGAGAGGATCTTGCAATCCTGGGTATCCTCACACCCTTTGGGCATACCGTAGCACCCTTTGGTCTCGAAGCAACCTTCATAATAGCTACCCGAACCGCCCGATGGGTCTTCATTGACGACCCTGAAGGACTTCGTGCCTTTCTGCTTCACCCAAAATGTGCGCACGTTTTTCACCACCGTGTAGTAGAACTCCACCTCCAACTCGGTTTCGTCAGCCGCCAAAGGCCGGGGAGTCCAAGTAAAGCTCAGCTGGGACTTCCTGTCCCTCCCGGTATGAGTGAGCGTGGAGGAGGGAACGCCGTCGCAGTCCATAACCTGGGCGTCGGATCTGCAAAAGGGGCACACGGCGCACAGGTACACTTGAGGGTACACGTAGTTCATGTACCCGCACACACACGCTCAAAGTGTAATACCTCATCACATGCATCGTTACGAGTGCGCTGGTCGCACTCGGTTTCTTTTCTGGTCAAGCATCAGACTCTTACAACTCACCCATAGTCTGAAAAAGTTCCTTCTACAATGGTGTCGGTACCAGCAGCTCTGGTTTGCACCATGAATCCCCTAAATTTGCTTCCTTGGAGGGACAGCCGGGCCTCGTTGTCCCCTCCCTCCACAACCAGGGTGTAGGGCGAGGGATCCGTCGAGGGCGAGCGACCATTGTGGGCCGGAAGAAGCGTTTGACACGCCGACGTCGGGGCTCCGAATGGGTATGAGTGACTGGTGTGCCCAAGAAGCAGAATCAGCGCAGGCAGGGACGTCTGGCTCGCAGCGATCATCTCTTCTCGGTCGAATCACACGACAAGTGCGTGTCCGTCTTCCACGAGCACCTCGTGAGATTCGGCAAGGAGCGGCGAATCAAGTGGCGAATATAACAATGGAGAAGCAGCTAAATCAATAAGGCCAGTCATGCGTACAGGGTGCACCCGCAAAACGGTTACATCTCTAACGTGTCGGTGTCCGTTTCATATGGATTTCTTGGGTTCCAGTCATGTCTACTGGTGATTTCAGCCCCACGTAACACCAACTTGTGGTGACCAACAATTAACACGAGATTAGTTCTGATCACCTCGTAGACGGGATCCGTGGTTCTAAATGCCAGGATGGAGGAGACCTGCAACAGGACCAGACGATCGAAAAAGTCAGTGAATAGGATGACAAAGTATATACCGCAAGACGGCCATGAGCATCACAAGGTTCATCAAATGGCTCTTGAAGTCATGGCCGTAGAAGAGTCGGCCAGTAAGCCTTCAGACCTGAACAAGGTCACACGTCTATGGACTCATAGCGCAAGATGGAGACCTAGCAGCTTGAGGGGGAATGGAAATATTTGTTTGATTGCTGAATCATCAGAAGAACTCCTGTTAATACAACTTGTCCTCGTTTAAGACCACGTTCAAGTTTGACGTGCAAACTCTTTGCTGACGCACTCTGTACTTTGAGGAGCTCAGGAAAACCCCGCCGGTCCAGTTCGGTTTCTCGACAATTTTGTCGTATCCTCCCGAGCCATTCGGTTTACTATGCACAGGACCTACCTGCCCAGTACATGCAGGAACCTCTTACTTTATAGCATAACATGTCTTAAAAACGTTGTTCCTCTTGTTCAAGTTCCCAATCACCCACCCGAGCACTGCGCAACTGTGAAGATCATCATGCGCTAGAAACTGATGTGTGTGTCCGAGGCCACTTGGTATATCCGGTACTCTCAGTCGATGGGCATCGATTAGGCCTCATTAATAATGTAACTGGCATTCGCGAGGATGATAATAAGAGCTATTTTCCAATTTCTTCCTGCAGCGATGTTATTGACAATTGAAGTGTCCAGGGGTTGCATTGTGCCAAGTTGCGGCCCCTTGAAGTTAGAAGTAATTACTGAAGGCCTAGAGAACTAAGAAGCCGCACTTTCACTATCCAATATCGTTGGTGCACGAGCACCGCATATACAGAAGCAATATTACAGAGAGTGTGTGTAACGGTGTATAGTACGTGCACTGCTGTACGTTAGTAAGTTGACTACGTACTGCAACAGATGGCAGCATATTTGTTAAGTGCCGGTTGCATGATAGAAATTTGCGCAGGTGTAGGCGTCGTCGAATCGAGTGATGTCTTCGGGGAGTCCGTAGGTCATCTTTACTTCATGGTGTTGCTTGACCGCTCTCTTTTCGTCGTCGTCGTCCTTGATCGATTTTCCATTGAGGATGTTTTCACGCTTCATCCCCGCCAGGCAGAACGTGCAAATGTTTCTCCGGCCTCCGGGGATCGGGGACGCGTTGGCTGCAGCAATACAAGGTGACGGCGAGCAGCCTGAAAAGAACACCGCAGTTATGCAAGTGATCGACGACCACCACCTGCTCGGGCAGCGCTACCCACCAACGTAACGTTAGATACAATTTGGTGAAGTACTAAGAGTTGCGCGACCACGATTGGTCATGTTTTCTCTCTCAACAGCCCCTGGGCCCAGAGGGCCCCAGAGGGGCCCAGGGGACTTTCATCATCGCCGTCATCTACAATGTGTTCATTGGCAGGTAGCGCGCACCAGGACCACGTAACCGAGGCAGGGACAAGGGACAATAATTGCTTTTCCGCCAGAAACTTTTCTTGGTATGCTCGACAGTGTTTGGATAGGGGAGATACGACAGTCCTTTTTTGCGGTGAAAGCTTTTTTTTTTTCCTCCCCAACGCTCTCTTTGCAGTCCCTATGTAGCTTTTACGCGTACATAACACACTCGTGCGCACCGTTATCGCTGAGGGTAGCTGCGAGATGTTCAATGTAGGACGTCGCCAGGCGGAGGGTCTCGATCTTGCTGAGCTTCCTGTCCACGGGCTCGGTGGGGATGAGGCCACGGAGGCTCTGGAAGGCGCCATTCACACTCTGCGTGCGCCCTCGCTCGCGCAAGTTGGCGAACGTGCGACACTCTTTGGGCTAGAAATAAAGCAATATAAATATGTGTCGACACGGCGATGGAGGCAAGCAACTGCCAGAGGACCCTGTATACAAGCGAGGCAATGTCACACCTGTGAGGATGAATCTCTGTCTGACGATGACGCCTCTTCTTGTTGCTGCAGCTGTTGGAGGGCGCCAAGCTCAGGAACACTCCGAAGACGGACTTTGGAGGAGGGAGTCTGCCGATGGTGTACTTGAGAACCACCCCGGCGTCGAGTCATCTCACCTGTCATACGAGTGGGATGAGCTTCGCATCGCTTACTACGTACTTGCTGCGCACGCAGGACAGATATGATACGTCCAGACTTTGCATACAATCAGTGGGCATGAGTACATGATCAGGTGCACGTACAGGTATGTACGCACCCTGTCTGTGAAGGCCGGCGACTCGAGACGAGCGGGACAGTTGTCCCGCTTGGACTTACCTCAACGGTTATCAAGGTGTCGTCCTAGTCACTCCTCCTCATCCACGGAAGCACGTGAAAGTCTTGGCTGTAATATAATGCCTGGTGTGCCTCCTGTGGCCCCGACAAGGATGGGTAGTGACAGCAAAGCAATTTTCCTCCGAGACCCAGAATGAGCTGCCTCTTCCTGGCTTTGTTGCCGCCAACTCATGAAGAGCAGGAGGAGGCACCAAAGTCACTTCGCTGAAGACTTTTTAATCTTCTCGGGTGGAGGCGGAGGCGTGAGTTGTCAACAAGGGTGGCAAAGGAACACACCAAGATCTTCTGGGAGCTGCTGTGGACATGGGAAGAAGAAGCAACAGATTCCTCGTGTTGGATTTCTTCTTGTTCGTTTCTCATACTTCCTCGTTCTCGCCCTCGCCCATGAACGGGGGAAAAATGTCCGGAGAGCGCTTCAAGCCCCGCCCAACGAGCTCGGACTCCGACAGCCCCATGAGCAGGCGCGGTCACGTGACCGCCCAGAAGACGGGTTCACGTCGCTACTACAAAGAAACTAGAGCGGCAGCGGCGGCGGCGGCGGCTTTTTTTTCAGTTCCTTTTATTTATTGCGTGCGTGGATTCTCTCGCACGCCCCAAAAAGAGAGGAGACGTGATTGAAAACAGGTGTCAACATATAAAGACAAGGACGCCCATTTTTTGTTCGTTCCGAGAGCTGTTGCGTACAAGCGGAACTTGCTCCAGGTCGAGGAAAACCACTCGTGATGTTGGAACACGTAACTGTCGCTGGAGCGTCACAGACGTCACATTAGGGGTCCCCCCCCCCAACAGCGCTCAAAGCTTTTATTCCGCTGTGCGCATCATTGTCAATCTGAGTGTCCGGAGATGAAGATTGATAGTGAAAGGATAGATTATACTGAAGAGGCCTTTTGTTAGTACGCTTGGAAGCGTTCGTACGGGGCCTGAGGACACAACAGGACAACAGATGTGACGTTTATACACGTTGTCTCCTTTACGTCAAAACGTTCTGCCACCCATTTTTTTATGACAGCCACATGTTCTTATTGTCACAACCAACGTTATCCGGGTAACTGTTTTGGTTGTGGGTGTTGCCAACGATCACCTCTCCGGGAGGACAGAACAGGGGGGTCGCTTGTCACTCCAAAACAGGATGGCCTCTCTTAATGTTGGGAGCAGTCGTGGATTGTACGAGCTGGAAAGACTTGACGCACGTAGTCTGAGCAAACTGAGCAACTTTCTTGTACGTATATTTGACTACCCGTGCAAGTTACACGGGATGATGCTAGCTGGAACTGCTGGAAAGTTTCAACGAAAAAGAAAGGAAGGAAGGAAGGCTCCGTCCCTACGACATCAACTTCTTGTGGATTTTTGTTAATATCTGTGGAGAGGAAAACTTATGCCCAAGGACGAAAGAGTGAGCGAACTTTGCGACCTTTTTGTTGTTGCTACAACTACATATCTACGTCCGCACGTGCTGAAAGGAGCAAGAGAGGGTGGAGGAGACCACGAAGCTGAGACTCTGCCCAGTCGAGCGTGCCAAAATAAAGAGTGGCTTCACTTGTCGTCGAGGCGATCGTTTCATCAGTTCCACGTCGCAACGTCGGACGGGACGTACGACGAGCTGCGCATCTCAGCACGGACGAGGTTGCTGCAGGCAACAGAGATGACGCACAAGTTGGGCGTCGTCGGCAAGACCACAACTGACCTCAGTCCGGACCGGCGTCGTCCAGAAGAACCTCCTCTCATTGCCCATGAGTTTTCGTCTTCTGCTGCTGGAGAGAAACGTCAGTGAGAAGGAATCGAATTTGTCACTTCTCACGTCGTAAACGCCCGACTTTTGTTTCGCCCTTGGGGGCGTTGTTGGGTGGCTTGTTCTTGTAGCTCTGGCTCTCCCTCGGGGTGGCGAAGATATAGGGTCCAATTTCCTTTTTACCAACTTTTATTTTGACACGTGCGACAAATGGAGGAAACGACTGCAAGCAGAATCCACATGTGCAACGTCTCAGCCGTGGACAACAAAGATTTCTCTGATAGCGAATCAAGCGACAAACAATCAATACTGTTCAACTCGGTAATTGCAGCTCCTCCCTGCAAAAAAAAAAGAGCGAAAAATCAATACACCTTTTTTTGCGTAGCTGCTTCACCGTGATGTTGTTGGCCGTTGAACCACACACATTAGTAGAAACGCTCTGCAAAGTTGGCCGGGCATTAAGAGAAAAAAACATCCAGGAAGCGAAACATAAGTCGTTAATTTCCACACAAAGTGAGACGATCGTGACGCCGTGTGAATATTTGATTAATAAGTTTTCCGCGAATCTCCTCTGGCGTCGCGCGCGTCACTTTCTCACTTCGCTTGGCGAGCCACTGGTGAGAGGCGAAGTGGCCTCTCTTGGTGGCCCCCGCCGACTTGGTGTGCACGCCGACGCGGCGCGTGGAGTCCGAGTGCTTGTGCGTCAACCTCCCGATGCACGCACAAGAGCGTGCTGCATCAGCGTATGCGGATACGCACGCGCCGGTGCCTTCTTGACTCGGCGCCGGTTGCTCTTCTACCATGCTAATCGCGGTTTTGTACGGACATCCTTTTAGAAGCAGTCACATATGCGAAAAATTCGTCATGATCAGTCATCGCCCCTATAATTTGCCATGTATTTATGCCTCGGCAGGACAGTTTCTCCATTTCCGTTCGATTTAGCACCTGCGAAGCAGCGTGCGAAGTAGGAAGTAAAGAGGAGGCATCGCAGGAATGCCAACGCCAGCTATGCACGTTCGTCGGAAGATACCACATATACGTAGATATAGATAGATATAAAAAGCATAGCAAAAGGTCCTCATTGACGCCTGCTGTGCGTACGTAGGACCGACGTAGAGAAACTGATCGCTGTCGACTCTATTTCTGGACGGATGGAGGAATGTTCAGGTGCGTCAACGACGCAGAGGCGTCGTCCAGCGTGGGCGAGGGTAGCAGCGCACTGCTAGCTACGCACGGACGTGTGCGTACTGTACGCACTGCTGTGTCTAATTGCCCTTATAATCGTAGTCATGCCCCAGAAAGTGACAAAACAAACATGACGGATTCAATGATACCGGTGACGTTGGTCCAACTCAGGAAGTGGATGGACTTTGGCAACATCAAGTCATTCCAGAGGCAATTTGTCAAGCTGGACTCTTTCGCTTAACGCTGTAAATAGCAGGAAGTAGCAAAGGCCGTGTACTTTTCGGTTCTCATCCTTTTTTAAAGTCTTTTCGGAACTGTTTTTGACGGTTTCTCGAGTTGAACGTCTCTTCTCTCGTTTTACTACTGTTGAAACCCGATCTATTGTTCTTTCCCAACCCCCCTCGAATGATGAGTGATGAGTATGTTCGCAGTTTTGGGGCAGTTCATGGGTATGACCCCTGTCCTGTGTCGACAGACTAAATAACTCTGACTGTAGGAAGCTGCTAATGTGAGGCTAATGACTCAGCCTCATCGAGATGTTTCCAAGGTTGAACAAGATGTCACTCTCATCATCACGTGGCTGTTGAGCCCGGGGGGCCAGGAGGAGCAGGGGCAGCCCCCGGCGGTCTTTGTCACAGACTGCCTATGATCAGTGTGTGCGTGCGTGCGTGCGTGCGATGCTGCAGAGCCTTGAATATGCACGTACTGCAGTAAAGATTAGTGAGACAAGCTTATAGAACCGATTTTGGTCTCCTCCCTCCTCCGTCTTCGCTTATCCGTGTAACGACGACAATTTCCGGTGAGGAGGGGGGAATTTTTCGCCGCGGGTGGGCCAACACTTGGTAGACAGAGGTCACGACGACGACGGCGGCGGCGACGACGGCGTCGACCCGTCTGGTCAATCCCTACTACACACACGAGCTGAGGAAACACCCCTAACGGGTGTGTGAATCTTCGTGTCACGATTTGGCTTCCCCAAAAGCTGCTTCCTACCTATAAAGTTCGTCTGCACGCAACGGTTCTTTAGGTGGAAACAGCAGTACACGATTCTCTCCACGTGACCCTCCCCCATTTAGATGGGGGAAGCCCCCCCCCCCCTCAAAGGCTTGGTGCTGCTGACCTGACAGACATCCTGGCGCCTTCCACGGGAAACAACATGATGGAGGGGAAATAAAATGCGAGCAAGAAACAGTATACGTGTGTACGCAGGAAATGACCCCTGTCTATCTATCTTTCAGTGGTCATGGTCAGTCAGAGGCCAATGAATGGAATGAGAGGGAGCGGAATTGTTTTCTTCCTTCTCCATTCTCCCCAGAGGTTAATTCTTCTGACCGAACGAGCATTATGTTTCGACGGGAGATGCGTGGATGTCTTCGTCCTACGTCCAGGCGGACACGCAGCCAAGGGTGGGGGCGCTGGCGCCGATGAAGTGACACGAGATGAAGTGACTTGGAGTGGGAGATATAGGTGTTTTGCACAGAGTGACTTCATTCGCTCCCCCCGACGTATATGGGAGAAAGTTCTTAATGTGAGAAAAAGCAAGATTGTTATCCAACATGCCTGCTTCAAGATAACGGGGAGAGACTTCTCAAAGGGCGCCAGCATGAATGCAATGTGCATATTCCCTCCAGAGCGCAGGTATTTATAAGCTGTTCCTTACAAATATGTAGGACATGCATTGCTCATGTGGTTCGTGCATTGCGAGCATGCTGAGAATGGCGGAGTTGTTCTTTGAAAGAGAGGTCGAAGCTCACCCGAAATGCTCTTCGTGGCACCAAAGTTGTCCACCGTCGATGCAAGCTTCCAGTTCCGGCAGCCCCCAGGTACGTGAAATGCCAGAAGAAAAGTTGTTGTGGCTAAGTGGCCTTGCCTTTGGTCCACCTCCTTTCCGATGGAAGCCTTTTGCCACCCACAGGAGGGAATCCTCCCCAGCTGTCATCAGCTTGTGGAGGATCAGGGACGCGTCACGACACACGCGGCGGACGTCACCGCCGGGGGCAGCGGCAGCGAGACCGTTGTTCCCAGTTCCATGGCAGCACCCCCAGTTCAGTGGGAGACATGTGCGCCAGATCATTTCTGCAATAAAGCTAGTCAAACTGACTTGTCATCACAGCTCCTTTTTTCTTCCTCGTACTCTTGTTGACTTTTCATTTCTTTCTCGCGTTCTCATCATCACACGTTATTGCCTCAAGAAACACCCGGAGCTGAAGAGATTAGCAGATCTCACAAAGCTACAAACTGCTCTGAAATTATGGGAGCCAAGACTGGTGCTTGAGGGAGGAGGAATCTTTTCCTTTTTTTTCTGCAGATCATTGTCATATCTGCCAACTCTTACTGTTAGTAGCATGCATGCACGTACGTATGCAGCTGTACCACGCACGTGCGCGCGCACCAGGTACGGTGCTGCGCACCTGTTGATTGTCACCAAGTGCCAAGCTCATCTTTGACACGGGCTGGGAGGAGACTTGGTTGCTCAAGCGCCGAGGACGAGCATCCGGGCACCTTCGTCGTCGCCGCAATGCGCTGGCGGGCGGGATTTAACTCTTGCGTTCTCGCCGCATATCTACGTAGCGAACACGAGGCAACAGCAGAGTGAAAAGTGGCGCAAACGTCCTGTTCGCGTGATGTTTTGCTACATCTTTGCTCTCCCCTTGCAAAAATGTAACAAGGCAAAAATATCCCTCCTATCCGGAGGAGAAAGATGAGGATTTGCATCTGGCAACCATTAGTTTCGCAACGAAATTGTATGAAGAGAATTGGCTCGTTGGCATTAACAACACACAGATTTGGCAAAAAAAAAGCCAATGACAGGCGAAGTGCACGCGCTGTCAGACGATTAGACAATTATTTCGCAACGGAATTCCGCAAAAATCCATCAACTGCTACGTATGAGTAATTGATCATCATTGCCCGTGATTCCTGCTCCACTGGAGCAACGTACAAACCTCACTGGCTAGAGAAAATTGTAGCGATCTTAAATCTATAGTGCTGTTTATTTTTCTAAGGTGCCATAAATCCGCAGACATAATCATCATTACTCATATTCCAGACGGAGGTCCACATCCTCCGCTGCTCTTGGTTCTCTTCCACTTCATGCGACGATTCTGGAACCAAACTTTCACCTAAAAATAGAAGACAGGAGAACAAAACAATGATGACTTGAGGCCGAAAATAGATGAGAAAAAGACATTCATTGCAGCCAGGTGTCAAGAGAGACAATTAGGCCATCAGAGAAAGCCCTGACTGGTCTTTCTCGTGTCCTTCTACACAGGTTGCTTACTATATTTCTGTGAAAGCAAGGACACAGACGGTGTTGAGGTCTCTCACCTGCCTCTCGCTCAGGTCCAGAGCCACGGAGATTTCGTACCTCCGGAGCCTCGTGAGGTAGTTGCACTCTTGAAATTCTCGCTCCAGCTCTGCGATCTGGCGCTTGGTGAAGGCGGTTCGTTCCTTGCGGCTGGCGCTTTCTTGAAAGCACAAGAACGAACAAAGTTCACACATCGTTGCATAAATGAGAAAAAGTCTCAGCAATACTTTCTTGACACCGCGACTCGAGCGTGCAGTGACTGGCGGGGAAAATTGACTTGACAGACATGACGTTGTCGCATGCATGGAAGCACTTTCCAACTCGCCGCAGCCAGCAGCTCCTCTCGTGCCTCATGGAAAGCCATCGGCTCGTAATTATTCATTAGCTTATCTTGTGATCACACATTAGTGTGTGGAGGCATCGCCCTGGCAACACCACTACTTCTCATCCACCCACCTGCTGCTACAGCAAAGTCCTTCTCGTCGCCGTGCGCCACCTTCTGCCTGCTCTCCTCGCTGTCCGCCTCGTACACAGAGGTCTTGACCAAGGGCTTCCCTTTGCAGTCCGTTCTCGTCGTGGCCATTTCCCTCGCCTCAGGTGAGAAGGCCGCCGTGTGAGACACGCGGGTGGAGACGTTGGACAACCTGGCTAGCGCCACCGCCGAAGCCTCGGGGTCGGCGGGTGGCGTCAGGGGACCCGGCGGAGGATTGCCTGGATGCTGGGACGCCAGATGGGCAGCGGGTGGGCAAGGAAAGGTGTGGTCAAAGCTGCAACGAGAAGTGCACGGGTTTGAAATTCGAGCTCTGTCCTACCTACGTGCCTGCTGCACACAGTATGGAGGTCGCCGTCAGTCAGTGTGTCGCCGTCCAAGGACCGAAGTCATCGTCACAGAACTGCTTCAACGCCTCCAACATCACCAACATTGATGGGGGGACTCGGGACTGTACGGCCATGTCAATTAGTGTAGGTAGTAACTTATTCATCCACGGCATAATTGCCTTCGTGACTATGGAACACTCGCCACCAAAGAGCCAACTTGGCTTGTCGGCTTTCACTGGTGCTGAGTTGACACACGTGAGCCTCCTTTTCCACGCACTTGTGTGTGCTGACTTACGTGGGCGGAAAAGTGGTCCTGGTGGTGTCAATCACGGGACAATGATGCTTACCCATAACTCCCGACCGCAGTCGTTCCCTGGCCGTAGAAGAGACCGGTCGGAGGAGGCGCGGCGAAGTGGTCTTGGGGAGCAGCGGCGGCAACAGGTCTACCAAATCCGTGAGAAAGTTGCTGCTGCTGAAGCTCCTGCTGCGGTTGCTGTTGTTGATAATAGTGATAATGAGGGTGGCAGAAAATTGTCGGAAAAGCAGGCGCCGCAGGACAAGAAGCCGGTGGCCTCAGCGACGACGACGATGGCGATAATGATGATGACGATGATTGCTCTTCCATGACGAGTCGAAAAATAGTGATTTCTTTTCCGTCAGCGACGGTGAGGACGAAGACGAAGACGGAGGCGGAGGCGAAGACCAAGGCTCATAGGTGTGCGCACCCCTTGCTGGCGAGCGGAGAATTATTGGCCGGAGGAGGCTCGACCTTCTTAGTCTTTCTCGCCTGTTTTGCTCATCTGGGAAGCAAAGGAAGGGAAAAAAGAAGCGATTTCGTTTCGTCGCCGCCAAAAGCTTCTTCGAAGTTTCTTCTTCTCGTCGTGCACGCGCCCCCTACGGACTTCCTACGAGCAGCAACACTTGTCGCTGCTGCTCCCGCTGTCGTCTTCTTCTTCTTCGTCGTCGTCGTCGTCGTTGTCGTCGTCGTCGTCGCCGTCGCCGTCGCAGCTTCGACTACTCCCGTGAGCATCTTCGTTGGCGTCGAATGTCATAGATTCTTGTTTCACTAAAAAGCTCTTGGGAAGTCATTTTTTCCATTCATAGGCATTCTTCATAGAGATGGGGAGAGCAGAGGGGCCTACCTGCAACGCGTGGGCGAAGGACGTCATGGTCGTTTGCGTGCGCCCGCTGCAAGTAGGCACTTCTTCATCAGGGACGTCTTCTCCCTGATGCACGACGTCAGTCCAGGCCCCGCCCCGCGTAAGGCTGCTCAGACCACGACGGCCAAAGCCCAAAGGCAGCTTTTTCGTCCAATCGCAGGCTCGCTCGAAGTAAACAAAAACCCATCTCAGTCGGTGGGGCACAAAAACCGGCTCGCTACACCCGACTTTCTTGGACAAGGCAGTTTTGCCTCATTTGTTTGGGTGTGAAAGACCAATGGAGACAAACAGCAGCCAGAGCAAAAGCTCGGACAGAAGCGAACGCGACGTGCGTGTTATGCTTTATTGTTCACCTCTGCTGATCACTTCTTTAAGACGCGTCATCTCAAACTGTCGAGTTCCTTCTGGCGCAAATATATTTCATTCGATTCTTTTTTTGGGGCCTTTTTTTTTGGCTTTGTTCTGGTAAAAGTGCGACGGACAGAGCAACTTGACAATCCAGTGACCGATTATGACAGGGAGAAACCAACAACTGCGTACAGTAAGTATGGTACAGAGTAGAAACCAGGGGATGAAAGACTCAACATAGAGAGTTTGTCTAATGGCATCACGGTGGTGGCTGGTGAGACTGAGTTCATCAAATCAGTCTTGTCGTTGTTCTGGTGCTTTCAGTGATGGTTGGAGGTGAAGCAAAGGGGGGCACTGTGATAAGAAAGCATTCGAACAACCCTTTTTTTTCAAGCTCTTTACAAATGTGTCGTCCTGGTGAAATATGAAGGCAGCTCCCATGTGTTTGTGCGTTTGCGAAACAAAACCATAAAATACGAGGCATTTCTGTGCTGTTTGAGGAGCGCGCGCTTATTACTTTTCCAGATGAATAAAAATGTTTGCTTAGCAAGCGAAGCTCCCAGCAGAAAATGGCGTCATTTTCCCGCAACTTTCTCCCCCTCCCTCCCTCCCAGCAGCAGCAGCAGCAGCGTTAGGATATGTTGCAGCGCTCCCTATGGTTAGATGCCTGTTGTTGTTGTTGTTGTTGTTGTTTCCTATGCGTGTGTGCCCATCGTAGAAAAATAGTGCTGTAATCGAGCCATAATCTGACGGGTTAGGGGGAACAAAAGTGTACATAATAGACGAAGACAACAGAGGTAGAGGAGAGACAGACGTGGTCATTTTCGCTATTTATCTCAGGTGTATTGTTCTACAAGATAGCCCAGAGTCTTGAGATCCTTCGGGCTGATCTTCTCGTCGTAGTTGACGCCGGACTCCTCCACGAGGTCCAAGAGGGCGAGCATCCTGTACAGGTCTTCCATGGACAGGTTCTGGAGCGCCGGGTCGAGGCCCGCGTCCTTGGAGCCCACTTCCCTGAAGAAGCATGGAGTAAATACCTTGGACGTACTGATTGTTGTGCACGTATGGATTTGATCACATGTGTCTTTTTTGCCGCTGTTTGCTTGACCACAGCCTTTCGGACGTGAATGACGCTGGTGTGGCTCGCCGAGCAGGACAGAAAAAACAACAACAACAGACTCAGGTGTCAAATATAATGTCTGCTTGCGTGACATTGAGTGAAAAGAATCGTCCGTAAGACTGCGCTATGCAAATTCTGCAAATACGTGTGAATTGGGAGCGACCAAGGACAAGAAATCATGGGAATGATGGAAGTTGTATGTAATCGTGAGATATGTTGTTAAATGAGAAAATCGCTTCTACAAACTGCGCGTGTGTCTGCGTGTGATCAGCGCGTGTGCGTGCAGCGGTTGCAGCGCGTCAAGGAGGACAAAGCGGAGAACGAGTTCGTCTTACCGCATGAACGCGGGCATCCTTTGGGTCCTGCCAAATCTACGCTGTCCGGCGAGGTTGCCCAACTGCAGCTCCTCCTCAGCCTTCTTGAACGGGGTGGCAGACACTGATGCGGCGAGACAGACCAAGAGGACGATGGGAAATAGGGAGGGACGGTTCACAAATATGAAAGGACGCATTCTGACCGAGCCTGTGCCAAGAAAAGCAGGAGAACATTAGACCAGCCTGTCCAAGCTCTGCTTCAGGGCGTTGGCGCAAGTGTTGGCGCAGGTGTTGGCGCAAGTGTTGGCGCAAGTGTTGGCGCCGCGTTCGGCACCGACTTGGTGTACGTACTCACCCCCGAACAACGTCAAAGTCAGTAGGATGGGCCTCGGCTCGTCTTCCCCGTCCGTCCGTCCGTCCGTCCGTCCGTCACCTTAGGGAGCGGCCCAGATACTACCCGCAAGTGGGGATCCCCTTTTATATGTTGTACGTGCGTAGTAAATACTCATTCTTACTGAGGAGAGAGAGGAGAGAAAGCAAGAGGCATCCGCTGCGGGAGAAAAAGAGAAGCTACCATCCAATAATATCTTTATCATGCCGGGGAATAACTTAGGAAGCCTCACGTGTGGTCGTACGGCACACGCACGCACCCATACACATGTACGAGTACTGGCAGCACATTTAAAGATTTATAATACTACGCTGCGATCAGAAGTAGGATAAATAATAGCGCGTTTTTCTGGGAGCCCGATTTTTTCTCGGTCTTTTCCTTTACGTCTGCTAGGGCCTCTTTCTGCATGAAGGGAAATTATGAAATAAAAAAATTAATCCAGCCCCCCAAAAACGCCGTTAGGTCATTTCAAAAAATGAATGCACTCCCGACTTTAAATAAATCTTGAAAGCCGTTTAAGCACCCATCTACTTGCAGTTAGCTTGATTGGCTAATTACAGTGGCCTCTCGTTATAAGGTCAGGACCGGGCAATTCTGACCTTATACAGAGAAATTGCATCTAAGAGTTTATTGAATTCCAAAGAATTCGTCCAAAGGTGACTGTTTGTGAGCGCAGTTCAAAGCCCTTCTTTTTTTAAAATCATCACCATGCTTGGTGAAATCAAAATCAAGTGTCTGAATGCCTCTCTTCCTTGTCCTTGTGGCTCCTCTTTTTTCCTTGGCCCATTTCTTGGCCCATTTCTAGGGCAACTCTGACCTTGCAACCAAAGTTTGTGACCTTTTAACGGGAGAATTTTGGTAAGAAAAGCTGCAAGTATGCATCGGGACGTTGAGTTTTTGACCTTATATCGAGCTTGACCTCATATCCGACGACCTTACAAACGAGAGAGCTCTGCATAATGAATGTTTTTACTACTCCTTTCGGTCAAGGAACTTATGACTCAACCCGTACGTAACGGGTTTTGTCCCCAGCCCCAACCTTTTTTCAGTTCCACCTGGTACTCAACGCACGTACCTGAGGACAACCTGAAGCAGTGCAGCTGAGACTGCTTCGTCCCGACAGTGTACGGGCATTGGAGCGAGTGCGGCACGTACGCCAACGGCCAGTCCACATTGTTTACTGTACGAGCATCGTCATGAGCGGACAGAGCGGTGCCAACATCATTCATCTAGGGGAATCGTTAAATTTGTCAGTGCACATGCGGTTGTTGACTCCAAACCCTCTCTGTCTGTGCTCCCTCCGTAGGGACGGGGGTGTCTTCACCAAGAACTCGACCGTCTGTCTGGCGGAGTGACTGCCAGCCTTCCACTTGCCTTCCAATAGAGACTCTTCAGTCAGGATAGTGAAGTCTGAGGGCGCGTTGACACTGGAGAATTTGTTGCCTCACTGGGCTGACTGTGGACCTTGCATCGCCATCACAATACAGCAATGAGGGAGACAGAAGAGCATCGTCTCTGTATTGGCCCGCAGTTTGTTTCTAGGGTAAAAATTCCTCGGTCAACTAAGCTTTGATGGCAGGATTTTGGCAATTGGCCCTGCAGCCCTGCATCTTAGAACTCTCGACTTTGATGCTATTTTCAGCTAGTGACGTCATTCGAATTTAACATGAACCAAGCAGCTGCTGGCATGAACGTACGTTACATCAGTGAGTCACAAAGTTGGGCTTCTTGGCATTGGCCAACACGTCCTCGCATGATTGGTACACTGGTACTGAAAACTGCCCCAAGTTCGAGTGTTCCAGGCCCTGCGTCCATGCCTTACCCACCCGCAAGAGTGGCTGGCAAAAAAGCCGCCTGTGTAAATGCACCCAAAACTGTGCAAAAACACACCCCTTTGTCTGGTGGCCATAAACTGAGGGCGAACTAATCAGCCCGCGGTGAATTTGATCACGCGATGGCGGTTTAAAGGCTATAATTGATATTTCCTTGGCATTTCTTTCTCGGGGCGGAGAGGAAATGTTTGCCCAAGCTCTAAGTGCACTGCACGTGGCCGATCCGGCTATATTGAAGGAAGGATATAAGACGTTTATGACGTCTTCTCCACTCTATGCTCAGATAAAAGCGAATGAATGAACGGCACGTGAAGGCACGTAACACCCATCCATAGAGGCATTGATGACACAAAAGTGTGATAGGGCGGTGTGTAAAAAAAGAAAGGTATTGTGCCACAGTCAGTGTGGGAGGCTGAGTATAGCACTCAAGTCTGTTGGACGAAAAATGCAGAAGAACCTGTGATTGCTCCACGGCGGACGGAGGAGGACGTTGATCAGGACAGACAACGCCTGCTTGAACGTGGCCGTCTCCTTGGCGTCGAGGCAGGTGACGTAAGTGAGAAATTAGGAAATTGCGACAGTTTTTTCGGAAAAAATGTTCCCGTTTCAATCTTTGACAAACAAGCCGGATAGGCAGAAAGGAAAAAAACGCAGACAGTTCATGGCCAGAAGAATACGAGTACGTGCAGCAAATGTCTTCCCGTCAGACTTGTCAGACACCTCCTTGTTGGTTTCATCCCGGAGTCTCCAAGAGTTGGGATATTCCTAATCTTGTCGTGCTGTAATCAGTGATGATGCCTGACAGAAGCAGAGTTGAGGTCACAGACTCTTCCTTCTCCTGTAAAAGAGCCCAATCTTTTATTGTGGTAAGCTCAGTGATTAGTGTACGAGCAAGGGTAGAGAAGAAAAACCAGATCCAGAGGACGCGTCTTGTTGTACAGGGTGCGTCACAAAGCTTCATTCTGGTCCTCATGGGAACAAATATCACAGGTTTTGCAATATCAAGATGAAATGTTGTCTGAGGAGACCACCAAATTTTTGTGTATTTATCTTTCGCAAACACAGAGAGAGAGAGAGAGAGAGAGAGAGAGACTGCACTTTGGCCAGAATCACTGGAAACCCTCGTAGTCCTTGCTGCTGCTGCTGCTGCCCTCCAACAGCTTGACGCGCTTGCGGTTGCACGTATTAACCGAACTGCATTCTACCATTTTTATCGACCTCGTTCGAGTCGAAGTCCCTGATGGGATGCTCATTCATCACCTAGCTGCACGTGACTGACACTACCTCTGACGCACCCTGTAGATCTAGCGCACAGTTTGAAATCGCGGTACTACAATTATACGTGGATGGCAGTCTTGCAGGCAGCCAGCCAGGCAGGCAGGCAGTCTTGCAAGCAGGCAGGCAGGCAGGCAGGCAGGCAGTTGCACTGAAGAAGAGTCGCACACAATGTACAAGGTCGCTCAACAATTTCCGTTTTAAAAACGGTCCTTCCACTCGGCCTTGAAGAAATCGAGGCAGACCCCCAGTGCACATTCGGGTACGTACTTGGGTACGTATGTAGACCTATGCATGTGCAGGTATGTGGGCCCATGTATGTATGTGCAGTATGATCCAGGTAAGTAATGGCATCTGTGCAGTCAAGCCTTGTAGCACACCACGGGGTGGACTGGAGAGATCCGCCACCCGCCCTTGCTGTTCTCCGCCTTTAAATATGAGCTGCTAATCTCGTAAGTGTGCATGCGTGCCCCGTCTCTCTCCCCCCCGACCAATGCAGCCCATGTCGTTGTCCACCTTCAAGACGAGCGAGCTGCATGTGTGCTGGGCCCACCCTGCACCGACGGACGTGGCCAATCTTGTAGACGAGCGAGTTCGCTCTCAGGAGCGACCGATTCGTCAAAAGCGATGCCAGAAAATTGACTCCCAGACTATGGAGTGGGAGCAATTAGCGCTCGCCAGACTGGGGAAATGATTTCCTCTGTTATTTCCCCCACCCACAGACGAGTCGCACGATTGCACATGTATGCTTGAGTACCTTGACACCAGAGGTCCCCTTGTCGAGTCCCCCCTTTTGTAAATGTTAAGAGGCGCGCTCGCTCAAGTGGAGTTCAAGAAGATCCCCCCCCCCTACACACACACACACACACACACATTTACTGTAACCATGCCGCATTCCCTTCGTTCTGCACGCTCAAGTCTGACGCAAGAGCGAACAGTTGGTTTCCTTTTTTCTTGTGCGTTGTGAAACTCAATGGAAAAGGTTGCTGCTGTGCCGATGGAATCAATTAACAAGTGTGCACACTACATAAACTTACGTTATTGAGCGATCTGTGGACCTTGGCAGGAGGGGGGAGACGGTGACTTTTTCATTCGCAGCTCGCTGTCCCATGTGTGCGTCACTCTGCCGTCGAGGCTGGCTGGGCCCGTCTTTTCAGGCCTCGAGATCTGTTCCTTGTAACCCAATCGACACATTTGGGCTCCTCTTGAGCAGGCCTCCTTAGGTCGCGCAATCACGGAACTCTCAGATCCGCTACAAAATCACTCTCGTCTCCTTTCTTTGCAATGTCTCCGCCAAAGACTCGACCTCTCCGAGACGAAGTAAGTCTTGCTGACGTCCTCCGGTATTGTTGTCGCCGGGACAAGCCTCACTTTGGGGGACAAAACGTCTCTTACCATGGGTGCGAACATCACGTGCTCGAAATTGAATAATTGTGCACCCATTCAGGTACTGCTGTTCCCAGCCGGGACGTATTACATGTAATCAGTCGAAATTGAAGCGTATGCAGCCGTGGGGTGCAATAAGTCTAGCTCATGTGATAACTCATGCACAAACTGTGGTGTGCTCCATACACAGGAGCATCTGCCCGTGACTGCATAGCGTGCATACAGTAGAATCTCGACACCTGTAATAAATAAGTCTTGCTCATGTCATAAGTCATGCACAAAGTCTCTTGGTGTAACAAGTTCTGTTCTTAACCGACTTATTACATGCAATACGGCTTGGCTCGGCACAGTACTTGAGCTCAAATCGACTCCAATTTGACTAGTTCTGCTTCAAATTGACTCATCTTGCTCCAAATTGGCTTTCGCTGATCCCCAACTGAGGGCTTTAGCTACAGGTGGCACACCTTAAAGACTTCTCACAACCTGTAACTGCAGTGTCTGCCTGTACATGTACGTGTGTGTGTATGTGTGTGTGTGCAGTCCCAACTGGAAATAATCTGACGTCAGACATACAGAAAAAATGGCCTCTGCTTCGTACCAAGAAGCCCCAAGCGCATCACACTGCAAAACTTGGACGCTGCTTTGACCTCGCCACTTTTTTGCCACTGGCGTTGGTCAATGCGCTATCGTCGTTTCCCGCTCTCTTCATCTCTGCGACGCACATGTTTGTCTTGATCTGAGCAAAAAATGCTGACTTATGAAAGTCTGACTGTTACCATTGTCTCCATGCGTGTGGTGGAGACGTGCAGAGAGGTGCCAGCACAACCGTCCAATGTTAGTACGGGGACAACAAGCGTGCCAATGGGATAGCTGATGGCATTCGAAGAATCCCGCGTCCTTAATTTCTATCCTGGCACGCACGAACTAAAAAAAACTTGACGGCCAACAGACAAGCGTGCGTTTGCCAATAGTGCGGATAGATGGACCACTTCTTCTCAATGTCACGTAAATCAGACATAGTGAGACTAGTGAAAATATTCGGCACACGCCCTGATCTGCTCTTCTTCCTCCGGCACGTGGCGAGCGGTGTGACAAGTGTGGCAACGGCACCACCGACGGCGCTTCCTACAGCGTCCTCTCACACAACAGCACCGCCTCCGGCTCGTCGGACGGCGGCGGCGGCGAGTTGAGCATGAGGTCAACCTTCCGGGTCAACTTGCCAAGGCCACACACATCCATCCTCCTGCCAAGTCGCATCTTTTGTCGCTCTGCTGTTTCTCGATTTTTCAAACTTGGAAACCGAAAAAAAAAAAGGGAGTTGAAAATTTTTGTTTTGGTGGCGCTGGAAGCCGAGAATTGCTGATTCAGCCAATGTCTCCCACTCCAGTATGCAGATCGTATTTGTTGATCTGTCCACTGTTCCTGGCGAATTACGGACAAAGCATTGAGATAGCAGAAATTAAATGCCAGTCACTATGCGAGTACTCCGAAAAAGTTTATAGCCAGAAAGAGCCTCGAAACAACGCCGGCCTTTGAGGCAGAGTCGTGAGCCCGTATTTCGTCCCATCCCTGATGCATCTGCTGAGAACCCCTTCTTGAGTCACAAAAAGAAACTTGGGTATTTTTCGTCTTCGTTGCTGGAGAGAAAATTACCAGTTTTACTGCGTGGTTACGTGGCTTTACGATGGACTCTCCCCAGTGCGCTGGGTCTCGAGGGCTTGGTAATTATGCGAAAATGGGCTGGCTGCGGTCGGCACCTCACGCTGCACAGGGCGCACGCGCCCACCATTATCGTCCAAGGCAATGTCCAATGGTGCAGGAAGACATCTTCTCGGCATTGATGGCGACGGTCGGCGATCCAGGATCGCTCACGTGTTGTCCGGGCTTGTGTACGACCGAAAGTCGAAAATGTATCGGCAAAGTTTTCTTGTATCGGTGCCTTGGCCGAAACATCCTGTATCGGTCGAAACAAACACCTTGTATCAGTCAAAACAAACACCCTGTATCAGTCAAAACATCCTTTTAAGTACTAGAGAAGACAAGAAACTAAAGAAAAGTCAGTAAACTAGAGAAGATGTGAGAGCATGTAAAATAGACCAATTCTTCATTTAGGACTTCTTCCTTTAGCAATGGAATAGTTATCTGTTAAATCAGTCTCTTTCAGCCAATACAGTCTACTATTTAACTGATACAGTCCAATTTCGGCTGGAAATGAGAAAAGTCTTGTTTCCGTCGTACACGAGTCCGAGTTGACACACTTGGGGCTCTTGGGAGTCGGGGTCAAAACATTTGGCTGGTGAGGGAGGGAGCTCAACATTGACATCGGCCCGACGTTGTTTAACTGCTCATGGTCGTGAGCGAACCATGCGATGTCAGTGTCGCTCAAGTTCAAGTTGTCAAGTTGCTCCAGCGAGGATTGGCAGAGGTTGAAGCCTGGGTTCAAGCGGCATTTGCCAAGCTTTTTTTTCCAATGCGGTCATCATCTCCATCATCACCCAAGGCATGTTTGTATGAGCCATTTCTCGAAATAGGAGCGATTTTGGAGCAGACGACCTTTTCTTCCACCTGTAGATGAAGATCTACCAAAAGCGTTTTTTCAGATTGGTGCACCTCTTTTGAGAACTTATCCCATGCTGCTGATGTTTACGTCCCTACTATTCCACGCATGAAGCTCTTCTTCCACGTCGCCAGATCAGAGTTGCCAAGCTTCAATTGATTCAGGGCTGACACTCTTGGAAAAGTGGGGATGTCCATGAGACGTCACATTTCCCAAACTTGGGACTCCAGGCCCAGATAAGTTAAGATAATTCACAACAGCATGAATCTTTCACCCACCACATTGAGCAGATAGGTGCCATTGATTTGTCGAGGTCGTCGTCCACCATTTACATTTGCATTTCTCCACATGTCTTCTCTCTTCTTGGAGCCTCGATCGTCTCCTTCCCACGAATATATTCGTGGAAAAACATGTCAAAGTGCCGACGACTCCTTTTCTTCAAGGATACCCTCACCATTGGCAAGTATGTCTGCTGCAGTGCCCAGAGAGAGACAGTTAGAGAGGCTGCGACGATCAATCCAAGGTGATTGATGAATGGCTCGTGCGTTGCTCTTTCCACTCGATTAGGCACACGTGCAATTTTTCCAACAGAGCACGCGTTTCCGTAAGTTCGTCTGAGTGAGTAAAATCTGCAGCTGCGCAGAATAGTTGGGCACGAAGCAAATTGGTGCTGCTTCAAGCTGCCCAACTGTCCCAGACTCACTTCTCTCTATACCTTCTTATGCATGTCATGCGCAGTCGATGTAGATGGCTGGGAAATGGTCGTCATTTGTCGAGTGAGGGAATAATCGTTGCTTGCATTGGTCAGTCATCGTTCTCCAAAGTCCGCAAGTTTCAAGGAAACAAGGAAGCTTCGTGTATGACAGATTTCTTGCGGACATGCATGCAAGCGCCAGGCAAAAAAAATGAGTGAAGCGATTGAGCAACTGACGTGGTGCAACGGAAAGAGGAAAAGACCTTCTTCCTGCTCCTGTTTCTGTTTTTATTCCAAACCCTGTGACGATGATGACCACTGAAATTGTAGAGAAAAGTTCGTTGGCACGAAAAAACTTTCCCGATTAAGCGAACACGGCCAGCAAAAGCCACTCTTACATTATATATGATTGTTTCACTTCCTTTTACGCAGGAATACGCACAGAAGGCAATTCATCTCTAGTCTAAAAGCACCTTGAACTTGAATGTGAACAACCGTGACAAAAAAAACATGGAAATGCACAGGAGGGGCATATACAGACCAAGTCGAAAATGTTCCTACGGTTGACGGAATGGCAAACAAGCTTTTATGGTACTCGCACTCACTTATAACTTGGTGGGTCAGGACTGCTAGGGGACAGCACACGAGGTCAACTTGACACCGTGACAAAAGATTCATGAAAGTCTTGTAGTCACTGGCAGAAATATGCGGATGGTCAGAGAAAAATGATACTTTTGCGCGCACAAGTCAGAGTGTGCTTTAACATGTGTAGACGATATTAGAGGGAAATCCCTCCGCACCCATTTCAGAATGGATGCGCAAAATTTCACATGGAAAATGTCACTTTTACCTACTGTGCCATACTGCAATATACTCCACCAATGTTGCCGGTCAGGACTGAGACACATAGTTGACATCCTTGTAAGGCATGAAGCAGTTCAACTTATTCACTTCACTTTGGGTGAAAATTCATTTGAACTTAAAAAAATCACAACATACACTTGGTTTTTCACGACTCTCACTTGGAACTCCAGCTTTCCAACACTCTTCAGAGGGTCAGAGCAGACACAATGTCAGCAAATTGACAAAGGATGTTCCTCCGTGTTGAATTGTTTAAGACTCTATCTATGTCGTGAAAAACCAAGTGTACGTTGTGATTTTTTGGAGTTTAAATCTCAGACCATGTTTAAAATATGAATTTTCACCCAAAGTGAAGTGAATAAGTTGAACTGCTTCATGCCTTACAAGGATGTCAACTATGTGTCTCAGTCCTGACCGGCAACATTGGTGAAGTATATTGTAGTATGGCACAGTAGGTAAAAGTGACATTTTCCATGTGAAATTTTCTCTGGGTAAAGTCATTTACTTCACTGTTGAACACTGTTGCATATTAGAGGTCGCAAATAACTTGTCCAAGGAGGTCGCGTCGGTATAGTTCTGAGAAAAAATGACTTGTGCCCTCTTTAATATGCATACTTTATCACAGACATTTTTTTTCTCATTGTTCCTTTGCTTTTTCAATATTGACATTTTTCATGTGGAAATTTGCCCAGTTATTCTGAAATGAGTAGGCCAGAATTTGTACTTCCTACACATGTCAAAGAACGCGCTGACTTACATATACGTACAATGTACACTTTTCTCTAACCGTCCAAATAATTCAGCCACTCACTGTCCCTGACACAATTTCATGCGATTACGCAAATCCATGAATCCATGAATAAACCTATGAATAAGGCCGATACCTTTTTATTGGCATCTTCTGAATGCCAAGTTGTCCATTTTTTTTCTCTCGCCCAGCAGCCGACGCCAAGATGTTCTTCAGTGTTTGATGACTCACCAAAGGACTTAAGTTCATCACCCAGCTGCACGCAACCGCTCACTCATCACGGATTGGGGGGATTGTGACATCTTGGAATGACAGATTTCAAGCATAAGATGAGGCAACATCAGCATCTGATCGAAGGAAGCAATTGTCATGCATGACTCTGCTATGTCATGACTCGGTCAATTGAGGATGGCTCCATGCGGAGAATCAAATGGGTGGGGGGCAGCAGGAAAATAAGATTGATGTCCCCAGGGCTTGAAGGCACTGCTGGAGCTCAGGGGCACAACCAATGCCCACCAGAAGACAGATCTTCCTTCTCTTTTTGGACGCGAAGTCCCAATCAGACAACATATGAGATGTCCTCCCATCAACAGGAGGTCGGTTTTCTTGGGCAACTTTGTCCAATCATTGCAAGATGTGTCGTAACAGTGCCAGAAGTGCTTGTGTGAGACAGTGATCCTATGCATGACTTCGCTCCCGCGTCTCCTTGCCACAGTAACACTCGGATAGCCCCAGAAAGTGGAGCCCTATCTCATCGGCATGGTACAGGTCATCAGGGGCAGAGATGTTGAGCGGCTTGGGCAAGGTCTCCTTCTTCAGGTCGCCAGCGCCAGCTGCAGCAGCAGTAAGATCAGCATCTTCGTACTACAGGGCAATGCAAGTTAAGGAATTTTCCTCTCATTTGCATACCAAAGTGCCAGGTACAATTTCCCTACCCGTCTTTTTTCTGCCACGTCCCTTCTTGAAGATAATGTGTTCCTTCCTTGTCCTGGTGATTCAGCCACTCTAATGAAGACTTAAAAGCTCCATTTGTTTCTCCAGAGCCATTCAGCTTCAACATGGAGGCCCAAGGTGGGCACCTTGGGCAAACTTCACCTGAAGCCACAGGAAAAGAGCTACTTCCACATCCTGCGGTACTTTCTGTCTGTTGCCTGGCTCAGGCTCTTCCAGGAATGCTTTGCTATATCTCTGGCGATGTCAACATTGTGAAGTCCTTGGTCATCCCTAACGTTCCATGGACCAAGGCCTGCGTTTTTGAAGAGACAGAGAGAGGTAGTTGGCTTTTTTTCTCATGTGTTTGTGGTGAGTGAAACTGCGGTCCTAAAACCTATCTGATTGAGTCCAGGGTTTTTATGCAACCCCTTCTTCCTCTCATTTTCCAGTGATCAGACAGGTTCACAAGAAATGGTTCTATGAAAAGTTTCCCCTTTATCCGGATTTCCTGATCATTCTGATCCCTATTAAGCGGTCACCACTGCACTACCACTTTTTGCACAAGTTGCCTCGGTAAAGTCTAAGGCCACTGAAGATCAAGGTCAGCTTTGCTATTCCCCCAAAATGGAGGAAATCACACTGGCAAATAAGTCATTATCATCAGTCATGCACCACTTTCGTGACTTTTGGGGCACGTGACAATTTCTGCTTGGTAGGCTCAACAACACTCTAGTGTTCTCCAGTACTCCCACCAAGGTACTTGTACAGGTCCTCGAGCAGTACTACTCAATACACGGCCAACGGTCAAACCGTCGTAATAACACAGGTAACCTTAGATGTGATGATGATGTTTACCTCTTGTCCGGTTGGCTGCTCTCGAGTTGGGGGGGGCCCCCCCCCCCCCCCCCACCCCCCAACCAAGACAAAAAAAAGGTGAGGGAAGACAAAAAAAAAAAAAAAAAAAAATAGAAAAAGAAAAAATAAAAAAAAAAAACACAAAGAAAAATAAAAAAAAAAATAATAAAAACGCCCAAATAAAAAAAAAAAAATCAAAAACAAAAAAAAAAATAAA
>JAAUXU010006881.1_pt1 | contig 45313 bp, 41 predicted proteins | sample 7278151 | NCBI WGS metagenome assembly JAAUXU01 (sample SAMN14350113, study PRJNA611818) | marine sediment metagenome | isolation source: surface marine sediment (1.8m) | place: French Polynesia: Moorea | collected 2018-08
ACTGACATGTCTTCTCCACTTGCCAAAGCTAAAAACCTATGGAAAAAGCTCACAGGTGCTGCAAACAAGTGTCCAAAGATGTTACTATACATCAGCTAGATGCCAGTGGCTGCTTTGAATGCTCTCTTCTCCACCCCGCAGATGTCTGCGTTTGCTCTTTGAACGTAGATGTCGCCCAACTCCCATTTCACGTTCAGCTTGCGTCACTGACCTATATATTTTTGCCCTGCGGTCACAATGAGTTGCCCAGTGTGATGGATGCTGCTTTGTTGAGGGATTTGAAAGCAGAACCTCTTGCTTGTCAACGTGAAATGCTTAGTGTGTTTCGTCAACTACCTATAGCGATAAGTCAAACAGAGAAACTCTTGTTCTCCCCTGAATTAAGTAGGTTATGAGAATGCAGGGGAAGTCCTTCCTTACACAAAAATGTCTAATAAATGCATCCTTGTTTGTTCAAGTTGGCAAGCTCCGATAAACACGATAGTATTTTGCCAACTCTCGAGGGCGTCCAACTTACCCGAGATCCACTGTGATGTTGAGACCAGCCAATCCTTGCTGGCCATCCTCAAAATCGATCTCTTTTGCATACAAAGTTTTCATCTATAGCGAAGTTGGACCCAGTTCAGTATACAACGGAATTGAAAAAAAAAACATCTTCTTATGCAGAGGACGAGGAGTCCGAACCTGACCCAGACGATCCCTTCTATAAGGGCAAGGTCCAGAACCGCTCCAAGAGTCCTAAGGATTTCAAGGATTCAAAAGACATCGTCGCTGCGTCTGAGGACCCGCTCAAGTGGATCGAGGAGAACATCCCCGAGTCCGTGGCAAACCCGCTGCCGGTCCTGGACTCGGACGAGGAACTAGAAACCACGAGGCTGGAGATCAACAAGACCGAGTAGTGGTAGCATGTTGACTAGAGCGCAGTAGACTTGTGCATAACTGTTGACTAGACGACTGTAAAAGAAGTGATCCTGCTATGTAACTTGCTTTGTCTTCGGCGCTAATGTAGGCATTTATTTGGCTAAGCTTCAGCTGTATTGAAGATATTTGCTAGTCTGAGTGTGTTGTGCTCGTGGTATTTTTGTTTTTTTTTTTTTTCATAAACGAACTTGTTCTTTTCAGAGTAAGCATCATATTCAGCATAATAAATTAATCATTCGTGGAGTTCATTTTCTGTCGTTGCACGGATTTGGTCACCCTACTCAATAAAATTTAATTTTTCTTGACGCAATTTAGGCCCAATTTTTTTTGTAAGTGTGCGCGAGACTTTTGTTTTCGCAACAGCAGCTTATACAGAACAGTACAGTACAGCGAGAGGGGGCAAAAATCACAGTTAATTTATTGGCTAGAAATACAAGTTTCTCACGATCTCTCAGTAATCCTAACTCCTCTCACGGATTTTTTCTTTTTCTTCCAAAAAATCAACGTAAAATCGCGGGTAGTTGTCGTAGTACTTTCGTTATTATCTCCGTCCATCCCCTGCAGCTGCCGCGCCCTTCTGTGCGGCTGATCCGCCTCCGGCCGCCGTGGCCCCTCCCGCGGAAGCCGCGGCGCCAGCGGCTCCGTGGCCGCCGCTGCCGCCGCCGCCGCCTCCATTTGGCCCCAAGGTATTGTGATTCCGCTCGTAGTCGATGACCTCCTGCGCGTGCATGGACGCAACGATGACCAAAAGCTTATTTGCATGTCCGTCTGTGTATTGCTCACCTGATAAATCAGCTCTTTCCACTGGTCTACGGTGTGCTCTCGTTCATCCACCGTATGATCCCAAGCACCAGGAGGAGGCTGAACATACAGTTCAAGAAGAAGAAAAACGTCACAAGAAGGCAATGAAACCAGCTTGAAATAGCCAAACTCACAGCGTTGACCTCGCTCTCGTCGTACCACACGTTGATGTAGGGATGCATGAGGGCCTCGTCCACGTTGATTCGTTGCTCCGGGTCGATCACCAACATCTTGGAGAGCAAATCGCGCGCTTGACTTGCTACAAAGAGGATTGACGATTTAAAAAAAAGGCTTGTACAAAACTCCCATCGGAAAGTTCGAAAGCTCGAAATGACTTCAGCCCAGAGGATGTTTGACTTCCTTGGAAAACCTCTTCAGAGAAAGCCACTGCTGCTTTTAATACCATTCAAGGGTGAAGGAAGGACGAATTAAGGCACTCAACCTCATGCATACTCTTCCAGACAAAACTCAATGAAGAAGGCCTCTACACGCGTCCAGGCCCACGATGCCAAGGCCTTTGATGTGAACGTGACCAAAATATTCCTGAATTCAGTCAAGTTGAGTACAAACACGTATATAAAGCTCAGTCTGGCTACGTATGTGCAGTCCAATTTCTTGTCCAAAGCAACTAAGTCAGAAATGATTGGAACTTTTCCCTCACTGGATAGTCCAAACTTTCAGTCCTGGGGGGGGGACTCGATCTCCCCTTTCCCTTCTCACCTCTGAGTCTATTTGTGTCTGTGGACTCGGCCGGGAAGAGGACGTCTGGGAAAAGCCTTTCGAAGGAGTAGCCAGCGTACCTCGGCCGATTCTCCACGTAGTTACGAACTGTAGGCTGTAGGCGACGGATGAAGTCTTGAACGGGAGTCCCCAGTTGTTCTGAAGGACAGAAAGAGTTGGAGTTGGATTGCAACTGCTGGTCAAGCTATGAGAAGCCTGGAAATCGTCCAAATTGTTCGGGTGTTCTTGTTGTTGGGGAACAACAGGAACCTCCGGGTTTGGTTTTTTTCTTTTTGAAGAGTGCGGGGTGTCTCTGTCAATAAAAATTTGTCAGGGCAGTGCACAGGACAGGTCCATACGCCACCACCCTTTTTTCAAAAACCTCTGATAGTGCAGATATTCGGTAACGTAGCAACCCTGATTTTCGGATGATTGAATAAATTCTATTGTGTGACATCTTCGACATTAATGACACGACGCACTTTCTGTTCTACCAAGCAGCTTCAGGTGGCACCATTTACCACGGCAGGGGTCTTAGTGCTTGCCTGCACGCGAGGCCACTTTGACCTTGCTTATGTCATTGTCACGAGGCATGAACACTTAGTTCAGTCAAGAGGAGTCAATTAAGCATGAGCAAGTGGCAAACAGGGTGTGACGACATCCGGTCATCAAATCACGAAAACTGGCGGTCATGTCAAACTTTTGTTTCCAAGCCTTTGAACAATGCCTCTTGAAGCTGTACTTGTAAAGACACGTCTCGGTCACCAAGGTGCAGGATCTCTGGACTCTGACTTCCTCCGTCTTCTTCGCGTCTCTTACCGATTATTTTGTTCCACTGGTCAATATGATCAGTTCCGGGAAAGAGAACGCCTCCGCGGATCATCTCTCCCATTATGCAGCCGACCGACCAGATGTCCACGTTCTCCTTGTAGCCCATGCCGAGGATCACCTCTGGCGCCCGGTAGTACCTGCCGTGAAGACAACATCATGAAATAACCTACTCTAACGACGACGACGGCGACGCACAATCCGCTCACCTGGTGACGACGTAGGGAGTCATCATAAAGGAGGTCCCGGCGGACCTGGCGAGGCCGAAGTCTAAAATCTTCAGGGTGCAATCGGACCGGACCACGATATTGCTGGGTTTCAGGTCCTGAAAGAACAAATTGTGCATGTTGTCGTGGTCTATGTTAGCATCAATAAATGACACCTGAGCAGAAACACGGTACGCAAAATATGTTATGAACCGGCCTAGGTCGAGGTCAATTTTGGAATTTTGGTTTCTCCACCTAGAAATCTCTATCTGGAATTTCGTTTCTTCACTTAGGGGCATACGAAGAAGACAAAGCCAGAAAATAATCTAAGAAAGGTGCATTTAAGTTTGCCCAACTGGTGTCCAAGTGTTGGCAAGTTTGCCCAAGTCACGTCCAAGGCACAACTCCATTACCACAAAAACGAATGCCAGATGTAACACCTGTAACTAGAATCACCACACACTAGCCAATGTGCAGACGCCACAATACAAAACACATAATACCAGTCATTTTCACCAGCCATCATCAAACACCACATTGTTTGCTCACTGGGCTTGGCATTGATGTCACACTGTAAGACTTTAAACACTTGGGCGTAGCAAAGAACTTTTGACTGCGAGGACCTTTTTCTGTATGACACATAGCAAAAAATTGTCATGTTGGTAGCTTTGAACAGTCTAATGCGTCACTACAACTAAATGTACTATTTCAATGTTACTCACCCTGTGTATTATTCCGGCCAGGTGCAGGTGTTTGATGCCGCAGAGCATCTGATAGAGTAGATAAGACATTCGTTCGTGATCCAGGTCCATATTGATAACCTGGCGGTAGAAATACCGTGAGAGACTCAAGTGAGGAAAAACGTCAGCCAAGTCCTCACCTGGACCAGGTTCGCGTCCATGAGCTCCATCACGATGTACAGGTCTAAAAACTCATCCAGACTCTTTTGCGGAGTAAACGCATTGAGAAGACCGATAATCTGGTTAGAAGAAATATGATGGTCCAGTGATCGATAAAGAGAGAAAAAAACAGAAAGACGCGTTTCCCGTAGTGGACACAGGGTGGAACAGAATCGGTGAAATTCTTTTTTTCACGGTTGAACAGAATCTTTATCGCTGCCAACGGTGAAGAAGTCATTGCTGACTGGTTGGGCAACGATACAGTCTCGGTCCTACCACTTTCCCTCTGCGTGGACCATGATGACGTCACACCCATTCACAGAGGGTTTCACGGATGCTGTTCCACTCCGTACATGTCAGCGTGGAACAAAGTGACAAGTTTTTTTGAAGCAAGCTGAAGACCATGTTGGCTCTTACATTTTTGTGGTTGACAAGTTTCATGAGCTTGAACTCCCTGTAGGCCCTCTTGGCGTGGGTCACGTTCTGGAAGGGACGACTCAGCTTCTTAATGGCCACATTTTGCTGAGTCACACTGTCGTAGGCAGCGCTACAAACGAAAAAAAAAAATCTCAACTTGGTAAGCTTCCATTGCGTTGCTGGAAGACCTAAAAAGCCAATTTTCCCAATTGTCCCCAATATCATTCTTCCTCTTACTTACCACACGATTCCCTGTGCGCCCGACCCAATGGGCTTGAGGTTCTGATACCTCTTGAGGATGGTGAACCTCGTGTCCCCGACTTCGACTGTGTAGAAGTGAGTCGACTTGGCCGCCGCGGCCATCTTGTGAGCCGCCCTCGGGGAGTTGCTCGCGGCCGCCGCCGCGGCCGCCGCCGCCGCCGCCGCCGCAGACGCTGCAGAGGCTGCAGCAGAAGAGGACGACGACAGGAGAGGCATCACCGAGGCCTGGATTGGAGATCAAAATCAGTAGTGATTGACACAACAAAGCCGGCGGCGCGAAGGAGACATCACTTTTCTTCTACTTCTACTTCTTCTTTCCCTTTGCTCCCCTGATCAATAGAGGAGAAAGCTGCAGGGGGGAAGGACCAGAAAGGCTTTCTCTCTCATTCTAGGGGAGCCCATTTGGGTGTGCGTTCTTTCTCTCTCTCTCTCATTCCTTCTTTCTCTCTCTCTCTCTAAACTCACCCCTCTGCGGCGGCCGCCGCAGTCGCCGCCGCCGCCATGGTCTTTACCGTCGCCGCCTGGAAGATGAATGCAGCCTCCAAAATAAATTTGTTCCTGTCGTGTGGATCACGGCCTTTGATGTGCAGCCTCAGAGCCTTTTTTATATTTTCTTTTTTTTTATTATTATTCTTGATCTCCTCTGCTGGCTCGCTCGATTGTGTGTGCAAGCCTCTTTTAGCCTCCTTCACAAGCAGCTGCCGCAGCAGCGGAAGAGAGAGGAATCAGGGTTGGCATAAGTCAAACAGACGTTGACACTCGAGGAGCACTTCAAAGATACAATAAGAATCGGATTCCTCGTCAGTTTCAAACTGGCGACAAGCTACAAACCATGGAAGAAATTGATGCCGATGCTGGATTTTTGGTAGTCATTTTGCATACTTACCAATCACCGAGGCAGATCCAACAATGAGTGTCTAAAACTTTTTTTTAGGCCTATTCTACAATTGCACCTGAGAGGATGGTGATAAGGGCATACGCAAAGTCAATCGCCTCTCACCTACAGGGTGTTGCAGGGTGATTTTCTCCCCTGGATTCACCCAGCCAAGGAGTAGAGTCTTGTATTGAGCGTGTCGTCACTGTCGGCAGCCAACATATTGAGTGATTTTGGTCCTACGAATCGTTTCGCTTTAGTCGGCTGTCGCAAGTCTATTAGTTCCTCAATCATTAGTACTTTGTGGGGCTGGAAGAGGAATTTCAGGGTTTGCCCGCGTGACCTTGTCACTACAGAGAATGCCTGCGGCCTTTTATTCGCAATAAATCCAATGTGCAACTTGGGCTAAACTGTCGTTATATTTGCTCTTTGGTGTCCGTCAAAAAATCTCTTTGGCTCCTGATAAAGAGGATCTCGTACGTACGTCACAAAAAAGTATGTACGGTAGTAGGCGCACTCTGCAACCAATATCACACGTTGTATATAATGAAGGAAAAAGCAAGTTGATGCGAAATTGCTTGCAGATCCGCAGGCCGTGCAAGCATCGTTTGCAATAATTGGAGAAGTTGTTGTCGTCGTCGTCTTCTGCTGCCTTGAGATTATTTATGTACTGAAGAGTGTTTTGTCTGTTGTGATCACAAAGCTGTGGCGGCCGCGGCGGCCGCTGCAGCCGCGGCGGCCGCGGCGGCGGCCTTGATGGGTATTCTAAGCGTCCCGTCCTCTGAGGAGTGGATGACGCCGTTGTTGTTGTTGTTGGTGGTGGTGACCGCGGCGGCGGCGGCGGCGGCGGCGGCCACCCGAGGGAGAGGTGTGCGCGACCGGCGAATCTTGTTGCGCTTAGCGGAATTCCTGTACAGCATTTGTCGGTCAGAAGCGTTACAATTGGTTGTAATTGTCACACCAGGTGTTTATCAAAATCACACATTAATTGCAGGCAAAGTTCTAAGTTTCCAGCATCAGTTGTGACATACTCGGTCTTCCCTAGCCTAAGCGCGAAATTTAAAGAAATTATTCACTGATTACAAAGTTTCAAGCCATTGGAGGGCGCTTAACATGCCCTTAGTGTTTTTGATGGGCCAAGAACAGTCTACGCCCGGAAACCAGTGACTGTGGACGATCTGAAAGTCACAGCTGCAATCAACAGCATCTCGGTTCAAGTCCTTGCTTGGAGAGGACAACAATGGCAAATTTTTTTATCTATTTAAGTTTCACGCGGAAGGAATCAAATATGCGTGCGAGACCGGAGACTTCCTGTCACGGGGTACGTCAGAATTAATGCTAGCACTCCAGCGGCAACTAACGTCTGCTCTTACCTCGGTTTTTGTAAACACCCGGTGTTATAAAGCTAAGGCTGCGTTAACAGGCTTGGTGACTAACACAATCCTAAGTCACACATGTGTCAGATGGCGCTTTTGTGGAAGCCTTTGTAGCATTACAATAAGTCCTCACGTGCACGCCACACAAATGTGGGGTGATAAATCTTGCAGTGTAAACGCACCCTTAAGGGAGGAAAAAGCGGTTTTCTTTGCGCACTCACGTTACAAACCTTATCGGTCCTGGCTGCATCAAGTACGTAATAAGGACAACATATATAGCAACATATACGTGTACCAGTAAAAATGTATTTTTGTTAATGGACACACACCTTTGTTGTACTTCCACCGGGGAGATGTCGGCGTTCACGCCGCACGAGACCGCCCTGGGCGTCTGCAAAGTCAAGAAGGGCAACTTTTGTTACTTAATGATCTGACGCCTCTCCATTGCTACACATGTGCTCACTCTGTCCGTCTGGGTTGCAGCATTCGCCGTCCTGGTCCCTCTCCGGGTCGCCGGGGTGAGGCTTTGCTGTTGTTGTTGTTGTTGTTGTTGTTGTTGTTGTTGTTGCAGACTGCGGATCAGACGGTCTTTCTCCTCGTTCTGGAACGATGTTGGACAAAGTGGATGGGGTGATTTGTCGCTCATGTTGAAGGAGGAAAGACCGCAGAGCGAATATTCCTTGGCCCACCTTGTGTGCAAAGGTCCAACTTTTAATGTATCTTTTACCTGCTGCTGCAGCAAGACGATCTCTCTTTTGAGGTCGTTGATCTCCTCCTCATGATCGTCCAGGATCAGGCTTGTGGCGTTCAAGCTCCCAGGAGAGTCGATGTCAGAATTGCTCTAAAAATGAATAATGCAGGTGTGTAGACTGAATGACCAAAAACCTGAAGTGCCCCTCTGGTAACTACCCCAGTAAGCTTTATCCCTTCAATCCACCCCTTCTGCTATTCCTAACCACAAAAAGGAGTACAAAAATATGTGAAAACACAGTTATGTGGATGAAATAGTCATATCCCGCAACGTGGAGGTTACTATCTCTCCGCAGTCCTACTTTCACCCCTTTAGGAAAAGAAGCTCCCTGAGTGACGTATGAAAATGCGTCCAACCCGGGGGGTTGAGCAGTGTTGCAGTACATGTACTGGTCATGCAAGCGCAGTTTATGAACTGTACTTGGTCTGTCAATATTTTTGCAATCACTATACATTCCTTTAGCAACATCAGCTGGGAAACATTTGTGCAAAAACGGTTAAGAGACTTATAAGCACCTGTTTCAGATGTGAAAAATTGTGATCATAGTTTTGTTACATTCTTTCACTTTTTTGGAATTTGCTGAATGGATGTTTTAGTCTGCACTGCCCAACTTGTAGTGCAGGTACTTTAAAACTGTACCGCCTCCCTGCCTCCTCTGCACCCCCAGATGAATCAGACCCGTTGCATACGTATGAGTTCTCCAGCATCCAACACAGGGAAGAGATTTCACGGAAGTGCCTGTTTTCAAGGCTCATTTCTTTTGGATACAAACCTCTTGCAAAATTCTCTTCAGCTTCAGTAGACAAATCTTGATGGACATGATCTCCTGATTGATGCTGCCACTGCTGTTGAAGGTGCCGCCGTCGGCCACCGTGGACGAGGACGCCGAGGAAGAGGAGGCGATGAGCTGTGAAACATGTGTGACAAATGAAGAGTTTTTTAAAACGGGGGAAGATTCTGTATGTCTAACTGCATCCTCGCATGCGTGGATGACTTTTTCGCACGCTTTTTCCGCTTCATTGCCTCATGAGCATAAAGAACCCACGGTTAAAAACTTACGGTCTTGGGCTTCCTGCCCCACAGGTGCAAATTCTTGAGGCCCTGGGCTCTCCGGGTGCTGGCAGTGTTGGCGGTCGCGACCTCCGACGACTCCGCCACCAGGCGGCTCCTTTTTAGCTTCTCAGGCCTGGAAAAAAAGAAGCAACTTCAACAATTGTTTTTATCCATCTCTTGCCTTTATAAAAGGCGCCCCTCTTTAAGTGCACCAAAACAAACTATAACTATGACGATTGAACATGAAAGAAGTAGGGTTTCAGCACAGTTCCGAAGCAGGACTTACTTGTGGGCCATGGCGACGGTATCAACAATCTTCTTTGGCTTCTTCCTCTGTGGCAACCACATTAACACAGTCTAATATTTAGACATTTCTTTAAGGCAGAAAACTATCACATCGTCATCTACTCCTGTCAACTGTTCACACACAGCCAGAGGGAGGCAGCAAAATCCACCGGCGGGCAGGTATCGAATTAGCGTCCTCCCCCCCCCCCTCTCTCTCTCCACGCGGGCACGCGCACGCGCGCACGCAACAACTGAGGGCTTTGCATGCACTAAACATATGTATTAGCATTGGACACTATTACTGTACAGCAGCAGCCCCTACATACATGCTGTAAGTGAGCACACACAGAAAAAGCTTCAGAAGTGTGAGTAATACTCGGAGTCCGGATTTTTAGGTGGATTTTTCTTTTTTGCACAGTGATGAGTGAGTTGCTGTCCAGAATTCCACACGCAGTTCAAGCTTGGCTAACTTTTATTCTTCGCCTAAAGCTCCTCTCAGGAACAATGTGAGTGGGTAAGTAGCACGAGGAGTGTCGGAGTTTCCGGTGAGTTATTGTGAAGTGACCGGCTGCATTTTTGGAAGCAGTTGAGTTGTCTTTTCGCAGGGGGCTCTGCTGAAGAAGCACATTCTTCACCTAAAATTCCAGACTGCGCCTCGCAATATGTATGTGGTAGAACGCAACACCTGGATGATTTTGAGAATCTCCAGCTTTTTTCTTCTTCATCTTGCCTTGACACACGTGCACAAACACGCTGACGCAGAGAAAGGTCCTCCCAAACGCGTGTGTGCACTAGGGTGTGTCGATTATTTGAGAAAACAGTCAAGAAGTCAGCTCTTCCGTCAACTCGATACTCCAATGCCTATGTAGTGGGTTGCGTTGTGCTTGTACAGGGTGGGGACATTCACGACAATCGATACAAACATCAGTTACGCGATCTTGAGTGTGGTTCACTGAAAGTTCCTGGGCAGGAACAAATCGCAGCTGTGACGCCGTCAGACCTCAAACTTATGAATGTCGATAAAACTGTCGATGAATGTCAGTTGTGATAATTTTGTCGGTGACCAAAGCTGCAATATTCTTCTTAAAAGTCATGTCTCAAACTTATGACGTTCAAAGTTATGACGTACATACTTGCCGCTGCCCAAACAATATCATTGTTGTGAGGTCCGACTGTATTGTCCTCCATTGCTGCTGCCAACAGGCTTTTGTCAGAGCTTCGCTTCTTAAGAAAAAGTGCAAAATTGCAACCTGTACAATACACAGACCAATAAATTGGCTCGTTAATAAATGTACGATACTGCTTTCACCATTGCAACAGCATTAACGGGGCCTTCCCTGCGTTACATATTTACGAATTACTTCAAAGTGCATGCAATAGTGCAGAAAAATCTCCACGAATGCAATCATTGTATTTGCATTTGAGACTTTGCTGTCTTACGGCTTGCTCCTTGTGCGCACTGTGCATAATAGGAGGTAATGTGATGCAGAGAAATCTTGGTAGATACAATTTCAGAGAGTGCAATCTTTTTCCATTATCTGCAACTTTGGGTGGCAAAGCAGAGTTTTATCGTCGCTTAACTTCGCTCGACCGTGAGATGGTGCTGGAGTCGTCATAAAAACAACTGTACTAGAAAGTCACAAATGTAGCCTGGACGTTCTTTCAAATAAAGATTCTGTTGTGCAAGGATAATTTGAGGTCGGTGTCCAATCCCAGTGTGGTGAAATTTTGTTTTTGGTGGAACTAATAAGTTGCATTTAATTGTCCAGTAGTTATGTGCAAGATGAATAGCGCAGAAATAGCTAAAGGCAAACTGCTAATTGTTTGAAGGTTCAACGTTTGAATAAGCACCGAGCAGTTCAGACTCTTAGAAAACAGGAACATCTTTAGATAGTTGTAGAGCGATTTGCAGATTCAGTAGAAATCTGCAATTTCAGGAGAAATGTGCAAGCTTCGGAGAAATTTAGAAAATCAGCCGGATTTACTCTTTTGAGACGATTAAATGGTCATCAGCAGAGATGCCGAACAACCATGTTTTACGCATTTAAAGGTCTACATAACTGCACAAAATATGCTGGTGACACTCGATACAGTAGCCACACAATACAATGCGCATAAAATTGCACACATAATTAGAAAATAACCTGGGAATAACCAGAACAGGCCGACAAAAAAACAAGCGCACGCAAAAAAATGAGAAAAATATTTACAAAAGATGATAGAAACGAAAATAGAGGTACTGATAGCACTAATGTGACACTATCACTTCCGCAGTCCTTTCTTTTCACTTCTTTTCTGGCTTATTTGACTTATGTAGAGCTCATGTTTTCGACGCGTGACAGTCTAGAGGTGTTTATGTTTGGGGTCTCTTTTTACAAGTGGAGGCGGTAAATTTAAACGCTTCGACTGGAGACATGCTCAGCAGCTCTTAGTGCTTATATAGTGTAGCTATATGTATATAAGCACTATATGCTTTTATATGAACATAGTAAATTGTTCTAGATACCCGAAGTCCCGAATAGCTGGGTATCCCGGTAGATGCTCCCCAGCTGAGACGCTGGCGTCGAGGAGAGCGTGTCATGAACAGGGTCAGTCTGGTCACCCAACTCACGTACTTTTCTATTCTGATTTATGTCTGCAAGTATTTTGCTCCTCTTCTCGTTTTTTGCAGAGAGACTTTTGTCTCATCCAGACCTCTACTCGTAGGTACCGGTACATAGACAGAACCTGCCAAAGTCCTGGACTCAGGCAGTCATACCGTTTATCCACTGTTTTGTGCTGCTCCATGAATTGAACGGGGACTTTTTTAAAGCCTTGGTCGCCCAACGGATTCTCTCAAGGATTTCTCGCAAAAAGGTTTGGCACCCCTACTCGACTCTAGATTCGAATTCGTTCTGACACTTTGACTTGACTTGACGAATCTTAGTTGGGCTCGCCAGCATCACTACGCAGTTCTCGCCCCCGCCAGAGCCCCAAAACTGGGAAATTTGCTGAATTCCGAGGTGAAGCTGCTACAATGAAAGTGCGAATCTTTTTTGTGCATCATTATCTTAGTTGTCGAGCACACTCATGTGCATATTCAGTCCGTTCTATGTTCGTACGTGTGATCGCAAATCTGTCCGCGTGTTTTCTTACGTCGCCATTTTCGGTCATCAACTGCTAAAAAATCCTGGGACTCCACAAATATTGCAAGCAGGTATAGGATCACTGTTATCAGTGATCACACTGTGATGGCTGCGTCATATGGCAAAAGTGATTCATTCATCTCGTCCCAGTAATGGCTTCCAATGAAAATTTCCTGCATTTTTCAGATTCGTTCATGCGAATCGCACACAAAAATTCGAATTTTCGAAGGTGAGCATGACGGAGGAGGACAACATGCAAACTAGGATGAACTCGAGGATGAAAAAAAAGAACCACAATAAATGAAATGCATCAACGTGGCCATGATGGGGAGCGGCGTCTACTCACATGTGCTGCTCCTCCTCCAGCCGCAAGCTGCTGAAGAACTCCGCCCTGCTGGCGTCGTTGGAGCTGAAGAATTCCCTGGATATCTCTTGGATGCTGGTCTCGCCTGCGCCGATGACGCTGGCGCACAAGACGCCACCGTCGGCCAGCAACTCCGGTTGATCGAGGTACTCGTCGTCGATGAGAAAGTCTTGATCACGTTGGAGGAGATGCTCCTCAGGGATGATGGAAGATTCAGGTGGCAGATGGTGGAATCCTGTCCGAGGGCACGTACATGTATTAGTTGTAGTAGTTACGGTAGTCCTCTTAATCGTGCTAGTCACGTTGCAGCCGTGATAGTCGTTGTAGTCATAGTAATCTTTGCAGTCGTGGTAGTCGTTGCAGTCATGATAGTTGTTGTAAACATAACGGTCATTGTCGTCATGATAATCACGGCAGTCGCAGTGCCGTAGTAATATTGAAGTTTATTGTGTACTACCTCGTTCTCAGCCCCGTCTACCCCCATTATATCGTGTCCGTCTTGTCCTTTCCTATCCCCTTGACCATGTTCCATGTTGTGCTCCAAGTCTCCCCCATGAAGTTGCACTGCGTGTGCGTCGGCACATATATTGATCTCACCATTCTTCATAAGCTCGTGGCACAAGAAAGACGTCTCCCTCTGGTTGTCCTCCCTCGGCTGCGAGAAGAGGTTGCTGTTGCCCGAGGAGGACGCACAGGAGCAGGAGGACGAGGTCAGTTGACTGCTGCACGAGGAAGAGGTCATCATGAGACGTCGATTAGACGAAGAGGCTGTAGCAGCGTTGGTGTCTCTGTTGTGAGGAAGCCTCCGTCGATGATCCCGCCAGGGAAGTCGCCTTCGGTTACAACGTGTGGATCAGTGGTGCTTGTACAGGATGACTGGTAAGCTTATGTTCTTACTGACCTCTGGTTGGTATTTTTCCCTTCATTAACACAGTGCCAGCTAAAAAATGCGTATTTTCGGGAGTTTCTATGAAAGTACGCTTAATGTTGAAGGCCCCGTATGATCACTGATGTTATTTAACGGATATTTTGACTTTTTTGGGGGGAAATGTATAGCTGGTAATATGTCAGCTAAGAAAAGGTTTCCAGAGTCCGGACGGAAGAACCAGAAGAAACTTCTGGAAGGGAGATTGGTGAGAACAACAATTACTACACTTACAAACTTAACCCAACGTTTAATAGATTTAGGCTCTGCGAGACCTGAATACGTATCCTTCTGTGGTGGCACCATGCTGGTCGCTCTGGTTCACTCAACAGAGCAGAAAAAAAACTGGTCTATGAAATGAAGTGGTTATTTGGGGCCTGATGGTGCATGAAGGGGCATGAAGGATAAAGATGTATGGATTTCTATTCTTGTGAAGGAGAAAACAATAAAAAAAACCAAAAATATTTAATTCATTAAAGATGATTTTTCTTACCTGTTTTCCTCTTCGCGCTGCCCTTTCTCTATTCGTGCCTCAAATTTTCTCCTCTGTCTGGCCACTATTCCGGGGGACACCAAGGAGGAATATCCGTCACCGTTCCTCACCAGTCCCATCATTGGAGATTTCATGTCCTGGTGCTTGCGAGTGAGCAAATCCATCATCTGAGCATGATTTTTACCAATACTGGTATTGTTGACTTGAGCAGCAGATTGGTGTTGACTGGTGTTGGCTGGTGCAGCAGAGTGGTGATGAAGACGCCCGCTGAAGGTTGCGCTGGAGCTCAAGTTCCTGTGTTGTTGCTGTTGTGCTTGCTTGTCATTATGGATGCCAAACTGCTTTAGCTGCGGAGACTGTTCGTAGTAAGACCTGAGTGCCGCCCTGGCGGCGCTGGTGCTGATCCTGGGGGACTGGTGCCTCTGTAGCGTATCCGCAATTATGTTGGACGTCGTGGAAGAGTTCTTCATGAGGTGTTGCTGCTGCTGCTGCTGCTGCTGCTGCTGCTGCTGCTCAGGGATGCCGAGAACAGACTGTCCGGTCTTAAGCTCAGTGATCTTGATCAATTCCACCTCCTTGTTGTTATCTACGAATGCAGACTTGTCGATCATATCCTCGGCATTTGTCTTCTTCTCCTTAGCTTCTTGGTTAAGACTCTCTTTTAGTCTCTTCTCCACTGGAGCCTCTTTCTGGTCCGTGACGTTTTGATTCTTCTTCTTGGCTTCTCTGTTAAGATTTTGTTTGGCACTTTTGTCTCTCCTGACAAACAATCCAAAGCGGGGGATCCTTGACGCGGAGGAGGATTCATCTTGCTTCTGCGTCGTCGTGGCAGACGCCGCTGCCGCACCCACGCCAGACGCCTTCTTCCGCTTCATGGTCACTGGATCTTCTTTCGTCGGCGGCTGATCCGCGGCTTGTTTTTGCGGCGGCTTTTTGCGCCGCAGCAACAGCATTCTTGACACATCCATGTTGTACCTATGAGAGCACACCAAAAGAGAAAGCTGCTGCTGCACAGCAGACAGCAGAAAATCGATAGGATGATGCTGAGGCTCTTTCTGGCACCAACTTTCAAATCGTCACCAAACTCAGCTTCTTTGAGCCCCCAAAACAGCTACAATCTTGACATCTACGAGGCTGTATTCACACTGGGTGAACACCCTGTAAGTTTGTCAAAAGAGCTTGATAGGCCTGCCCAGGCAAAAATTCAGCGAGTGTACAAGCACCGTTTTCCTGTCTGTGTTGCACTTCGCCCATTTTTCAGACTCTCGAGCGCTTTAGGGGCCACTCAAGGGCTCCCTGCGTGTGTGCTTAACGCATACTTCACTTTCATTGACTGTATGAGCCCAAAAAACCTGACTTACCACGCTGTTGCCTACCGAGTCTGCAAGTGTCACGCGTTCGGCATGTGGCAAGGCACAAATGCAAGTCTGACAAATAAGAATGAAGAGATGACAACTGTTTTGTTAAGGCACACCTTTTTATTCGGTATCTCTATTTTCTTTTTCTCTCTTTTTACAGTTAATCGTGCTTACCCATTATGGCGTATCGAAGCGTTAGGGTCCATCAAACAAGAGGAAGGCGCCGGGTGTAATCCAAAAGGAATAAAATTGAGCTGTTTGTTGTCTCATAATCCCTGGGCTCTGAAATCTTGAATGATTACACAATGATACACTGTGTACCTGTTTACTGTCGCTACTCTTTTACTATATGCCGAAAATATGAAACCACTTTACTGTCCCCTAATAACAAAGATGCGGCAATTAGGTAATATTCTCCAGTTTATGAGGCCAAAACTATATTGTGGTATTTGACATCCCTCTGGCCCCTCACCGCCAACTCCGCTCCTACTAGCAGTGCAGAGCCTCACAGGACTGTACTGATGTACTAAGTATTTGTATTTTCAACTGGTTTTTTTTGGGGGGGGGGGAGGGACAGAAAAAACTTATATTGAACTACCAGTTGCGGAACAGTAATAGACTATTTCTTCGAAAAACATTTGTTGAGCCTTTTTATCATTGATTCCCCACATTGCTGTTCAACGTGGAGCTACTCATAACATCTACTTATTCCCTGGAAACCTCGTACAAACATTGTGTGTGTGCTATATATTAGTAGCACATAAACATATTTTTAAGTTTTGCAAGATTTTCAAATGAGTGATGATAGGATTCCTATTCTCACGCATTTTCGTCTTGTGTCATTCATTTTTGATTAAGCCGATTGTCTAAAGAAAAGGCATCATACAGAAGTCGGCTTAAGTAATTTAAATGGTTGCATACGCAGCAGTGGCAGCTTTTTGTGCAGAATATACACCTCAAATTGAGATATTTATACATCAGACTGAGTGCATTTGTTCAACTGATAGAGTGTCCATGCTCAAAGTGCAGTTATCTGGAGGTGAGCCCATGGCTATTGGTGGCCATTTTCAGCCCCCCTTTTGGGCAAAACTTGCTGTAATTTTCTGAGGTGGTGCCAGTTCCTCTTCTCCTCCCGTTCCGGACAGGGCACCCCACCCGGACACTCCCCGGGTGTGCTACATGCACTGCACCCTCATTCAGCAGAGCTTCCTCTTCTCCGGTACTGCCAAGGCTCACTGGCTTCCCTCTGCTTCGTCCCCTGCACTCTGCGTGTAGGTCAGCCTCTCGAGGCCGTCGGAGAGGAGAGAAAGTAGAATGTGTGCTGAACGGAAATCAAGCACATGGAGCCCTTCGACTCGTGATGCCAATAGCTCCACTTCTTAGAGTGTAGGCAGTAGAAAAGGCCAGGTTACCCAGCTCTTCTCAAAAGCTTGGGACACTCCTGTGTCTCAAATCAGTACCCTCCACCAACTATTGGCCCGGACACAAGAGACGATGATGAAGCATCTGTTGCTCCACCAAAATTGTCTTTTTCAGGAAATCTAGACCAACTACGAGGGGGGAAACATGGTTGGCTCGTCTTATAATTTTCTTCAGTAGAGAGTCAAATCTGAGGTGGAATAATCGACACTTCATCATTAAATAGATGAATCACTTCCCGAGACCTTCTTTGATGCTACCGCATGAGCAATAAAGGAGACACATGACACTTCAGCAACGTCTAAGACGATTGACGCTAAACTGGCTGAAAACTGTCGCTTGACAGCTCCAAGCAACTTCAGCACAGCAGAAAAGAAATGCATCTCCTCAGATAAAATGTCACATGTCGGACTGCTCTCCTGCCCACAACTCTCACAGGTACCAGTCAAGAAGAGACTGACAAGACTCTGGCAGGAAACAATGAGGCATGCTCGATCTGTTACGACACCACAATCCATGCCAAGACTGGCAACTGCATCCATGGACAATCAATCAGTGGTTGAGGCAAAAGACATTAAAGATCTGTTCATGTCTAAATCAAGAATGTAAGTCCCACATCTCCACTGGACTTCTTCATCACAGTCTGCACCACCTAAAGATGTAGCAAACTGAAACTACGCAATAAGAAGGCGAACCTCTCTCGTCATGTTATGGATGGCGCCCGCTTCTTTCAAGAGCAGCATCTTTGACATTAAGAACCGATGCACATTGATGAGTGATATGCATGTTGTGTTGAGGTCATCCTCTGTTACCAAACTTCCTTCCCCCTGGGATCTCAGGGAAGCGCTCCACTTTGTGCGGGAGCAAAGTGGCCGCATCCAACAACAGATCCACAAACATCAGGAACCTGTCCAGGGGTGGGACAGAGTCCCCCAAATCCATCTCTCAGGAATACGGTAGCCAATATGTCCCCTTCTGAGGTTGTGCCGACAGAGGGATGAAGATCCTTGTCCTTATGGTAGAGTTTCTCCTGGTTCGTCCACTTGGCAGCACCAGCAAGACATGTGACGTTGTTGTTTCTTAAGGAGTTGCACGAGTTTTGTAGAGGGGCAGGGAGGGTCAGCAAATACATTGACTTTATTCCCATGGTCAACTAAAAAGACAAGGTTCTCCTTTGTAGCTCCCGGAAGTGTAAGAAAACAAAAGTTCGATCCTTCCTCAGAGTTGAGGGCAACAGTTTGGAGTCCAAAGCTCGTCAGTTGTTGAAGGACTTCACTCACGACAAACAGCAGCTTCTCTCCGGGCATGGAATTCGTGATGCATTTGTAGGACCCACTGACGTGCTACAAGAGAGGACAAAATGCATTTTCCAGCGAAGGATTGCGCAAGAGCTGCGGAAATAGGCCCTTGTGGACAGTCACGCAACTTCTGCACGGTGTTTTCTAATGTTCATATTGCACATAGATGCAAGGGTGAGATTGCATACGTCTGTCTGGGTGGTGTAAGAATGTTTATACGAATGATATAACAATGCAATATGAAAGAATAAATAATGCAATGTGACACACAGGTACAAGTTAAAAAAAAGGTAATAAGACCTACTTCCAGCTCCCTTCTTCCATGGCCACAGTCAGAAGCTTTTCTGCTAGAAACAGTTCTCGGCATTCCTGTCTCCATACATCAACACAAGAATTACCATTAATGCACCAACTTGTCTCTGACTAGAGAAACGGGGTTTTTTTTATCGATGCCAGCGATCAGCTTTAACCCTTTTTGTTGCTTGACTGAGTGGGTGTTGAGACATAAGCACATCATATACAAAAACGAACTTGGCCAGAAGGAAGAGAAGCCACCAGGTGTCGTCTTCTTCCGCAAGCCAGCCGCATACAAATGCCATATTAGCGAATGAGAAGACACCTTGAGGGTATTTTGAATCCGGAACGCGCAGTGCAAAATACCGACCTTGCTGCTTTTCTTCTGATCTGGACGTAGTTTTCACAACTTTGTCACACTGTCTTCTTGGCAAAGTTATTTCGACACAATTGCTCCTATCGACTATGCAGTGCGACGAAAGACAAATTGCGCCCACTACGTTCAGAGATGCTTCAAATGTAAAGGGCAGCTCCAAACACGCCCGACGCTGTAATCAGACACCATTTTATGTGTAAAGTGAACGGGGTGTTTGTGGCTCAAAACACACTTTACACTGTATTAAGAGATTCTTATAAAGTGTACAGGGCGTTTGGAGCCACACTATGAATGCCATCCGATTGACTTTTGCCGTTGCATGATGTCACTGCGTAACAAGGTTGAGTGAGCGGACACTCATCCCATGCATCTTTCCGCTGAAATTGAGATCTCCATTACCCTGGCTTCGGCCGACCCCAAGTTGGCCTACGGGGGTGGGTTACTTCTCCCACCGTGTTGATCGTGAATATGCCAAGAACTATTTGTGCTTATAGACATTTACTAATCCAAGCGAGTACAAAAGTGAAAAAGATGCGCAAGAATTCTCGTGGCTTTTCTACGAGAACGCAACCTACGCCAACGCCTAGTCCTACGTGTATGTGCATCCTCTGGATGCATGCAGTAATGCCTCAATGGACGAATCCAAAGAGGATTGAATTGTCTTTGATCGCAACCGGATTCCTCTACACAATGTGGCTTTCGTGGGTGGGTGGTTTGGGCAATTGGGCCTCAGATCTCAATAACGACTGGTCTTTAGGAACCTCTGGGAAATGGGAGGGGTGGGGGGAACAGGAGGGATACGAAACTAATTGAAGACAGCTTCTGATCTGACGATTGTCGAGCTTCTCTGCATGCACCTAAGGAGAGTCAGCAGTCAGCGTACTTGCGCAGTGCCACTGACTGGGGTCATTTATTTAGCTTCAGTCAGCTTTGGGGCCGTGACTTGGTCAAGCGGACACAGCACTTACATTTAAAGGTTACATCAGCCAGATCAACGGCTTCGAAGCAGAAAATATTCCGCATTTGGTCAATGTCAAATCCATGTGAGTTGCTGGGCCCGATGTTGACTTTACCTATGTGCAAAAGGGCTAGGACAAATGTCGTCAACGCGTCCCACGGCTGCAGGTCCACCCAAAGGACTTGCCACAGGTCTGGCCAACGTTTAGGATCCTGGTCTACTTCGTGCGGTGTGACGCAGATCGACGGCAGCACGAGTGAAGCTAGATAACTTTCACTCGGCACGCAAGTGAGACCGCTGGAGACCCAGTCTGAAGTGAACTCGAAAATTCACCCAAGTGTGCGGTTGCTCCTCATATTTGTAAGCAGGCTGTCCTGGATTTGAACTGTACGTAACCAGTGCATTACGTTCGGCGAGCATGAAAACATCGCAGTCGTCTTAAAGGAAGTTCGGATTTTTTGCCCCCCCCCCCAAAAAAAAAGTTGCCAGGAAGAGTGATGCGAAAAGTTGCGATTTACTTAATATGTAGGATTCAAGGTCCAACATTTCAAAATAACTCAGTCAGATATATATGCTTGCATATACCGGGTGCGGCAAAACATCTCCAACACACAGAAATGGATAATAGTGCGGAATGTCTAGAATTAGCAAAAAAATTTCAGCTCAATCAGAGACACTTTTACAACATAGCAATTTAGCACAAACAAAATAACACTTATGTATAGACAGTAGGGTTTTACTATGTAAGTTCAGTCCGTGACAAAGTACTCAGATTTTGACTGCCTTGTGACCAAACCATGAACACTTTTTTTAGTTTCATTTGACTACAGTGCTTTAGTTTTGCATCTACAAGGTACCTGAGGAGGTCCACATCAAATTTGTAATGTCGACCTTGCATTCTTATGTACTTTGTCTAAAAAACTTTGAAGACGGAGGGGGACCCGAAAAGTCATTATTTTTTCATTCTATTTGACTACAAGGTCTTCAAGTGAATCCTTGCAACAAATCTAGGACACCGCAAGAGATCAAAAAATTGACCTAGCCTAATGTATAATTAGACACATGTATGTATATATACCAGCAAAGTCATCCGGTGTTGCCTGGGTATGAAGTCCCTCGCCCACGCAGTGCTCTGCACATGTAGTCCCCCCCCCCACCTACGTAGTTACTACGTACTCCCCGCCCATGTAGTTGCCGTCTTGATCGACCGAACCGACGAACAAACAAACAGTCTATTTTACGTATATCGATGTATATGCAGACGTACATATTTTATACATATTTGTGTTACATAAAGCGCAAGTGCTGTATTTACAAGTGAGTCTGTGTATGTACGCGTCTGTCGGTCTCAACCACTATCGGTCCAGCGCAAAAGCTGGACAAAGAGTAGGGTAGAGGAAAACAGGTATGACCCCAAAAATAGTCATAGCTTTTCAGATCCTAAAGATATTTCACTTCCGTTTTTTGCTCTGTGATCTGCAACACGAACTGCGAGTGTCTCTCACACCAAAAGGTATAATAAAAAAAATCTGTTCATTGCTTTTTCGTATAGGAGGGTCATAAGAAGGCAACCGCAGCTGGGTGCCATGACTAATTTTCTGCAAAGTGTCTGCAGGTAACTGAACCATTGTTTGATCGTGGTCGTTTTGCTTTGGGGGAAAAATGTACTTAAACAGCCATATTTTCTTAGGGAGTAAATTGAATAAAAAGCTACTCCTAAGTTTGTAGGGTAGGATGACGAAAAAGTTGCAATGAGGAACGAAACACAAAACTTTTCCCCCATCTGTTGCAACCCTGATTTTCTCAGTCCAGACATAATGGATTCGTACAGGAAGCCCAGAAAGAATATTTCTATAGGGCTAAAAAGATAATCTTAAGCTGCACTTTGTGGCTTTTTAGGACATTTCAAATGGTTTTACGCTGTGAAGACGGACGCCAATATGACTGCTATATGTAGTCGTGTTACTGTTCCGCGGTTGAAGTGGCTTTCTGGAGCTTCCCCAGTTAGTGCGCCCATATTTCGAGTTTGAAGCTGAATATTAATGACGTTATTGAGCATTGACGTTGTTAACATAATGCTCGAGAACGGGTACTCTCCAGGAACGATGGGTACTTAAGCTTGCTGTGCTGTGGTGTGCGCCTGCCCTGTTTTACCTAATAGTGTGTTCGATGCCAAATAGTACGTTCAGTCTTGCTCTTCGCGGAGCGAGCTATGTGTGTTGAGAAAAAGTATTTACCTGGATTAATGATTATTGAATACAACTTTTTGTGGGCATTACAGTGGAACGTGGTCAATCGTGCAACTTGTGCGTGCATCCCAAAGGAATGAAGCAAAATCACCACACTCAATCGGGCAACTTTTCCCGTTCGGTAGCGCGCACTATTCAGAGTGCGCCACCCTCCTTACTTAATTCATTCAACAATCATTCTTAAACACTTATTGGGAAAGCCGTGCAGCATTCAGTAAGTGATACTTTCTTTGAAACGAAATTTGCCCCGCACCGACTTGTTTGGCACATTGATGTGCTTTTTGTTTGACTTCAACTTTGCTTCACGCTGAAGGAAAATGTTTGGTGCAGTCATTCAACGAGTCAAGATTACACATTTTGCCTCCACCCAAGTACTGATGCTCTGTTATTCTTTGCGCTTTGTTCTGTCCGTTTTATCTTTGTTATTTAACTTCTAGGGAATCTACAGGGTGGAAAATGCTAAATGCAACTCTGAGAGGCAACGGCAAACGAAGCAAAAGCCGGATTAAGCCTCCTCCGCCCTGTACAATGTTAAACATTTTGGAAACAATTCGACTTTGTCAACTTTTTTTTTTCAACGAGCAACTTGCCAAAATCGAACGTCGACGGTGCAGGGAAGTTTTGACGTTTAGTAGCTCGCAGGATGAGAGGCAGCTTTCGCAGTTCGACGCAGCTCCCCCAACCGTGATCCGCGCAGCGAAACACCGTTTGGCCAGGAAAAAAGGAGACTCCGTTCTACTCGTCCTCGTCCTCTCTTTCTGCGGAGCCCATTTTTGGTCTCTCTCCGAACCCAGAAGAATCACTGCCGGAATAACTCTTGCGGTAGTGAGGGTGGGGTGGGGGGGACTTGTGGCGACGCAGCCCTGCAGGGAACTATGGGCTGTTGTGCTATTATAGGGAGATTACAAGATTGACTGAAAAAGGAGGTTGGGAAAACGTGACATCATCAGTGATTGAGGAGAGACTTTTTTTCCCACCGTCTGGTCCCGATAAAAGTACATCTCCTGGGCCGTCGAGGACTTGGTTTGTTTGCTTTTCTCCGTTGACAACGACGACGACGACAACGACGACGTCGGCGACGATCGTAAAACACAGACCAACGATGTCGTCACGGAGAGAAAGAAGAAGGAGAAGGAGGAAGAGCAGAGAGCAAGAATAATTTCAGTGATCTTTGGCGTGCAGACTCAGACAAGTTGGCTGGATATCGAAGAAGAACCATGACGCCTTCAGTGTGAATGATCTGTTGAGTGTCCTTCGCGGTCAGCGACGGCCTCAGCGGCCTCAAGGTAGGCGAAGAAAGAAAGCAGCTTTGTACAAAACGATGCCTCATTTTATGCAAGGCCATGCCATAAAAATGGGTCAAGGAATCGCTGACTCCGCTAGAGCAAGGGGGAATGAAGAAATAGTCCTTGGTGGAGGAGGAAAACCTATTTTTCGATATTCTGCTATTGCTTCTTGAGCTTTTTCCCAAGGCCCCTCTAGTTCCATGTGGTCCAACAATCCTCCTTCCAGTCTGATGAAAAATGATCTTTTTCTCTCTCGTGAAGAGGTGCAGAAATCTCTTCTCCGTAGGGAGACTCGAGAAGCTGTGAATGGAGCCATCTATAGAACCGTTAATTATTTCTACACCTTTTCTGCACGACGTCTTTTTGTCAACTGGAGCAAGTTGGGGATGGCTTCGAATTCGAGTTCGAGTCGAGCCTTTGGGCTTGGGTCAGGTTTAACATGGTTCACCTGAACTCCACTTCGAAAGTTCCAACCCGAATGAATTCATAGCCAGTTGCAAGAGCAGAGAAATCTTCATTCGTCATGACTTCTGATACTCAGTAAAGAGATGTTGATGAGCAGCAGAGTCGTCATTACGTCATGATGCATTATTGCTAGTCGGCCATTCGATGGCGCTTGTGTTCGCGTAAAAACATCGAGATGTCATCGAGTCGAGCGTGACCTTCCATAAATGGGGAGTGTTGGCCTCTAAGACCATCCCCATGGCGACGTTATCGCTGCTGTGCCATTTAACCGAGCTGTCCACATACAGTTGGTGCCACGTATGTATGTTTCGCATAAGCACGTAGGGCGAGATTTTTTGTCAGCTTCAGTCAGCTCTTCGGGCCATCACTTGGTCAATCGGACGCCCGACGCACATTCAGAAGTGACATCAGCTGGCTTAAATCTCTGTGAACAGCACTGAAGCCGAACGTGGTCAAGCTCACGTTCGGCCAGACCGCCAGCGTCGACGACATTTGCAACGGCGGGTCGACTGAAGCTAAACTTAGCACTTCATGGCAACCCCCCCCCCCCAAGTGTGTGTGCCAGACGGCACAAAGGATCAACTGCAACCATGCGTAGACGCTCGCCCACTCCTCGTCCATCACAATGCACACAGCTATGAGAACTGCTTCTTCTTCAAGGGTACGTGCGTAAGTGAAAAATCTCTGCCAATTTGGCTCCCCCTTTTCTCGAGGGGAAGTAAAGTGGCTCATCTCTGATGTTGCTTGGCGCCATCACTCGGCTGACAGAGACGGATTTCCTGGGTATTAGCAAAAATATTTTTTTGCCTCCGCCTCATTTACCCGGGCGTTTGCTGCTCGCTCGCCAGCCCCAGAGAGACATAGCGAGAGAGCTGAGCGGAATCTCATCGTCTCCTTGTACGTGTGCAATGTTGGTGTTGATGTTGGTGCTGTCCTTGGGGGAGAAGAAACCGACGCCTACTTCCCATTTGTCGCATTGTCTCTCTCTCTCTCTCGCTCGCTCGCTCGACAATTACAGCGATCCATCCGTCTTGACGTCTTCCTCTTCTCGCAGCTCCGGGACGCGCTCGACTTATAAAGGGTGGGTCGAAATACGTTCTCCGCACTTTAAACGTGGTGTGGGGGACACCGCTGGAGCAGGACCAGTTGCTAGGGGGCGAGAAGAAGTCCACTTGACCTAGGAATGGTCGAGTTCTGAGCCGCAGTCACTTCAAATGGATCCTGGATGTCGGCCCAGGAGCCGTGCGCGTACATGCAGTATGGCTAGTGTTAATGTTCGCAAAAGTAGAGAAAGGAAAAAGAATGACGCATGCACTGTTGTGACACCGTCGGTGTTCTGACCCTCCAATCCACAGTCTCTTATTCAATGCTGACAAATTCAACGCATTGGGGGGGGGGGGTAGAGTCCAAAAATATTGTGCACCGATACTTCTACATATGTCATTAAGGCAGCTAACTGGGATGGGCAGCTAACTGGGATGGGCAGCTAACTGGGATGGGCAGCTAACTGGGATGGGCAGCTAACTGGGATGGGCAGCTAACCGGGCTGGGCAGCTAACCGGGCTGGGCAGCAAACTGGGCTGGGCAGCCCTATCAGACTGCCCTCCATGGCCATGCCGAGCTGAGCCAAGCCTACCTTTTTTCCCTTTTCTCCATTCAAGATCCAAAAGGGCGCAGAAGCTCTAGGGAACATTGCACAATCAACACATTTTTGATAGTGATAGTCAAAGTAACACCTCAGCAGCAGCTCTTCCACGAGGCCAAAGGCCACACATATAAGTCTTTGTTCAAAGGGAAACCCTTAGGAGCCAGCTCAGGTTTAATGATTTGACAAGATGAAAAAACCCCACGTGGTGCATCCTGCGACCTCAATCGTGCCTTCGAGGGCTTTGGAACGAGCACTGCAGTACTACAGTCTAAGTAGAGGTGCTGCTGTCGTTTGAGGATGAGACATGAGTGATTGTGCCCGATCCCTCCCCAGTCGGGGCTGACATACCCTCCACTTCTCTGGCGGTTTTCACAAAAAACAAAGGAGGGAGATTCTTGCCAGAACAAGCAGAGTATATTGCTACGTGACGTAAGAAAAAATCCTAAGACCCCATGACCTTCAACCACTGCTTAATGCAACATCTGTTCTTTGTACGTAGTCAGCATCCAAAGTATTCGTCTCATTCTTTAAAGAGTAACTCCTCAACTTTTCCAAAACTTTGTGGTGATGCCGATTGCCGTCCTTTCTGGTACTCAATCACAGCACCCACTTAAAAGTCTCGTCTATGCTGCTCAAAAGTATACCCAACACCGAGATGTCTCTTGAAAGACCGCTCCAAACGTGTGATCAGTTTTCTGATCACTCACGTGCTGTAGAAGAAATTCCCATACGCTTCTAACTCAGCATTCAAAGTCTCTCGAATCATGCACCGGCATAAAGTTAATTTAGATGTCTGTGCGAATTCGTCCGTTCGAGACGAGACCAGCAGTGAGTAGAGACAGATAAAAGGAACTTTAGCTGATTGCGCTTTTCGAGTTCTCCTGTCTCTGGCCTCAAGAGTGGAGAGTCGATCTTTGAAAGATGAGACAGATATTTGGTACTGACTCAAACTATATTATGTCTAGCCCGCATTATGAGTAGCACAGAAATCAAATAGTACAATACAGCAATAAGGGGTTAATGATAGACGACATGCTGTGACTCATTAAAGCCCTTTTCCCCTCTTAATATGGTGCTCGTGCCTCAAAACGAAGGCACGTTGGTAGCCACGGTGCTGACACGTTCCACCTCGAGAACGATCTTATTGGACTTCAATCAAGTCCGATAACTTGGGGAATGTTTCTTCATGGTAAGAGCACCCAACATTTATGGAGATACTTGCAGACTGAAGACCTCTGGCCAGCAATGGGCTTGATAGGCCTTGTGCTCTCAAAAGGTGGCATCCAGTAGCACAGGCATATTTAGAGTCCATTCCCTCGCGCTCTGCTTAATTCTAGAAGGAAATACGGCCACGCCGAGACAGTAGTAGCACTGTTTGCAATACTAAGATCTCTAATCGATAGCAAAGTCTCAATACTCACTTATGTGATAACGTCAGTTTGAGAATTTTTCGAAGAATCTTTATACCTTTTCAGACAACTTCTACTTACTTCATGTCGGCTGATTTTAACGTTAACACAAGGCTCACCACAAACACCTAAGGAGAGGTGTCCTGCAAGACCCTCCACCATTAGCTCAAATGTTCTTGATCCAGATTTTATGCTCCCTATGCACTCAACCTCTGCGACATAAACGTAAAAGAGTCTCACAGGACACCTCCCTTTAAGTTCCCGTGGTTTGTCTTGTGTTAAATATCAGCTGACACAAAGTAAGTAGAAGTTGTTTGGAAAGGTTTAAAGATTAGTCACAAAATAATTCACAGCTAGACGTCGTCGCACAAGTGAATACAGAGAGAAGTGACCTTCGGGTGTGACCGCCCCTCGTACTCTCGAGTCTCACTGCAGATGTATGCGTCTTTGCCGATGCTCTCCGTCTGCCGTTATGTCTTTTCTCCAAGCTACACGATTTTTTGAGTGTGACAAGATCCTGAGGATGCTAATCAGTGGAGAAGGCAAACGGAAGAGCTGAGCACTGAGAGGAAGCATTTGCTCTACCAGACAAACACAAACAATTACTACCCACAGAGTAAGACTGTGTGTTGTACCAACTGAGTGACTTTCGAATTTCAGTTCACTTATGGGTCCTCTCACTCAGCTGTTGGTTATTTCCGCAGTGAAAGATGACACAAGCAAAACATTGAAGAAAGAGCTGCTTTTCCTACCTCAATCGAGTCCTAGGTCATTTCTGTGTAATTTGGCCATTTCTTTGTGAAATGTGAGGTAGCTTGGGTCATGTACCAAAAAAATGATGCTCCCCTCATGAAGACAAGAACAGCCTCTGTGATGGGAGATTCGAATTGACAAATACAACACACACAATCGATGGTTGGAGGAATTCACTTGAAGGTGCTTCAAGTATTCCAACCGACCCCGAGTCAGTGTCAGATAACTGCACAGCCTTACCAGAAAGAGGCGCGTGAGCACTACGTTCATGCCTAATCGATCGCAATGCTCCAGTTGTGCGAGCCACTCAATGTGTCTGGTAGAGCCCCGCTCTTGCTAAGTGTGTGTCTTCGCTGACCTCGTTATTTACAGGCCAGCGAGCAAGACGAGGCCTAATATCCGGGAAACGAAGCCAGCTGCAAGGGGGGGAGGAATGGTTAAGGCCTTTGGATGACACCCCCAGCCAGCACTTTTGCTCCTCGGTGTGCGCCCCAATGCGACACTTAACATGAAGGAGGGACTACGTAAGAAAGTTTTTCAACAACTTCCTCTGAAACTGTCAAATGCTTGGTAAATATGTTTGGCTTCGGAGTGTACTACCACTGAGGTGACTCAAGAAAATCATTTTCATTATCCCCCCTCCCCCAGCATGCCATACGTTAAAAAATACTGGGGGTCCCACATCAAATTGTACACTCAGACCAGGAATCGATATCGAAATCAGACCAAGTTAATGCCGAAAGTGACAAACAGTGGTGTCGATTGACACTTAGAGGTTTCAACTATCACTAGCAACACTCAAAGACATCCAGAGCCTCCTCACAACCAAGCAATGTGGACCGACAATGCCACGACAGCGTACAATGTGTACAACCCAATGTGTTGGGAGGGCTGAGTGGTATGAACATTTTCAAGTGACTTTGCACTTGCAGTGACTTTTGACAAGAGTCAATAGAAATTTTGCCGTTCAGTGTTGCAGACCATTTTTCAGACAAGAAGCTCGAATAAAGACCAAATTCAACATTATCGACCATAGCTGTGTTGGCCTTGGCCTAGTAACAGTTAGTTTCCAAAGCAGCAACTGTTTTCCTGTTCTCGAAGCAATCAAACCCTTTTTTTGCCTTAGTTGCTCGCAAATGTGTGAGAGCCGGAGAAGTTTGTTTATGTTGATTCCACACCCACCATTGTGAACCAAGTGGAGTCCTTGAGGTGCGCTACTTATGGAAAGGACCATAAAAATGTATGTGGGCAGAGGGGCGAAGACAGAGTGTTTATGGAAATGAGCTCAAGTAGGTGCTCATCTTAGAAGCTAAATTGAATCATCAGAATCTCCAGCGCAGCTTTGTAACATAGGTTACGCACAGTCTCGCCTGAAATGGTCTAGCTTCACGCTGCGATATCGAAGAAAGAGCAAAAATGGTCGTGAGCAGAGAAAAGAAAAATCATTTGACTCGCGGGAGGTGGCACAAGTCGGGGTGGGGTAGGAGAAGGAGGAGGGGGCGGCGGCGGCGGTGACGGCGGTGGAGAAAGAGGCCACAGCGAGAGAGATAAAGAAAGCCCATCGAGAAGAGCAGCATCCATTTCAACTGTATCGCAACTTGAAAGTAAAAACCGATGAACTTTCTACAGCCTGCATTAGGACTACTATGTACTTACTGTGCTGCATACGCACATGCTGGATACGGGCTGTCTGAGTGAAGTTGGCAAGTTAGTTTCTTTAGGGTTCATTCGGTTATTACTTGACGTTGACCCTTCATAGCTTGTGAGGAAATACTGCGAGTCACTGCCAAACAGTCCCACTCAGTTTTCGTTGACGTACGACCCTAGTGTTTCTGTGTACGCGGCTGCGATGCCCAGGAACTTGGGCAGCGGCAGCAAACACAACTTCTTCACCTTCTTCATCCCCCAGCCGGACTTGGAGTTCTTGCTGAGAACCTGTTACAGAGTGACTCTGCCGCGTTCCAATCATTGACTTGGCGCCAAATGGAAAAAGCCTTATTTCAAGGTAGCTGTGAGAATGCAGGAAAGCTTGCAACATCACTGAGTCGCCCTGTAGTGTTGGATTAAGTTAAATTTGAGAGTTCTTGAGTCTGTCAAGTCATGCGTCGTGGTTCTACGACCCATTTCCTTACGCGTACATGTAGGTACACGGGTGTCCGTCAAGTGTTGCCTTTTACCAGCACACTTATTTCTTCACTCTACCTTTCCAAGCAATTTTCTGTCAGTGTTCTAGGTCATACGTGACGAGCCCATTCAACCGTATGCACTGCTGAAGACTCGAATTTTCGACTTTCGAGTTCGAACCAAATCCTAATCAAGATGATTGCGGATACCTGGTGGCGAGCGAAGAAAAAGTCTCTTTGAACAAGCTTTAACACACCTGACTACCACACTTAAATCATTGGGTAATTACTGCTGAATCATTTCAAGAATCACGCAACTGTTCCAGTGATCACTTTTTGCTAATTCGTACGTCGAATGCCCCTCAATTACTTCCCAAGTGAGCCCAAGATGCCCGTGACATGGGAACATCCCGACACATTTTTTCAGTCTTTGTGACTCACACTGTACTTGGATGGAGTCCACAGTCCAGGCCAGTCCGGGGCCTTTGAGGCACCAGTTTCATTCTCCGCCCATTTTTCCCCCTTCCACGTCGATTCCTTATCTGGGGAATCACCGCTCGCTCACACACGTAAGCACGAGCGGAAAATCGCTTCCTCTCCCCCCACAGAAAAGAGATCTTGAAGTGAAGCGTCAAGGCAGAGCAGGACATTATCTCTTTGCAAAGTAGGGCCCTACGACTACACTGCTGATATTGAAAATGAGCTCCCATAAGGCCCAAGAGAGGAAGAATGGGTCGCTTTTGCGGGTGAATTCCCTCGCATTTGATGCTGGTGCTGCTGCTTCATGCAAAGTAGCCCCTGCTGCGGAGAAATCCAAACATTTGTTTCATCTCTCCTTCTCCTCGAATTATGCGAATGGCCATTGCGTGCAAATTCGCGCATACTGCAAGAGCTCCACTTCTTCTTCAACGTTCTTGGCGGTTCTCTTAACTTTCCCTGAGTTTTTTTTTTCTTCGTCTTTTTCATTGGGCGATTGCAGCCTCAAACATAACAATTACTTTGGCACACTCGCTTAACTTTCCATGGAGGGGATGAAAGACTTTAAAGAAGGAGGTACAGTACAAGGAGCCAGAGAGAAAGAGAGATCACTTTCGAGTTGGGCGTTTACCCGCCCGCCCAAGATGAGAGCTGCTGCCCATTCTGCGACCCATTCTTCTCCGCACTAGGAGGGCTTTCAAGAAGAGGTAGAGAATTTATGGGTACCATGATTTCTTCATCGTCCTCGGTCATTCTAATGAGTCGTGGTTTCACTCTGCGTACATGACGGCAACGGGGGAGGGAGGAGAACTTTCCACATAAAAGATCTGTGCAGTGGAAGCAAAAACTGCAATTCCCACAAGTGCACATTGTTCACTGCCAGAATGGAAGAAAGAAAAGTCCTCAAATTTTAAGGCCTTCCCTCTCTTTCTCATTAGACGAAGCATTTTTTCCATAAAAATTACTTATATCTGAGCAAGGTGGAAAAAAATTAAGGATTCCTCCCAAGGCTGAGGTGGACATTTTCGGGCTCAGCATAAAAAAGTTCTAAAATGTGTGAAGATTAGATAAACTCTGCAAAGTCTGTAGTTATTGGCTAATCCGCTCAGCCCCTCCTGGCAAGAAACAAATCCTCTTGGCTTTTGTGAGCTCTCGGCCAATCGAGGGCTCGGCCTTTTCTACACAGATTGTTAAAAGCTCCCTCTTTGTCTAGTGTTTTTACAGAAAAAGAGAGAGGAGAAGGCAAGAAGAGATGCTGAGTGAGCCGCCAATGGCCAAATAAAACGAGTGAAGGAATATTACGGCCAAGGAAGGAAGAAAGGGAGAGGTTTATTCATGCGTTCATTCCTTCCCCCCCACTTTTTTGCAGCTGAGAAATGGTTTCGATGGCCGCCCACGCAGAAAATGATGAGAATGTCAACTGAAGTCAGGCGGAAAAAATAAGGACTATTAGGGGGAGGACGAGTCAACTGCGCGGAGCTGCTCAAGGTGTCGCTGCGCCCGAACGTCGTCTTGGGAAAGTCTGTGGAAAGTCTCTGGAAAGTCTTTCTCCCCGCCGCGGAGAACACAGTGGTTTTCTGGCAAAGCTGAGATGCTCAGAAGTGGCACATGCGCGTCAGCGACGCACATGTGCAGTGCTGTCGAGGGGGGGGGGGGGCAAGGAGGATGGCAGTACAGTCGTTGGCTCCGGCTACGTTCATAGGTACAATGGTGCTGCCACGACACAAAGCGTCAAGCGAGTCAGCAGGGGCTAAGGGCCACTGGCGGATGGTAGCCACTCGGCCAGACAGAGACTCCTGCAGCCTACGATGCACCGAGACTGTGCAGTTACCTGACACTGAGTCGGGGTCGGTTGGAATACTTGAAGCACCTTCAAGTGAATTCCTCCAACCATCGATTGTGTTGTATTTGTCATTTCAAATCTCCCATCACAGAGGCTGTTCTTGTCTTCATGAGGGGAGCATCATTTTTTTGGCACGTGACCCAAGCTACCTCACATTTCACAAAGAAATGGCCAAATTACACAGAAATGACCTAGGACTCGATTGAGGCAGGAAAAGCAGCTCTTTCCTCAATGTTTTGCTTGTGTCATCTTTCACTGCGGAAATAACCAACAGCTGAGTCAGAGGACCCATAAGTGAACTGAAATTCGAGAATCATAAGTAGGTATGATCGCACAGTCTTGCAGTAGACTGTGTACACAGGGCATGCGATGTCTGGCCGAGTCTGTCCTCTTTCCCACACAGTAGGGGCAACGTTATGCAGAGCCCTGACAAGACCATGAGTAATGATTTTTCGATTACTTAGAAGCCAAGTTCGCTACACATGCCACAGTCAATCCCCGAACAGCGTCGAGTCCGCCACTGCCAAGTCAAAACGCGTACTGACTGAGAGGTCAGTCATTTCATGTATTTGGTGAATTGGCGGTAACGCTTTCACCAAGTACAGCAGCGAGGAGTGCAGCAGTTCATGGACCCCCTCCCACCCCGAGGAGTTGGTGCACGTCTGTCCTGCAGTGAATCTTGTTTGGTAGACTGAGCATGTGAAATATCTTGATGCAACGGAGATAAACTCTGCCCGTCTCATCAGTGGCTGCTGCTGCTGCTGCTGCTGTTGTTGTTGTTGCTGCCGGCATACATACAAACCGATAAATTTAACCCTCATGGGACTCCCTTTCCCTTTCAAGCCAGTTTGTGTGACATCCCCCACACGCACAAAGTCAGGAGAGTCATGGAGAGGATAAATCACAGTTCAGCTCAATTTCTTGCTGGCGAGAGCGTGTTTGCATGCCCTTTTTTTTGCTCACTCGGGGTCTTGCGCAGACTTGAAATCTACAGGGCGTTCAGAAAGTCGTGTCACCTGAAGTCCCCGGGAATCTCATCTCAGGGATCCCCCCCGCTGAGTACGGGGTGAACTGAGGAGAACCGCAGTTCATTTTTTGAGTTGGAAAACAGTATCGGCGACTCTGGGGTGTCCCGATTCCACCCTGTAGATTTGGAAAGGTGTCATATTCAAGCAAACACTGGCCCCAAGAAATAGATCGCAGTCAGTGGCTAAAAACGTCCGATTTTCAGCCATCACCCGACTTCTTCTTAGCACTTCTTCTTTCTTTTGTGCATTTGTAAATGTGCGTTAAGAAATGCCTGCCTACTCTTGACGACACAGTCAGGCTTGCGTGCGTGCGTGCCTGTGTGCGTGAGTGCGTGCGTGCAGACGAGGACTAACATGGCACCGGACAAACAAGGAACGCATGGTGAGTGCGAGGAGAGAGGAAAAAAAAAGCTTGGCCGGTCTGTTGGCAGCCTGCCCAATCACCCATTCATCATCACAGCAGTGCGGTTCCCCACCTCTTCGCTGTTCTTTTTATCTTGCAAAAAAATTGGCAAACGCAATATGTCAAACGGTGGGTGGGTTAAGGAAGGCCAAGGGGGAGAAAAAACACACAAACAAACCGGATCCCGCAAAGCAGGCGGCGGTGGAGGAGTTTTCCTTCTCAATGGCCCCTCGCATTTCCATATAATGTCTCCTCCTTAATGAGTCGGCCGGGCCGCTCCAAAAGCAAAATGATGCCTAATTAGCCGGTAATTGTACGTTGCACTCACCACATGAAGTGTCTGGATTGGAAACCGCGACTCCTATGAAACGCAAGCTGTTTTCACCAGCGACGCTTTTTGGAGGGCGACTCTAACTCCTCTCTTTACCTGGACTAGTACGTCATAGAGGTGATGGCCGCTGACGTCGTGGCCGTGGCCTCGGGCGAGGACATGGCCCAAGACGAGGAACGGCGTTCAAACAGCAAGTGTCGGTCCTCGATCCGGAGTCGTTGGTGGCCAAAACATCGATTGCTGTAGTCGATCAAACTTGTTTCTTTCCCTTTAATGCCTCCTGGTACACGTTACTCAGGACTAATCCAGTGGCGTTTGTTGTTTTGGCCATGGAGAAATTGCTCAAACTTGGCACTCAGTGCTCTTATCCTGTCTCATTTGTTTCTCCATTCAGCGTCTGAGTCAGCAAATAAATCTACGCTTCTTTGGAGCTTTTGCTACATCTTCTTCAATAATGGTCAGGAGAAAGGAAGAGCCGCTGATTCCTTCAGCAGATAAAGAGCTTTTCATTGTGCTGCGGCAGTAAAAAGAAAGTAGTGGAAAGAAAGCAGCCAGATTTTCACTGCACATGTCGGTTGGACGTTGTCTTTCGCCATTATGACTTTCGGCAGAGTTTTCACCCCCTTCAACTGCAGCTACGACTTATTTCAGAGTCTTTAGTCTTTCGTTTCGTCACTATGACTTTCGGCAGAGCTTTCACCCACCACCACCACTGCTAGGATAGACTTTGGAGCTTTCAATGGAGCAGTTTTTGCATCGGCTCCTTCATTAAAAGACACTTAAGAAAAAACAACGAGGACAACGAGTTCAGAGGGGGGGAAATTGAACAGCCAATGGAGCGTCTCTGAGGAATAGGGAAAGCGTTGCAACGATTTAGTCTCCCGAGACTGTCAAGAAGAAGAATCAGAGTTTGTCCTCTGACTTTGTCAGCGCCCGAGATGCTAAATAGAGGTGGATAAGCGACGACAAGAAAAGGGAGGGTCCGGGCGGACAACGAGAGCAAGGACAGCTCCACCAGACACCAATGCCATTCACTTATCTTTAGTCAGTTCGGGGGCCAAAAGTTGGCCAACAGGACCTCGAACCCTCAGTCAAAAATCAACTACAGGAAATATTGTTGATGGGCATCAAAGCAGGGATATTGTCGAGCTGTTTGCCACCAGGCTCAAGTTGATCATCGTCAAGAATCCCCAGGTCAATCTGGGGTGCACACCCCACACCTGACAAATGTGAAGGCATTTTTGACCAAGTGTGGAAAATGGCCTGAACAAATGCGTTTAACATGTGCAGCTCTGGAAGGTCCACTCACGCACAAGACTTTCCAGAGCTGCTACAAAGATGTCGGCTTCTTCTCCAGCAAGTTCTTGTAAACGGAGCTCATCAATGCCAAATGAACCGCACCCTGCATATGATCACACATCACATCCACATTGTGGAAATAATGTGCATTACACATTAAAAACCTCTGTGATATTACGCACTGCGCGTGCATCACATGTTCACCGAAGTGTTCGTCTGGCAGAGTAACCAGCAACCAAACATGCACAGAAGGGAGAAGATGGATGGCACGAAGAGTTAGGACAAACTGAGCCACTGGAGAAGGGTTATGCCCAAAATGTGTTGTACGTACAAGACATTATGAAAGAGAGACCAAAGAAAGTCAAGTAAAGGTAGCCACGATACGGCAACGTTATGGTCACTGATGTGATCACAACTTCGACTAGACTTTACCTACACAATAGAAGTGATGGATATTCTCTGAGCTACCGCACACTGCGGGTCATCAACTATTCATATTCATGTCGTACATAATCTTGGCTACGGGGCAGCCAAAAAGTTTTCGCTCTAAACGACCTTAACTTGGCCCATTAGAGGTTAGAAAGAGACCTGCCAAGAAGCATTAATTTTGCCAGATTACTACGCTTCCCTGGATGTGACTGCGGTTACAACATTAAATATCAGCATCTGGGGCGTATCCAGACGTCCCAGTCTAATGTTCAGATACTTTTAGATCGTCCATCAGACCTTTTTTTTTTCTCACTGATCTCAAACTACAGCGTTTCCTTACTCTCCTCCTGTTAAGGCGGAAGAGAAAGCTTTGTTTACTCTCACAGTATGTACTACTACATACTCTGGAGCTGCAGTCATTTTAGGTCAGAATGTTTGCAGTGTAAAAATTTAAGTGAATCTATGTTCAGTCGAAGGAAAGGGTAAAAGTTAGCTTTTCCACTTGACACAGCCCCCCTGCCTGCCGAAGATGTGCTCCCACTCGCAGTCCACGCGCATGGACTCGGGGGGATCCTTGTAGCGGTCACGCCACACGCTGGTGTAGCAGCTGCAGTGAACATGCGATTCTGTCAGCTTGTTTGTCGCACGAAAAAAGTTGACAAAATCCAAAAATGTTTCCAAAATTTTAAGCATTCTACAAGGAAGGGGGGAGACTAAGTGTAACTTTTGCTTTGTTTCTCATTGCCCTTCACCACCCTGTAGGCTGTCTGCAGCAAATACAGATTAAACTGACGAGCAAAATATAAAGATTGGCAAGACATCCCTAGAGCGGGGACGAAAATGAGTAAATTTTGACATTTGCGCTAAGCAACACCCTTCAAATGAGAATCAGACTGACAAAAAAGCTGACAGAATCGCACGAGGTTGAGGTTTCCAGAATTAGTCTGAAGAAGTGGTTTTTTTGCGACAAAAAAGGTCATCTAACAGTGTACCAGCTTAGGAATCTGTCCTGAGACATTTCTACAGTGTGACATAAAATTGGTGTGACTTGACTTGAAGCAGCCATCACATAAGTCGAGCATGACGTCATCACCTTCTTTAGGAAAAGTACTTCTCAGCTCATCCAGAATGCCAAGTGTTGCATCAAGGCAGAAGGAGCACATTTCGGCGAATAAAACTTCCTAATGTTCCTCTCACGTGATCCCTTTTCGTCGAAGGGACAGTAATTTTGTGTCACACTGTATGCATAGTTGCACACGACGAACAAACTTGTACGTCTATCCAAAGGTCGTGACTCAGTCCTCCGTCGGTAGCTGCCTGGCACACGCGCGCACTCACGCACACTCACTTTATCATCATGTCTCTAGTGTGCGTGAGTTGAGGAGTGAGGAGAGCACCTCATGCCTGAACTCTAAGATCCACTGGCCCTGTTCTCCTCTAGCCCTCCACGAGAGGTGTTGAAAAGTCCTTTTCATAGTAGGTAAAGCCTCTTTCTCCCATTCCTCCCCAGGGGATCATCAATTCACGCGTCACCTCCAGATACACAGATGGACTACTAGGACGGACTCGGCCAGACTAATCGAGGTGAACTTTCCAATCCGCGGTTGTTGCTGTAACGCACCGTGGCACCCCTGCTGCGCTCCCTTGACTCCACCAGACACCCGTTCATGAATGCGCATTTCCGGTGCTCGACGGCGTCCCCTCTCCTCCCCGCCATCTCCTCCATGTGTCTGGTGGAGCTGCAAGCGAGGAGCTCGTTTTAGTAACAAAAGTGCCAGCGGACTGACTGAATGTGGCAACGGGAGAAAAAGATCTCAGCGGGTCAACAACAGTCACCTAGATTGTGTCACAGTCATGGCAGGAGTGGAGTCCTTTGCTCCCGCGGAAAAAAATAACAGCCAATCTTGGCAAAATTCTATATTCGATCGCCTCTCTGATGACTTCCCCAGGTCCATCCAACCCCGACATCCCTGAACCGCCGTCTTAATAGGCCAGAATCTGGCAAATCTGGCCTAAAGAAAAACTTCGACATAAGAAACAAACTTTTTTTTTCTTTGCGCCAAGCAAAACTTTGCTGCCTCCAGTCTGAGAGAGGCCAGTGGCTTTTTCTCCTCGCTTCTCTCTCGTGCGATCACGGAAATGGGAGGTTAAAAGATGAACGAGCAAGCTTGATATGATTGACCACGGTTTTTTTCCCTCCAACTTTCCGGATGAGGTTTCTTTCGGAGAGACACTGGGCAAGGACACTTCCGGAGCGTCGAGGCCGCGGGACAATTAGAGTGTCCTCGGAGGCCGAGCGGGGCAAAGGACTGCTTCGGGACGCAAGAGGTGAATTTGCCAAGCGCAAGTGTCCTCTCAGTTTTCGGCATTTCTTTTCGGGAACATTGGGATGTTGCTTTGAGCTGAGCCAAGTGCCAATGGTGGAGGATCTCCTCAAGCGAAGAATTGCATGTGTGGCCTTTAGCCTGGTGGGAGAAAAAGCTGCTGTTGATGTGCTGGGAGGGTTCTTTAACTTTTATTATTAACTTTTATTGATCGTGCAGGAAGCCTCTGCAGTCTTCTAGGTCTGGTCGAGGCTCAGAGTGCTCGGAGTAGGGACAAATGCTTGCTGCATCTTTAAAATACTTGTTCGACTCACACTCTGCCATTGCAGTTCATTTTTACTGAGAGAGAGAGAGAGAGAAAGCATTAGAGATTTAAGGCGATTCTGGAAGGTCGACAAAAGTAAGTACCAAAAATGCTCGCAAGATGTGAAAAATTTCACTTCAGGCGCGTCGCACGTACTTTAGGATGGTATAATTTTTTGCAGTGTCAGCAGTTGCAGCTGTAACACTGATGTTTACATGGGGCTTGACCCCAATCAAATAGGTTTTGCGTGCGCCTCGCGAAAATTAGCTATCGTCTTGCGAATTCAGTCTAGATTACGACGACTTCTGCAGCTGTTCGGGCTGGGCTAATTTTAAATTTTACTCACCAAAGAGAACCTCCTGGATAAGAGACTCAAACATATCTATTGAGTCAAAATTTGGACTTTGGCAAAATGTAAAAAAAAGTTGACAATTTCTACGCTTAAAACGTAGTCAGGCTTCCAACATACATGCTAAATACTTAGAGGGACTTTTGGTTGATGGGGCTTAAATGGAAAAAATATTACTTCATAAAGTCCAAATATTAACAGAAGATGACAAGAAGTTTTTCACTCATCTTTCCCATAGAAGATCATTTTTGTAAAATAACATGTCAATCTGAGGCTACTTGGACTTGCAATTCATGTACGTACGCAAAAGCCTTAGGGGGAAATATTGGGACTGACGCCAAATGTGACGCGCGTCACTCATATTCAAAATGGGCCAATCAGCTGCTCAGACGAATGCGTAGTGTATACAAAGTTTCTCATATTCCCACGTGTATGACGACCACTGGTGGACTTGCCACGCCAGGTGTTACGGTCTGCTAAGCGCTTGGATGTTTGCCACTAACCGGGGCAGGAAAAGACCCAACCCAGGGTTACTCCAGTTACTGCTGGGCATCAATCTCTGCAGTATTCCCCAATAACAAACAAACAAACGTGTATGACGACGACCAGCGGCGTTAGAACGTGAGACCGCAACTGGGATAACAATCCCAATAACAATTCAGCGTTTTCTGTCAGTCAACGCCATTTTCCTCAGCTCTGCAACAATCACGTTGTGTGCACATGATGTTTTCAGTTATGCCTAGTTTGCATGTACATGTGTACAATGGGTTTCTGGGCACACTTTTGGGTGGCTAGACGTATTTTCAAATTTCCCTCCGAAACATGTTGCGATCCAGAGACGCAGCCAGACCAGTGCTAGTCGTGACTCGAGTCCACGCAGGCCTCCGAAGCGAGTACTATCAAATTCAAGTGGTCCTCGACGGCTGCTCGGGCCTGTACAGGTGCGCTGCAGCCCGTGGCCGTCCTGCCAGAAGTGTCTTGTGCGTCTCCTGGTCGGTGCTGGTGCGGCTCACGTGCTGACGCTCACCAGCGATGCGACGTAAGCTGCCTGCTCCATGCAGTATGTGCCTATACGCAGTACGCACACTTGGGTATATACGCTGAACGTACACACTGGACGTGTAGAAGGTGTCTCAACAGCCCCTTCATCAAGAAATGATCGGAAGAGAAAGCATTTCTCAGTGTGCGCAAGGGCAAGTGGGGTCACTGTGCAGCATTCAGTGAGCAGCATGACTGAGCACTCAGTGTAGAGTGAACCATGAGGATAGAGGGGATGAATGTGTGATTTTTTGTCAGAAATGTGCTATCTTTTCAGTAAAAACATGCTATTGATTAATTTGAAAAAATGTTTTAAGTCAAGAAATATGTCATTTTTTTGGAATTTGTTCATTTTTCTGGGCGTAAAATATGAGGAAATCGTAAACGCCTTTGTTAGACACTACCACAGTAGCTGTGACATACGACTGTGTCAAGTGTTCGTCACGTCTTCTGTCACTCAGGATGTTCTTGTATGCTGGAGAAGAATTCTGTATATCAACGCTGGCCAGAGGACAGTATAAAGAATTGAAACATCTTTGATTCCTTTTCTCTCACTATCCCCATTGTTTTACACGCAGGGATTTTCCTAGCCTTGTAACAGTCAGGGCAGAAAAAAAACGAGGCCAAATACCGAAAATTAAGGTAGTTTTGCCAAAAATGAGCAATCCTAGCTAACAATAACAAATCATGTGAAATGTTTAGCGCGGAAACATTTTCCTCGTTCTTAAACAATGAATCATGGCCACATGATGTGGTCCAAGAGTCCCTGCAATGGAGGTGTGATTGCTGTAGAAAATTTGGCACTGGTGAAAATGTTGTCGTTGCATGCGTACGTCAATGCAGCCCAAAACCAAGGTGAAAGCTGTGTGTAATTTGTTGGTGTCTCCCGTGAAAGCCGATTCAGAGTGACCTCATGGTTAATGAAGCTAAGCTGACCAGACTTCGATTTAACGTGGCTTGGCAGAGAACGACAGCTCTTTTTGCGCACAATTCCGAAGGCTGCACTTAGAAGGGCCAATTACACAAACGAGTCATGCCTCCCAAGATCAGTCAGAGCACCAAAAAGTACCAGGCCGACATGGCCAAGGCATTCAGGACAGCTGACAAGGACAACGACGGCTTCCTCACTAAGAAGGAGTACGTTCAGGTGGGCACTCTTCATCGTTGTTTACAATATAATACCAAATGATATTCATTAAGATCTTTCTTGATCGTGGGGTGGCCATGATTGAGGAGGCCGCCGAGGCTTTCTTCAATGAGAAGGACCGCGATCACGACGGCAAAGTCTCCTTCGAGGAGTTCATGGGACAGGTACGCTCTGGCATTGACCTGGCGCACTCATACTCATAAATATTTTGTACGCGCTATGGAGTGTCGTGTAGGTAGAGCACAAGACGAATCTTCGATATACAGTGCGTACAATTGCATACAGGGCACTAAAATTGGGATATCCTCAGTATTATATCATCCTATTCATTCATCAGTTGCAGTTGATTCAGAAGTGATACAGTGGTTTAAAGATGAAGACGCCAAACATGGTTCACATTGTACTTTTCACCCGGAATCACTAGCAATCTTAAGTCCCTCAAGGAACAATGATGCGAAAGTCAATCCCTGAATAACTCGACGGGACGCTGACGCCACAGACATCGATCGATTTCCTCTAGTCTGACAGAGTTGCCTTGGCCTTGATGAACACTCTTGTTTTTATTGACATTCATGACAGGCGAGGCTCCAGTACTTGCTGGATGTCCTTCCCCTGCAAGAGACCCTTTGTCTCCTTCTGGTGCTCCTAAGAACTGTCCTAAGAGGAAAATAGACTGAACAGAGAAGAGGGTCCTTAATGATTGTCATTAGGATGAACTGCTGGTGTCACCAGAATCAATAATTGATAGTGCGAGGAATCTCCTGGAAGGACAGTGGGGCCTCAACACACTTTATACAGAGATCTTTTAAATTGTGAAGGTTTTTTGTGGCTCAGTGTACGCCCTACACTTCCACATGGTGCACACTGCACAGTATCAAAGGCCTCTGAAGGACACGAGTACGAAGTCAGTCCTTGCAGACGACCCTAACCGAGAAGATCTGGAACTCCATGGATTGCGACGAAGACGGCTACGTCACCCAGTCGGACGCGGCCGCCGTCGCCAAGAAGTACCAGCGCACCATCCCCAAAGGCGTCGGACAAGGTCTCCAACAAGCTCTCAACAGAAGGGTAATTGAATAAAAATTTCAAAGAGGCTTTGGTGGGCCGGTTTACCCTAACCCGGGTACCCTTGTATTTGGCATAACAGTTGCTGCCTGATGAAATCCGGGTTTGCATCCGCTTTTGCCCCGACTTTTGAAATTTGTGCAACCTGGTACTTCCTCACTCCGATCTTTGTTCATAACTGACATGATCTAGCTGACATACATTAACTGACATGATTGTTTCGGTATCCAAGAAGAGCGAAAGCAAAATTGTTTGCACACATTTGTTATGTCGACTTCCTAGGATTCAGCATTAAATGGACAGCCTGAAAACCGCACAGGTACCCGGAGTTTTGGTCCTACCCGACCCGAAAACCCGTCTAAAGCTTCATTTGAAATGCCTGTATTTTATTTGAAGAACAAAAAGCGCTACACATACGACGAGTTTTGCGGCATTATGAACGAGCTCAGGCTGACGCATCCCAAGGCTTTCGAGTATCACGGCGTCCACGAGGAGAAACGGAACAACCACAGATCTTCTTCGCCTACTGAGGGTCAACCAAAGCCGCAAAAGGGATCGAGGGACCGAGAAAGGAGGTCCAGTTCACGCGACAAGAAAGGCTTTCACTCTCGTGACAGATCGGAGAAGACTTCCGGGGGTGGGCGTGCCTCGCCCCCCCCTGCGAGAAAACAAGATTCCCACCCAAAGAAGTTGTCCAGGGTGCAGTCCGACAGCCAGGTGGTGATTAGATCTCGACGCCATTAGCAACTTCATCTCCATCTTACCACACGTATCATTTATCTATCTACCATTACATACAATTTTATGAAAGTCGATATCAATACCGTTTACCTAAATACAGGGCGCAATCCAGTTAGCTTCAGTCTGCTTGAGGCCATGAGTTTAACCCACATTTAAAGGTTGCATCAACTAGATTGATTGTCATCAGAAAAAGAAATTGTCAACTTTGTGCCGTCAAGTCCATGTTGATCACTATCAAGAATCCCTAGGTCAATCAAGGGGTTGCAGTGTGCGGCCCACATTTGACCAACTCGGTGTGAAAAGTGGCTTGAACAAGGAAGTTTAACATGTGCAGTTGTGGAAGGTCCACCTACGAGACTTTCCAGAGCTGCTACTAAGATGTTGGCCTCTTATCCAGTGAGTCCTCATCCATGGCGAACATTAATAGTGCGTCGACTGAAGCTAAAAGAAATCGCGCCTTGTACATGTATATGTTACTGCATGTTACAATGTTCAAGTGTTGCCTCACTAGCAACGTAGTTTTTCCTCGCCATTTGTCATGCCAAAATCGTTTGTCTCACACGTGTGATATCCTTTATTCTTAAATGGCTTCAACTGATTACGAGTCTCTTTCTTTCTCTTTCCAGCAGATTCTCTCTGCTTGGACGCACAAAATAGCTGCCAAGGACTTTTTGGTCGCTCCCTCGTCTGTTTCCAATCGGGGAGGTTCGGGTAACCCCCCTTGTCAGTGAGGTTTTGTCTCGATTCCACGCAGTCCTAGCCAAGTGCAAGGACTCATAGGAGCGTTCTGGACTGATTGGCTCAACAGCAGGCGTGCGGTGCAGACGGTTCGTATTGGTACAATGACTTCCAGGACACCCTATCTCATACACGGGCAGATGGCTCTCATTGTTGACGACCTGCGCAGGACCTCGATAATGTCCGAGGTTTTTTTGTGCTTTGCCATTATTGATACAACGTGGTTGTCCTTGAAGAGGTCCAGACTGCGACGCTCGTGCATTCGAGGACAGAGACAGTCCTGATCATCCTTATCAAGCATCGCCACTTGCGCTTATCCACGAGATGCCTGAACCTAAAAACAAATCTTGGCAGCAGAAATTGGTGGTGAAGGCAAAAAAATAAGTCGTAATTCTCGTGGCGGATGGATGACAGCAGGAGGTTCATGTCTGGCCAAAGAGAGTTAGTTGATTCCCATCAGAAGTCTTCTAAATCTGCTTTTTTGGGTGGGTGTGCCCATGTCGGGCAAAGGAGGTGCCTCCTTGGGATGTCCGATGAATATCAAGACAACTTTTTAGTAAATACATATTAACGGCACAGAGGATGAGACTCTGTCCACCACCGGAACCTGCCGGGATCTTTTCTCATCCTTTACTCAAAATTTGAACTTGATGGAGGGGTTTTGTTAACAAGGACATTGTGTCTGGCCTCATGAACCAAAAAATCCTTTGCATCATGTAAATGTGTGTTGGAAAACTGACAGCTTTTGAAAGAAAAGTCATGGATTTCTTTAGAATTTCACTTCATATTCAGCCCTTACTTGGGGGATGCACTCAAAGAGGTGGCCGCATTTTAAATCAAACCCCAGATCGACTTCACTGCATTGCAGGCCCAGTTTCAAAAATTGCCAAAATTAGGTCACCGTAATGAGCGAAATACACAGCTCCTCCTATTGAAGAGGCTGCAACGTTCGAACAGTTGTACTTACTTGAACCAGATACATAATCCGGGCTGGAATGCAACAATGCAAGACCCCAGGTTTTCCCGTCAATGTACAGCGCCGGATTGATCAAGGGATCAAAATCCACCATTTGAAAGTTTGGAGCATCACACCAACTGTTTGAGGCCAAAATTTCCTTCCAGATAAATCTTTATTAGGCATTGACTTTTCGGCACTATTTGAGCATCAGCTTCTCATTGAGGAAGTACGGTTCTTGTGAGCAACCCAGCATCCATAAACGCCGAACGTTGTACTGGCGGTTCTTGAACGCTGATTGAGTCCATTAGTCTTCAGCTTGAGAGCTTCTTCCTATTACTCCTAATCTATCTCGCATCCTTTTTCCATGACTTGCGCCTTTCGCCGCCCAAATTTCCACGCGATTACTCGAATCTGCAGAAAGAGAGTGAGGGAGAAAGAGAGGGAGGGCCGAGGCTTTGCCTCCATTCATCGTCCATGGAGGCAAACTGGTTGGAGGAGGAGGAGGCGATGATGCCGCGCGTGTTCCCCAAGCTCTTCTTTGCTCTGCTTTGTGGTCACGTCTGAAGTGTCCACACTGGATGTATCCACTATGACAGATTATTTCTCGACATCTCCTTCGAAAGTGGCGAATTATTAGAGGTTGGAAGGCCTTTGGAATGGTTGCACCCTTATGTGCTGAGCAGGCGATTCCAGTTCAAAAGCAGAGAGGGGCCAATGAGAAACTTTTTGGCTGAAATCGAGGTCAGCCTCGGTGAAGCAACAGGAAACCAATTTTGAAATGCATAACATATTGTATAATCAGATGAAATGTCAGTCATATCCATACCCTTACCTGTGTTGTCTTGGCTCCTTGAGTCCCACATGTCCAGTACTGTTCCTCCCAGGGCCAAAAGGAGAAACATAG
>JAAUXU010096274.1_pt1 | contig 45276 bp, 31 predicted proteins | sample 7278151 | NCBI WGS metagenome assembly JAAUXU01 (sample SAMN14350113, study PRJNA611818) | marine sediment metagenome | isolation source: surface marine sediment (1.8m) | place: French Polynesia: Moorea | collected 2018-08
CTTCGTCGTTGGTTCGCCCCGCGGCTTTGTGGCGCCCCCCCCCCCCGCCCCCCCCCCCCCCCCCCCCCCCCCCCCCCCCAACAAGGGCAAAAAATAGGCAGAGAAAGATGCATTTCCTCCTAACGGACAGAGGAAAATTCCTGTGCCAAGGGTGGAAGCATGAGGAAGCGCCAGCAAGTGGCAAATCGCCCAAGGTGCGAATAATGCGGTAGAACTGAGCACTGTGAGTAAAGTTTGGGTTTTATTTTATACTTGGTCTAAGATATGAGCTGAATGCGTCAAAGAAATGCCAGTAAAGGTATCGAATTTCTGTTGAATCATAAGTACAAGATGACTTGACGAATGTTGCTGCTCTGGCTGCACGTCTTAGCGAGAGGAAGGAAGAAGAGAGTTTTGATTAGGGAGGATAAAAAAGGGTCTGGTGAACACAACTGCGTCAAGTCGAAGTTGAGGTCTCACGGAAAAACTTCGATTAACGCCTTGCTCAAGACGCTGCTGGCAGACTTTGAACGATTGACTGCTGACAAAAATGAGCCAGCATGAGTCAGGGGGGGCCAGGAAATGCGTAGCATTGAATTTTTAAAAGGTCTGGGCCAAAAAAAGTTCATTGTGTAAGGCCATCCATCCGAGAGGGAGAGCGAGGCATCTGTAGCAAGCACGTTGCTGCCTCTCTGGCCTGCACACCATGATGGTGGATTTCCTTTCGGGTACAAAAAGAGCTCTTGCAAGATGATGGGTAAGGAAGGCATGGCGCCAGTCCACCTAACGCATTGGAGCAGCAAAAACTGGTCTGTCGACTACACACAGCAATGCTGCGACATCTGATAGCCACAGAAAGAAGACGAACCGATTTAGGACGTTCTCTCTCCGTCCTTTTCTATCATGGACTGAAGGATGTACATGTGCATCCCGGACCCCATGCGAAGTGCGCAGGAGAATGAGGATGTCTCAAAATGTTCGCCTTGATCAAGTGCAGTCACGACACAAAGTTGATGAGTCCGTTCGTGCTGGCGCGAGTGACATCATCGATGTTGTCGTTCCCTAATCGACTGCATTAATGTTGCTGCATTATTGTCCGTGCTGTGCGTGCTTGGCTGCAGTGCAAATCTCGTGTTGACAGCATCAGAGACAGTGAAGAAGGCTCTGATTTCCTGACTTTGCTGTCTCGAACGATGAAAATGATGCTTTGAACAGAGACGAGCAGAGGGGGGTGGCGTCTCTCCCTCCCTTCCTGCCCTGATCATCAGTAACAGAACAGACGCAAGGAGGAAGTGAAGGAGTGCGCGCACATGTGGCTGAGGCGTGTTCATTCAGCCTCCCAAAAAACAAAGAACTCACCCTTGGGGACGAATGTGGAAGAAGAAGAACTGTTGAAGCGAGAAGTCTTTTGAGAAGGCAGCATGATGCTTGTGCAAAATTTGACTGTTTGAACACAATTTTGGGCTTTTTTCGCCGACAGGTTGAAGGTTCGGCCTTTCTTTGTCTTGGCAGTGTCTTTAGCTGAGGGCTGCAGCTTCCGTGCCTGCCCAAGGAGCGTAGAAAGCAGCGGAGAGAGCAAGAGAGACGATGCCTGGTCCTACCCAACCACCAACCACGACCGCTACTACCCTTGAAAGGTAGAAGTGGCGTACGCCGCTACGCATAAGCTACCAGTCGGATCGATGAAACCAAATCGAGCGCCAAAGTCAAACTGTGTCTGCGCTACTCAAGTGTAGCATCTTGCTGCGCTATGTGAGGGATGACGACGATGACTCATTGTGACGCTTACCAGAAGACTTGGTTTGTTTCCTCCTCTCTTGTACAGTCCCTGGGAATGACGTCCGCCCACTGGATTATAAACGTGTCGTGTCTTCTCAAGGTAACTGTCCGCACTTTCACAATTTAACTACGTATTACACTTGCTGCAAAGCTGTGTTCTTGCTGTTGTTTTCTTGCCCAATGTTGGCGTTGCTTTGAGGTGAGAAGAGAAACCGGCCGGCGGCGCACGAGAGCAACTGTTTCGGCAGCTGGGAGGGAGAGGAGGAGGAAGACTGGCTCCTCCTCATCGCAGTCGTCCGCTGCTGAATGTTTTCCCCCTCCATCATCTGCGTGTATGTATTTAGCTCCACAGCGCTTCTTTCTTCTGCACCTTCCTCTTCTCCTCTGTGTACTACATGGGCTGCAGCTACCTGGTCTCATCCCCCCCCCCCCACCACCTCCAAACACACAGAGAGGGGACGGGAGATTCGGATAACTCTTTTTGGTCCTCCATTTTGCTGACCATCCTTAATCGGGTCCGCCAAATCGACAGCCGTTCATGGCAACGAGAGATGGCAGCTTGACCAGACTGTTCTCCCTCCACTCTGTGCTCTACGGATCATGGACGTGCGCACGTAGTCACAGCTCGGGGTGGTCCATCAAAATGAGACACGCCGTTAAGATTGGCAATTTGTAATTTGTAAATTGCACCGGTGCATTTCGCACTCTCTCTGTAAATTTATCGCTGAATTTCACAACGTGCATGGGTGAGTGAACAAAACGGCACATATGTTACAACAACTCGGCGCGAGCAGCACTGACATTTTATATTGAAATCTTAGGTTCACAACACCTGTGAACTCTCTCTGCAGGATGTGTGAGGGCGTCTGCTGCCAATCAGATCATGGAAACAATGACTGCCAAAGCAGCCATCGAGTACACTGGCGATACGCATCTCTACCACTGGGGGCGCTGAGCGCCCAGTCAAAGAGGTCCGCCACTGTCTTTACGTTGCACATGCATGACGATTGTGCGATTAGTTTTGAAAAGGTCGGTGTTAACCCGTTACTTTGAGACTGGCGAGTAGACAAAACAAAGTTTCTGCGTGATAAGGACCAGCGCAGTGGAGAACGACACAGAAAACGTCAGTGAGTAGATACAAACCGTGAAGACTTGAGGCCCACCAATGAAGTAACAAATGATGATCTCAATAGTCCTTGGTCACATATAAACTTGTTTATAATAAAACCTTTAATTTCCCCTTATTAACTCTTCAACCTTGTCGAATGACGCCTTTTCCACTGGAGTAGTTACTTCTACGGCCAAATGGAACTGTTAATTAACTCATCAGCCTTGTCTAAAGTCATTTTTTAAAAAAAGTGCTCTGGAGTGAGCAGTCATTATTGGTGAACACCTCTGTACGTGTGTATGCAATACATGCTATAGACGTGCCGTCCACATGTTCCAGAGCCAGGAATGTGCAGATGTGCGTGCGCGGGTACGACAGTTGTGATGTTATATTTGTGGACGGACACTGCGAATACAGCGGCCACGCAATGCTTGGACTCAACTGAAGCATATGCATATGCGTGCACTGCTACACTTCACCGCCACAGTACTGTACTTTCTCGATCATGGCAAAGAGACAATCCAGGTAGAGAAAAGGGCCTCCATGCAACGAGAAACTGTTCATGCGTTCAAAGCTTGTACAATAGTTCGAACACAGTCGTACGTGTAAGCAGTAGGCAACGGCGAGCCGGGCAGCGCTGCTCATGGCTTGGACCGTGTGTACAGTGTATTATGTACGTGCGTTCAGCACTGTATTTCGCTGCTGATTGTGACTGGTAACTGTTTCAGGGAGCGGAGGAAACTTCGGTCGCCTTTGTTGGTTACAAAAGTACCGTTCCTTTCCCCTTCGATTAACCAATGTTGTCCAATGGGGGGAAGGAATCACTTTTATTCTTTCCTGGTGCCACCAAACAAGCTTTATCTCACTCTCGCCTCCGCGATCACACCGATAAGTCATAATTGTCTGCTTGCATCACCGCCTTTTCGTCTTCCCGCAAAGCTCTTTTTTTTCTCTCACCCCCCGAGACGATCACGAGAGAGAAAACTAAGTGGTGTGTTACATCCTCGTGTGCTAGAAGTCCCAAGACCGTCTTTCTTTCATCAGAAATAATTGGACATAATTAAACGAGCTCCACTCCACAAATCGCCAGTTCTCAATGACTCCCTTCGCCATGAACAAGCACAGTTGAGCGACGACTTTTCATGCATTTGAAGTGCAATTTTTGCATACATTTACCGGAGGGATGCAATTATTACCGTCCTAATGAGTCATCGTCTCTGTCTCTCTCCGAGAGAGATAAGAGGCATACAAACGCCCTTTTAATGCCATACTTTGGCTATGAGATTTCCTCCTCTTTCTTCGCGCATGCGTTTACCATGCAGCAAAGCAAGCAAACACCGTTATTCTTTCTCCAGGTACTCCTCTCATTAAAGATGTGTTGAAAAAGCTGTCATGCAATGGTAAAAAGGGGTTGGACAACATTTGACTGTGACAAAAAGATATTCTTCTCTTTCACCCACCAATAACTGGAGGGATTTCACCATGCCTCTATTACCACATGACAAAAGGATTTATTATTAAAGTCTCCTTCAGAGTCTCTTCGATGCCTCAAGTACAGTATAGTGGCGGAGACAGACTCGACACACAGTTTGTGTGTGAGTGTGAGTGTGTCTGTGTGAATATGTCTGTGTCTTTTCACTCTAGGGCACCTCCTGCTGCTCAGCCACGAAAGTCTCCTCTGTGCACTTGGCACTCATCGGCACTCGTCGATTGGCAGCAGTGTGGTGTTGCTCTGGTTAACCACGACGCTTTTTCTTTCCCCAACTTGGAATCCGACGGAAAATAGTCCTACCTGGCAGTTTCCTGCCTCTCCAAGAGTCGGCCAAGTCGAGGAAGGCCTCGTCCACGTAGTAGACCATTGCTTGACAGGTGGTGTAGGGGCACTCGACTGACTGCAGACTGACAGTGGAGCGTCAGTCGCGCTCCGCCGCTCGCGCGGTGAAGCGCTCGCTGGTAAATGTACGTTCACAGGCGTATGTAGCATTGCACATCTGTGCTACTACTCCTGGTACACATGTATGTATCTATAGCTCCCTTTTGGGGAGGGGGAGGGCGCGATCAGGTCGGTTTATAGACATTACTGTATAGACACACTTGGTACGCATTCTATATATTTCTAGACGAAAATGCGATCAACATAATATGCAGAGAACTATTTACTTAATGGCTCTATCGTCCTATGCGCCATTCGATGAGAATCCTGTTTGATATCAGAAGCAGAGAAAGATGGCACCAACAAACATGCGCCTACTAGAATACAGTTAACTATCGGGGGGGAAGAAAGTAAGACTGTATGCGTACGTACGTAAAACACAAGCACACACTTGCACCAGACTTTGGTGAACACCTTGAAGACTCTCCCCATGACAGTCTTGAATAAGAAGCGTATCTGTCGAGTCAATTGTGTAGTCCAAGGTGGAGATGTCGATAAGTCGACCACCATTCCTCGTCTGTAGATACAGGAACCATCCATCAACCGACCACTGTCGCGAGAAAATGGGGCTGGCATCAGCAGCGGAAACAGAAAAGGGAAAACAAAGTGTAATGCCTGAACAGCATGTGTACGTATGCACGATTTTGGCTGAGGCGAGAGAAGGGGAGCAGAAAAAGACATCGTCAGAAGGAGGTTAAGCTACAAGAAAATGCAACCTTGCGACAATGAGCCGATTAGAAAGAGGGCACCGTTAAAGCAGCAAGTACGCATGGCAAAATCAGTCACGCAGATCTGCACAGGGGTGCCAAAGCGTCGGCTGCCCGTGGAGACAACATGTTCTGCGTCCACTGAGTGCTGAGTGCCATGTCTCTGCCATGGTTGGTGGGACTGCTTAAAAGCAAAGGCGCTGCTTAAAAGCAATGTCTTGTACAGGCTTATGTAGAAACAGTTGTTTCTTGTCGCACACGGGGAGGAATCACAGGTTACCTAGCGCCTATTCTTCTTCGAGGCGACGGGCCCGATGCACTGCTGACGATTCGCTCCTCTGTGCAAGAAGCAACAGGTTAGCGACGACGTAATAATTCGTGTCCTCCATCCAGTCTAGGTATTTTTCCAAGATCTCCTTCTTTGTGCTCGCGCTTACGGCCTGCTTGGTTAAGAGCTTTTTCCTTGCCTGCGCTGGCAGGAAGCAGTCATCCACCCTACTTGTTGCTGCTGTCGTGAGCGCAGGGGTCGTCGCTGTCGTCGCTGTCGAGAGCAGAAAGAGCCGCAAGCCAGTACAGCAACGGGTCGCTGAAAATTAGCTTGTGCCCACTTTTCCGCCAAGTGTGTGCGCTTGTCCGCGTCTGCTTGCGCGTCGCACCGGACTCTGTCACTCGCAGGGAAGTAAAGTTTGCGCTAGTTTATTAAAGTAGCATCCCCCCCCCGCTCCGCCCCCGTTTTAACATGCACAGGAGCTTTCCCAGCCTGCTGCTCTCTCCCCTGTTTCTCTGCATCGTCACGTGTGAGTCCTGCTGCGTCTCCCTCAGCTTCTCTGAGAGAACGTTGAGGGAAAGCACCTCGCGCACATGGAACATGAGTTTCTCGATTCTTCTGACCTCCTCAGGACTACGGTCAGTGGCTGAAGAAGAGAGGAGCAGGAGTCATCGACGCCGGCGCCGGCTCTCCAGATTGCCCAGGACTGAGTGATAGTCGACATGTGGGGGACGGATGACAGCAACGAGTCTATCAGGCTCGACATCTGGGACGTAGTGGCTGTGGCGGGCTACTTCATCCTGGTGCTCACTGTCGGAGTCATAGTAAGGCACGCACGTCACGATTGAATATGCTCGGCACTACACAGTTCTTCGCTCCATTGCAGTCTATGTTCAGGCCGAACAGGGACACAATCAGCGGATTCTTCCTCGCCGGCAGATACATGTTTTGGCTACCGGTGAGAATAGGTCAGAGGAGCACGAAGCGTGTGCACCAGAGCAAATATTTCGTTTCGTCTCATTACGGGTGTCACGCACCGGGCACCAGATGGCGCCAGTTTATGTCGATGCATTCTGATTTACAATGCTGGACTACGCACGTCCAGATGCGACCGAGCCTGTTACAATCTGCGTTATCGTTTCAATGCTCGTATGCATTTTTGGGTGGGGACGGCTCAGATAAGTTTCTATTCGCACACACTGCACAAAAGAAAGCGCTGTGTGAAGTGCACACGACATGTAACACTGCACTTAGTGTGGCAGCAGCGTAGCTACAAATATACTGATGCATACCGTGTAACTGATGCATGCTGTATAACTATGTTGACCTTGGCTACGAAATGAATAGAACGGACTTTTTCTAAGGATACTTACTTGCCTCTTCGACACAATTAGACTTGTTAAAGGTCTCTGCTACTACTCAGGTTGGAGCCTCGCTGTTCGCCAGCAATATTGGCAGCGAGCACTTCATCGGTCTCTCTGGGACTGGGGCTGCCACAGGTATCGGTGTCGGAGCATTTGAAGTCAATGTGAGTATCCAAGCATTTAACACAGCTCACCACGCTTCTTGCATGCGCTTAAACCGGAGTTTTACTCTCTTTTGCCCGTCCTCTGTGGTGCAAGGAAAACTTGTAAGGGGCTGGTATTCTGTTTTTCTGGGTGCAGTCACCTTTGCCACCAACCTGTCCTTTCTTGCCGGGTGTTTTAGTGACTTTTGCACGCTTAGGATGTGGCACTCTCACCCCCTTAATGTTATAGGCCAGAAAAAATCAGCGATCATCTCAACATATCTCAACAAGGAGAACAAAGGGAGGTGGATAGTGACACCTCCTCAATGCTCCAACTGGGGAAAGTATTCGACCGAGCTTTTGAGAACAGCCTCATTTATACAAAATCTTATTTCTTGCAGGCCCTGGTCTTGCTGCAGCTCTTGGGGTTCGTCTTCTTGCCGGTCTACATTGCCAGCAAGGCAAGTTACCAACGTTTCTGCGCTACAGACCTCCTCCTTGATGAATTATGCGTCGTAAAATGTGTGTTACAAGAAAATATTGTTAGAAAAACCGACCTCATACGTGTAGGTTTGCACCCTACCGGAATACATGATGAAGAGATTTGGAGGCCAGAGGATTAGAATGTATCTGGCGGTCCTTTCCATGGTACTGTATGTCTTCACCAAGATTTCAGTAAGCAAAAAGAGCAAGTCTTATGAGTTACTATGTGCTCAAGTTATCCCTTGCACGCAGGTAAACCTCTATTCTGGAGCCATCTTCATTCAGCAAGCTCTAGGGTGGAACATTTATCTCAGCATATTTGCTCTGCTGGCCATGACAAGCATTTGTACCATCGGTAACGACGTCGCACTATGATGATCTGAATGTCATTGTAACGTAACTCTCCCTCATGTCATTCAGGAGGAGGCTTGGCGGCGGTCATCTACATCGATGTGATTCAAGTCGTCATCATGGTGGCTGGGTCATCGGTACTGCTCTTCCGAGGTCTTGACAGAGTCGGCGGTTGGCATCAATTGCAGGAGAAGTGAGTCACTCGAGTGTGCCCTTAGACCAGCCGCGTACACACTGTTGTTTCTTGTAAGTTCTCGTCAGCGGTGGAGTCGTGCATTTCCAAAAAAGCAGGAAAACTATAACAGGGTCAAACAGACAAGAAACGGGATACAGAGAACTCTCATGTTTCAGCTAAGTCTAGCATTCTACAAGCCCACCTTTCATTGCCTCAGCAGGCAAGAAAACCCAGTCTCTAAGACACCGTCTCGTATTCTACACACACTAACAGCCAGGACTGTGGTGGTTTCATGCATCAATTTGTACCTTGACTGTTACTCTTTATTAAAAACATTATAAATCGGCGAGGAAGAGAATATTATAGCCGGCCAGCTTTGAAAGTAGTCAGTTCTTCTGGAAATAAAGACTCACCTATGACAAGGTGGTCGCGCTTGGAATACTCCTTTGCGCACTAAATGGCCTTTTCCAGATTCATGATGGCTATTCCTAACTCGACACACGTGAACCCGAATACGAATGGAACATGCGGAGTGCCGGGATACGACTCCTGGCAGCTACTGAGGGCCCCAGTGGGCTCGGACATGCCCTGGCCAGGGTTTCTCCTCGGGCAGACGCCAGCCTCCATCTGGTACTGGTGTGCCGATCAGGTGAAAAGACATTTCAGAGTCTGACTGAAGAAGAATTAAAACAGGAATTAAAAGGTCTCGTAAAAAGCACGGGAGATGTGAGTAACAAAAAGGTCTCGTTTCAGTGAAGCCATCTAACAAATGCTCCTTGCCTAGTGAGTAGTTGTCATCCATTATTTGGCACTTTGCACTAGTCACTACTGAAGCACACCTGAACTGCTGCAGTGCTCGTACAGCCAATCTGTCTGCACGTACCTCTCACGTGTCATTTATCATAAACTTTTGCGTGCGTGTTCAGTTTACCCAAACAAGTTTTTAATGTCCACACACCTGTAAGCGCATAACCTACAGCGGTTCATATGATCGAAAGCAAAGAAACTGTGCCTAATGAAAATGGAAACGAGAGCTTCAATATTTTCATGAGCTGTACTGTTCGTACTGTATGAACTGAAAGTACTGTCACACAGTTCTGTGTGTAGAAAGGACTTGGCTAATGGTACCTCACTCTAGATGATGGTGCAAAAAGCTCTCTCCGCCAAGTCTCTGTCGGACGCTCAGGGGGCAACAATTCTCACCGGCTGGATCAAAGTCTTGCCAATGTTCCTCATCGTCATCCCGGGCATGATCAGCAGAGTTCTTTACCCTGACGAGGCGTGTAAACAAAAAACAAAGTATTAGAGCTTCTCCCGAGAAAACCCGTCTTCTGCCTGCTCTTACCAGGTGGGGTGCGTGGATCCCGATATATGCCAGGCTGTTTGCCAAAACCCCGTCGGCTGCTCCAACATTGCCTATCCCCGTCTGGTTTTGGGCATAATGCCGGAGGGACTTAGGGGAATTATGATTTCCGTGATGCTGGCGGCCCTCATGTCTGACCTGACGTCAATCTTCAACTCGTCCAGCACTCTCTTCACATTGGACGTGTATGGCAAGTTCAGGAAAACTGCTACCAGCAGAGAGCTGTTGCTAGTTGGCAGGTGCAACCGTCACTTCACGTCCTCTGAGGCGATCAGCCACTAAAATATCATTCGGTGGTATTCAGGTTCTGCATTCTGGTGTTGGTCGCCATCAGCATTTTGTGGATCCCATTGATCCAGCAAATGAATGACGGTCAACTCTTCATCTACATCCAATCGATTGCGGCTTATCTCTCGCCACCGATAGCCATGACTTTCTGCATGGCTATATCATGGACGAGGATGAATGAAGCTGTGAGAATAAATACCGTCTACGTATGATTTTCTGTTCACTCAGTAGCAAATGGATCTCGCAGGGAGCCTTCTGGGGCCTCATGGCGGGATTGGTGATCGGGACTATCAGGATGGCCATCGACTTCTCCTACAAAGCTCCTTTATGCATGGAGGTGGACGAGAGACCATCGTGGATTACAGGGGTAAGACACATGATGTGGGCGTCTTTTGTCATGCCCAAATGAACTAGCATTGTCTTTGCTCAGATTCACTACATGTACTTCGCGGCCTTCTTGTTCTGGACCACCGGCATCGTGTGCGTCGTGGTCAGTCTCTTAACGCCACCAGATGAGGAGTTCAGAGTATGCAATTATACCGTATATGGATCACAGTGCTCCAAACATAACTGATATTTCTGTGTTTTAGATGATTCGAACCACTATTCAAACAAAGTACAGTCATGAAGAGAGACCTGACGAGAATGGGGGTGTAGATGCCACGGTGGAAATGCAGGCGCTCAGCGGAGAGGAAAAGGCCGAGATCGTTCCAAAAGTGAGAAAAGGTGAGACCTTGATGCGTACCTAAGTACATTTACATGCTCATTGAGCTTGCTATTTTGCACTCTTGTCAGAGAGTCATGTCTCACCCGTCCCGGTGCACCTCCGCATCATCCGCTGGTTCTGCGGCTTTGAGGAGGGAGAGTCCGCTGAGCGACACCACAAGCGGCTGGAAGAACATCTGCAAACGCTCTCGGCACTCCACCAAAGTACCAGGCAGAAGGTTATCCTCTATACCAATCTGGTCATTATCGTTTCGCTGGCTCTCTTCCTCTACGTATACTTCACCCTGAATCCCTTCACCAAGGAACAGATTGATTCATTCCGTCAAAAAGCCTTTGAAAGCAGGTTAGCTGGCAATGCCTCCATTCCATGAGAAGTCTCTACTATCATAATGTACGTATGTGTACATAGTAGATCAATACTCTCGGGGAAGTATTTCTCGGATCGCATGTTAGGCACGATTCTATTTGGCATCTTGAAGTGTTACACATGTACGTAGTAGTATTGATGTACGTGTAGTAGTAGTATTATGCACGTAGAGTAGTACCCATACAGATTATGATAGTGAATAAAACATTCAGAAAAAGTCATGCATGTTCTTAGAAGTATCTGAAATCTCCTCCCGAACCTTTCCTGCGTTGGTGCTGCCTCCTGTCAAATTCTTGTGTGACTATCGTATGAGGCACATGTGCTACTTGTCCGTGGATGTTCCTTGCCTTCCACCACTTCCTCGAGCTATCCAAGACCTCCAGGAATTCGCCCCTTACAACCGTAAGCTCCTTCTCGTTATTTGCAGTGCGCGGATATGTCACCTGGACTACTTGGCAGCTGCTTTGTAGAAGGTCTTGCAAAAACGCTCGCTGCTGAGACTCAAAGCGGCTCAGCTCTGGAGAGTCGGAATCCGAATCGCCGCCGCGGCGCTGCTGATGTCCCTGGCGCCGGCGGGATTGCAGAAGCGATTGCTCTTCTTCAGGGCGGGGAGGCGCCTCATCATCTCCCCCGTATTCGTGATGTCTGACATCATCTGATGCATAAGTCGAGGGGCTCCAGCCGTCCATGAAAACTGGACAGTAAGGTGGAACGTAACCCTTCCATTCTTCCCCCGGGACGTACCAAGCCTCTCCAAGTGAATGCCAGAGTTCGCTCTCCTTGCTGGTGAGGCAGTTGACCAGCAACTCCACGGCATTTCCGCTAAGAAGGGGCGAGACAACCTTGGCGGGTAAATTCGGTCCGTAGTGCGAGTCGTGCGACGCGTCGACGATGAGCGCCAACGGTGTGAATAGGAAGTGCACTAACTCTGGGGCATTCGGATCGTGGATGTGAGCCTTCAGCTTGGCTAAGAGATTGAATGACAGCTTGAACTTTTGGAAGATGTCCACGAATTCTCGTTCAGGCGGAGGTTTGGCACGCATGGAGAGCATTCCGTCGCCCAGGTCCTTCTTCTTGGACCGTCGAGAGCGTCGCCTCTTCTCCAGCTCTCGGAAGGCTGCGGCCGCGTGCTGCAGCCGCGCGATAAACTTCTCGATGTCATCAAAGCAGCGGTTGAGTACCGTCACATCCCTCTCGTACTTGTCACTCGACGTTGAACTTGTCTCGTCCCCGCCCAGTTGGGCCTGCATACGCGGCATGTTCTCTCCTCCGCCAGCGCCTCCGTAGGGTGGAAGATCTGCTACAGCTATTTCCTCCGTTCCGTGAGAGGAGTGGCCTCGACCAGCGCCTCGTCCGGCCATGAAGGCCTTGAGGTCTTCCACGACCTCCCTGGCACGCACATTCACACATTGGAATATGTGCATCTCCGCCGGTACAGCACTCTCTCCAGGCGGATGACCCACTATGTAAATGAGTATGTTGTTATACATCTCCTTGGGATCACTGCTGGTAAAAGCTGTCGGCTCGCGCACGAGCGTCAAGGAGAACTGTTCTACGACGTCCTTGTTCTCGTGGTCCATAATGTGAACAAGCTTGTTGTGAACGCGCATGAGCATCTTCTGCGTCCAGATACCGCACGTCTTCTCCATGGCCAGCAGCCTGCGCATGCCGTCCGCAGGGTAGACCAGATCGTCCTCAGGGGAAACGCTGAACGTCGCCAGGTGCTCCAACAAGTAGGTGGGCGAGTGAGCGCCTGGAATCGGAATCGCCATTAATCGGAGTCAGGATCTCCTTGGCCACACTTCCTTACCTTCGTTGGAGGCCATGCTATTCCGGTCACTGTTGCTGGAAGACCTGCTCTCCCGGGAGGGCATCATCCTGATGCTTTCACGACTCGTCACAACAGACAACAGGTGTGTTCATCTTCCAAGTGAGAGAAGAAGACGCTCAGACTGCCACTGGTTGCACTTGTACGAGCGCCTTTACTCGCGTAGGCGAACCAGAGCAGTGGAGGGTCCCCTTACGTGTTCGGACCCCCGAGCAATAAAAATTTGGTCAAGTTGGCGCAGCGATGGTGGGCGCGGATTCGATTAGCACCGCGGAGACGCCCTACTCGCCACCGTTCTGCAACACTACCACGTCGCAGCAATTGCCCTTCCTTTTTTTCCTAGCTTCTTCCGTCCGGCAGATACACTTCACCTGTACGCAGCCGCCGCAGCCGCCCTCACTGGCCAAGAAAATGGAGAAGGGAGCGGCGTGTGCGGGGCAAAAAACGCGGCTAAATCCGGGACGTTTGGGCGCCAGACGAGATTCCGAAGCGCCCCGACCTCTCCTGCATTCTCCGGACTCTTCACCGAAGACGTTGCGATGTCCGGGCGTTGAAATCTCCGGCGAATAAAAACTTTCTTTCGTCAGAACTCACTCCTCACTGCGGACGACTCACTCAATGCCGCTCGTCTTGGCTTCCTCGCCTAATCCTCTCCTGCCTTCCTTGCCTGGCCTCGGCCTGCTTCCCGCTACTGTCGCATACCTGTCTGATGAGGCCGTCAGGTAGACGCGCACTCGAGCACACCACACACCTGTGCGCCCAGGCTTGGTTAGACGACGGTCAATCGCTTCGCGCCCATTCAGCCGCACGCGGGAGGGAAGAAATGCTACAGGGAGGGGATTTACTACAGGAGGAGGGAGAAGAGGGTGCGCGCATGAAGGAATGTGCAGAAACAGGTTGCCCTCCGAGCCAGGGAGGGAGAAAGCGAGATTTCCTTACTAGTCATTCAAAAGGGAAGTTCAATCGTATGTGCCTTCTTCAAATATGCACGTTGCGACCCCACGTGGCATTAAAGCGACCGGTCTCTTTCTTTGGTACATTGATCAAGGAGAGAGTAATTTGTCCCACTAATCTACTTTCTGTTGATAATACCTTTGGTTTGTCATTTTGCGCACAGACCACACCAGCCTGTTTTGTCGGCGCACGTGTATGACGTACGTTCCGCGCACATGTGAAGAAATAAGTACAGTCGATTGTCGTTACAAGACTTAACCTCGTCAGGGGAAACACTGCTTTAATATCGAGTACTATTGTCGTATCACTGTTACTTCGTAAAACTTCGGTCAGCAGCAAAAGTATTGTTTTATCCAGAATTACTCATAGAATTCTTTTATCGAGAATCGACTATATGTGCAGTTTATGTCCATATTAAAATGTTACTCGACACTGATTATTGAGATCCATCATATGTACTGTACCAAAACTGCGGTATGTATGCAACTGTGCATTCATGTGCGTACATTTCTTTTTCGAAATTGGAGTTCCTGGCTGTGGCGACATCAGACTCTGTCCACAACAGGATGTCTGCTGGCCATGATCTCCACCAACATTTTCACGTTGTCCTCGAGTCCTCTCAACTTGCTCCTGAGCGCATGGTTGTCCTTCCTGACGTCACTGATGGCGTCCCTCACAACGTCCAGAGTTACCTTGCCCATGGACTGCCGCTGCTGCAGTTTCATGCCTACCAGATCTTTGGCAGACTTGACTGTGCTCTCGCTCAGAAAGAAGGCCTTCTTCTTTTCTTCGTTTATATTGCCCCCCTGCACGCGATACACCTAAGAGAGATAAACCCCGTGTTTTCTTAATAGAAATGAGTCATTCCAGGCCCAGGAAACCTCTTTCACTTGACACATTATAATTCATCATGGTACTAAAGATATATCATCATTACCTTGGATCCTGGAATTGCGAGCCCCATGATCTTCTGGTTCTCGGGCCGAATGTTGGGCGATATGACTATTTCTTCTGCTAATAGAGACACAAAGCTGGTGTGCGAGAGAGTCTCTACAATCGAAACATGATGATACGTGTCCACTTCCTCCTGGATTTTGTTAATGTCACTGACGGCCAAGCCATTGAGAATGTTCATGAGAACGATGATCAAGAGGAATAGAAAGAGCACGAATATAACGTAACCCAGCCAGTGACTGAACATGAAGTCATTGTAGTCGAGTTCTCCTATAAACATCACCAGGGTTTTGATGAGGGAGAGTGAAATGGAACCAAACATTTTATCTCGCTTGTCCTGGACGGTGCCATCTGCTGCAAAGATTGGGCCGAATATGAGGTAGAAGCTGTAGGCAAACGAGAGGATGAAGGCCATGTAGGACAGCAGGATGAAAGTATAGGTCTTGAGAACGGTGGTGAACATGTTGATGTAGATAGGGATGGGGGTGTTGGGCACAACACGCACCAGAAGCAAGTAAAGCTGCACGAACGCGATGAGGAGAGTGAGCGCGGCCAGGTGGCGCTGCAACGTGCTCCCACCCATGTCCTGGAAGAGGAAGTGTTGTCAGACGGGTACGAGAAAACACGAAGTGTTTGGTAGCGAACCTTTACGTAACTTCCAGGTAGAATGTTTGCGACGACGAGCACAATGACGGTCCACTCGATGTAGTTCTCTGCTGTCTCGAAATACCTCTTACGCAGTTTGCACAGCTGCCAGAGCTCTCTGATAATCAACAGGGCCAGGAAACTGATCAGGATGAGGAGCGGGATTGTCAGGTGAAAATCGAGGGAGTCGTTGGAGTAAAGCCTATGCTCGGCCAACGACGTCGTTTTGTGCGATAGACCATACTTGCTCGACAAGGTGAGGAAGAGCACAACTACGAAGCCGAAGTACAAGATAACATCTAACCAGTAGCGAAACTTCAACGACTTCAGTTCCATCTCTAGGAAGGAGGTCATAACAGGATGTTTGAGGAGATAGTGCAAGCTGTCTACATCTGAGAAGTGCTCTAGGCGCTTCGTGTCCACCTTGCCCGTCCTCTTCTCCTCTGGTTCCTTGTTTTTTTTCTTGTGGCCCTTGTTCATCTGGCCCTCCTCCATCTCCATAGCCCATGCGTTGGCTTTTGCCATGGCCACATGCAAGTCACCAGTCTCCTCGCCGAAGGGCTTCTCAAAGAGTTTAAAGTTAATCCTAATCTTGAACTCTTCGTCGTCGACGTCCTCGCCCTCGGTGTTGATGCAGAACTCGTAGAAGTGCTCTTCCAGCGTTCTGGGAAGCACATTGATTGCTTTCTGCTCGTTACGTTCCAGCTTAGCTCCATGACGCAGTAACAACTTTGCAACACTCTGATCCGGATAAGGTTTGGCGTAGTGAAGGGCGGAGTTGCCTTGGTGATCCAACCGGTTGACAATTCCGCGCATGAGTTTCTGCACTACTGAAGAGTCATCTTCAAAAAGACATTCGAGCGTCTTGATGCTGTGTCCGCCGCTTTCGTCACCGTGGACCGCAATCTTGTTGTAGTAGCCAGCTTTCAGTACCATGTGCAGAATTGTCTGCTTGAACTTGTTCTCGATCAAGAAGTTCGTATTTACATTTTTTTTGAACGCCTCAACCACCTGATCAAACGATATGAAAGTTATCGTGTGCCCCAGAAGGTAACTGCATTTGCATCACCTTGTAATAACCTCTCGTGGCCGCCAGAAACACTGCAGGTGTCGATCCTGGCACAGTCCCGGGCAAGGCAGCCTTTGCCGCGGTCTCGTTGGGGTCGACTCCTTTCGACAGCAGCGCCTTGACCAACTCCTCCAACCTCTTGTGCAACACAATAGAAATTGGCTTAGCGTTCCAAGTCTGAAATAAATGAGAGACAGTGCGGTTCAGCAGCTCGTGTTATTTGTCTTCTCAGCGTCACCTGAAAAGAGCAAAGTATTTGCAGCGGCGTCATGGAACACAACTTCTTCATGGTGATCTTGCTCTTAATCTTGGCCGTCTTCTCAACGGCGACCTTCAGAGCATGGTCCGGGTAATGGAAATTGCGCTGAGCTATGACTGTCATCAAGCACTCAAAGACGCTGTCCATTTTGACCTAAAGAGGAGACTTGAAGTCATTGGGCGTAATTGGGGACCAATATGGATTACCTCAATGTCGTGATCGGAAGGGGGGTTGGTGCCTCTGCTCTCAAGGGGCTTATTCTCCAGATTGGCAGCGTCAATTAGGTTGGCTAGCAGGATGTGGAAGGCCGAGATCTCGTCAATGTCCAGGGCGTTGACATCCGCGCGATTGTCTGGGAACTTGAAAAGAAGTTTGAAGATGTTGGGGTCGGCATCCAATGCGGCCACATGGACGGGGGAGCATCCGACGCGGGTGTTGTAGTAGTCAGCTCGAGCACCAGCCTGGTTAAAGAAAGCGATAAGGCTGCTGCTTGGATTGCAAAAAGGATTTTTGCAAGAAAAAAAAGAAAAGAAATAGGTCAACTGAATTCGAACTTACCTCATGTAAAACTCATTAGTATCCGAAACATTTTAGCTAATTTAGACTAGTAGAATATCAATCATATTATAGAATCGGGAAGTAACAGATAAGAGAAAGTAATCACGAAGGAGCAGCTGCATCTGATCACTTCAATATAGGAAGCATATTAGAGGACAAGTTATTATAACAGGGTCATGGCAGTTCTACCTACATACTACCAATACGTAACAATGATACGCATACCAAGTCCAGCAATTCAAATGCGTGTCTGTGACCTTAGCAATGTCCAGAGACTACTGATACCTGCTGTACCTAACTCATCGAGAAGATAAGTGCAAAGAGCAAACTGGTGCGTGTATGCATCCAATGCAAATCATGTCACTAGAATGTTACCCTCAACAACTCTTCCACATATGGCTCGCCATCGTCTTCTTCTAGAGCAAGATGCAATATCGTCTTGTACCCAGTCTCTTTCCCGTAGTGAGCGTCCAAATCGGCGTCTACGGCAAGGGCCATCTGGACGGAGTCCACGAACCCGCTAACGTCATTCTCGTCAAGGTTTTGTTGCATCTCAGACTGTCGAGAAATAACCGCAAGATTTAAGCAAAACCATTCGTGCATATAACTGCACATATATGCATAGACAAAGTTTCATTAAATAAAAAAGTGAAAAAAGTTATTTGCTAGTCCTTTGTTCAGAGGGTCCTCTTTGGTTAATGTAATTTTCGATCGAGGCCCCTTTGATCAGCACCCAAAGCTCCCGAAGCTCTGAACTGCCTCTGCGAGGCCGGCGGCTATTTTTTGAGGGGGGATGTGCAATAAAAAATTAGGCAATGTTTCCATCTTACGAGGAGCTCCATGTGGAGATCATGTGAAAAATTGCAAGTGCAGTTTCCAAAATTCGCCAAAATTAAATCACCGTAACGTACCGTCCGCATGTATTCCTACACGCTGTGCCGTGCAAAAGTGGAGAAAATTTCTAACGGATTGGGGGTCCCAATCAAATTGTACACCGCAGTATGATTTTCTGCCCATATTGCACGGCTTTACATGATTTCAAGTGTTGCCATTGATAGTTAAAACCTTTACTGTCAGTCGATGGTACTTTGAAGAAAATAGCCTCGGGCACCCCCACCCCACTCCTCCCCGCACTCGGACGGGTCAAACTGACCCGGACAATAAAGTCCTACTTTACAGGGGCGCAATGCATGCAGTACGTGCTCTTTTGAACCTTGAATATCCCGCTTAACCGATGTCTTGGAGCTCTGATGTTTTGCACTGTCAAGTGACTCGTGCATTTCTTGGCTGCGAAATGCTCATTCGACATGAACGTAGTGCTTATTTAGTCATCTCGGGGGCAAAATTTAAATTCCACAAAAGTGGATCTGGCCTTGCACGATTTGGGGAAATTGTGAGTTTTTCACAATTTATTTTCATGAACTGACACAAACTGCTCCACATACCTACAAATCGACTGCAATACCTCGCCAGGGCGCCCGGGGGCTCCGCGGGTCCCCCGGTCGGGCCCAAAAGCAGCTGAGCAGAAGGGTGAAGTTGTCTTTAGACTGAACTTTTCTGAAAGTGCACTTTTCGCAGGCTAACAAAGTCAAAAAAAATTAGCAGTCCCAACGCTCCCTACGACGTCACTGAGGCGAGACCTTTTTTAGGTGGGAAGGGGCATTTTTTAGCCGAAGCACTGAGGAATTTACGTCTTTATGTTTTTCACTTCAGTCTCTGTTACACATACGTGTACCCGTGAATAAAGAACATATTTACAAGACTTATGAGAACAAGACTTTTAGACAGGATATATCTGTACATCACACTGGGGAGTCCCGACTTTTGCATGGCACTGGACACAAGGATAACGTGTGTGTGACTTACCGCGACTTGCGACGGGCTCATTGTTCGCGGCATGATGTCCGTGTCGATATCTTCAGCTCACAACTTCGCTCGCAACGTCGCTGTTAACTTTTTTAAGATCCTCTAAACACTTTCAATAGTTGACTGTATTACGGCGGTCACCCAAGGTCTCTTGCTCTTGACCCTCATAGACGGTCAAGAGCTTTTGCGGGGCTTTCTTCTTGAGGCCTATAGCAACTGTTGCTATCAACAATTCGACTGATCCCCTTTACACCGGGGCATTAATATAAACTTAGGCAACCTCTTCTTCCTCTCTTCCCTCCTTCAGGCACTTCAAGCGAAAGATTCCTGGCTAAAATTAGACCAGCGACACTCATCCTCCTCAAAGCTTACCTTGAAAATGTCCGTTTATCGATGCACATTTAGTTGATTGACGACCTAATGCAACCTTTTTTACCTTAGAGACTGTAATCCTAACCAGCTCATTTTTCTTCCTCGTCTGAAACCATAGGGGAGAGCACGTCAGAACTTCTATTTAGCCTTGTACGTAGATGACGTACGCAGATACTACATACTGTACACATCCGGTGCAGTACATAATGCGTTGCTCATACGGAGTTCAGACGTGCCTACGTCACAACAGCGCTGTATCCTCAGTGTGATCACGGTATTCATTAAAGGCCAAGGAAGGGCAACTTCTTTGTCAGCGAATCGATCAAGCCCGATTAAAAATGTTTGAGCCCACCTTTTACCCACTAGTACAGGCGCACACGCATGCGTTTGTGAACTCCATGAGGGGGGCGGTCAATAGGTCTTCCGTGCGTCCAAGGTCATCAGGGCGTGCTGCATGCATAGGGAGTAACGGTATGTCACCAGCATCAGTGAACAGTGCTGTCATGCTACGTTATGGTAGGTATTAAAACAAAGATTCATCCCTAGCGTCGTAACTCACGCTGCTTTTAAAACAACGTTTTCAAACTGGAGGTTCTGTGTAGCCACGACAGGCCGAACACACGAATCGTGCATGATTCTGAACCAGTCAGATGCTCAGCAGACGCTGAAAAAAATTGGCAGAGAAGTCAACGGATTTTTAAAGTCAAAGGAGTTGCTGTCTGCATCTCGACAGTGATGCCTCAAAAGACCCTGCAGCTGCTTGGAGGTACAGCTACGGTTGGAGTTTGTGTCCTCATCCGCAATGATGTCGACCACTGTTCCCTTTCATGACACAGGAGTTCCTAAGCATTGGTCGAAGCAGATCTTTTGCTGGTTCACAAGTGTCTGTTCTGACACACACAAGTCCCTGAAGTGAGCCTGAGGTAGAAGTGGCACTCGTTGTGACACAGCAGCAAACCATTTCACCGGAGGAAAATCCACACAGAGACAAAGAACAAGGGAGCTGCAATTTATGCTTTCCCTCTTCTACCACTTCTGGCAGACAACAGTAGAAGGGACCAGTCTGACTATGGCATTCACAAAAGCGATGGTCGACACTTCATTTCCATTCATGCACAAGCTCGCGATTAATGTTACTCTGCAAGCCTCTATCAGAGAACGTTAGAATGCCAATCTTGGTCTCCAGAGTGACAAAGATGGCAGGATATTCTCCATTGTGGCGTGGAAAGTGAAGAACATAGGTTTGGCATTCAATTGGCAGAGAAGAGAACAGCTGTGCAGCATACGGTGCATAAGATCTTGAGCAAAAGTTTCTGCAGTAAATTCTCTGAGGACAAGCAAATACGTACGTTGAAAACTTCTTTTTGCCTTCCGTAGCAACCAGGCAAGCACTGAAAAGCACATAAACGTTAACGTTAGTCATGCTGACTAGTACAGACACCACACCTAGTTGAGTGACTTGATCATGTAAGTTTCGTCTTTTCTCTCTTTCCCTGTTTGGGGGAATCTCTTCCTGACTGAATTCTTTACAGACACGTCCTGCCACTTGTCATGCCATCGCTGATGCATCAAGGCATGCTCAATGTTATGAATAGCAAGAGTGCAGGGATGTGCAATAGCGACTGAGGACAGTGAATATGCAAATGTGGATGCATAGGAAAAGCGGTGAGCGAGTAAGAGAATTACTACTTGAACCAAAGTAATTCCCGCGTAGGAGATAACTGTAATGTAGGTGGACGCCACAAAGACATAAATGTGCAGAAAGATTGACTTCAGAGGCCACCTGCTAAGTTTTCTTGCTTTAAACTCCGCAAGCTGTCGGTGGACTTGTGGCACGTGTCTCTCGACAACCTTCTCTGCTGCCTTTACGTAGTTATTCATGTCTAGGGGGCCCATTCAACAATGTCCATTTTGTTGTCAGAGTGGGAAAATGGCATTAGGTGCTTTCATAGCAGCTACAAGTTTCATTTTTTGAAAAAAACAAAAACATGTATTGCTACAGGCACTTTTAAGTTTCGCAACATATGACAGTTGGCGGGAACAGAACGCATTTTTCGGCCACAACATTTCAGCGAATTGAGCTACAGAAGTGATTCACCCCTCTATGTCATAACTTATGTCCAGCCGCTCGGCCTCTTTGGCAGATGACAACATTAGCTTCTTCTATGAGTCTCTCAGCTTAGGTCCCGACAATTTTCCTGCGTTTATGCAACTTCACCCACCATAGCAATGGCAACAAAGCCACTGCTGTCAGACAGCCATGAAGAGCTCCCTCCCCACTTTGGACGACCACCGACCCGAGTGAAAGATGCCATCACCTTCACCCTGTTGGCATCCGTCAGTCCACAATCCCTTACGTGCCTGCATTATTCGAAAAATGCCCGCCCGTCTGCGGTCGTCGCTGTCCCGGACGGCAGTGGCCTTTGCAGTGCTTCAGCGCCTCTTCGCCATCATCTGGTGTCACTTTCAGCATGAACAGGTGGATGGAGACTGCACTTCTGCCGCAGCCCACGCATGAAAGGGCCCACACACGTGCACTCCGCACACAATGATACCTGGCACTGGTGCACAAAAGACTGCGTAGAAGGTCGGCCAGTGCTATTCCGATGACAAAGCAGGCCCTCCATCGCTGCCTCATCGTTCTATAGCCCAACAAAAGCGAGCCCTGGAATGAACTACCATTACAGGAGGCGAGGGAAGAAACTTTGCACCTTCAGAGAGAAGTGCCGGGAACGACTGGCTTAGACAAAGATATGACCAGGAAAACTTCATCAAGTGTGATGTTCGGTTAGCATAATGTTCTTGCCTTAGGCAAAGGGTAGGAGGGGGGAGCTCTCAAATAGCCAACAGGCTAGCCATACGTGCGCACATGCAGCTAATTTCACCCGGGATACCCAACTTTCCAAGGAAGGTAGCGCAGAAAATATGCCTAGACTTAGCTGACAGCGGATTAATCAGGATTCTTCAATCCACTGACTTTGTGTCAGCTAAAGACCGGAGACACCGTTATAATTATTGAGATCGATATTCAGCGTCACTAATTCTTTTATGTGTCAGTCCTGAATCACTTTTGCCGAACCGTTTTTCCGTCTCAGGAGGGATGAGATCACTTATTGGAGTAACGAAATGATGTTGGAGGGACAAAGTCAACATTCAGACTGAATCGTCCGAATAATATACCGACTGTACCGATCGGTAGGTTAGATTGTATTCAATCATAATTTTATCCTACTTTAACTGTTCCTTTAGAGTCTTCATCTATATCATATTTCTGTTTAATCATCACTTTCTCCAATTGTCTTTAGTTCGAAATAAACACCCAACACAAAGACATATAGTGAATATAGACTCACACTTTAGTCTCACTATTCTTAAACGGGTCTTTACACCGACCTTTCCATGGGAGTTTTTAGCGCATACAGACAAAAGAATGTCTAGACAGACATGTATCCCTGCTTTACAAACTCAGCAAATTGCCTTCCTTTCGACACGCCTTTACATGAGCAATGTTCCAAGGACTGCTATGAACATGGATAAATCACACCGTGCGTACGTTGTTCACTTTACGTTTAAGATGCATACCATGCAGTGCTGCATCGAGGCCATCCTCCGGTAGTACGCATTAGTGCCGAATGGAGCACCCGGGTACTTTTCTCGGCACCAAGTCGAGTGCCATTGACCCCAGAGAACTTCCTCACTTTAAAAAATATTACACTTTTGTGTAATCAACATCTCTGTGCAGTGGACAGGGAAGGATGTAACCACCACCCCTAAAAAATGGATCATTGGGTCATGCTCATGTCTGCGTGCGATTGTCAACAGATAGAAGTCTGGGCAAAGTTTTCCTCATGAGCGGTCAAAAAAAAGGTGTGAAGAACAAACACAGCACGATGTGACCCTCTCTTTCAGCAACTTTTTGTTGTCATGTTCAAGTACATAAGGCGAGCAGACGAAGCTGCACTAGTGCCGCAATACTAATCTGTTATTATTACAGACATACGTAGCGTTCATACGTGGTCCGACTGTGAAAACTTTCCGCCGCCATCCACGTAGGTCATGGGATTTTCTGTGGGAGACATCGTATTTCATTTTGGGGATTTCTTCCCTCGATAGAAAGCCATTCTATCGACTATTGTTATGCAGAATAGTAGTAGTAAGAGCGCCCAACTTACCGCATGAACGAATGCATTCAAAGTGCGAGTCAACAACTCAACTTTCACGCACGTGTGGTAACAAAATGCCTCAAAAGTTCAAGATTCCTTTCTCCTCCCCTCTGTAACGTACTCAGACACGTTTTGCCGGCCCTAGAGAGCTCCTCTGTAGTGTTTAACCGACTGTGTAAAAATTCAACGATCTCGAGGGCTTTTGCGCATGATATTTTTGCGTCTCTCTCTGCTTCTCCCTGCCGACTACGTCTACGTTTGACAACGTCGTTCATTTTGAGCGGAATAACCTGACCTCTGGCGTAAAACGAGTCTTGCGCACAGTAGTGATGTAGTGAGTCCAATTTTTTCCCCTCACGTCTGCTCTCTCCAGATAAAAAGGTGAAATCCAAGGAAAAATTTCAGTTTTATAGCTTGCAAGTATTATTCAAATACCAGTAAATTATTTTCTGCCGGGTTAGCGACATAAAAACATTTCAGTTTGTGGCTTTTTGGAGAGGAAAATATGCATACTCGGGTTGGGCTCGAGCGAAAAAGGAAGATCGAATTCTTCTACCAAGTCCAGCATCTTTGAGCACAGGGTTTTGCCAATAAATTCGAACAGACTTTGAAGACCAACCACGCTCAAGTAAGAGGTTTGAAAGGAATAAATTTTGCCTTTTAGCAAAAGGTCTTCATGGCGTCTGAGCCACAACGCTTATATTATGCGTGTGCCCGCAACTTGTTTTTTTTTCACGTGGCCACATGATGGTTTTCAGGCATTGGAATTGATCTTGAGGTTACAGTCATAACAAAGGAGTCCGGGCTGACGACGCTGTCGTGGGTGCCGTGCAGCAGGCTTCATCCTCCAACCTCCATTACAAGCAGTACAAGGGGATTGAGAGCCTAATCTGCCCATCCCCCCCCCAAAAATGAGGAACCTTCTTAGTTAGATGGTCCTGAATAATCTTTGCCTTGCGCGCACTGCTTGAGAGCATCTAGGGGCTCTCAGCAACCACCTCAATCATCCGGGAGACCTGAAGGCCCCATCCGGTTCGAAGTCTGTGAGTACCAGTCCTGCACAGGAGTAGTCTGCCTGCACACCATGATGTGGCTGTGTGGAAGAACCACTGAAGGTTACAGACAGATACGTGACATAAACGTTGTGACCAAAACATTTTACTACAGAAAGAATCCATTTCTATCAAATCCCTTGTCTGGTCGCGCCAGTCTTGAGAATTTGTCCAGATTTGTCTGCAAAAGCCTTCACAGGGGCTGGGTATACAGTTTACCTTTTTGTCAGAGGCTTTGTCTTTTTTCTGTGACAGATCTGAACCAAAGCATAGAAGATGAAATAGCATGAAGGGACCGATTCTTTCTGGGTTTTTTGTCAACTCAAGCAGGGGCACAACGGCCACATCGTTGTGCGAACATTTTTGTGTGTCATCCCTGCTAAATCTTCAGGATGTTTTTCCCACAGTAACGGTCGCATCCACAGCCTCGTTTATTTTTCTTCTTCAAACCATTCCAGACACTGAAAGAGAGAGATGACTCCGTGTTTTCCTGCCTACCGACAAATCATACGTAGGAACTTGTCTAATTTTTGTGCCCCTAACCCTTTTTTTCCTGACCCTTTGCTTCCCCTAACACACGGCATTTTTGCTGTTCCTCAGAGAAGTCGACCGACGAAAACTTTAGATTGGCTTTCTGTCGTCATCCTTCCAAGCAAAAGCTGCAATAAGGCAAACACTTGGATGTCTTACGTCTCTCTTTTCACTCCCCCCGTTCGCCTCAGGGCCGTGACTGATGTGACTTCGATCTTTGACATACGGCACGCCAAATGAAATCTCTTAGTCCCTGGGAGGGCTGAGAGATGGGAGAAAAGAGGAAAGTCAATGTTATGGTTAGACCGAACTTTCGTCCTTCTTTAACTTGTCGATTGCTCCTTTTCTCACTTCTCTCTTCGCCTCCTCCTTCTTCTCGGCCTCCTCAGGGGTTCCGGTCAAATAATTAATCTTGTTCGCTTTTTTGACGCGTCCCTGATGGAATCTGATTTCCTATGGGTTCCTTCCTTTCTTTTCTCTCCTCCGCCCGTCTCCTCCGGGACTTTTTTGGAAGATTCTCAGCCTTCAGAGCCAATGATCCCAATCTCCTCCCCCCCCTTCAGTCCCTTGCTCTGGTCGCATCACATTTGAAAAATGATTTTTTTTTCTCTTAAGTGCCAAATGTGCACCTTTTTTACTCTCTCAAGAGTTCATAAGAAGGAGGCAGGCATGAAAAGGCGACAGCTGCGGTGAAGTCGGAAATTGTCGGCCTACGTAGCACACATACCCACAATGTATGCATATCTCTGCTCTTCGTCCTGTCTCTCTTGATGTCTTTCTTTGCATTTCTGAACGTGCACGCATTTTGCTTTCTGAAAGGAGGATATCAGCGAACTGAACTGTTACCACGTGTGCACGTGTGTACGCGCGCGCGCGTGCGTGTGGGTGTGCCACAGAGAGCGAGAGAGCAATTTTGGAAAGTCTGTCCTCCATTCTAAGCCTTCGTCTGACACCAGGCCAGCTGTAGAAATATCGAGAGGACCCCGCTGCACCGGGGTCAAAGTTCGGAAAGAATAGTGTGCGACAGAGCTTGAACTGCGTACAGGACGTAGGGGAAATACTGCCATTAGTTCACTCTGCAGCGGGGGAGGGGAGCAGAACTGCATCGAAAAAATGTCCTGGAGACAGTCCTGCCTGGGACGAGGGAGACCGGGCGCGCACATTGCAGGGTGACAATGTCATTTGGTACAGATCGTGATAACACACTCCTGGTGTCACCATTGCGGAGCGAAAAGGTGCTCCAAAATAAGGTTCGCTGTTATCTGATGGAGTTTTCTTGCACACTGAGTCGAGAAAAATATTTTTTCCTCCTGATGCAGTCAAAAAGGTGCTAAAACCTTACCAAGGTGGGCCAGGAGTGGTGCTACAACCAGGGGTGATGTTCTGACGCGTCTGAAGTTCAAGTTTTAGTTAGGGAAGGGGACAATTTTAGGCGAAAAGAGTATTAGACAATTTCTTTGTCATACTTAGAAAAACTGTGACTTTTCTGAGAGACCTCAATTACTTCTGCAATGAGGCCGAGAGCCAACTGAAGATGGTAATGCTGTGGAATTTAAAAATTCTCCACTGTAAGTAAGTAAGCATGGCCTAGAACATAGGTCAATGTTGAAATCTGGAGACGAGACGAAGCCTCAAGAAATGTTAGAAAGCTACTGTATATGTACTGTAGCATCACTGTACATAAATTACAACTCGGAAGTATGTCTAAAATTTTATACGTGTTGTACCTTGGACCTACTTTAAGAATATCGCGTATCAAAGTAGGCCTGATCATACGTCCCGCCATGGCTGAAGATGCATACAGTCTCGTGTTAGTGGAACAACGAGGATACTAAGCAAAGTCAAAAATTTGGTATGGCTTCCCAAAATGCCCGAGACCTTTTTGTAAGAAGGCCCCCCTTCAGTAAATAAAACTTCAATTTCAGGCCTGTCAGAATATCACCCATGGTTGCAGAAGCACTCTCGGCACTTGCCCACCTTCAGAAGGCTGTATAGCACCTTTTTGATTGCATTGGGGGAAAATATTATTCTTGATTCATTACGTGTCAAACTTCCACCAGACTCCAAAGTAGCAGGCCTATTTTTCCAATGTGGCCTTATTTTAGAGCTTCCTCGTGTGTATTACGTCTTATGCGAACAGTACTTTCCTTGTACGGTCCATGCGTCACTTCCTCCATTTTGACCGGAAGATGGGTTGAGTCCACTGTGTTTGCGTTTCGAAATGTGGCACTGTTTGAACTCGCCCCTCGTTACAAAGTGTATTTGTACTATATTAACATTTCTTCACATTATACAAGATGACAGGGCGGAGGAAGAGGCTCGTTTTTCATCGTGCCAGAAACCCTCTCCTAGCGATAAGAGGAGTCTCATATTCTTCCAGTGTCGTCGCACTTTTGCTGCTTGTTTAAAAATTCAATTCTGTTTTGTCTCCAAGCTGCAGTCACTACTTTCTCATGTGCGAGGATACGAAATTCACCCTTACCAGTGCAAAAGAATCGATCGTGCTAGCAGCTATCGGCTCATATTCTCATCCTGAGTAACTCGGTCGATGTTAGAGCGCTTTGCTTTCGCTTCTGCTGATTTATTATCGGAAAGTTCCGTAAATGAGGACTTTTTCTCACTTGTTTTATTTCTTCTTTGCCATGACTCGAAGTACTATTTTACCATCACACGAAAATACATTGACGGAGACTGCATGTGTAGTATATATGGTATATGGTTACATTGTTCTTTATCTTCAATGTACGTAAGTGAAGCAACAAAAGAACGAGTTGTCGGAGTACCAATCGATCGAAACCAGGTCAATTGCTCATGTCAATCAACTTTTCAATCCTCGCCAAGATGGCATCGATTTGTTTTTTGTCTGAAAGCAGAGAGAGCAGAGAGGAAAATTATTATCATTGGTGGTCCGTTACTCTTCTACGTTCCAAATGAGCAAAGTTTCCTCTGCTCATGGGTGGTCGTAATTTTTGCTGTTGTCGTCGCTGTATGAAATTACTGTTCTCCCCATCTATTTTTTTGCTTTCTGGCAGTCGTACTCGCATGAAAGCGTGAGGAAAAGGGAAAGCCACGCAGACAAAGAAGATGAAGAAGGCACCAAGAAGAGGGAAGAGCAGAGTCGGCTGGCAGAAGAGTCACTCTGGCCGTACCATTGTTGCCACGCACGTGCAGCACGGACGTATGTGTCGGGTAGAGGCATGCATACTTAGCGCAGCGCACCGTGCTGCACTGCATGGTGCGTCCCCCCGGCGAGGACGCACCGATCTGCGTGTAAGCAAGACGGCTTTTTTTTGCTCTTCCAGGCTCATGGAGGAGAAATCTCGTCTGGGTCGTGCCAAACTCTGCGCCTAGACGATGATTAAGTCGGTCCTATGCATACGTACTCAGCACAATACTATTCATCCTTATCCTCCTCTCCTCTGCCTGCTTTATGAAGAAAGGCAAAGGCTGAACTACTAGCGTGCATGCATTACAGTGCAACATCTAACATGCAGCTCTCTAATTCCTTGTTGTTAGTGGAGCAAGGCTGAATTTCCATTGTGTAGTTTATCTCCCACTTGTTGTAACCTCGGGGGAGAAAATTAATGTTCCTGCTCATTTTCGGGAGCCCGGATAAGCAAAAATACCTCTAGGGGGTGACTACCCATAGTAGGTGGAGCTAGACTGGCATGATGAGACATTTCATCCTTCTATATGTCGTACAGTGAACGACGGATGTAACGATCAGGGCATGAAACCATGAGAACCCGCTGCACAGAAGTTGTCCACTGTAACATGCAGTGCAACCCAGTGCGGATGGATCGATCAGATGGATGTAACGAGCAAAAAGTGATCGTAACATCCTCCGTCCATTGTAACAAGACATTTGTTCTTACTAAAACCGCTACTTCGTTCATAAGCACGAAGGTTTGCGAGTGCACAGGACTGCCTGCAGTGCTAGCGTGTGAGAACATGCACACGGCCCCGCCGACGTCAGAGACCTTGCCTTGAGTGATAGGAATCATTACACTCACTCACCTCCCAGCATCTCCACTCGGAGCTTGTCGTCCTCCTTCCAGTGGGGGTCGTGTCTGCTGCCCTCCCTGGCCAAAGGCTGGTACTGCCAGGTGGCGCACAGGTAGGGTAGGACGGCGTCTGCGCCGACGCCGGTGCTGCGCAACCAGCCATAGTCATGGCCGGGTCGAGCACCCACCATCCACACGGTGTAGGTCTCGTGGAAGTAGAGGTAGTGTTCACCCCCGTCCTGCTTGTAGACAGGGCGGTCGTCGTTCCTCACTTTGACCATGCGGTACACGCCGAGGCAAGTGGGCACCTCGTAGCGGGCCCTGCCCTTGCGCGCACGGATCAGCACAGTGCGGAAATCAGTGCCTGTAAGAGTGCATCATAAGAGACGAACGTTGTTGACTGCGAGAGCGTCGACGGCGGCTAAAGCAACAAAAAAAGTTGCTTCTGAGGGAAGACCCAGATTCAGGGTTTAGAGGAGGAGAAGAAGAATGAGGTGATGGCGACGGCGACGGCGGCTGTGGTGAAGTCGACGACTGCGGTGTTCTTGCTGAAGTTGACAGCGGTAGTTGAGGAGGAGAGGCTAAAAAGGGGAGAGGTATTGATGGTGGGAGTAGGTTGACATAGCGAGACTTTCCGTCACCCGCAACAGAGGAGAGACGACAGGGGAAATAGAGGAGGGAAGAGTGGTAGAAACTGCGCACCCAAAAGTTTATCTACGTACCTATTTTAGAGCCGGAAACCTTTTGGCTGTGACGTCTCAAGCACATGACAGCATTGCGACCAAAAAAAAATGGGTCAGATTAAGTTTTTGGTTCTTTGTTGGTTTTTTTTTTGCGTTGGAGTGCTTTGTTCTTCCTCTTCTTCTGCCCTGTTGACATCATGCGCTCAATGTGTCTCTATCAAAACATTGCCTTAGAGACTTAGCAATGACCACAAAGGATCCACTGTACGTACAGAGCCTGACAAGAGGAAGTGCACCCTTCAAAACGCCGCAAATGTCACTTTGCAGCTTCTTAAAGAACCTTAGCGGAAACACAAGTATCTTAGGTATTACGGACTGGGTCCTCTTCAGGGTGTGTGGATGTGAGTGCGTAGTTGCAAAACAACATACTTTGTGACAGAAGAAAAGTATCTTATTAGCACCCCTTGAGTCCACAGCAGCAAAAATGAGTAAGGGTGTGCTCACTTTTGTGAGGTTTACATGGACGCCACAGATTGCTGAAGTATATCTTATGTACGTAGGGGTGAGTACATAGCAGGTACTTTATCTTACGCACCACCTGTGACCCTTCGCATTACTGGAGTGCACCACTGACCGAGGCTTTTCGTATCCTGCACGTAGCATGTATGTACGAGACATGCAATTCTTCAAATCTCACCTTTGTCGAAACTTAGATGTATGTGTGTGTGAGTTAGCGCGAAGGCGTTAAACTTGCATATGGCATTTTGCATACGTGCTCACCTAGTGCTGCGATTTTCCGTCCAAGTAGTGCCACTGACTGCTCCACGCGACTATTCAAGACGTTGTCTCCGTGGCCCCTGTCTTCCCTCTCCTGGACGATGCTGAAGTGAACATTCTGGATGTCAGATGCGTTCTTCTCGATGCTCCTTCTCAGTCCTTCCACGTCTGTCTCCAGGACGTTTACCCTGCCATTGAGGCCGTCCAGTCTGGTGATGGTGACCTTTATTTTGCCAATGTCGATATCCTGACCGTCGACCCTGACGACAAGCTTGTTCAGTTCTTCTCGAAGTGCCACAATGCTGTCCTCATGCTTGGCAGCATCAACTCTCCAGTCAGCCACATTCTGGACCTTCTCCTTTTCAAGCTGAACAATCTTGCTACTCATTGTCTCAACGTAATTGGCCTGTTCAACTTGAATTTCATTCCTCTCTTCCAGTAGAATAATTCTCTCCAGATTGCTCGTACTCCTGCCGTGTACTTCTTCAATTCTCTCAAGCAAGTGCTTGTCCGTCTTTGCCTGCCTCGCCACTTCCTGTTCCAGAGACTTCAGCTTGGCCCACTCAGCGTGCTCCTTCAAGTTTCTCAGCTCGGCGTCAAGATAGGAAATCCTGGAGTTGCTGTTGTCCACGTCCGATTTCAAATGACCAATGAGAGTTCCGTTGCCGTGTATGGACTCTTTGTTCTTTGCTATCAAGAGTTCCACGGTGTGCAGCTTGTCACTCAATCCACCAAGATTACCCTTAGTCAAGCTGATTTCTTTGGAGTGGAATTCAAGCTCTGCAAGCAGCTTTTGAATGTTTTTGTCTTTAGATGTTCCTTTGAGCTCATCCTGAAGAATATCTAGACGAGCATAGATGTTGCCAATTCTACCGTCCACCTCATCTCTGTTAGCCTTCACATCGTGGGCAGTAACTTCGAGGTCAGCTCTCACTTCTTTAAGCTTCTTTCGGAAGTCACCTCTAATCTCGTCGATCAGCCCATCGACGTGATTAAACCGGGCTGATACGTGACCCTGATCCTTCAAGATTAGTTCAATTTTCTCCAAGATGGCATCCCTTCCAAAATCAAAGTTTCGCAGGGCAGATATCTGCCTCTCCTCATTGTCGAACATTTCTTTGATGTCAACTTTGAGATGAGCAAAGTCTTTTTCATATTTGTCTGTGGTGTCTCTTATTTCATCAACTTCAATCTTGAGCTTGTTTCCGATGGAGTCCAGGTCATGCCTAATGTTGTGCATGCGGTCATCGATGACACCAACAAGGAGAGCCTCTGATTTCTTCGAGTTGGACCGCCAATCATCTGACTTGTCTTCCAAAGCCAAGATTCTCTCCTGCAGCCTGTTGGTATGAAGGACAATCTCTTGCTGTATTTGTTGAACTTGAGTACTGCTGACGGTGACCTGGGTGTTCTGAATGTCTGTGTAAATGTTCTTCTGCTTCTTCTCGAGTTTTCCCACGTTCAAAAAGACCTGTTCCAGGTTGGTCTTGAAGCTGCCGACTTCACCTTCCATTGTGTTGAACATCCTTTTTAGGACGTCAATTTCGGAGATGCGAACCCTGTCCATGTTTGACATCTCATCTCTGATCAACTGAAGCTCTTTGTTCACTTGAGATGGTATTTCAAGCATTAGCTTCTTATTCAGCTCTCTCAATTTGTCTACGTGACCCTTATTTTTCTGGGACTCCCTGCCCAGTTCATACAGCCTGTTTTCTACCAAGTCCATCAGGGTCTTGAAGTCACCTCCCTTAAAGTTCTTTGAAAAAATGTCAATGTGTTCCTGCAATCTCAGCTCAAATCTGGACTCCAAGTCCTTGATGTCTTGTTGGGTGCCCTTCAGTCTGTTGTCGAAGAGATCGAGGCTTGAGAAGCGTCCTTCGAACAACTCCAGTTGCTTGGTCCTGTTGGCGAATGTTTCGATGTTGTCATCCTGCCTCTTTTGGTCTGCCCAAAGTTTGGTTACTTCTTTTTTGAGGTAGTCGAAGGCATTTACATCTCCTCTGATGACAGAAAGCAAATTGTCATAACGATCAATCCTTTCGAGCAACCTTTTCATGTCTCCTTGCATGGTGTGAAGAGCAAGTTCATACTTTTCCCCATCAAATTTCAACTCAACAGATGTCTGAGCTTTCTCTTGTTCCAACTGGATGACTTTGCTGTTGATAGTCTCCAGATAGTTGGCTTGCTCCACTTGGATTTGATTCCTCTCCTCTAGCAGGATTATTCGCTCCCGATTCTTCCCACTTATTTCATCAAGCAGACTGAGCTTTTCACCTTGAGTGTGGTCCACCCTATCCAGCCTGGTCAATTCGTTCTGAATGACGTCGATTTGCCTCTTGTTCAAAGCGATCTGATCATTGATACCGGAGACGTCGACGGTGACTCGGGATCGACCAATTTCAACCCTCATTTGCGTCATATCATCATCCTGTCTCTGCTGATCCTTCCACAGTTCCTTCGTCGCTTTGGCAATATTCTCAACTTTGTCTGCTGTCTCATCAATTCTGACGTCTGCTCTGCGGACCTTCTGCTCACAATCAATAACTAGCTCTTTGCATGATACGAGGCCATTGTCCAAGAATTGTATTTTTTCAAGGATTCCGTTCAAGTCACTTCTGCTCCTTGATATCTCGACCCCATGCTTCTCCAAGTTGGCAAAAATCTTTTGAATTGTTTCATCCGTCGTCGTGTTACGATTGTTCTCTTGCACAGTCCTTATCAAGGCTGCCAGCATATCCAGTCTTCCGTCGAGGTCTGCCCTGCTGTTCCTCACGGTCACGGTCAGTTCTCCCAGTTCACGACGCAGTTGGCGCCCAAGTCCATCAATTTCAGCGTTGAGGATGGCTTTCAACTCCTGATGAACATTGGCTATAATAATGCTTTGGTCACCTGATTTGGCAAGCGATTCGATCCTTGTCAGCTCCGTTTCAATTTCAAGCAGCCTCGAGTGCAAGAGCTGCGGACTTACAAAGTCTCTTTCCTCCAGTCTTCTGAGGTCTGCCTTCAGTGAGAGCAGGTCCTTGACCGTGGCTTCAAGGTGGCCAATAGAACCTTCCATTCCAAGTACATTTCTCAAGGACACTCTCAACTCGTTGATTTCTGATGTCTGATCCAAGCCAGCGATACTGTTTCTGAGTTCAGCGAGAAGCTTGTCAAATCTGGACTGCCCTTCTCCCAGAGTGTCAATGCGTAGGTGCAGGGCTCCTATTCCATCAAGAGTTTGTCTAATGCTCTGGATTTCAGTGATGTCAACCCTAGTTTTTCTAAGGTAGTCTTGCACCTCGTTATTTTGCCGTTCTTGATCCTCCCAGATACTCTTGACCTCTCTCTTCAGGTGTCCAAGGTCATTATTTTGCCGTTCTTGGTCCTCCCAGATGTTTTTGACCTCAGTCTTCAAGCGTCCAAGGTCACTGATGTCGCCCCTGAGAACTGCAAATATACCATCGTATCCTTGAATCTGCTCAAGCAGCTTCTTCAAGTCACCGCGAAGTGTCTGAATCGCAAGCTCATGTTGTTCAGAGTCGTACTTCCAATCGGCCGCCTTTTGGGACTTTTCCTCTTCAAGCTGAACAATTTTGCTATTGATGGTTTCAACGTAGTTGGCTTGCTCTACTTGGATTTGGTTCATTTCTTCCAACAAGACTATCCTTTCAAGGTTCTTCAAGCTTCTTTCATCAGTCACCTCCAGTGTCTCTTTCAGGTCCACGTCAACCCTAGCCTGTCTCTCAGATTCCTTTTCCAGAGCAGCGACCTTTCTCTTCATGATCTCTAGATTTTCAAGAGCATGTTTGAGGTCAACGTCAAGGGACGAAATTATCTTGCTGTAGTTGCTATCCAGGGTAACTCGACCCAAGTCAGAGTCCTGCCTTTGCTGGTCATTCCAAATATCACGAATGCTTTTTTCATTTCTGGATGCCTTGTTTTCCGCGTCTTCCACGCCTACAATCAGTTCTCTCAACTTCGCCTCCCATGCCAGAATATCAGCTTTGGCGTTGGCCACATTCTCCCTGTTGCTTGAAATGTCTCTTTCGAATTTTGTCAGTAAGTTCAAGCGCCCGTCAAAGTCCTCCTTGGCTCCTTCAATCTCCTTCCTGTGGCTTTCCAGGTTGGTTGATATTTCTCTTCTGTCCTTTGCAGCGACTTTCAAGTCGCGTTCCAACTCATCCAGCCGAGCATAGATGCCTCCCACCTTACCATCCACTTCGTCCCTCTGATCTCTGACGCCCACAAATGTCACGTCTATGTCTCTCTTCAAGGTGGTCATATCCAACCTCAGTTCTTGTCTCACTGCATCTATGAGATTGTCAAACTTGTCATACTTCAGAGACAATTCTGCTTGTAGCGCCTCAAATCTCCTTAACCTCTCTTTGAAGTAGTCAGTATCGTGGACGATGGCATCAACAGCCCGTAGTTGTATGTGAAGCTTGGCAAAGTCTTTCTCAAACGTACCTGTAGCTCCGCGAATGTGTTCTATTTCAGCTTTAAGACCGTTTCCGACTGCATCGAGCTCAAAGCGCAAGTTTTGCATGTTCTCGTTCAAAGTGGCCAGTAGCAAACTTTCTGTCTTCTTTCCAGCTGCTCTCCAATCTCCGGAGACATCTTCAAGAGCTAGAATGCGATCCTCCAGTTTGTTGGTGATGACCATGAACCCGTGCTGGATTTGCTCCACCTGGGTGCTGTTGATCGTGATGTTCGTGTTCTGTATCTCTGCCACAAATGACTCTTGCTTTCTCTCAATTTTGTTGACATTGACGAACACTTGGTCAATGTCTTGTCTGAACTTGGCGAAGTCAGCCTCAATGGAGCCAAAAGTTCGTCTCAAGGCTTCAATGTCGGAGACGCGGAGATTGTCCACACTGGACATTTCAGTTCGAATAAGCTGAAGTTCTTTGTTGACCTGAGAGGGAATCTCGACCATGAGCTTGCTGTTCAACTCCCTCAGCTTTTCCACATGGCCTTTGTTCCTCTGCGATTCACCGTCAAGCTCAAGGAACTTGCTCTCAACCAGATCCCTCAATTTTTGGAAGTCTCCAACTTTGAAGCTCTGTGCAAAGGTGTCAATGCTTCTCTGTAGGTTAAGCTCAAACCTATTTTCTAGATCTCTAATATCTCCTCTGGTGCCAGAGAGTGCGCCTTCGTGGTCGTCAACTCTCCCAAGCAGTTTCTTCAAGTCTTCTCTTAGTGTGTGTAAGGCCACTTCATGCCTGTCGGTATCATATTTCCAATCCACTGCTGTTTGGGCTTTCTCTTTCTCCAGCTGAACAATCTTGCTGTTTATAGTCTCCACATAATTAGCTTGTTCAAGTTCGATCTGATTCCTTTCCTCCAACAGGACAATTCGTTCGAGGTTCTTCAAGCTCCTCTCATCGAGAAGGTCCAGTTTCTCTTGCTGAGTGTGGTCAACTCTGTCCAATCTGTTCAGCTCATTCTGAAGTGATCCAATCTGCTGCTTGACAATGGCGAAGTCGTCTCTGACGCTTGTTATTTCAAGTTCAAAGCTTGAAGGCCATTTGGCCGACCCGCTGAACTCCGCTTTTATCTGAACCAAGTCATCGTCCTGTCTTCGTTGATCCTTCCACAGATCCTTGGTTGCCTGACCTATTGTATCAACTCTGTTCAATGACTCATCAGCCTTGATGCCAATCTTCCGAATCGTTTCTTCACAATTGGTCAAGTGTTCATTGGATATCACGATGGATTTGCGATTGTCTGCAATGCTTGCCTCTAAGTTCAGCACTTTTTCAAGCATTTCCCTCAGGTTGTTCTTATTCCACTGAACATCTTTCCTGTGAAGATCCAAATCCGCCCAGATTCGCTGTATCTCTTCTTCCGAAATGGCTGGTCTTTTCCCGTCCTGGAGTGCGTCCATTCGAATGGCAATGGTGTCAATCCTGCCGTCCGTTTCCAATCTGTCATTCCTGAGCAGCGTCTTCAGGTCCAGTATATCTTGCTTCAGATGCCTCTCAATTCCACTAATTTCGACATTCAGTGACTCCTTGAATTCCTGCTGCACAGACGAAACTATGGAAATGTTTCTCTCTTCCGATCGGGCAAGCGCTTCAATCCTTCTAAGCTCAATCTCAATTTCGTCCAGTCTAAGGCGATACTCATCAGGGCTTACGAACTGCTTTGCCCTAAGCTTTACCAATTCTTCCTTGAGTATCCTGACTTCATCGATCGTGTTGTCCATTCGCCTGTTGAGATGGTCGTTCACTTCGTTCAGCTTCGTGATCTGCTCCTGGGTGCTCAATTCATATCGTTCCTGCTCGTTCCTCACTTTCCTGATGTTGTCGTCGAGCGTTGCCATGTTCGTATCCTGCCTCTCTTGGTCAACCTCAAGAGCTTTCACTTGCTTCAGTGTCGTCTTTTGAGTCTCAGTGATGAGTTCGTTCGCTGACTCCAAGTCCTCGGTCTTTCTCTTCAATTTTCGGCTTCCATCTTCCAGTCTATCCAGCCTCTCGTCCTGCTCGGCTTCGTGGCTCCTCAGGTGATTGATGTACTGGTCGTTGACGTCGATCCTCTGTTCCAGGGTCAGCAGCACGTCCTTCTGAGTCTCGCCCATCTTCGACAGCAAGAAATCAATCTGCTTCTGCTGAGCTTCGTTGTGTCGCTGCAGAGCAAGGACTTGGCTGTTCAGGCTAGCAAAGTTAGCCTCGAACTTTTGGTTCAGTGAGTACTGCAACCGATTGGTGAGATCCTGGAAGCCCTGAATCTTGTGGATGTCCTTAACCTGATTGAAGCCATCGGGGAACCTTTTTTCCTCGTAATCAAGGAGCATTTTGACGAGCTCTGAATAGACGACCTTGATGTCGATGTCCTTTTCTGTGAAAGGCTTCTCCATGCGGTTCTTGTGCCTGGCCAAAATGCCGGTGTCATCGGCAAACTTGTACAGCTCCGAAGGGCCATAGTTGTGCACGTCATACTTGTAGTTGTCTAAGAAGTGAAGAGCGTGATGCCAGATGTCCTCAAACATGATTGAGGGATCTGAAGGCAAGAACGAAAAATTCTTTAGTATGTTGTGTACGCACATATACCTGTAGAAAATGAGTAGCTCCTTACGAAAAGATACACAAGGGATTTTTTTCAGTTCTGGTGAAACCACTAAACAAAATCCCCTCTACTTGTTTTGCGAGCATTATCACAAGTAGACAAAGTGACACAGCAATGCTGTTGGATTGCATCAATTATTAAAGCAGTCATCAATATTTATCACCGACGTGTACGGTTAGAACCACACATAGCACAAACACATGTGCCACCCTTTCTATGGGATTGTTGCACGCGCATAAGCATACAACCCTACCCGTGTTTGTACGCACGTCGCCTCAGTGCTTCGCGCAAGTACAGTGTTCTAGCCGTGTCTGTGCAGTGCAGTGGTATGCGCACAGGTATTGAGTGATTCGCACACATAACTTGGGTCCACGCACCAGTCACGTAGGTACTTTTGCCACATGCATTGACAAATTTGCGTGTTGTATGCTCAAACAACCCCTTAGGGAGCGTCGGAGTAGCGGGACTGTTTTAGATGAAATGTGTCACAACAGTTGGAGGGAACCCCTGAGGATGTCATCACCCGCCCCTCCCTCCCCCCGTCCCTTCACAGTGGGTGAGGCCCAAAAGGGTAAAAGCCTCGGTAAGTAACATAATTTTATTCTTTGGGTGGGCCGATTGACACCCAACTTAGCACTGTGGTAGCCCCCTAACAGAGCGTTACAAGAGTAATTCCTCCCTCCCCCGCTGCAAAGAATGAGCCAATCCTAGAAAACGCCATTACATACGTGGAACAGCGGAGGGAGGAGATGGGAACCCAAGGGGGGGGGATCCATGGTGGAGAAATGAGGGCCAAAGGCCGGCAGTAAAGCCTGTAGAAGGAACCGGCGGGTGGGCTATCTTGGTAATGCTCCCATACAATTTAAAGGGTCAGTCTGCACATAATGTCGCCGAAAAGCACTCGCAAGTCATACTTATTGACGCGGCTTCAATGCTACTCTAGAACACTAATCGAGTCTTATCAGTGGTGCTAGGATTTTGTTGCGATTTTGTCATTGACTGCTTATCAGTCACTGCACTGCCCGACCTGAAATTAGTTGATTTTGCTGACTGCAGCGGCAAAAAAGCACATATGACAAAATTGCACCCGGATCCTTCGCCCTACTTATCAGGTAATTAGAGTGGCCCACAACCTCACTCATCTTGATTGTGCAAGAGGTCGAGCGCGTTCAACGTGATGCAGACGCAACCATCGTGGTCACTGTCACTAACACACCTCAATCCACTGACTTGTCTTACCCTCGCCTTTCGCTCAAATCTCTATGTCATCCACATAACTGACTAACCCAGTTGACTTGCAGACGACAACTGTGGTCAGATCAGAGGTGCGTGGGGTGGCTGTCAAAGCAAACGAGGATTCGGCCTGTCTGGATTGTGCACTGTGGACCCATCGAGTGTTTGCTTGCCTACCTGTCTACGTGAAGTACATACGAGTCACGTAGTTAACCTTGGAATAAGAACCGCACACGATAAGAGCAAAGAGAGACGACAGAAATTTCTCTCATAAAAACGCCATGAGGACCGATAAATCTCCCAGAAGCTACAAATCTTGGGCGAGTAACTCATTGCCTGAACTCTTACGACAACTGCTACTCACTTTCTCTCAGTGTCTGCAATGCCCTCCCCTCTCCACCTTCTCGTCTTCTGTCTTCTTCCCCACCAAAATATATTCGATAATACTGATTGTCTTCCTCATTCTCGTGAGTGTCGTCGTCGTCGTCGTCGTGTTGACCACGGTGTTGTCTCTTCGTCGACTGCATCCGCTCGAGCTCAGTAAGGCAGATTTGAATCTTCTTCAGATTGTCTCTAGTCGAGTTCTCGACGGTATCAACTCTGTCAGAGACATCGTTTAGTTCGGGCTCTATCAGGTCCCTGAGTCTACTTTCTAGGGCTTTCAACTGGTCAAACAATGTTTTTAAGCTCTCCTGGCGGCTTTCCTCAGATCCTTGTCTATCCCCCTTTTCCAAAGATTCGGTTGGCAGCAGCAGAGTTGAGTCTTCAGGAGAAGCTCTGTGAAGCCTTTCTGAAATTTCTTCTTCGGGATTATTAGCGATGCAGTTTATTCTCATATGAGTCTCTCGTACGACCTGATCAATGACTTCTTGGCTGAATGACGACGACGACGACGACAACTCGGCGAGTTTCTTGAGCTCGACTGTGATGCTGCTTTGAGTAGTGCTGCACTGGACCTCTACTGCTTCCAGTCTCTCCTTGAGTTCAGTGAACTTGGTGTAGTTGCCCTGGCAGAGCGTCTCCAACACCGCCCTGTGGTTGGCCGCCGACTTAAGCTCTGGGTCCAAGAAGTTAAGTCTCTCTGTGACAACCTTCACCCGCTCCTCCAGGCGAGAGATGGAGGAGCGGGAGGGCAAGGGCGAGGGTGAGGCGGGGAAGAAGCAGTCGTTCATCCTAGAGTGGGCAGGGCCTTGGTTCGGCCCGAAGGTGTGAACGCCTTTGCGCTTATTTGCACATTAAACGGCCCAAGATTACCAACTTTGAATATATCGACTGACTTAAAGACTTTGATCGGATTATGTACTGTAAATTGCGAGATAGGGACGAACAATACGGATCACTCCGTATATGCTTTTCTTACCTGATCACTGTTGGGATATCTCAACGATGGTTTATGGGAGGTTTCCTCTCCCCAACCGCCTCCCTCCCCCTCCTTTAGGGTCGTTCGAGGTTCTGGGAGGACTGGGGATGTCAGCGCAACAGTTCACCAATTTCAGCATTTTTTTTATCTTTGCAAGCTTAAGAAAGATAACAGTTCTTATGATTGGGGTGTACTAAATAATCGACATGGCTGCAGCAGCTTACAGATAAATTGCCATGGAATTTGTCGTAATCTCTGATTTCTGATGAGCAAACACAGAAAAAATGAAGCCCTTTCGCCGCTATCTTTTCATGATATGGCTATACATCATTACATTTACGGCCTGGTTTTCTGGATAAAACTTTACAAACAGCGATTGTGAACTGATTATGTGGAGTTGATCAAACACAATCAGACAACATCGGAGTCGCCAAGAACAGCACGGCGACGACAACGACGACGACGACGACGACGTGTGCTCTGTACAGTTCATCCACGCGATGCTTTGGGCTCGGAGTCTCGTCAACAGCGTGCGTATTGACTGCAGAATACGCACCGATCCCTGTGCCGCAGGCAAGCAATTCAGGGTGGCTACTGCGAAACTTTGAGCGTAAAAAATTCGATACTTATCCCCATAACTCTGTCGGAATCCAGCTATTGGTAACGCTGTGACGATGAAGAGTAGTGCAGCGTGCAGCATTCTTAAAGATATCCCCCCTCCCCCCCCATAGAGAGATGTGCAGTACATGGCAATCTCTTAAGTGTGTTGGTAACGAGATCAGGCGAGGTATCTCCTCCACCGCCTTAATGCTCGACGTAATATTAGTGCGTGGAGGAACCAGCTCGGTGTTTCTGAACTGGGGCGAGGGAGCTCGAGTAAGGTATTTTCACTCTCGTTGTTGTTGCGCTAAGAAAGTGCCTATTATGTCTACCGGGTGTCCAATGAACAGATGGACAGACACCGACACTGGCTATATTGATCGATTCTTGGGAAAAAAATCAATGCGTCCCAACGAAATATCGACAAAATACACCGAAAGTAGAGAACTTAGACGATGAAGTTGCCTTGACCAATATAATTCATGTACTTGTATGTAGTACACTTAAGAACTAGTTCTTAAATGGTACCTTCATCCATCTGATTTTTTTTAAAAAAAGCAACTCACTTAAGAAAGTGTTGGATAAAGCCATTGCAACTGATTCTCCTACTTGTCTTGCAAGCTCCTTCACGGCGTTGACGTTACGAATGTTGACTTGTTCGTTTTTCACCTCTTGCGGAAGTACTGTCATAAAAATACTCTAAATAGGTCTGATGGGGAAAAAAGTACTCGTTCCATTATGTCAACATTTCTTGACATGATGTTCTGCCGATAGAGCTATATATAGTTTTTTACGTCTAGCCAAATATGGAACACCCGGTATATACAAATCTCCACGCACATACGAAGTCTGAGCAGTAAGTTAGGCGGCATCTTTTATGCAGCCTCATCCCAGCACTTTTGATTTTGATGCTGCACTCAACAAGAGGTGTTACGGTGTACTTTTTATCATTGGGATGTTTGTTGATACAATATGGGGTCTTAAGTACGCATGCACACTTAAAAGGAGTGTATATGTACACTCTTTCTCCAACTTGGAAGGCAGGTAAAACGATGACGGATGAATCTGACTGCGAAGACACTTCAACCAGTCATGGTCAACATTGATAAGAACATGGGTGACGACTTAAATAAGTTTAAAAAACGGGAATTTTTGTCGTTTATCTTGCTTAAAAGGAAAGTTAAACTGCTTCAGAGGTGTCCAACATTCGTGACGCTTCACTCCTCAAGAGCATTTTAGAAACGGGTCATTAGACCAGCTTAATGACAGTTATCAGACCAGAGTAATAGGACAGTCAATTAAGTAGTGGATGGTCCTATTTGACAAGTCTATACTCTGTGTAACGAAGGTATCCAATCATTCGTCACACTGTTGGCGTGTCTAACGTCATGGTGCCAATGGCTGATGTTTCATCTGTCGTGTGACTTCCGACTGTGTGAGACTCTTATTTGCTTACTGGCAGCACTCAAAGTTAAGGGTTAACATTGACCTTGACTGAAATGATGGCGGAGCCATAGCGTAGAGGTACTAGAAGAGTGAAAAATCTTGAACATCTGTGAAGTTGTGATCGTGACGACCTATTTATAGTCGCACATTGTTCATGACGCGTGTCTGCCACATGGGCAGTGCAAAGTACACGTGTCCTAAGTGACCAACGAACGACGCTGCTCTCGAAAATCACGAGTATGTGCGTACAAGTAAGGCACATGAGCACATTCGGGTGTGCCCGACGTACTTGAGATTCTTGAGAAATCCACCCAGCCTAAAAATACTTTCCTGCCCATGCTGTCACTGAGCAGACGGGGTGCATAATTAAACCTTCTGAAAAGAGAGTCCTCCGGAGACGTTTTTGGGCAGCCATCCTATCATCAACCCTCTCTTGCCCTGTTTAAGTCGCCATCTCGGCCTAGGCACACAAAGATAAGCTTCAGCAAAGATGGAGAGAGAGAGAGAAGAGTACAACAAAGAACCCACTGCGAAAATTGCTCACATAAAAGTACCACGTAGCACTCGATTACTAGGTACTCTGCGCAGTAGTCAGCATCCGTGCATACTGCAATGAGGTCAGGACACAGACATAAGTTCTGTGCAGTGGTTACTCGCGTAAGAGTTCATTCAGGTCTGAGGAAAAGAGGCAAGCTTTCAAAGCAATTTCTGCTACGCCCGCTTTCAGAACGCGTCTCATTCCTGCAAGAGTCTATTATACAGTATATTGAACTCTGGCAGCGCTGGCTGCAGCCAGAATAAACACCATCAGCATCAAGAGAGACAAGCGCAAACGCCACGTGCACACCACTCACACAGTTCAATCACTTTCCGTCGCATTTGGACGGTTCCTTCCAGGACCCCGAGGGTAGCAACCACCCATGCCTGGTGGCTCGACTGCCCTGCCTGGTCCCAACGATTCGTCTTGCTTCATGCCATAAATGAACTCCGAGCTGAAAAACCACGCGCAGTCAGTCAATTTAGTTCTCGTTTTCCCCTGGCAAAACAGTTTCCCCCCCGTCCTCCCTTGTCGAAACTGTTCCAGCTGGTCTGAGAAACGTTTCCTCGTTTTATGTTGCGAGTATATTTCTTTTCTTCTTTCTTTCTTTCTTTCCTTCTTTCCTTTCTTCTTTCTTTCCTTCTTTCCTTTTTCCTTCCTTTCGTCCTTGCTTTTCCTCGTTCTTCTGCTGGAGTCATGCGGAGAATGCGACCGTTGCAGAGGTACACGTATTACCTTTCCTGGAAGGGCAATATGATGACGACGAGCGAAGAGGAAAAGGAGAAGAAAGGGAAGGGACAAGTATAATTTTTTTCTGTGGTGATTTACTGCCGACCACCATCCTCGTTCCTCGCCCGTTCCTCCCTCCCTCTTATCTTCATCGCCCGGAGGCCCCGCTATCCTGGGTAGGCCTGCGCACCATTTTTCCCGATTCCTGCTCATTGGGCCCACGGTTTGCTCGGTTAGATAAACCAATTACGCTTTTATTGGGAGTCTCACGGAGAGAGTCATTTGGCCTGGCAAACGCCAACAAACGCGTGCGCACGCGCGAATGCACGCGCGTACTGGAGTAAACACCCCACAGAGGCCGAAACAGAGAGAATTGGATGTGTGCCTCAGAATGGAGGCACACAGAGGAGAGATGGAGAAGCAGACCTGATCCTGCCCCACGCACGCCAACACGCGGGCGCGCGCGCATGTTCGAAGACAGATACCCTCCTCGTGTTAATGCAAGGTAGTGCTTTTGCTGGGGGCTGCGCACGATCGTCAGATATTCCACTCTGGTGTTGTTGCCACTGCAAGATAACGGGGTCGGCCTGGAGAAATAGCTGAGTCTGATAATGACGCCAGCCAGGGTGGTTAATAATTCATGGCAAATGAAAGAGAAACGATTTTTGATCGTGTCCTCCTCGTGTATCCCTCGTGTCCTCTGGCTGCTCCGACACTTCAAAGTCTGTCGGCACAATTTCCGGCTAGTAACTGAGCGCTTTCACTATGGCGAAAAATAACGCCCCTCTGCCTATGTGTCATTGTCAGGGAGAAAAGTGCTTGTTGGAGGTGATTAAGTGGGCCAGTTTTAAGAGATGGACAAACCCCTTTAGATCTTCTGGAATGGGAATTGTCAGTCACTCAGACGGAGAAAGAGTGCACGTTTGTGCTGTTTCCTGAAAGTGCTTCTTTTTTTCCGAGACATAACTGTCGTCCTCTTGTCCGAGGCCTTTTAGTAATGCTCCGCAGATTTAAAATTCGTCGAGCGCAGCTCATGCTCACACTCGCACATGCCCACTATAGTACGCACGTACATAATGGGAGTGCAATCGTGGAAGAACGCGAGTGGGCTGGCCGTCATCGATACTGGGAACGAGAGCAAGAGCGAGACAGTTTCGCAGTACTACAGCTACCGCTGATGCTTGCACTGCTGATCTTGGTTTAAGCGTGTATGTGCGTGTGTCTGCGTGTGTGCATGTGTGAGCGCGCGTGTTTGAGTGTGTGCGTGTGGGTGAGAGAGAGAGAGTAAGAAAGAGAGCGAGACCGAGCAAGAGAGAGAGACAGCGAGAGAGAGAGAGAGAGAGAAAGCCACTGAAGCCGAGTGCTTTCTTTCAAGTATGTGTTGCTTGCGCACACGAGGCTGTCACATGAAACGTTCCTAGTAGAGCCGAAAACGCCCGAGGCAGCGTAGGCAGAGGCTACCTCGGAGACTGAGACTGAGACTGAGACTGAGACTGAGACTGAGACTGAGACTGAGACTGAGACTGAGACTGAGACTGAGACTGAGACTGAGACTGAGACTGAGACTGAGA
>JAAUXU010080816.1_pt1 | contig 45253 bp, 51 predicted proteins | sample 7278151 | NCBI WGS metagenome assembly JAAUXU01 (sample SAMN14350113, study PRJNA611818) | marine sediment metagenome | isolation source: surface marine sediment (1.8m) | place: French Polynesia: Moorea | collected 2018-08
ATACAACTGACGGTGTCGCTGGTACCTCCCACTCGAGAGTGCCTTGTCATGAGGTCTCCTCCATATTGTCCATGCTCTCACGCCGTCCCCCTCATGCCTATTGTCGACACCCACCCTGACCACTCCCTTCGGAGGTCCCCCATCTAGGGGTCAGACAGCAAACGTTTCACTAAATAAACCCGTCTGGCCCATACTTCACAGCGAGTGGCGAGGCGGGTACTTAGACCGCGATCCGATCAAAGAGACAGATCACGTACGGTTGTTATTGAACATTACTTCCAGCCGCAACAACACTGATGTGTTGTGTGACGTAATACCCCGGATTGACGGTACATCTTGCTACATGTACAATGGAAGTGAGGTCTTTCGTTGATATGAAGCACCAATTAGACTCTTCCTCTCCTTGACGCTCACACAATTGCTACCTATTTGGCGCACGAGAGAAGAGTTTTCACTTCCGCTGAAATGAGCAACGGACCGGAAACATTTTTCCCCCAGCTCCCTGTTCTGTGTGGCGCAAAGTCACAGAGAAGCCGCGGCTACAGGCGTCAAATCCCTGCGGCGGCGGCGGCGGCGGCGGCGGCGGCGGCGGCGAGCAGCCGCGCAGCTGAGTCGCCCTCGCCCAATTGCTCCAGGGACACTTTGCAAAAGTCCCTGTCAGCTGTCCTCCACTGGGCTGGTCAGGCCGCGTTGGCAACTTTTTTTGCGTCGAGCAACCGGGCCTTAAGTGCTAAAGTGTTGCGCCGGAGGGAGACGGGAGGGGGGGCAGCAATAGCTACACAGTCTTGTTGCTTCGCTCGCTCGCTGGGAGGGAGGGAGAGACGACGGACGTGGACTGAAATCCACAAGTGAAGCTGTTGCGTGACATCAGGCAGTTTTCTGTTTTCACGACTGCTGCTTCACGCAGACAAAAAGAAATCTGCCCTACGGAGTGATCAAGTTTGGATTGAGAGAGAGAAAAAAAAGATCGCGCCATGGAGAGAAGGTAGGACATTAATACCACGTGCAAGTGCACTAAGCTGGGCCCCATTGTGACCAAGGCAGTGACATCACTCAACCGGACAAAAGTACGAGAATTGAAAATGCTGTTGGTAGCGACAGATTGGCAGTTGTTCATTTGGTCTCTGCGTGATCTTGATGGACGACACTAGTATTGCTGGAGCGCAGTCACTACACAGACGGGCACGCTCACTTTCACGCATCTTCCCCAAACTTGAGTGGAGGCAAAGTATGATAAAAAAAGTTGGTGAGGAAGAAAAGTGATGCATATTTGCTCGAAATGAGTGGGATAGAAAGGCTAATGACGGCCCTCCCTCCATCAAGGACGTGGACGAGTGGAGAGCAGCAAAGTCTCCGTTGTACGAGAACCACGTCGAACATCGTTAAGCGTGAAACGATCGTTGTATATATGCTTTTTACTGCCAGTGCAGCAGCAACCATAAAGAGGAGACCCTCATGAGTGCACTGCATAATGTGGCGATTGAGGTTTTAAAAAAAAAAAAAGAAGATACCTCCTCTATGTTGCCAGCTCGACTGATCCACAGAGACAAAGCTCAAATGGCACCAAGTACAGGGTGATCGAGGCATGGAAAATTTTTCTTCCTGTCCTTCACCTTCTCCTCCTTCTGTGCTACATCATTTGTAGTGAGTGGAAGTGGGTATTGGAAAGGCACCAAACGAGTGCAAAGAATTTCCTATTCTGGCCATACAGAGCGATGGAGAGAGAGAAAGAGAGATGGACTTTCTTGAAAAGCTCATTCGACGAGAACTCAATTCACTTTGACGGCGGCCTTTTCTCCTTTCCCTACTTGCCCATTAAGTTAAAAGTCGTCTAACCTTGGGTTCCACCTCCGTCCTCCTTTGTCTGGCAGGGAATGGGCAGCCTTTGCTCAGCAGGTTTTGGGGCTTCATGCTATAACAAATGAGGCGTCTCTTGAGAAACAGCCCGCACCAAGTTGGTCCTCGACATCCGTATGTGCATTCCTCCCATACGGTCCCGCCAGTACAATATGTACTTACGCACACCAGTACGGAAACGGGCGAGAGAAAAGCAGTTATCATGCCGAGATTCTGCAGTCTTTGTAAATCAGGCCTCTCCAGTGTTCGCTCTCTCTCTCCCTCTCTCTCTATGCCTGCCTCAGTCTTTCTGTTTTTGGCCCATCTTTAGGCGCCCTCGTGCAAACACGTACGCATTGGGCACGTGAAGAGAGAAAGGCCTGCTTCTTCGCTGGGTCCTCCCAGTCGCAATCTTCTCCTGCTCGGAGATGGAACAACAAAAGCCTCTCTGGCGTGCCAAAGGAAAAAAGACTGCGATTAGTGAGAAGCTCCTTTTCATTCTCCGGGTGTCACCCAAGGAGTAAACTTTCGTTTTGGTCACTTCGAACGGCCCCTGGGTAATCTTGGAGAAAATGATGCTGGCCCTGTACCTCGAGGCGCAGTATCAGGTGAGAGAGATGTCAATTCCGCCACGGACATAACGTGGCCGGCCGCGTTGCCCAATGCCCGATTCTCGGCAAACAGAAAAGTTCTCAAGAGACCCCTGCGGCCTGCCCGCAGGTCGGTCCGAAATGGGATGCAGAAAAGGCATTAGTAAGCACAGAAAAGGAGAGGAACTTTCCCAACACTCATGACGACGCGGACAGACTGAGAATGGTGCCATGACTGGACATGGACCAGCACACCCGCGAGATGCCAACTTGAACGCATTGTGAGCGTTCAAAAGGCTGAGGTGCTAACAGCAGCTGGGGTTTGGAGCACTGGGAAAGGCCGGAACCGAAGTTCTTCAACCCAAGTCTTCGGGCACCAGAGGCCCATGAAAAGCTCTTCCGTACACGTGTGTGCTTTCTCATACCCTGTATGTAACAGGAAACATCCAAATTATATGTGTGTAGAAATAGGCCTTTCCTCTTCGTTCAGTGCATGATGTTTCTTGGGGCCTGCGAGTATTCGTGTCACTCTAGGACTTGGAGGGGCGAGGCTAAAATCGGATGAAGTAGAAAAAAAAGACGCATCCTGTTTATGGCCTTTACGTGAACGATTTTATCAATGACGTGCGCCTCCTGCTTGGGTCTTCTTTGCTCTTTCCCTAAAGAAGGAAAAGGCGATTCCCACGGGATTTTTTATCTGGCTTTGGCGCTGAAACATCCTGCGGCGAAACAGAAAACAAGTGTTGCCGCATGCTACAGCATTCTTTCCTTGCAGTCCCGATTTGCGCCACTCTCCCCTGGCTCCGGCCATGCCTTCATGGCCTTGTGCAGCTCCAGCGAGGCGGCCGACGACCCAGACTCTGGGTTGGACGAAAACACCACCGAGGCCGTCGTCATCAAGCACATCGACAGAAACATTCTAGCTTGTCAGATCTGTCAGCACAGATACAGAGAACCCAAGGTATGTGCCAGACAAATGCGCTCGTACGTATAGAGCATACGTGTGTTGTATACACCGTGCTAAGTGGGGAATTTTGGTACAATGAGGAACATTACGAAAAAACGGCATGGGAAGCACACTTACGGACCTTTACTGAGTGGGATGTACAGTTACACAGCGTGTGACCCATTTTGGCCCGCTACTCGGTGAGTGTGACCAGTCAATTTGACCTTGATGATGCCAAACCATGCAAAGTATTCCCAACTTAACATCCGCACACCGTTGGTAGGTACATATGAGAGCGGTCCATTCTCGGTGCCACACCATACCATACACACACTTGTGTCTACAGTACTTGAAGTAGCTTCGGCATGTGAAGAAAACATCTCGAATGCTATCGAGAATCACGGAGGTTGAGCAATAGGGGCTGCTCAAAGTGGCAGCAACTGCGCATCCTTCCGCTAATACATGCAAGCAGGAACGACATGCAAATGTCACATTTTCCTTTCCAGATCTTACCGTGCCTCCACTCGTTCTGTCTGAACTGCTTATCGGCCTATCTTCCTCCGGAGAGCTTGGCCATTACTTGTCCTCTCTGTGGACAACAATCAATTCTGCCCCAACGAGGAGTAAGTGGATGCTTTCAAGCCTGTTCGTCGTACGATATCGGTGATCTGATCGGTTGGGGTGATCTGACTTTTGGCCATTTTGCGAAAGACACCCTTAGGGCAAAGGTGGCTGGGAGAAGACAGCTTCTGGAGCTGTGGGTGTTGGGCAAAGAGGCCTCAGTTGAAAAATTTATTTCCCAATGAGGAGCTTCTGAGCAAAAGACTAGAAAATAACTTTTCTTCATTCTCCGTTAAAATTTGGGCTATGAAGTGTATTACAAAAGGTTATACTTCAACCACGTAAACCAGTCTTTTGTTCAGGAGATTCTCTTCGTTAAAGAACATTTCAAAAAGAGACTCCTTGAACAGCTCCAGAAGCTCCCTTGGCTAAATTGCCTTTGCAAGGATAAAGCCAATTTTTTTGGTAGTGTAGTCAAAAAGGGTTTTAGACTCAGATTCCATTTTACATTAAGCCCTGCATAGATGTCAATGTCGCAGACGCGGTTTCCAAAGTTGCCAAAAATCACATCACCGTAGAGTACGTGCAACGACGCATGCCAGCATGCATACGACACCAATGCGTATACGACTACTTCAGTGTGCGCAAGTGATTGCGCCGTAGGTACAGGGTCTTTCACGTAAAAGCAGATTTTTTTCAACTTCTCTGTTACCGAGTGGCAGATGTAAAAGTTCGGCATGATTGTGAAGTCACTGCAGGTGAGTTGCCACTGTCAAGGCCCCCAAGAAGGTGGCCACAAGGAGTCCCTAGAAGTCCACTGACGACTAGTGAGCACAGGGCAAGATTGGTAGGGAAAATTCTGATTTTCATACCTCAACGATCCGGTATTTCTGTAGACTTGCTGCAAGTAAAACAGTAGTGAACGCAATATGCTCAGAGGCTCAGTGTGCTGGAAGACAAGTCGCAGAGTTTCAACGCACAGCTCCATACGTTATAACGATGATTGCTCTCTGGATTAAAGCGAAGACTTTTGGTTCTTCAGGTGAAAGCTCTGCAGCCCAACTTCTTTCTGAGTCATTTGATTGAAGTTGTGCTTCAAGAGGATATTCCCTCCCTGTCGTCTGACTTCTCCAGCGAGTCCTATTCTTCCTCATCAGAGTATTACGAACAAACCAGGACCTTCTCTTGTTACACCCACCAAGGTAAGAAAGAAAAGACTCTGCTGAGATAGAGAAAGAAAAAAAAATGAGAAACGAACACTTCTTGCAGGCCAGAGTTGGCGCTTCTTCTGCAGCGACTGCGAGACGGGGATCTGCGCCGCGTGCACTCAGCAAGAGCACAGACAGCACCACACGCTCAGGATGACGGAGGCTGTGGAGAAAGAGAAGCGTCAGCTCAGGGAGCTCATAGAAAAAGCACAAGAAAAGGTGAGACAGGAAGATGAATGTAGCTTCACTTAATCACTCATGTTCTCGCATGCTGAGTGTGAGTCGCATGCAGTAAGGCAACCTTGCGAAATTGCGACTTGTGCGAGAGTGCGAATTCTTAAGGTAATTTTGAGTTTCACTTCCAGATCCCCGAGTTGAATTCGGCCATTGCCAACGTGAGTGCGGTGTCCTCGGCCCTGCAGGCCAAGAGGGAGTCGAGGGAGAGAGAGATCGGAGAGGCGTTCGACCAGCTCGTGGAGCTGGTAGAAAAGAGGAGAAAGCAGATGCTCACGCAGCTCGGGGAAGCTCATGCTGCTAAACAGTCCAGACTAGGTGCTACATAAGAACAGTTGCAGTCCCTGTGGTTCATACGAACGATCTGCGCAACTTACTGTTAACTTTCCCATGGACAGGGTCACAAAGAGACGATTTGGAGAGTGGATTGGCCGACCTGCTGACCAGCTGCGAGTTCGTGGAGAAGGCGCTCTCGCACGGGTCCGAGACGGAAATCCTCCTGGTGAAGAAGCAAGTGGGAGAGAGGCTGGCACAGTACGGACAGATGGATGTGGTGACTCAACCAGCTGAAAACCAGTATCTCGTTTTCACGCCCGGTAAGACAAATGGTCTTCATGAAATCGAGCGCATACGTTGATAGATGCGACATGAGGGAATAAAACTGATGATGAATCGGCTTATTTCTTCCTAGGGTCTCTGGAAGGTTTCTGCTCCTCCTGGGGCCAATTGTGCTCTTCTAGCGCCCTCCCCCACCAGTCCGAGGCCGTAGGCGGGGGACTCAAGCAGTGTGTGGTGTCCAGGAACTCTTTCATCACTGTGGCCGCCAGAGACTGGCAGGTAGTTGAAGAACCTCTTCCTGAGCTCTCATCACCTCTGACGTCAAAATCTTGATCGCTTCGTCATTTCCTTTCAGGCCCATGTTGTACCGGGACCAGAGGTGGACCAGTTCTTGTGTGAGATTGTCCCGCTGACCCTTACCCACCCCTCTTCCGGGCCCATCGAACTGACCACCGAGCTGACAGACATGTGTGACGGGACGTACGAGCTCACCTATTCGGTACCGGTGGAGGGGCAGTTTGAACTCTCAGTCAAACTGTTCGGAGATCACATCAAAGGGAGTCCATTCAAGGTAGGAACGTGTGTGCCGTTGCTCGAGGAGAAACTTCTCAGTCCCTGCACCATCATATTGATGATGGCAATGATGACTCATCACGGCAGGGATGAGTGAGAAATTGTTCCTTTTTAGATTATGGCCGTGCCACCTCCGGTCGACGAGAACGCATCTTGCCTGCTGCGCAAGTTCTCTAACAGCGCGTCGGCCGCCTCGACCTCAGTGCGGCAAAGGCGAAGCAAGAGTCACGTGTTGCAGCGGCCGCCGTCCATCCACGACAGTCAGTGCTCAAGAAACAACCCCATAGAGGACGACCTCCTAGTCAGGATAGGTGCCAGGGGCCGGGGCAGGGGCGAGTTCACGAACCCTCAGGGTGTGACAGTCACTCAGAACGGTGCGCACTCAAAAGCTGTTTGCCACGATTACACCAAACTTACGCTTGGGGCACAGTTGCAATAATGGTTCATATTCCTCAGGACGAGTGCTTGTCTCCGACTCAAACAACCAGTGCGTACAAGTCTTCGGACCCCACGGCGAGGTTCGACTTCGCTTCGGAGTTCGCGGCCGCTGCCCAGGCCAGATGCAGCGGCCCACGGGCGTTTGCGTCATGCCAAACGGAAACGTCGCTGTAGCAGACTACGACAACAAATGGGTGTCGGTCTACGACCAGACGGGGAAGTACATCAGCAGGATAGGAAATGGAAAGCTGCTAGGTATTGAGTGATCATATGCAAGACCAGAGGACTGCTATTATCAAGTAAGTTCTTCCTGGTTTCAGGACCCAAGGGCGTTTGTGTGAATAACGCTGGTCACCTGGTGGTTGTCGACAACAAGGCCTCCTGCGTCCTCATCTTCCAACTGAATGGGAAGCTCCTACTTAGGTTCGGAACCCGTGGGGGACAGCAAGACCAATTGGCGGGGCCTCATTACGTGGCCGTGAACTCCATGGGACAGATCATCGTATCAGATTTTCACAACCACTCCATAAAGGTGAGTATTACGACGGCTCTGAAGCTATTTGAATCCTTCCTATAGAAAACCGAAAAGTGGAAAATTGGTTGGCCATTTGGGACCGAGTACAATTTTTCCACCCTTTTTCCCAGCATCATGGACTGTACAAACAGCATGCAAATGACAAATCCTCGAAGAAACACATGGTGCTTCTTCGAATGTGAACCAGATTTAATTTAGGCATCTGAAAGGCTGTCACATTTGAAGAAAACATGGATTTGCAAACACAAGCTTCCCACTGTAACCTAAAGGCGTAACCCAACTCATACGCTTACTTGCAATAGTGTGTTGGTCTATTATAATATTTCCGTACCTATACACCTAAACTGATACAGGGGAAAACCAGCCAGCCAGCTGGAAAAAACAACAATGATGTAAAAGATGACCAAATGTGTCGATTGCTACACGCAATGTCATGTGTCATGACATGACACGTGTGCTGTTATGACATGTCTACATCGACTACGCGCACTTCCGTACCCTGACTGTACGTGTCTCCGCTCAGGTGTTTTCTTCAGACGGTGAATTTCTGTTCTGCTTCGGCTCCAACGGCGAGGGCAACGGCCAATTCAACGCCCCCACGGGGCTGGCAGTGGACAAGCAGGACAATATCCTGGTGGCCGACTGGGGGAATTCCAGGATCCAAGTCTTTGACTCCAGTGGCTCGTTTCTGGCCTTTGTGAACACTCTTGCGTGTCCTCTCTATGGACCCCAGGGCTTGGCCGTCACGCCAGACGGAAACATCGTAGTCGCTGACAGTGGAAACCATTGTTACAAACTATATAGGTGAGAAACACTTTAAAAAAGTTAGGGCAAACATATCTATTGTAACTCGTGATGATGCCAATGTTACTCTTTATTTTAGGTACCTGCAGTAAAGAGAAGCATAACAAAAAAGCATCCCGGTTGAACCTGGTGCCAAGCCATATTAGTATCTTATCACCCTTGTCAAAAGTAGAGTTGAAATGTATACATAATCAGTCGTGGAGACATCTTCGATAAGCTATCGCCGATCGCTTCAACTTGTCGTTGACGCACTCATCCCTCCACTGAGAGCCGAGGAAGAACTTTTCGTAGAGCAACGACGTCTGGGCCGGACAGTTTCTACTCTCCAGCCTGGGGTTACCGTAAGATTTGTCATATAGGTCAGAGGTCATCATCAGAAGCAGGTGGTGTGAGAGAACCTGTGGACCGACCCATCCATCATCCAGAAATCCTAAAAAAAAGTGTAAGGGCTGCTTCATGAACTCAGCTATGGCAAGAATAAGAGACATTTTCAGTAAGAACCTTGATCTACAATGGCAGCATAACCGCTTCCTTGATCGGTCTCGCAAAAAGCTCCCTTTGCGTAGCCAGCGAACTCGTGTCCGGTCGTCTCTTGCTCTTTGCTGAAGTCATTGAAGACCAGGAAGATGACAGCGTCACAGCCCGCGTCAGAGGCGGCAATGGTGTCTTGGACAACCTGGGACACAAGCTTTAGTAAATGGATGCTCAACTTGACTATCAAGCATGGCTGAGGGGTATGCGATATCGCACAGCACCATCACGTACAAATGTACTCTAAGTAGACTTGCCTGTGTTGGATATCGCTTCTCTGGCTCTGATCGTTGCCATGGACCTTGCCAGGTGAGGGCAAAATCGTTGTTCTGTTCCAGGCCGCTCTCGTCCACACGGTCTATTGCAGCAGTAATCGTCAACTACCAGTGAATAACTTCTATTGTGAAGTTGCATCTCACTAAGAATCTTCATGGCTTCCAATGTGAGCAGATTGACGTAGGTTTTGTAGGACTCCAGAGACCCGTCGTACCAGTCGAAGTATTTGATGTGGCTGTTGAGGACGTCGTCACCCAGATAGTAGCAGAGGTCCAAGGTAACCAGAGGATCCGGCTTTTTGCTGCCGTCAGACGGCGGAGGTGGTTTGTTCACTATCTTACCAGGGCCCAGACGATTGAGACTTCCCTGGTCCTTGTCGGGCAGGCCGAGATCGAGGCCTGCCGGGAGCTTACCGGTCCCTCCTGGGAGCTTGGCTAAACCTTGGGTTAAAGAGAAATCTACTGTATGGTACACTACTTGCATATTGGCGTTCTGTTACTACTAACCTCCCAGTAGTTGAGATAAGTCAAAGTTAAATCCAGAATATAGCAGTGGGGGAGATCCAGCAAGTCCAGCGTCACTTGGTGCAACCTTTTCTCCCTCCCCAAGGGGAACAAAGTACTGACCCTGGTGCGAGAGTCCAACTTGAACAGCGATTAAGGTAAGGGTTATTTTTGCCGACATCTTCGTTGCCTTTGTTGTCTGAATACACAGGTGAATGACTGAGGCAGAGAGAGCGAGAGGAAAGAACAAGTTTCGTTGCTTTTCCGAGTCACCTAACCTGAGCGATGCCTAAAGCTACATCTACAGTTGAGGTCCAAAGTTTGCATGCACCTGAGGAAGATCGTTTTTGTGCGCTCCTATCCCCAATCACGCTCAGTTATGAGAAAACCAGGGCCACACCATGAGTGTGAGGGCTGTACTTCAGGGACTTTCCAGGGAGGTGCATTCATGGGGGTCAAACAACACCGAGACATGAATTTTACCTTTTTCCCAATACCACATGCAAACTTTGGAGCTCAGTCGTATGCATCAAGTCCGACGCCTAAATGTGGATGTCCGGTCGACGGAGGTTGCGTGAATCACTCAACAAACGTTTCGAATTTCGCGGGACATGAAAACAAAACTATTGTCCAATGTAAACAAACATCGATTGATCGTAGTCTGCGTGCGTGCGTGCGTGCGTGCGTGATTGTGATTGTAGGCCGTGGTTGCGGACGCTAATCACGACCGAGAGATTCCTGTGAAGTCCTGTCGAACGTCCAAGTCCCGGGTTCACCTCGCAATGCCTTTGGGTGCAGGGGGCTTCTTGCCCAAGAAGAGGTAGGCGACCAAGCAACGATCGTGGAACCACTCTGTGGCACGCGTCGTTGTGCATGACATTAACGTGCCGGTCATGCCATGCGCAATATAATGTCATGTACCGGCACGTGTCAAGCTGTACAGAACAGGGTCGTCATCAACATGTGTATGGTAAAGGACTGGTTCTCAGCTCTGGATCTGTGATATCCCTCTTTCAGTTCCGATACCACGGGATCTACTCCGAAATGTCAGAAGTGCCTGGAACGCGGCCATTGGACCTACGAATGCAAGAATCAACGTAAATATCTCCACAGAGACTCGCGCACCAAGACCCTGAAGCGGAGAATTGAAAAAGGGGGAGAACAGGCAAAGAAACAGTGAGTACATTGTGGACCACAAACTGTGTTCGTGCATATGAAATATTCGACGCACGCACGACTTATTCCTTTCCTTGTCAACTCTTCAACTTCTTTGTCGTCATCTCCACCCTACCCTGTCCATGTCATTCCTGTGGCCATCCCCAAGGTCCTGACCTGGACATCGCTGTGACTCACTTTTTTTGGGTACTTTCTCGGCCTAAGAGCGGGTCTAAAGTTACCCGTAGTAAAATGTTTCGTGATTTCTCAGCCCCTCTTCTTCTAAATAGCTTGTTCACAGTTTGTACGGTAATCTGGGAAAAAAAGAGACGTTGGGGAGTGAAAGGTGTGTAAGGAAGCCGTGGGAAAAATTGCTCGTCTCGTGGGAAATGGCAAATGGACAGTACAATCTTTTATCTCGCATCTGTCGAAAGCCTCTTCGACAAATGCAGTTATTCGTCAAGGCTGGTATCGATCCCAATGCTAGGTGAGATTGTATGGAGCGCTTCTAGCAGCGCTCTCGGCGCCTGCAACCGCACAGTGAGATGTTGTTGACACAGAAGAAGTCATCATGCTGCGTCAATAAGTCTGCGTGATTTCCATGGAGCAGCGGACGTCGACGTGAGTGCTAACTTTTACCTCCTTCATGGGCCGAGCTGCTTCAAATCTTGAGCGGAGAAAGTTTCCTATCCTTACGAGAAAGTCATATGAATTCAATCTTCCGCTGCTGCTGCTGTTAAAAAGAGAATTTTCGTAGTCATCCATTTCTCTTTGAGAAGCCTGAATGAATCACCAACGCTGAACGCTTAATTTACCCCAGGGGGAAAGACATGGACTCAGTTGCTCATCTTTCTCGGTCCTGCTCTTCCTCTTCCCACAACTGAGTTGTGTGGCAGTCAAGGAAAAATGCAATGGGCAGTGACAGCAGCTTATTTTTTCATTTTTTTACCGAGGTGCTTCGCGATCCGAGAAATTTCTCGTGAAATACTTTCCTTTTTTGCGGCCAGTGCACGAATGCCGCAAGAAGAACAACGATGATGCCTACTTGTGCGAGTCTGACTTCTGCTCCGGCTCGTGCTTCTCCGCCTTCGCTCAGTGCATACTTGAAGCACTCGTGCGTGCGCCTGGACTTGCTTTCCTCTGCTTGCTTTATGGCAACGTCTTGGCCTTGTTTCGTCAATGCGATCTTGTCCTGATTTCTGCTCAAAAATCTCCTCCCCTGCGTGTGAGGAGGTGCTGGCCAGCAGCGGAGTTGCTGTCGCCTCCTCCGCCTTCCTCCTCTCCTTGCTGCAGGCCGCTGTGCTGGCACGCATGAGTGGTGAGTGTGGAGTGCGTGTAGTTGCGGACGGGAACTTAGCGAGCAAACATGATTGTGCAAATAGTGTCTTCTTTACTCTCACAATCTTGCTGGTGAGACTTCTGTGATTAAGACGAGAAGTAAGAGAAGAAGATGCCCCGGACCTCCATTTCCGGCGCCTCAGGCGCAGGCGCAGGCGCTGCGACCGCGGCCGCGGCCGCAGGCGCCTCCTCCTCCCCCTCCTCCGCGGAGAATCCTGGCCGCTTGGTGTCGAGTGGATCGTCCATCGCGGACAAGATTTCTGCTTTCAACGCTCTTAAAGGGGAGGAGAGAACAGATCGGAGCAAACTTTGCTGCCTTATTAAACGCATCTGTCCCGTCAAAAAGAAAAAAAACACAGCATTTCACCCCTTCCTCTTCTTACCTCTTATGAATTTTGGCCGGCTTTGGCAGCTACAACGACTCAACTCAGTCCCAGGAAGCCGCGCGGACGTTTGCGGGCGTTCTCACGGGCGGGCGGGCTTTGCTTTTGCGCCCGCCGTTGGGGGCTTTCTAAGGCGTACGCAACTTGCAATAGACCATGCAGATCAAACCGCAGTCAAACTCGGACCGCGATGTTCGTGGGTAAGTTCAATTTCAGCCGCGTTTGCTCCAATGTGTTCTCCCCTGCGTTCCGCGATGTGCCCAACCGACCAGCAGACAAAAGCGGGGCGGCTGGCGGCGGCGGCGTACTGCGCCGCGGCGGTAGCGGCGGCGGTGGAGGCGGCGGGGGCGGTCAACCACGATCGCTGCAAGGTCTGGCCCACCAGAACCAGAAGTTGGACAAGCAGACGTCATTATTTGCCGACCGCCATGGAGATCCTAGCCCACGCAAGGGAGCCCGATCGACCAAGCGTCAATTGGATCCGCCCAAGGGCGTTAAGCGCGGCATCTCGGCGGACCCGCAGATGAGAAAGAGTGAGATGAAGAAGCATTCTCAGCCTCACCCGCCGCAGCCACCACCTCCCAAGGAGAAGACCCCTCAGCGTGAAGTCCCGCAGCAGCCGCACCCTCATCTCACAGTGGATGAACCTCCTGTGGAGGTGATCGTGATTGAGGAAGAGCCCCTTGCACGGAAGAGTTCGAAAGAGCGGTTTCGCTCAGTGGTGAATACAAAGGTAGCCTCAGTGACTGCATTTCGCCGTGGCATCAAGACCAGATCGGTGACTTTTTCCACCTCGACGCCGCCAGCCAAGTCGGCGTCGCAGACTTCCCTTCCCGACTTGCTCAGGGCTCCCAAGGAGTCCCTGGACAGCAGTCGATCTCTCAGTGACGAATCGATCGCCACAAAACCAAGGCGCGAATCGCTCCCCTGGCATTATGAGACCCGACCAAAGTACAAAAGGCTGCTGAGAAAAAAGATTGAGAAAGAGCCGTGAAAAATTAATCTTTGGACTGTCGTCTTTGCGTCTTTTTCACTTGTTTCCCGCGGTCTCATAATGACTGTTGTCTTCCCCAATAGCGTTGTGGCAGTAGAGATAGAAGAAGCCAAGGAAGAAGACACTAATCCTCCCGTCAACGATGCTGACGCTAAGTAGGTCTAAACGAACGCATCATTAGTCAATGGAGCAAAAAGAAATTATCTCAGTTCTTTTTTCTTTCCTTTTCCTCCTATCTTTCTTCTCCTCTGTTTAGCATTCGCTTAGACCGACTTTCTTTCTCAGAGTTTCTCTAAAGTTGGAGGAGCTGCAACCTTCACCTCTTCCTCGTACTCCTCCTTTAAGTGTCTCTCGCCTCCTGCAGAGAAGAGATTCGATCGTGCAGAGAATCTACGAGGCTCTGGCAGAGCTCGCAATGGTCAACCGGGAATTAGATAAGGCATTTCAGCACCAGCAGGAGGTCGCAGCGGGGAGGTCGCCCGAGCCCCGTGCGCTGACTGCCGATCACAAGAGGCTGCTGCGCTTCAAGTCGTTCTCGTACCCCTTCCTGTGCGAGAGCGTCGCTGATCAGCAGCCGGAAGAAGTCGAAGTCGACGTGGATTTCGTCATGTCCGGCGACAAGATGGGCTGGACCAACTTCCTCATGGCCCAAGAGACGTCAATCGACGCCGATGAAATTTTGTGACAGAACTTCCCTCTAAGGCGGCCACCGGGGGGGGGGGGGGGAGCTAAAGGTTGTACATCGCTTGATTCATTAACTACTGGACCTGACCTTGTTCGCCCTCTTTTTTCTTCCTCTAACTGCATGTCCTTCGAAGGCAAATTCCTAAGACCCATTTCAGGTACGTCGTATGCTTATATGCATATGCGCATGTCGGTCAATTTGGCTCTCACAAAGCATGCGACAGCACAGACATCAGGGAGGTGAAATTTTGCATTGGGGATTTTGAACGCTTCATTTGCAGTCGTTTGGCAAGCGTCGGTCCGTTTTAATGTGCCGTAATATATTTTACACCTCGCGGGTCTGTTGAGTGTCTTTCAGAGGCACTTTTTGCTTTCTCGCGGTGCCAACTCCTAGAGCAACTGTGCACTATGCATAGAATCTCCTGTCCATCAGATGTGAACTTCAGCTCTGGGCTGCGTAGTTGCTGGCCGAACAGAGTAACGTTGATGTAGCAAGCAGCTGGCTGAGTTGTGTACTGCTACTGTGGACGTAATGCCCACATGCTCGTACGACGTGTGAGAAATGCGAATGCTTCCCGTGTCCTTCATATCCGCCTTGCGGGGGCCCGGGTGCAATGCTAGATCTTCTTGGCACCATTGTTGAGGTCGACGGAATTCCCTGTTCGGTAAGCAAATCACGACGTCCAACTACTTAGCCCTGAGCACAAGACTTCTCCATGCATGCTGTGAATACTCTTTGTTACTTGAGTACCAGCTACGTGCAGAGAGGCTGTGGTGACGCTACGGAAAGTTCTTGGACTTATAAAATGCTCAGGGTGTTGGAAAAAAGTACCTACAACGTGTCCTCGGCCACTGCCATGATACAAATTAGATAACTCTTGTGGATTTGAACTGTACGTGAGAGCTACGAGCTCTCATAAGATAAAGCGTATTTCTGTTTAAGCTCCATTGCTCCAAGGTTTTCATTGTGAAGTGTGTGTTTGTTCGATTAAAAAGCCCCCAAAAGATAACCAGCTTCAGTAATCTCTTTTTCTTGTTTGTCCCTTGTTTCCATTGTACGTATGATGCTTGGAGTTACTCATCGGAAACAGAACACAATTTTGGACGCCCCTCCACATGCGTGGGTGGAAAGAAGGAGTGATATTTGTAGAAGTTTTTTGTAACAGCTGGCGTGAGTTAAGCATTATGTTGCACAAGGCCTAAGTCAGTCAAGCGCACTTCATACCTGAGATTTTGATAGCTTTACTTGGCTTAGGGTTAGCACACATTTTTACATGACGTAATGAGGCAACAGGTCTACTTCCCTCTAGTCACAAGGCATACTGGTGTCTACAACGAAGTGAGCGGAACATCTCTTTCGATCACGTTGTTCCTGCTTTATGGGAATCTCCTAGTATTGGGCCCAGGGCATGTTCATTAGGCCCACATCTTTTGTCCCAGACGTTACGTAAGAGTAATATACCTGCATCGCTTACAATTGAGCATGTCTTGCTCATTTCCAGAGCTTCTTGTTAGCATATTCGTGCCAAGATTGCACGTCTCCGCACTATTGGCGAAAAGTTTGAGGACACTGACTTCAAAGCCCTTTAACTCCTTGTAGCGTTTGATTTTCAAGCTCAAAAATTGATCACAACTTCACAGGGGCACACGGAAACCTCAAACTTTGATCGCGTCAAGAAGCAAGGCTAAGGTGTAGGACATGACATGTCCTGTGCTCCAGTTCCGTGACGCACTCAAGGCTATCCTCATGGCCATTTTTGAAGTCGCCCAATCGTACGGAAGATTTTAAAGACTGAAAAGAGCAAAATTTCAAGGCACTCCATACGTAACTGTTAAAAAAATTGAAATGCAGTTTAACCGTCTTCCCGATCCTTTGGATACCGTGCAATGGTATCATTTTTAAAGCCAAATCAAAGATTTGCTCTTTTCCGTTGCTTTTCTACTGCCCTTGTTCGCCCAAATTACCTCCAGACTTACTACAACCAATGAATGGTGCTTCTGCAAGGTTCAAAATTGGAAGAAGAGCACCAAAAAAATCACCTCTTTTTCTCCGAAGTTAAGCTTAAATCTTTTAAATCACGGACAGCATCGGCACTGCCAGATTTAACATGTTCAGTAGGTGCAGCTGAAGCTTTGAAGTTTCAAGAATGGATGAAGCTGAATTCTTGGCCCCAATGTTGTTTCGGGGTAAGCAACCCACATGGATTGGTCTAGAGTGGTGTCAAAATCAAGAGTTCGATTGACTACAATAAGAAAATTGGACCTGGCCGAGTGAGACATGGCTCAGCCACATCAAGAGCAATATGGAGAAGCAACCGAGGTTGTACATCCATTGAGGATTTTGGAAATGTTGACCGTAAAAGTGTAGAGTTACTAGAGGCTGATAATGTTGAAACTGCTGTAATCATACTGGCCTCTTTCATTTTAACTACTTTTGGTTGCTTTATAGGGTTGAATTTATGCGTCAGAAGTCTCTGTGGATGGAAAGTTTTAACTCACTTACGATAACGTTGAAAAGTCGATCGGGTTCTTAATTTTTCCACCAGTTCCCGGTTAGGTATAGTTACTTTGTGTGTGCTTGTGTGTATGTTTGTGCCTCCTTCACCCTAAGCAAATAATGTAATTTACATCGTAATGTATATCATTTTTTGCAGAATCGAAAGTAAAAAGACGAGAGGAGGCAGATCATCCTCATCGTCGTCCTCGTCGACGACGTCCTCCTCTTCTTCCTCTTCCTCATCCTCCTCTTCTTCTTCTTCCTCAAGTTCTTCCTCTAGCTCCGAATCCAGCGACTCAGAGACAGATACGAAGAGAAAGGCGAAGAAGAAGATCAAGAAGGACTGACGAGAACCGTGCTTTCACTGACAATACTGCGCTGTAATATAGTTCGTAAACACTCTCCTGAATCAGTTTATTGTACCGTACGCATTTCAAGGCATGCACTTTGTCGTAGAGAGGTAGGTGGCGGCGTTCGCCCGCGTCAGCGTCAGCCTCGGATTTCCATGTCATTTATTGGCAGTCTCAGGAAGTCGTCGTCTTCGCTCTCTTCGCTGGAGAAGTTCTCTGAGTCTTCTTCATCTTGCCACATGTCCTCACACATGGTCGTCCTAAGTGGAAGGAGCACCAAGGATAAATCCCAAGTAACAGTATGAGCTTTGCCACGTGAGCGGAGAAGAAGCAACGCGGCAGTCGGACCTGTGCGCATCCAGCCCTGGATGTCCCATCATCACTCCAAGAAAGCTTTAACGTGCAATGTTGCGGATACTCCCTTGTCGGAGGATTTTTTGTTGCTCACGCAGTCAACAGGAAGTTATTTTTCACTCACCAGGCATCCCACTTTTTGTCGTCGTGCCTGTTCGCGATTCTGCCCGCATCCCCTGCCATAAAGGTGAGGTCGCCCCGACGTTGCTGCTGGCGTTGCTGACGCCATTGGCGCTGCTGCTGCTCCTGTCCGAAGAACATCTTAGCGCTCCTGACCCTGGCCAAGACAGGACTCGATCCCAAGCGACTGCCGAGTCTGTCCCGCAACCGTCGGGCGGCTGCGGGAGAGCTCAGGGGACTGGGGATGTACGAGGGGCGCCCGCAATTGAGACAGCCAAAGCCGTGCTTCTCCTCGCCCTCCAGTAACTGTTCTTCCATGCCACTGCGAGTGGGAAGTAAAAGGAAAGCTGCTACCATCGACATCCCTTTGGAAATTTGTCATCTCTGTTATTTATATGCTTTTGTGCTAACGCAAGCGCCCGTGCCACAAGCGCCTCCTCCATTGTGCGCCTCCGAGCACATGGTGTTGGCTTCAGTACTTGTAGCTGTTGGAGAGGTGTTATCCTCTCTATACGTATCTCGGATGACTGCGTGCCATATAGGACGGGCGCTTGCGTACTGGAACCGATCGTACGTACCTCCTCGTCGCAGTTGACGTTGCCGCCGCCCCCTCGGGGCCATTCATCACAGAAATTGCATTAACATCTTGCTGGCGCTGCTTCCTTCGTTTCCTCTGAGACATAGTTTCCCGCAGCCTCTTCAAAATTGGTAGAGACTCTTCCAGCTGCAAGTTTGATTGCAACAGAGAAGGAGGAGATCGAGGGCTCTTGCGCTCCTCGCCGTCTTTGATGTTTGAAGGCGGTTTCGCGGGCGACTGACTCAATTGTCGTCGGAGAAGAGGCATGATCAAAGAAGGAGAAGAGGCGAAAATGTCCGGTCCTTGGCCACCTGCGGAGGGAGCGACAGAGACAATTTGTCTAACTTTCCAATGGTGCAGACGGGCTTAGCCCTGGACTGACGAAATCATGGGAAAGTTGCCCCCCGTTGCCACTGAGTCCTGCCTGTGCTGCGCAACGGCCATAACTTTCCTGGTCGACAACGGCGCCAGCGCCGCCAGCGCCATCGTATTCCATTAGAACTATTGCATATCGACGTCCGTCATGTGCACAGTGCCGTACGTGTACGTGCTGTTCCAAATTAGTTCCGGGCTGGTAATTTTTCTCTTTCTCCTCGCTTGGACCCTTCATTCGCTCGTGGGATTGATGGGCAGAACCATCTGCGTCGCCCCTGGAAAAAGTCTTTTTTTCTCTCGCTAGATGACTACGTACGCAGTACAAAGAAGGACTCACTGGGAGGAAAAACATCTTGATTAAGGGCAACGGTGTCTTCTACCAAAAGACCTCTAAGGAGTGCATGTGAGAGGAGGGGAAAGGAAAGCAGTTAGAAAATTACTTTACTGTGCATAAGCTGTTCGAGCGTTTAATTGCAAGTCTCTAATTAAGACTGCGAGTTAGTTTTTCTTTCCTTTAAGCCTCACAATATCTCAGGAGGAGCTCGCTCCTCCAGAGCTCTGTCATATACTGTGCGTAGCTGGACTTTGCTACGTGCCGTGCGTTCTAATGCCACATCTTTGTGTAACACTTGTCGTGAATGTGCCCTTGTTACAGATCTAAGAGAGACAGACAGAGACAACCCCATTTGTTATTACATGCTGGGCCTGAATTCATTGACAGAGATCGCACTAATCCCCTGCTTGATGCCAATCCGAGGTAATCCTGGATATTCGTCCTGTACAGTATGCAGTAGTCTCGTCGACGGGCAGATAATCGGCCAGAACAAGTGGCCGGACCTAAAGCACAATGGATGCTGGGCCTAAGAACGTAATGAATGTTCTTTCTGCTGATCTTGCACACTGTAATTTGTTGGAAACTAACGATCAAATGATTGATTTTGTTAGCTCCACTTTGTAACAGACCCTGGTGGGAGGCCTTTGTCGGAACCAACGCACTGTAGTGTGCAGTGCTGTTCTCTGACTGTGTGGAGTTTGTCTACCAAGTTTTTGGGAGAGCCTATAACAGAAATAGCTTTTTCAATCATCTCACCTTGAACCGCCGTTGTTGATCCATGGTTATTTCCTTTGGTACTGGGACGTCGACGATAACAGACGCACAGTGAGTGAGCGAGCGAGCGAGCAAGAAAGCGAGCAAGTGAGTGAGTGCGTAAGTGAGTGAGTGGAAGAAAGCATCGTCGTCGTCGTCGTCGTCCTCTCTCGGTTCCACCGTTTCCGATGTGCCCTTCGAGAGAGTAGAAAGAGAGACCTGCCGGATGTGATGTGCGCGCGGGCATCCTTTTACCGTATGTGCTGTGCGGCTACTAAGCAGCCTGAAATCTTCCTCAATTCGACGGAAGATTGATGAAATGCTGGACTGATTTGCATACGCAGCAACTCGCAGGCCCCCAGTGAGCCAGAGCCTATTCCTCTGGCTTCGCGTGACTTGGAGTGAAATGTTAACGCTAATTAACCTCCATTTATCGAGGCATAGCTTGGGCCTAATCGCTTGTAAGTATACTTGGTCGGCGAAGTGGGTTTCACGCATGATGGGAGCAGCTCGCGTATGACAGCTCAGAAAGTCTCAAATGCAGGATGTTGTAGTACTTGGCGTGCAGCAGTCGTTCGTCATCCCTCAACTGATTGGACACTCACCCGTCCTCACGGATAGTTTGTATGAAAGCCAGTTTTCTGCAAGAGACCGACTATGTTCAACCAAAAGCTCTATGAAGGAAACACGAGTACCCAACTGTACCTATTTACTCACGTACAGAGTGTTGCATACAGGACAAATGTGAGCCTTCTCGACGTCGATAAGAAGTACATGTGTCGTATGGGGAGATATTGCTACTTTTTTTTTCGGGGCAGCTCTTGCAGAAAAGGCTCATTATTAGCGTCATTTGTGATCTTGTCCCACAATGTTTGGCTCCACCAAGTTGCTTCCACGGTCAATCTGAGGAAGAACCACACTAAAAGACCGTAGCTTTCTCCTGAGGGTGACCTCTGACTCAGCTATGAAAGTTGGGTCTCTCATTATTCGAGTGGTGGGCCTTAACACACGCATAATTTTTTCGCTTTCAAGTTCAGAGGTAAATTCTGTAATATATTTTCCTGGGAAGTACACTGTTCTGCACAGGGCCGCACGCTTGCAGGACTTCGATGTCTCGGCAAGGTCGAGCTTCTTTTCTTTTTAGAAGATTGACTGCCCCCGTTGCTACTGTACTGGGATATAGCCCCACCCCACCCCTGGCGGCTAAAATAATGTTACCGTAGCGGAAGTCCAAGGAAGCTGAAGGAGCAGCCCAAGAGCGCACTGAACTCAAGCAGTAGTTGAGGAAGTTTTCTTCCTCGGTACTTTTTTATCTTTACGCTCGAGTGATAACGAGCCAGTCACTCAATATACTCAGTGGAGCAGAAGCAATGGAATCTACATGCAAAAGTCCAGTCAGCAGATTACGTACTCTGAGGGCCGAAGATGCTAGAATATATAGACAATAAAAAAGGCTTCTTTGCGTTGTCGGGGACGCCTTGATGACAAGGAGGTCGTCAGTCCTGAGGCTGGAAGGTTCAACGGAGTTAGCTGATAGGTCGGACCCATGTCTGGTCCGAATGCGCCTGACACGTCCGTGGATCTGTGCAAACAAGAGATCTCTGCTTCAAATTTCAAGGCGTTGCCGCTGAAGATCATCAGGACGATACAACCAGCCCTTGGGCTCCGACCGACTCCATGCCTCCTGCTTCATCGGGTATTGGAGAGTAGACAGTCCCTATGGGGTCGCTGTTGAACGTGACGTTAGCCGTGGGCACTTCAAATGTCCGACGTTTGGCGCATTGGCATGCCAAAGTGGAAGATCCAAGCAGTATCCAGGTGTTCCTATCGAATACACCAAGTCTTCATCGGGGTCGTAGAGAGTTGTATGGTGCATGGATGTCACAAATGGGGTCGCTTTTGTACAAATGAGAAATAGGAGCGTTGGATGTTTGGTATGTTGGCGTGGCAGTTTACAATCCCCTCTGTGCTCCAACACGTTTGCGTTTCGGCGGACTCCCTCGCTCGTGTCTGCCCAGCGCATCATACGTTCACAGGCAGGCATCCTTGGCATGCCGAGGAGTCATAACTTCATCAAGAGTCGACTTGGCTTGGTGTAACGTGGAAAAGGGACGAAGATTTCCTCAATGATGCCATAATGCATGATTGCTGCCCCAGCTTTGAGTTCCTCGTAGTCAGGAGCTTACCAACACAGTCCAAGACATTCAGAAGATGCATTTGGACTGGCGGTCAGAAGCATATTGTGGACACAGTTATGGGGTAGACGTTAGGGGAGGGGATGTCTACATCATGGGTGCGCAGGCCAGTCGTCCATCCCTCGTCAACATTGACGACGACTTGGAATATTCAATAGGAACACCTGGCTGTCGCTCTGATGTCCCACTTTGAGGGTGCTGCCGCAGATCACCAGGACGGCCTCGTTGAGTCAAGTCTCATCACTTTTCCATACCGCCAACCCAAGTGACTTCGCAGTTGCCGTCGCCGTCTTTCAGAAACCTGACTGTCGGGTGTGAACAGATGTGAACAATCAGGAATGTCCAGGAGGCGTCCATTTGTCGTCGCCTCCTTTCGCCTCCGTCACTCGTCACGAACACGGACACTCGTCTCGTCTCGGGCCATCTCTTGCAGTCGCTCAACAAGGTCGCGTCCTTCAAGCCGTTCCAAGCCGGTCGATCGTGCCGATAACTCAACTGCATTGAGCAGGCGTGGTCGTGACCGACCGCGGCCAAGAAACGGCGATTTGCGAGACTGAGCGACCTCGCACGGAGGTCCCAACAATCCTATGTCACTCCCTGGTACCTCCCATGTCCCCTCGTCCGAGCCGGCTGTGATCTGTCAAGAGCTGAGCTCGCACCAAGGCTTAGAGTTTGGTTTTTTTATGTACGGTAGAGAAAAGAAAAGATGCTCGAGTGATAACGAGCCAGTCATTCAATATGCCCAGAAGAGCAGAAGTAATGGAATCTACATACAAAAGTCCAGTGAGCAGAAAACGTACTCCGAGGACCAAAGATGAAAGTATATATGGAGGACCTACATACTATGCATACTGTAAACATACGTATGAATCTTCTGCTCGACAGGCGTGAACGTCATGGTAAAAAAAGGTTGGTAATGAAAGAAGTCCTCTTTTCCGTTGTCTTCGTTACTTTTTCTTTATCTTGGGCGCCTTGATGACAAGGATGCCGTCAGCGCTGAAGCTGGAAGTGAGTTGGTCCAGATCGACACCCTTTGGCACCACATGACGCTGCACAAAAGTCTCTCGGTGTCCCTGCTCGTCGTGCGCAGTCACTGTCAGCTGGCGGGAGTCGTTCAGCTTGATAGTGATGTTTTCCGGGCGGTACTGCTGCATGTTGAGGACCAGCTTGTAGTGGGTGCCCTCCTTCAACTTCAGTAGCACAGTGTGGTCCACCTGGGGGTCGTCGATGCTTGTATGCTGCCTATTGTCAAAGTCCCTGGTGGGACGAACCCTGTGCTGGGTCAGCTCAGGGAAGTGGTTCTCCTCTGGGCTCCTGACGGCCGTCGACGGTGGAGGAGAGGTCACAGTGTATAGCTGAGGCGGGGGTGAGGATATTTCGGACCCTGAAAAAAGTATTACACAGCACTTATTGTGAGCGTCGAAAGGAGGTGCTATAACTTTATCACTCATCCAGTTTCCCTCCACCACCTCTCTTAGCCTCCCTACACCACTTCTCTTGCCCTCCCATTTTGGACCTCCCCGAAGACTTGTTTCTGCACATTTTCATCTCTCTTGGCCTCACTATGTACGTTTTGCTTGTGTCACTTCACTTCATCGCTCTAGACTAGAACTGGTACCTTGGATGCCAAAATCAAGTTATGTCGTGTGAAGTGAGATGAGGGCAGAGCTGTACACGGATGAAACCGTCCATCTTGCCAACTCTGACTGGCGTCAGTGCCAAGAGCGAGGATGATGACCAACCACGCACAAAATAAACAGCTCTGGGAATACCACTTGAGCCAAGAGTAGCGTAACGACACAACATGGATGAAGCGACATATACCTTAGGCCTAGTGAAGTGACGTGTAATGGAAGTAAGTGAGGTGACGTAAAGTAGATCGTATATACACAGAAATATATACCACACTTTCTTGATCTAGCTCCTTTTACCTTGTCGAACACCATTTTGTCCCTCACACTGTACCGCAATGAGTGCAGAATTATGGATAGATAGTTTATCAATAAGCAGAGCCATGCATCGATCCATGTTTATCGCTCAAGCTAAACACATGTTGAATTTTGACACCTGTAATGTTTACTGTAGACTTACAGTAAGTTGGAGCAGAAAGTGGATCGCGGCCAACAAACAAAAGGCCTTTGATTTTCTTGCATTCAACTGGTAATAATGTCGAGTTCAAGTGCCGTGGAGAGAAAGGACGTCATTGCCAAACTGTTGCCCTTCATGCCTTTTTCCTCACCTGCGGAGCTCAGTTCCTCAATGTCCAGAGGCCTGATTCCTCCGATCGACCCAAACGCGGATTGAAAGGGAGGCCTGGTCATGCCCCTGCTAAAGAGATCCGTCTGGATGCCACGGCCAATGCCGCCACCGCCCATGTTCATCATCCTCTTCATCATGTCATCCATCTCCATGGACAGAGACCCGCTTCCAATCCCTCCTGAGCCTCCAGAGGTGACCACGGAGCTGGAGGAAGAGGTGGAAGATGAGAAGGTGATGCTGGACGTTGTCGTACCGTCAGGGGATGCGGTGGTGGCTGCTAGCATCTGGGAGGCCGACTGAGATTTCTCGCTCACTGCAGTCTTGCCACCGTCCATGGTGTAGGCCTTAGACTTGGCGGCCAGCGCCTCTTGTACAGATGCTCCAGGCGGTGCAGTCACCACCCGAGGAGCCTCAATCGTCAAGATCCCATCGGAAGAGTACGTAGATTGAATGTGTTCAGGCTGGACTCCCTCTGGCATGTGGAACTCCTTATGGTACTTCCTAATGCAATGAATTATTGCATCCATTGAAGGGGAAACAACGACGGCAAGGGAGAAAACGTGACCGCGAACCTTTCAGTGAATTCCTGCCCCAGGTCTGTTTTGGCTTCATGATTGGCCTCCAAGATGATAACGTCATCGCGGGTCTTGAGGGAGAATTCATCTGGTAGAAACCCAGGCAACTCCAGCTGGATCATGAACTTGTCATTTGAGGCAGTCACCTACAAGAAGAAAGGCATGAGGAAAATGTGCTTGCTGCCCCTGAAAATGTCATGGTCTTACCTGAAGATTGTGGGGTGCCTCACTGTGTGGATCTGACAGGAGCGATAGGTCTTTCCGCTTAAACACTTCAAGTCTCCTCTGCAGAGCCTTGTCATTCAGGATGTCCCTGAAGATGGGATCTGCCAAGAACTTGTCTCTCCTGTCCAGCTGGAGCTCGCGGGTACCCTTAGTCATGCTTGAGAGCTAGAGAGAGAGTGAGAGTGAGAGAGTAGTTTCACTGCTTCGTTAAGAAAAGCAAATGACATGAAGTTATGCGCACAAGGAGGAGAAAGTAAACGCTTTCTGCCAACGGGGAATGTCTCGGCCTAGCATGTCGAGGAAAGGTGGGGAAGGAACTCTCTGTTCTGTTTCATCATTATCGTTATTATTATTAATGCTCGCAACAGCCTGCCGGCAACGAGGTGCTCACGCAAGACACGTTGTGCTGGGCGCGGTGAAGTGATGTCTATCCACTTGTCACATCAGCATCACTTCTATGACGAAGTCGCTAAGATTCTTTTTCCAGACAAACAACCGAATTTCAGCTGTGTTTTTCTTTCTTTCTTTCATTCTCTCTTTCTTTCTTCCTCCGTCCCATGTACGTACTATGAAGTGAGTAGCTCATTGCGTATACAGACCTTTGCTGCTTCCTTTAGCTGCCTCGTAACGTTAATCCCTGGCACAGATAAATGAAATCTGCACACAACAAATGTGAACTGACTCCGTACTTCTTCTTTCCACCGAGTATAAGGCACACACACACATTCACGTAGGGCTTGAGTGTGAAGGCTGAAAAAGCCGCTGCCTGCAGCAGCGGCGGGCGCACGCGCTAAGGGATGTGCGAGTGTGGCCGCGAGCGCGTGCACTCGCTCACCATTGAGTCACAGGGGAAAGAAAGATGCCTGGGAGTGGAGAAAAAAGGGCGTGTATAGTCCGGCGTGTGCATGAAGAGATTTCTTTCGGCTCATAGTGCATAACAGGAATTCATTGATGCCCTGGAAGATTCGACACGAGAATGAGTCATCGTTAACCCAGCCGGCGGGGGCGTGCACGGTGCGGTTGAAGGTGCGCGCACTGTGCACGTGCATGCACGTGCGGTCACCGGAAGACTTCACTCACTTCAAGAGGATACTTGGTGGCAAAAACGTCTAAATCTGGTGCATGCTTGCATACTTGCGTACCATACGTACGTACACGATTTTGGACCCCTGCCAGCAATCTTTGTTGTCGGGCACACCTTGTTCACTTTCACCCGATGCCGCCGTTAGTTTGGACAGAAAGGAAATTCAATAACGTTTGTGTAGTTCGCACACCTTCCAAACACTCAGAATCGCTTCACGGGAGTAGAGGTGCTGCGTGGACAGAGCACAAGTGTCTCCTGAGATCGTTCTTGGAATTGTTTGCTGACTACTTTGAAAGACCACTAGCGACGAAATCATGACGCGCTGATTTTCCCTATTGTTAAGTCCTCAAGCATAAACTCACGCCTCTTGGGAAAGGGAGGGGGGTAAAGTCTGCATATCTGCCCTGACCGAGAGCTGGAGCAATTTCACCGGAACTTAGTACGGTGAGCAATGGGGGGGAGGTTCTCGGGGCTGTCCATAGAGGTTGGGGTGGGAGGTCACACCCCTGCTTCCTCCCTGCACTGAGGAGACCTGGTGAAATCCATCCAGTAATCTTTTTCCGGGTTCGGCGGTCACCTGCCCAGCATCTTTAGTTAATGCTCATTTTGACTGAACGGAGATGATGCTAAGGGACAAATAATGGGCGTTCGTCCACGCAGTCTTAGCCCATGCAATGAGCGAGCAGATCTGTACATCTGCACGTCTTGCTGCACACTAGGTACTTCAGTAGGCATACGTGTAGCTACATACGTGAACACGCATCTGCACCTGCTACCTACGTCCCCCCTCCCCCATATGTTAGAGGCGCATGGGTAGGGGACGAAACTGGATTCTGCTGTCAGAAAAAAAGTTCCCCCATTAAAATCCATTTTTGCCTCAGGGATAAGTCATTATTTTTGCCAGTGTGTCACCCTCTCCTCCCACATTAAGATGTGTCCCCTCCGATAACAATTGTGCTGTCCTCCCACGCAAAAATTTCTTGCTTCAAACAGTCGTGATCATCTGTGTGGGCTCATTCACCGGCTGCACCTCGAGGGTTCCCAGGGTGTGTGTGATGTGCGTGCTCGCCCTCGCCCTCTTGGCACGGGAAGACTTTATAAAAGCTCAATAGTAAAAGAGGCGTGTGGAGCAAGATTTGGAGATCTTTGCCCCTACAACAAGAATATTAATGAGCCTTTTTCTTATTGTCAGGGAACAGCGCTCGTGCGTAACTTCCTACTGTCGAGTTACACGATCATGAGTAGTGAATATATTCGGGTCATTTAAGGTGGGAGTGGAAAAACACTTAGCATTTCTTCAGTAAAATAACAATGCTGTTTCTTCTCTTCTTTCTGGCGGGACAATAAGTTATATCTTCTTTGTGAATCGGTGAGTTTTGACGACGGAAGCGGGGATGGAGAAGGACTCGTTGACTATGTTTTAATACTTTTCACCTCGGCGGCGCACTCAGCCTCTTGTTTGGCTTGCTGCTCGTCGACGTGACGCTGGAAAAGGCGGCAGCTTCTGTGCTGACGCTCTCAGGAAGTCCTCCATAGGGCACGTGTATTCGCACCACGTCGCTTTTAGTTATGACCATTTTTTGGCTCTGTGACAGTCTCTGCTGTTGCTCGCTGCGCTTCAGGAGCAGCCCGTTCTGCTCCTGCAGGCTCTTGGTCGTGACGGAGAACGAGGACGAGGACACGTGATGCCGACGCTCGGACGACCGATACAGTTTTTCTTCGTCGTCGTCATCGCCGCCGCCGTTGAGGTCGGCCGTCTGCATGAGCAGCCTGACAGAGTCGTCAAGGCGATCAATGGCGGACTGTGGCCGCGGAGAAGAAGAAGAATTGTTCATGTGGGAGGCAGGATCATCGGCGTCGCCAGCCAGACTTTGGTCAGAATCTAGAGGCATTAGGAAAGCATTTCTTGTCAGAAACTATGACACTCGTACACACGTACAATATACACTATGTATATAAAATTATGATAAATATATGTACTATTCGACATGTATAGGAACAGTACAGTGGGAGTAAAGATAAGTGCGATGTGGAACATTATAGCCCCCGCCGCCGAAACGGGACCTATGCCCTCTGTTGCTAAGCGTTATCCCAGGAGTGCAAAATCGAGAAGGCAGACTTACTTGGGAGCAATATTTGTTGCCATATCTGTTTAGGTCATTTTTTTTACGGTACTTAGTCCTTCTTTCCAATCTCACCTTCATCATCGGTGTTCTCCTCTTCCTCGAATCCCTCACCGATACCCCTTATCGCCTGGGCAGCGCTGAACTCGCGCTCTTTTTCAGTGATTGCCGTCCGCAGGCCCAGCTCTCGCTCGAGTGAGGAGACCTCGGGCATGCCGAATGGTTGCTGGGGAAGCTCCTCAGGTGGCGGCCGGCCGGGCCAATCTAACCGGTTACTCGCCAGCTCATTGATCACTTCACGGAGTTTTTCAATGGCGACGTCGTCTTCGTACCCGAAGTCCTTGGCCAGGTTGATTTGCAGATGCTCGATAATTTCGTCCATGCCCTGACGCATGAGGTACCTGCGATGTATGCGCAGGATGTTGTAAGCCATCCCAATCAGCACGCGCTCGCCCTCCAACAGGTACAGGTCCCATACCCGCAACGTCAGGCTGAATGGGATCTAGAAGAATCAAAACAATGCTTTCTTTCCGTGGACACAGTGCTAAACCTATAAGGCGCTTTTACACAGACAGATTTTTCTGAGGGGCCGCCGTCATCACTCTGTTTGATACTCACTCTGTCTAGGAAGCACTGAAAGAACCATTTGAGTGTATAAATGCCCGTGTCAATGCCGTTCTTGTCCAGGTGCTTCTTTAGCTTCGGTAGGAACTTCCGGAGCACCTTCTCATGATGCATCTGGAATGTAAATGTAAGTAAACACACTAATGTGAGAGCAGACATCGTATATTAGGTCGTTAACAACCCTGCGTACCTGGAACCGAATCAGTTTTGGGAAGCCCTCGATGAAGAATCCGTGCATTGCGTACTTCGGCGCGACCATGAGCTGGGAGAGTGCCCAGAAAACGTCCTCCTCTTCGTTGAGATACATGAGGAGTAGAGCGGCGATCTGTGACATTCCCTGGCAGTAGCCCACCTCCGTGTTGTACATAGAGTAGGCGGCCAGCACATGGAACAGCGCCACCTGTCGACTATTGTAGCGCTCGCGAAACATGATGTGGTCGCGGTAAGTCCGGTTGACGTCGAGGTCAATTTGTCGAATGTCCGGAGAATAGCGCCGGGCCAGGTGGCGCATTTGCTGTTAAAGGGGAACAAATGACTGCTGAAGTTCTTGCTACTGGATTGCTCGCAGAACAGTCCCTAAGAATGGCGCTCCTACTCATATGGTGAGCAGTTCTCTAGTCCACTCTCTGGTCAATACAATTCAGTGAAATGAACGTAAGATGACCAGTGAGTTGCTCGCCAACCCTATCCTGGACCAGCGCCGAGCATTGTGTGCATACTCACCTCATAGGTACCCTCGTGCTCCTTCTTGCTGCGCTCAACGTCGAGGAGGATGTGCCAGACCTTTCCTCTGACGCTGTCCGGCATGCCCTTGTACACACGATTGATCATCTTCTCTCGGTACTTGGCGCGTGGACCGAAGTATTTCTTCTCGTCTTTGATCATCTCGGCCCACTTGATGCTGCGCAACACCTCCTGCTTGACCTGGCGCTGCTCTTGCTCGCTGCGCCCTCGGTCTGGCAGGCGGCAATCGCTGCGGTGGACGAGAGACAACGCCTGAGAGGCGACGCCCGTGAATCATGGCATAAGTCACTTACTGTATGAATCCGTATCTGTCCTGCGCGTGGTAGATTTCGAACTTGGGGTCCTCCCAGTCGTCGATCTGAGCTCCCTGCTTGTCTCTGCCGAGGTCGTACCTCTTGACGATCTGCCTGCGCTCCTTACGCGCCCTCTCCAGCAGCTGGGCCTCCGTCTCGGCGTCGGGGTCCGGGGGTCCGCCGCCCTCGGGGTCTGCGCCGTCGCACATAACGGCCGGGATACGCGATCACATCGTCTTAGACGAGGAACAAGAGAGAACAGACGCGGCAGACAAGACAGCACAGCGGCAGTCAGTAATGAAAGTGAGAGACAGCAGCAGTGGTGGCAGCGACGGAGGCAGCAGCAGTAGCGACTCCAACGGCGGCGGCGGCGGCGGCAGCAGCAAGAGCAGCTTCAGCTAGCACGTCTAGCATCTAGCTTGTGTTTCGTGGTCGGCTCGACCTCCTCCTTCTCCTCGGTTGTTGCCAGACGGAGCGAGGAAAAAGGTACCCAACTCCACGACTGTTGCGTCAGGTCACCGATTAGAAAGCCGTCCCCTCCCTCGACAGCATGGGCGGGGCGGGGAGGAGGAAGGAATAGGCCGGAGTGGGAGTGGAGGAGGTCTGAAGGAGAGATCGCGTTGACTTCCACCCTCCCCGTTGCCTGATCTGTCACTCCCTGGGCTTGGTCACGGCCGCTTCTACCAGCATGTGCATTGTCGAGGAGTTTCTCTGCTCCTCCCCTGCCAAGTCGTTCTAAACAGGGCTCGAGAGGTCCGTGATACCGTAAGATGCTGCCTGGCTCGCTTCTTAAGTCTCCTTCGCTAGCATTGTACGGTGCGTATGTATGGCATAGACTGCATATGGTCTGGACCGACAGTAGCGGTGAACGCGTGCACCATGGACACGTCTATGAACGTTCGAACTAGGTGTGCCGTCAGATGCCAGCCCGGGCGTACGAGCGCGCGCAAGCACGCATGCGCGCACATTTACGTTACGTTCCCAGTACACCGGGTGAGTCAACAACAAGGGGCCGAACAGGGACAACGAGTCCATCGGGTGTGCCGTGAGAGGAACCTGAGAGGAGGGGGAAGGTCCATCATGGGCGTGACCAGCGTTTTGGGAGGGGGAAGGGCGTATCAAGGAGTCAGTTCGAGTAGGCATTTTTGACTCACACGTCACCGTGTCAGGACGTACCAAGCACGCATATGTCATCATTGTGTGCTCAGCATCTTGTAGGTATGTCGCTTACATACATGACTTCTGTACTACGTGGCACGTTCGTAGGGAGGATGACGACTCCGACGGCGTCAAGATATCGCTCAGGACTCTCGCTGTTACAAGACTAATGTACTCTATGTACAGTCAATACAACGCGTGAGGCTGCGAGGGACTCTTCTGATAAGTCACCCACGATAAGACGCACGCACTCGCATCATATGCGCATACTTAAGAAGCATGTTAATAATATTTTTTTCCTCCTGTACTAGCAAAGTTTCTCCCTTGAAGCGCATAGAGATGATATCCTTTACTTCTTGCTTTGATGTAGCTCGTACATTGGCTTCTGAGATCTTTTTGTTTTTGGTTGTTTTTCTTCTGGTACGATGCATGCAGGCTAGCTACCATTCTCGTCAGAATGGATGAGCAGGCACCAAACTATCCTAACCTGTGCATGGCATTGCTGCTAAGTGCACCACGCAGAATAAGGAGAGAGTGGAGGGACTTGGGACGTGGAGTGGGAGTGGGACTGGACTTCAGCTTGGGCTTCAGCTTGGGCTTCAGTTTGGGCTTCAGCTTGGGCTACTGCTTGGGCTACAGCTTGAGCTACAGCTTGAGCTTGGCTTTCGATGCACAAAGTGCAATTCTCTTAAATAACAACATTCATCGCTTAGCGCAACATACATAAATGCCGTTAAAAAACAATCTAACACCGTACACAGTACGTACAGAGAGTGCACAATGCTCAGGTTTAAACAGCCGAGTCTTGGATGTGCAGCGCCTGGTGGGGGCGACCATTTTTCATAAGTGTGACGTCAAGAGGTAGGATCACGCTGTCGCTGGAACCCTTGCGACGATGTAGGTGGTGCTGGTGGTGCTGGTGTTGATGATGGTGATCACGGCTCCGACTAGATTTGCATTTCAGTTAATCAGTTCGTCCTTTTCCATGCGTCAACATCATACTAAGTTGACTTACGCGGAAGAATTTTGGTGATGGTGTTCTTTACGGGAACAGAGTGTCCGCTGAAACGCCTCCCTGTACTTAACTGACATGAGGTTGTACAGGATAGGGTTGATGGTGGAGGAAAGGTAGTAGAATATTCCGGAGATGAACATGAGGTACTCATTGATGGTGCGGAACACCGTGGTCTCCTTCAGGTAGACGTAGCCCAGCCGCTGGGCGTGGAACGGGGCCCAGCATAGGAAAAAGGCGATGACCACGGCCGCTGAAGTAAGAAGAAGAGTACGTTTTTGTCTGGCAATTCTGTGATGACCTTTCTTGTGCCACTCCTACCAAGCATACGTATGATTTGCCTCCTCGATGAATTGACTTTCTGCTCTTCTCTGAGATTGTCCATGCTTCTCTTGAGGGTGACGGCCATGGACATGTACAGGAAAAGCAGGATGGCCGATGGGGCCAAAAAGAACACGATGAAAGACAGCTCGTGGATGGGATAGCCCTAAAAGACAATCGAAGTGCTAAACTGTCATCATCTCATACACTGCACACACCTTACCGTAGGCATACAGGGTGCGCAATATTTAGGTTCATATCGACGCACGCTGCCTTGAACAACTCTGGCATGCACAAAATGCGTACTTCTGTGGCAAGAACAAGGTGAGCGGCAGCAAGTGGAGACTTTCGGCTTTCAACACCGAATATTTCACTCGACGATCATAGTGTTTGATGAAGGTATGAGCACTTCTAGAAGCTCCATATCATGCTGATCTCTCTCCATGGTCTTTTTAGTCAGTCAGTGCATTTTTATGTCATTGAGAACATAACCAGCCTTAAGTAGACATTCAAAACTTCACTTATATGAACTTTCTTAAGTGATTCACTTAAAAAGTATTGCGTCAGTATGATTTTAAAGAGGCAGTGCAAGTGCTTCATTTTGGGTCAATCAACGTCTCATTTGACAGGTACATGAGTCCCTAAGTGATCAAGACATAAGCTTTGTTCCTCTTTACCTTGCAACCTTTTTCAAGGAGCGAGCTCTCGATTGTCGACTTGTTCTCGCCCGTTGCGTTGATCAAGTGCTTTTTCAGGCAATTCTGAGTTAAAGACCTATACTGCAGCTGCCATTGACGTACACATCGCTTCCTGACATGCTCGTATAGCGAATTTATGAGTCACATTTCCGGAGGAACCTAAATATTGCGCACCCTATACTTGTGACTTTTACTCACTCACCTTTGGCGTGACGTTGATATCCAGGAGGGCACAGAACGCCGATTCCTTGAGCACGTTGCCGGACCGGAGAGGGAAGTCCACGTAGTTGATCGTGGTGAAGAGAAGATAAGGAATGGCTGACAAACAAGCCACCATCCAGTTGAAGCTGTTGCAGTCAACATGGAAAGTTAGTCAAGTTCATACTAGTGACAATCTACGTAGGTACATGTATGTTCTCCGTCTCAGCCTAACCTATTGGTCTTTAAGCCATCTTCAGATCATATCATAAGAGTACGTCTACGTACGTACCCCACCTAAAATGGACACAATTACTGAAGCTTCCCCTATCATCTAGACTTAGAACAGAAGTCATACTAGGTACAATCTAATAGGTTTGTGGTATTGCTTACATGAGTACCCTAAGCACCCTGGGGAAGTCGGTGACCTCGAATACGTGCAGGGGGTGGCAGATGGCCAGGTAGCGCTCGACTGAGAAAGAGACGATGGTCAGCACAGAGGAGTAAGAAGCACTGCAAAGGATAGAGGAGAAGCAGGCCAATATTTTATCTCATTAAATAGATGGCAGGATGGGGGATCGAGCGCACACTCACAGCTCAGAGACGAAGGAGCGGAACTTGCAGAAGAATTCCCCTTGGATGTACGGGTACTGGTGCCAGAAGCCGGCGAGCTCATTGGGGAGGCCTTGAACAAACAAATATAAATGGACATAAAAGTTTGCGGATGTCTTTTGAGACCAAGAGACATTATGTAGCATCCGCGGACATGGCTTTTCATCTTCTTTTTTTGCTTTATGAGCCTTCCTTTTATACGCTCTTTATGTGCCGTTTATTAAGTAAAGCCTTTTTTATCACCACGTCATTAAAGTGACCAGTTTTTTTTACCGCCTGAGAGGTCACTTTTGGATAGAAACCTTCTTTCATGCTCGGTCCCAAGTCTTTTTTTGTACCCTTAATAAACGATTAGATCTTGTAAGTGTCTCAAGACACTGATGGGTTGTGCAATTACAAGCTGCTTTCTGTTAAGGAGGACCACATTTTCCGAGAGGAGTTGGCCCAGACACCCGTCCAATCCAGGTCAAGAATTCCTCGAAAGCACTGCACATTCAAGTCGTGAAGAGGATTCGTCCATGTTAAGTGGACTGAATTATGCACGCACTTACGTGTGCATTAGAGCAAACTGTTTGCTTGCTAAGAACTCCTTTTCAACTCGTGTTAGGCACCCACCCCAGGAAACCGCCCAGAGATCCGTGATCCCGACAAGTTTACTCACTTTGCTGCCACCACAAGTCGTCATCCAGACATGCCCAAGGAAGAGTTTTAGAGTTTTTCAAACATTCATCGGCATGTACAACTACAACTTGCTAAACATTGAAAAAGTTCTCGCAGTACTGCAGCCTGTAAATGGATAAAAAATGCATAGGCTGCGATAACTTTTCGTGTATACCACTGTGCATATTGACGCATGCACAAGTTGATGCGCGCACTTTGAGCGGCAAAAAAGGTGCAGCAATGGTGGATTCTCCCCACAACTGTCCATTGCTACAAGAAATGTCATCTCATCGGAAGAGCTGCTACTCCCGCAGCGCTCTTGTATTTTAATATCCTCGCTCTGGAGAGAAGGGGGAAAAAGTTTCTCATGCATACTACGTACAAACAAGGAGATTACAAAAGTCTTCGTCCCGTTGCCCTTAGTCCTGCCAGCTTAAAACTCTCGCTGTCTTCGGTGTGGGCGCTCGTTCGTTCTGTGCTGTATGTGCGTCTGTCATGTACTGCACACCAGTACCAGGCTACTCAGTACATAAGTCATGCGCACTGCGCTGCGACACAGTATACGTGACATGGACACGAGTACGTACACACTTGGTGCGTGTACATACGAGAACAAGTGCGTAAATATGTAAGTACACGTACGTATTGTCCTCTGGTTGGGAGAAAGCAGCGCCAATGTGGTGTTGGGTGCCCAAGATAAGGACGGAAGAAAGATGAAGGGGGAAAAAAAGAGCGCCAAAAGTAATTTGCTCTGTTTTCTTCTTCTATTCATGCGAGCAAATTTCTCTTTTTGACGGTAATGTGAAGCAATTTTTATTCGCTGGATAGACAAGAGAAATCCTCTATTCTTCTTCCGGCATATTTGCATAATACGTGCCATCGTGGAAGACAATGAGCCGTTGCTATTCAAAGGTAAGACCGTAAAAAAGTAAAGAGAATGTTATTTTTAGGTAACACTCACACCGCTTCAGTCAAATTCCCGCAGACAGACACAGACTTTATCTGTTGGCGGAGTGGCTTCCCTCATCCTCCGCCCTCTCTCTCCCTAACCCCCTCCCCCAACCCGTTTCTCTGTGTAGTACTTGGAAGTACGACAACATGTAAGCGTCTCAATTTAGATGGCAATTTCCCACTGACAAGGGAAGGCCTCTACGGAATCTTAAATGGTTTCCCCGGCCTTGACGAACAAGAAAGAGTCGTTCTGTATGGAGGGGGGGGAGGGAGGAAACAGTTGCTCTGTGCACACTACATTTCCGATCCCACTGCTCTGCAGTATGTAAGAGTAATCTGTCGGTGGCCTAAAGCATCTGGTGTACGATCACGCTACAACGGGTGGAGACATCGGCACTTGGCGATACGTACGTAGTAGTTAAGAGGCGCGGGAAGATCAGTACCATTAGGCATCAGTTGCCAGCTGTCACTTGCGCTGAACGGGACGCACGTGCATAACGTCACCGTGGGCGGAAGCTTAGATCCCGAGGGGCACCCCTAGCTAGTCCTGTAGCAGAAGCACTTTCTGTTATTGTTTTCACTGCATATACAGATTGTATTGCGTACTGCACAGGTACGTGCAGCATGCACACGTTCCTCAAAGGCGCCTGGAGACTGTACTGCACGGTGAGAGGAGGATCCTGAATGTCGGAGCATACGCACTTGTTCAAGGATTATGCTCCAATAACACTGCACAATTTTTGTACTCAAGGACTTATGCGCATGCATGCACTGCACACGTAGTTACGAGGGCCTCGACTCGATCTCGCTTATGCAGGCTATTGTGTACTTGTCCATAGTGTTAGACATACGTACGACTGGTGGTGAATGTGTGAGCGCGTAAAGACGTGCAATACAACACTGCAAATCCTAGTGGAGTAACAGATTATCTTCTAGGGAGTTGTTTTGTCGATACGTCGCCTCTGACAAGGAAAAGGATAAAGACGCACGAATGTGTGAGTGGGCGTATTGGGAATGACCCCCAGATCTTCTGCGTTAGGCACATATGTGACAAAACATCTGGCTGAAGAAGAGAAAACCATATTCGGACCAAAAGTGAGGTGAGGGAACAAAGACTGGACATCGAGGTAGCATCATCTTCGCCAAAGCTAGAGAGACAAAAAGGAACTTGCCCAAAAGTTGGTCGTATGTACAGTGCACGCCGACCTTAGTCATGACAGTGACAGTCACGATCTGGGTATGGTCATCAGGATTTCCATACCCGAATCTTATCGATTTTGTTTCGGTTAAACTCGTCACAGTCTACAACAATTGTATATTGTTTGATAAAACTTTATATGTGTACGAATTTGACTTGTTGACTCAATATAAACACAAGTAAATACTGCTTAACTAGCGACACTAGTAGATTAGTGAAGGGACGGCTAAAAACACAGTTTCACAGTTGCGCCAGAGGCCTGAATTCATTTCCCAGACTGTTTTACAAGTCTTAGACCTTACCTGTTAATTACAAGCAGGGTTAGAACTGTTCAGGACATGTGTGTTGTTCAGTGAACTAATGCATCAAAAGATAGGTTGCTTAAAAGCTTCGACAACACGAGTATTCCCGTTACAGTCATCAAAACTGTCTGGACGAAAGTGTTGACCACATAACAGGCATCCACTGCATTGCAATGATTTCCGTTCGTGATCGAACTGATCAGTTCTATCCAACCGTACGTAGTCATCAGAGGACATGTGATGCTGAGAGAGATTTTAGCTGGCTCTGAACTGTAGGTAGTCCTTGAATAACGTATTTTTCCGAATAAAAGATAAAACGGATGGAAAAACTGGTTCGTGCTTGCGGAGTACGACTGTCCCTTTGTATGTGTGTGCATGTGCCCAGTGTCATCCTGTAGGATAGGCCGTTCAGATGGGCCTGGGGAGGGTTTTACTGCAATATGTTATGTGCGAGATGCTCCTACTTACAGATAGAGAGGGCGAGGGAAATAAAGTCCTCTATAAGACTCTCTAAAGCAGTCACCATATTAACGTTTATCCCTGCAGTAGACCTTGTTCTAGTACATCACTGGATGAAAAAACTAATTCTTGCTGGTCTTGCTGGTCAAGTAGGTTAAGCTTCCTTCAAACAGAACAAGATTTTCACCACGTCCATAACACAGTGGTTCTAACTGGGACAAAAAAGTATATACGGAGAGCAGACAGTAAAGAAGGAGCATCAAAAAAGTGTGAACAGTTTTGTGGGATGTTACAGAGAAATCACTTGAGAACGCCTTTTTTCCCCCGAACTTTCCACACTAACGAGTAACCCGAGTTCTTTTCAAGGCTGTCGCGGGTTTTTGAGGAGGGGCGGCCTTTTTTACGACGCAAATTATCTATAGCCTTGGCCTTGCCAGCACGCTTCAAAGTCACACAATTCTGGCTGACATCTGCCACATACGTAATGTGTACGTGCGTGCGAATGTACACGCGAATGTGTTCACGCACTGCACCTCGTACGTACTATGCTTTGGTACGTACGTGAGTACTTGCGTTCCCCAGCTGATCCCAGTCTGTCGTGGTCCTTACCTAGGAGCAGGATGCTGAGGTCTGAGACGGCGAGCGAGAAGAGATAAAAGTTCGTCGCTGTGTGCATGGTCTTGTTGTGGATGATGACGAAGCAGACGGCGACGTTGCCCACCACCCCAGTCAGGAACATGAGCACGTAGATCACGGTCATTGGCAGGAGCTGCTTCATAGGAATCTAAAGGGCAGGACGTAGAAAGCAAAGAATTTCTGCAACTTTGCCCAGGAGGTGTCCTCAAATTGCAGCAGTGGACGTATTCATAGGTACACTCAGTGCATCAGCCTAAATCTGTGTGTACACTAATGGGTCCACTCTAGAATGAAGAACCCCTTTACCCTTCTACTGACGGACTAATCAGTCGACTAAATTTTGACAACTTTTGGTTCATTAAAGAAAGAATTAAAGAAGGGTTCAGTCAAGCGTTGATAACTAATGCCATCGACGACACCAGTCGCCATCGTGCACCCAGTGCGACCAGCGTGCATGCAATGTGCGCACAGATGAAGTAATATTCGCCTTCATTTGGTAACTTCCTTGTCAAATTCACAAGCAAATAGGCTGGTCACTACTAGCCAGCTCTTCCCCAGGCCTAAACCTCATCCTCTTCAGGTAGATCTTGAACATTCAACACAAGCCAGGTGAGAGAACTACGCATAGGATTAGTAAAATCTTTGCTACGTTGGATTCTCGATATAATGATATGGAAAACGTATCGTTAAATTGAGAATTATCGTTATAACGGTCAAGAGACAATACAGTATGAGCAATTCGGTCAGCAGAAATTGAAGATCTTATTCGCTGCCCTGAGTTCTTGTAACCTGAAGCATCCACTGTATTTCCAACCGCACTGCTGATAAATATAGGGTCGTTTAGAAGTAGCTTCTTACCTATTCCAAAATAAACTATGGTAGTTCAATTTTTCCATAAAAACCCTACATTCACCAAGTGGCGTGGAATGCTTCAAATTCCTTCCAAATCTGTTGGTGTGACTGCGCTGTTTTCAAAATACATTTTACCATCAACTATGCATGACGACTTGGTCATCGACCCAAAGGAGGTTGACTACGTTCAGACTATCAAAAAGAAGGACTGAAAAGGGACAACTCATACCAGCATAAGTCTTCCAAAATGGTACCAGCAACAGTTGGATGAACAATATGCATGCTTGTCTCACGTCACTAGGTAGTGTGTATATTCAAAGCTAAGATCCTTTCCAATGATCCTGCAGAACTCATGAAGTTAGGCAGTCTAGCCCAGTCAGACTGGATCTCTGGTCCAGTCTGAAGCAGATTCATGAAAGAGAGAGGTGAATGGAAACAATTCCTGTCAGGTTGACTACAATGGAGCGTTGAGGCAGGTCCACGACATTGCACGGTAGTTCTAAAAAAAGACCTCTCAGCTTCCAACAGTGACAAGCTCCCATATTCTGCAGAGAGGATCTACGAGTGCTCTCTCGTCCTGGATTCAAGGACCCATTGGAACTACATGACTGAAATGTTGAAGAGATGCCTGAAGGCTGAGAAAACAGTCCAAAAAACTGCCATCAACCTCAACTGCATTGGTTTGTTTCCTCTAAAGGAAGACATACGACTAGCCATACTGACTGTTGAAGATGCCCTTGAAGCCATTGAATGTACTTTGAAAGCTCTCGTGAGTGAGATAGCACCATCTCTACTTTAGACATTGTGTTTAATTTCTTGGTCTCTGATCTTGGTAAGCAAGAAGAATCTCTCCAGGCCTTTCCCATGCCCAAAAGTAAAGGATTGGTGCTAGGAGAAATGTATCTCTGACAGGCCTGCTCGTGCACCTCGAAAATCGTGTTGTGTTTAAACAGTCCAACCTTTTCTATCCACTCACGAATCAGCTAGCGGAAATGGCAAAACATCTCTATGCCAGCCTGTTTCCCATGTCAAAGGGGAATGGGCTGCCTTCAGGGATTGAAAGTGATGTCAATAACAATGAAAATTTTCTCGCCCCAAAGAGAAACAAGGCAGAGATGCATTCCTGCCATTAGCAGGTGAGGAGAAAGCGACAAAGAAGAACTCTGACTACCTGCTTGTACCGCTCAAAAGACAGATAAGTATTTGAGTCTTTAGGAAAAAGGCCAAGTTCCTTTGAATGAAATCAATTTTCCAAGGTCTTTTGGCGGAGTCTCTGGTGGCGCAGTCAATAGCGTTGAAACTGAAAGGTCATTTAGCAGCCATTGTCTCTGTATCAAAGATAAGAGTGAGCTTGAAGGATTCAACAGTTGATAGTCTGCATTTCCTGAAAAAACTTATTCTTGAGCGAAAGAAAAGCTCATAGAGATGTGGTCAATCTTTTCCTTCGTACAGTCGAGTCTTAATTTTACAATGCGTCCCTTGCCGGGTATCTAGAGGCACTCCTTATTGATCTTGCTGAGATGTTTGTTCATCAGGACTTTTCACAAAGACGCTCTGTTCCGAAATTAAGTCGATTTTTTATGCAGTATTAGTCATCTGTAAGAGGATTTTAGCCATTGGTCGACTACTTTTTTTCCAACAAAATAACAACCCCCCTACTACCTGCCTGCTTTTTTCCCCTCCTACATAACTTCGTTACTCACTTGCTGCGGTCCCAATATCTTTTCCAGATACTCCTCTGCAGTGGTGATGTTTGTCTCTGCCGAGTAGGACACGCTCCCCCAGGCGCCGCCGCCGCCCGTGGATGAGGCGTTGTCCATGGCATGAGAGAGATGGCACTGGTGATGTGAGGGCCTGCGAACAATGAGGACACGTTTGAGCAGGGTGAAGTTATTGACGTCACTCGCTCGGCATCCTCGAGCGACACATTTTAGAGATTGATGCGCTCCCTCTCGATACACGTGTAATTTTTGCTATGTCAGTTATGTTCTTCTTCGTGGGGTTCAAGCTCTGCGTCTTCGTCACATGTGTCCATCGGCGGAGGATAGCGAGAGGGCGGAGGGGGGATTTTTGGCATTTATCTCTCGTTGCTGTCTGCCTGTGTAACTCGCGTGAGACGTTTTGGTCAGTTCGTTCACAGATAGAAGCACTTTTTTATACCTGTCAGTTAAACTTTTCTTTCTGGAGCACGAAACGCCAAGAGCATTGATTTCACGCGACCAAGTTTGAGGCTCAAAAACTGTTTTTTCTTTATTAAATAAGCAACCAACCCAATCTCAATACAAGCACAGAGGAGCACATTCTTTGTGCTTACTGCTGCCGTCCCCCGCCATGTATCGACCTCACACTACGAGCCATGACGTAGTCGAGTCCGCAGAGCGGACGGCAGTCGTGACCACCATAAAGTCGTAGTTGTCCTACTGTAAGCAAATGATCTTACCGTCGTCGCCTATGGGTGCTTTCTTCCCCACGGCTTCTGCTGAACTACTCCAAGTATGCGACGAATGAACTTTTGGGCGTGCGCGTCCGCCCCCTCCTCCCTCTTCGCACTCTCGTCCGCTCACAGCAGAAAGAATCGAGCTGAACAATAAATGAGTCTCTTTTACTGCCTCGTTTAGTTAAATCAAACACCAAGAGTGACTGCAGCAGGAGACGAGGATGAGGAGAGAGTACCAATCAAACACAAGTGCTGAAGCCCTGAAAGATTGCGCTGGACACTCCCCGGGCACGGATGAGAAGACGTGCCACGTCATGCAGCGGCTTGCGGCCAACCACGTCGACACCATGCCGACCGTCATGTCGCTGTGAAGGCCGCTCGTGTGATGAGTCCCGGTCTCGACGTCTTAGCGAAAGCGCCTTTTCACGCAGCTTGTGCAGCTCTGTCGCAGATGCAATGCTATGAGGTAAACGGTCGTGCATGCGTGTGTATGTGAAGAACATATTCGATTCTCGCAAAGGGTCACGAAGTAGAGTGTCCTTGGGAAAAGCGAGAGTCTTGCATAAATTGAAAGTCGGTCCTGAATGAAGTTAAAGTTCGGTCAGTAGGGGAATCTGGCAAGAATAGAGGTCTTTGCTCTTATTGAAGGTGCAAAAATCGAGTATCTCCTGTACGTATTATACTACACTTAATAATACGATACGCAAGTCCTTACCTTTCGCAGGCTCAGGATGCTGCTTCTGCATAATTTTCAGCATGGCCTCGGCACAGTCAAAAATTTTTGACGATTGTCCTCCCACTGCTTCATTACTCCAAGATGGTGCCACCATCCTTGAGAGGAGAGCTGTAAATACTTCCAGGCGACTGTCGTTCCTCCCTGGGGTGGACATGTACAGAATAGGAGGCCTAAACTATGACTTTTCACGCGTTTTCCTCTCACCCTGATCGCTCTGCAGATAACGGTGAAGAGTTGGCTATAATTTCTTGTCAGGGCTAAGTACAAGAGTGTGGGACACAGATGTTTTCATTAACCATCAAGTTGTGTTCGATTTTAATCGGGGTAGAGAAGCATGAATAAAAAAACCGTCGTGGTGAAGCACTGGCAGAAATTCTTCCAAAGGCTGGCGGTCGTCTAGCTCTGCTGAGCAAGTTTGGGTCTTAGGAATACCCCCCACCCCACCCCGCATGTATCTCCACCAATCTGAAGCTTAGAAGCCCCAAAAATCCACCTTAATTTAAGCACTGTATCAAGAAGAAAGACGCAGGCAGCACTTTCTACCCCCCCCTGCATATTCTTTAACTGTGTTTGCATAGTGCCAGCATATTTCGCTGCTTAAATTAGAGCCAAGTTTACATAGACTGGCAGCAGGTGCGCAGACCCGAAACTGCATCAAAGATTTTTAACAACTTAACTAGCGCGGACAGTCCATAATACAATGAGCGCAGAAAGTGTGAACTAGTTTAATTATGGAGAGAGTCATTGAGAGGTCTCACGTAATGAACATAACTAGTGATAAGTATAATCATGTAGAATTTGTAGCTTTGACATGAGAGTGTCAGGGACACGTGAATTGGAAACTCCTCTGCCTAGACTATTGAACATGATTTTGAGTAAATTTGGAGAATTCTAGGTGAATTGGTAGTAGTAGAAGTAAACTGAGAAAAAGTCTAGGTGACAAATTTGAGGCCAATTTGTCGTAGAACTCTGAGCAAAGATGGGCCGGATCAGAAATTGTCAAGGGTGCCATTGCAGCGTAGCAGAAGGGAGGCAAGAAGGAAAGGATAAGAAAAACTTGCCAAAGAATTTGGAAAATCATCATCCGCTGCAAAAAACACCCCCTGCAATTTGCATGTACAAGTCTCTCGGCATCGCAGCCAAAATACCACATTCAAGAAGACCATGAATGATGAACAACCAGTCAGTGAACAATTTAGTTGGAGCTGCCAAGAAAAGCCCACACCTAACCTGTGGAAAAAAACCCACAGTGACCGATAAAGACCTTGCACACCGTGTACATCAAGAAGTGGAGCAAGAGTCCGACCGAGCAGTACAGCGCGAGCATCGTGGACGGCGTGAATAGCAGTTCATGGTTTGCATACTGGCAGAAAGTGCATTGTTGCGCGCTCACATTCCTCGTTCTTGAGACAAGGGGTATTAATGTTTTTCTTTTTTCACAATCATCTCTATCATATTCATACACGTTTGTCCTTCTATGTGCTAGTCCTTGATGGGCAAGAGGTTAGGACCAATATGCTTACCATATCCAGAGGGTGCGCATGTTGGTACAGTAGAATCTCGATTTTATCACACTGTCTTACTGCAGCAAAACCATGGTAAAATTAATGTGGACGGTAGCGGGGGGAAAGGTCACATATATCACGGTCTATATAACGTTTAATAAAGAGTGCCAAATAAACCAAAGCAGTGTATAAGGAACCCTCTGACAGTCAAAATACGGCAAAATCAGTCTTTGGGGCTGACGGATTTGACGGATAAATTCACGCAAATATGGAAGAAACTTGTCAGCAGGAATTACATGATGATATCGAGACTTTACTGTCGTTTGGTGTGTACACAACTGCTGACCTCAAGGACGCGTCAGACTCACTTGCAAGTGGACCAACATGGTCAAGTGATGCTTGAACAAGGGAGAGCAGTGACAAGACTATGGTGTGACAGTGGTCAAGTGATGCGAGAGCAGTGACCAGACTATGAAGTTTAAGCAGGACCAAAACTTTATAGGTTAGTCTAGACGGGAACGAGATCATTGTGAACATCTAGTCTTGCCCGAGCAGGCCAGTCAGTCCTATTCTTTGACCTGTGACTGCCTGGCAATTCCTGACGCGCCCACACGTTACTACCTAAAATTACGCACCCGGACTCATACGAATGTGTCTCTGGAGAGACTTGAAAAAACCGGGCATGAGAGTGCAGACGGCAACGACGAAGGCAAAGGGCACATTCGACCACCCCGGCAGAAGAAGGCAGAGTTCTCGTTATCTCAAACGTTTCTTTCTTTCATTTGTTCGTTCTTTCTCTTTTCCAAGGAGTGACAAATCTCCGGTATATCTCTCAGACGAAGACAAAAGGTCATCTTCCCCACACATCATGATCGGTCTCTCTCAAGCAGACACGAACACACACTCGAATGCCAGTCATTTGGACGGACGAACGAAAAAAGTCGGCGCGGAGCCACCTGTTGGAGGACAGCGATCAGTCCTATGGCCCTTCGATGAGCCTCGCACGTGTCCAGTACACCTGTTTAGTGATCCAACGTCACAAGGGTAATCAAAATATGCTCCTGCAGGTGTCCATTAGTCCTGGTTTTGTGCGGACAAATCCTCATTTATGGTTATTACTCTCTTCGCTTCCTTGCACGACAAAGATCGCTGGAGGTGAGTCCGGACTCAGGCCAATTTCGGCCACCTCTCGTCCCATCAGCATTGTTTCCTTCTTGGCAAGGGACTCCACGGGCTTCAGGTAGCAAAGTCTCTCAATAATCCCAGGGCTGTGATTCCAGCAATGATCATCGTCCTGAAAGTCATCTTCATCGTCACGTACACTAGGCAAAAGTTGATCTACGTCATGCCAGGGGAAAGAGGGGAGGAGTGGTCAAACGCCAGGCTCGCGAGCCCAGGCAAATGGTATGCGGGCGGGCAGTCGAGCAGGCAGAGCTGAGACATGAGCTTCTTGTCAGCAGACCGTACGATCTCTTCTCCAATGCATCGCCTTAAAAAGTGAGAATGTACTATTTAGGCCACGATGCCGACTGTATCATGGAGGCCAGACAGCCAATGCTTTGTCAATAATAGGTTGTGACCTATTACTGGTATAAGAACGTAGGCGTTAAATACACGCACAAGTACAAAAAACACATTTTTTGACATATTTTTGGCATTCCTTTTACGCCACTTCTCACTACTGTTAGAGGAACAAAGATTGCTACAGCTCAGCTATCTTTCTTCTCCTTGGCGTGACCATGGCTTAGTCACGTTCTGTTCTTCCGCAGAAAGACAGACTTATAGACAGACAGACTTACAGACAGACAGACTTACAGACAGACAGACTTACAGACAGACAGACTTACAGACAGACAGACTTACAGACAGACAGACTTACAGACAGACAG
>JAAUXU010006113.1_pt1 | contig 45246 bp, 45 predicted proteins | sample 7278151 | NCBI WGS metagenome assembly JAAUXU01 (sample SAMN14350113, study PRJNA611818) | marine sediment metagenome | isolation source: surface marine sediment (1.8m) | place: French Polynesia: Moorea | collected 2018-08
AATCATTTGTATAAAAAATAAAACCCTCGGGTAGTGAAAAAATTTCTTCCTCCTAGATATAGCGTTTAAATCTCGTAACGCCAATTTACGCATTAACTTGGGGGGGGGGTAGGGGGGGGAACCCATTGGGTTGCTACAGATACGATCGTTACAAAAGAGAAGGGGGGGAAGAGAGAGAAGGGGAACATTTTGTTAATGAATATTGACTTCTCTGCCCCCGATTCCATCGACGTTTTCTGCTACTGCAGCTGCTGCCTTGATGGGATCCATTCAGTACATACATGTGTGTGCGTGTGTGAAGCTCTGTGTGCACGCGCGTACACAGAGAAAACTTTAAACAAATGATTGGGGTAACTTTCGGAACTTTGCAAAGTGCATCGAGGTACAGAACACGATGAGCTTAAACGTGGTTTTCTATACCCTGGGGAGTCCTCAGTCCTCCTTTAATATATAACAAAGCAGCTTCGGGGTTCCAAGGGGGGGAGGGAACTGATGCTCGATCATAGGGGGTGATTATGATCCTCCCCATTGCTACAGGAGACACAAGGGACGAGAGAAAAAAAGCATCATTTGTTCGTACTCACCACGCTTGTTTATAATCATGAGGGAGAAAAGAACAGAGAAAAGGGACGTGAGGTCAGGGCATGCGCGTTGTGCCTGGGGCGTGGCAGTTGGCTAGGTCGTCTGGCAATCTGGAGTAGGACATACAGAGGTTCCCTTGCCTTCTCACGTGTTTCTTTTTTTTCCTGACCTACAACAAAGACCTTGACGATGTCCAGGTTTTCTTCCTGCTGTCCTGTCTGGCAGTGATTGCTCCTTCGACGAAGAGGGAAAAAAATACTCCTTTTTCAGGCCTAATTGGAGCGTCAGGCCTAATTGGAGCGTCATGAAGAGTCAGAAAAGTAGGACACTGTGTTTTCTTTCACTCGTTTTCTTGGAGCCCGCAGTAAAAAAAAGGTAGGCCTACGCGTACATGAGGCCTACACCCTTGAAATGGAGAGTGAAAACCGCCGTCAGCCGCCAATGAAATTTTCCGCGCTGAGAAAGAAAGAGGCTTATGCAGATTCATTCGTCACAGCTCTCACGCACCAGCGAGGACGCATCCTCGACGTGTATCTCCAGGCATCTGCGGTCGGGTCGATTCTGTCATCTCGCCGCCGGCGTTTCTTCCCCGTCGAAATGCACCCATAATCCCCCTTTTCTTTCTTCCCGCGAGTTCGTCTCACTAAGCCACCCATTAAGCCTTCGCTGCTCTGCCCATGGACGCGCTCAAAGGGTTGGCCCACATTAGCAAGCGGCGGTGAGCTGATAAACAGGTTAGCGGCAAATGTTGGGCCTACGCATCCAACCCCATTGTCTTCAAGGAGCAAGTTTTTTTCTGAGCTCCCTCCCCTGAGGTGGAATGTTGGACCAACTCGTTGTCGTCGTTGCACTTCATGTATGCATGCACTTGGTTGGCGGAAAATCGAGTTCGACTCGGGCAGGAAACGCCTTGCTCGACGGTGTTATTCAAATCCTTCGACCGGTTCGGTACTTTTCCCATTTTTATGCTGCTCCAAAATGTCGGATTGGTTAAGGTGAAAAATAGGCCTTGGGCGTAGTCACACCTGGTTGCAGCCTTAGTTTTTAGAGGGAAAAGTATGTTTGAGTTAGGTGGATGTCTGGATCTCTAGTGCTCGAGAGTCGTGCTTCTTTCTGATGGCTCCTTTTTTCGAGAAGTCATGCCTTCTTTGGCTGATTTTGTGCTGAAACAACCCGCGTAACACAAGTGGGGAAATTTGCTGTCAACTGAAAAAAGTTCATAAACAGTGCTGGGTTTTTTATTGAAATTAACTGTTCACTTGGTGATGCAATTGAGAGAGTTACCTGGGGCAGTGTGAACAATTTATCTGGTGTTCAGCTGTAATACAAGTCATTTTTCACTGATCAGCATTTGCTGGTATAAAAAGAAAACTTATCGCAATCCTTTTGGGTCCTGATGTAGCAATCTCGTACTCGAGAAGTGTCCACTTTTTTCGAGACTGCTCAAAAAATTGAAAACCTCACTCCTCGTCAAGCGTTAGTGGACTTTTGGCTTCTGCGAAAAATGTCAGGTTTGGTTTTTTGGAGTGGCAAATTGGCATTTGACACTGTTTTAGCTGGTGCAAGTCTCATTCATTGAGAAAAAATGTTTTGTATCAGTACAGTTTTAGAGGAGATTCTTAGCTTTCCATAAAGGGATGCACCACTTCTGTAGCTCAACCCAGTCAAAAGTTATGGTTGAACAAAGAAGAGCCTGCTACACTTACTACACACAGTATGTCATAAAATTTTGAGTGGAAAGTGCAAATAATTTGTTTGTTTGTTTGTTGAGAGGGTCCCTACCTGGATTGAGGCCTGGTAGGGAGAAGGAGTGAGAAAAGTGCAAATAATAAATGGTCCTTAAGAAGAAACTGGTTTTAGAAAAATCTTAATATTTTGGCCAAAGGCCAAAAAAAGAACCAGGCCAAAAATCACTTTCCAAAAAAGTAACTCTTCAAAGTAGCCGACGGGATAGTAAATATATCTTCACGAGCAGGCAGGGGACAAAAAGCAGGCAAAAGGACAATATTTAGAGGAAATGAAAGTGAAGTTTGATCACCAAAGCAGACTAAAATAAAGGGTTTGTTTACCCTGTCTTTGTTCTCCATGCATTTTTATTTTTGTATTAACCTTACATTATGAAACGAATACTGAAAGTTCCCATAAGAATTGGCCTTTTGGAATATGCACCTTCAGTGATATACAAATACCTTAGTCAAAGGCGAAAAACCTCAGCCGCCCCGACATCAGTTGCCGGATAAAATATCTTTGAGAACCAGCCAATTGTCTACCCTCCTCTTCAAATTTTGGGAGATGTTGCACTCAGAGGGAAGCGTCCTTGAACCCGTCGTCAGGGGGCAAGAGTAATTTTGAGTAATTTTAGAGCCTTCCGTAGCATAAGGTAAGCTTATTTTCTCAATAATTGTCTTACTACCCTGTGTTCGTTCATGTTCAGTTGTTCCATTCGTGCCACAGCACAGGTATGTGGTTCTCCTTCCCCGCGGACATCGCCGCGACACAACCGAACCTCTTCTCCCTTGCCAACGGCAATTTGAGCGCGGGCGGGCGCGCTCTGATGCACATCTCATTCTCGACGACGCCAGGACGCGACTGAAGAGCCTGGATAAGTAGGGCAGCAGCTTATGTAGGCACGTGCGTACTTGGAAGTTGGTGTCCTGCGGTCTGAGCAGTCTTTTTAATTCGCTGAGGAGGAGTCACGAGACACACAAGACTTTGTAGCGCGTGGACCTCACGACAAGGGAGGGAGAAATATACTTACGTCCTTAAACTGTGCAGTGACGTATGCTATAGATATGAAGAAACGGTGTAAAATTTACGCATACTAATCTTGCTTTTTCGCTGACGAGATACAGCTCAAAGGTCACGTGGCACGCACCGTTGTACATGTGGGGCATGGACTTGGTCACCCAGTCAGAGGTTGTACGAGCTACAGATGAAGACGTACACTACACACACAGCTCAGTGACATTGGGACAACCATGTGACAAATGAACCTGCTTCTGCACCGCCTACCCTTGAGGCCAAAAATTGGGCATACAAATGAATGAGCCAACTTTGTTGAACGTTACATGACCTGGATTATTATACCCCGCTTGTCCTCTTATATTATGTTATGTCCGACAAGAGACTGAACACAATGTACCTGGTGATTTAACCAAATCACCAGGTAACTACGTAGACTCTTGCGCATCTTAGGCTCAACACAGGTGTGCGCGTTAAACAATCTTACAGGTACAGATGAACGGGTCTGTGCAGAGCTCTGTGTGCCTCGTGACCCCTTCCTTTTACTGAAGACGTCTTTGGCGTCGCCGCCGTCTCTACTATATATTGGCTGGGTTCATGCCTGGACTCTTCAGTCTGTTTGAGGCAGTAGATTCCTTTCCAGGATTGACTGAGCTCTTGCTTGACCCCTTCCTCTTCTTCACGCACACACCGTAAGAATAGACTTGTGGTCATAGTTTCATGTAACAGTTCTGTACCTCGTAACGGCTGTCACGTCTCTGTTGCAGACGATGAAGTTCATCATTCTGTCCGCCCTCGTGGCCCTGTCCGCCGCCGTCCCCGTAGAGCTCCCTGCCGGGGTCCCCGCTGCCCTTTGTCCTGACTATCCCTATTGCCTCCTCGGCGGACCCAACCTCGCCGTCCCGGGCGCAGGCTTCCAGTTTGCCGCCGAGCAGAGGATCAAGCAGCAGCAGTTCGCCCTCTCCCAGCCCCTCGTGCCCGACGTGCCCGGCCTTGCCGAACACGCCGCCGCCGAGGCTCAGATCCTCGCCGCTCAGGGCCGCGTCCCCGGTTCCATTGTGCACGCCGGCCAGGAGGCTCGCGTGGCCCAGGCCGAGGCCGACCTTATCGCTCTGCAGCAGCAGCAGGTACGCGAATGATGACGCCCATGTCGTACCAGATTTATTTTTCGATCAGGTCCTCCCCGCGAAGTCCGCGCCCGTGGTCTGGAGCACGTGCAGTGCCAATAATTTGCAATCTCTCCTCAGGTGGCCGCTTACGCCTCCCTCATCTAAACTCTGTCAATCCATATCCAATGATGAGAAGATCATCTTAAAGCGATGTGATGGTTGGGGGCACGCGGCAAAAATTATTCAAGAACAACGGGACCTGAAGACGATGACTCAGAGTGCGCGGAGACAATGGAAGAGACTTCCTATTTTTCGCAGAGATCGTACGCAAACTGACTATGAATAAAAGCCCAATTAAAAAGAAAATGCATTTCTTTCCTTTAATATGAATAATGTGGACACGTTAGAGGTGGCTGGGTTGAAGTTTAACCTCACTAACCCGGGTTTTTTCTCTCTCTTTCTTCAGGCTCAGACCAACACGGCATTCACCGGGCTCGTCGGTCCCTCGGGTGTGATCGGACCCTCCGGTGCCGTCGGACCTGCCGGCCCCGTTGCTTTCTTCTGAGACGACTGCTCATCCATCTGTATGAAAAATGGAAATTTCTAAGTCCATACGTGTGCGGATATGTTGTTGTATTCACAGAGATCATACACGTTAAAAAGTAAGACTATAAAAGTCTCGTGTACACTCGTACAAAAGTAAGTCGTAACGTGGGGCTTAGCTGGGATTGGCCTAATCCAGCCGAGCAATTTGGCCGCTGATCGACGCGGCCTCCTTGGGCTGTCCCTCGACAGCCACCATGTGTTTCGCGTGTAACCGAACGACTTTGGCGATCAACGCTTCGCTCTGTGTCTCCCATCCTCCTTCATCTCTCTACGCTAATTCCATTACTGTTGGCAGCCAATGTCTGGTCATGAAAAGAGAAAGGGGGGTGTTTGGGAAAAATACTATTAGTGAGCCATGCGTCATGATCGTAGCACGGGCAGGAGTCGGAGCACAACGTGACGTCGCCCGTGGAGCTGAACTCCTGGTCGTTCCTGCTCGCGTCGGGCACGCACGACGGGTCCGGCAAGCTCTGTCAGCGTCCCTGGTGGAAAAAGTCGCCGAATTCTCACCAAATTCTGCCGCGGTCTTGCCAGCTCGGTACCGCGCGCGTTCGCTGGGGCGCCCTCGTCCCCCTACCCCTACTTGCCAAGGGCCGCGCATGGAGTTCAGTCGTAAGACTTTTTTGTGCGCCAGAAGTAAACTTGGTCACGACATCGTGCGGACGCTGCACGTGTTTATTTCTCCTTCAACAAAGATACTGCTGCAGTGCTCGAAAAAACCATGCATCAGGATGGAAGAAGGAAGATCGAGGGCGGATTAATTTGATCTCTCTTTCTCCCCAACTCATTTTCCGGCCACGCGACCTCACGTCAACATAGAGGACTCGGACACGTGCCGGGACGCCCCCGGCAACGTGGCCAAGTGCTACGCACTCATTGCACAATGTACCACAACAATGTTAGTACTGGAACATCATGACCTGTTAGCGAGATGTTGTCGTACTTGTACTCATCCGTCACTGATGTGAAGGGGTGCGGGAAAGACGTACTCAGAGCCTTAAGACGGTGACGATGCAGTCATGGTGGATAAAATCACGCATACGTGTACATATAGCAATTGGCATTATATCTTGCTATAAGGACAGAGGAGGCGAGATATCAGCATAGCGGATAGTTGGGGCAAAGAGCCGCGGAGACGCCGGCCGGGTAGGCGATGGCGGGGTTGGCGCGCTCCAATGCGGCGATGGCGGGCACGTCGCACTGAGGGTAGTTGGGGCAGAGGGCAGCAGAGACCCCGGCGGGATACTGTGCCGCTTGAGGCGCAGCCGTCGCAGCCGCCACCACAGCCAGGAGCAATAGCTAACATTAATAAAGTACAAGTACAGTATCAGCTGTTTCACGAGGTGGATCAGTGTCACGGACTCCTCAGCTTGTCGGTACTGTAGAAGCTTCAATGTATTCCAGACCTGTTGTCTTGGACGCTTTTTTTAGACTTTGCAGGTCTCGACTTACCATTTTTAAAGCCATTTTCTTCGTCCTGCGAGTTCCCTCGAAGCTACTTGTGATAGAAATGGGACCCGTTGTCAGACCTTCGTACCATTTATATACAGTGTGTGTGTCCTAATGCATGTGTCTAGTGGTGATGGCTGCGGTCTCCGCATTTCAGGTTCAGGACTTTTTTTACTCTTCTTTACATTCTTGCATTACGTAACAGGACCGTTAATTAACGGGCACCACCTAGTAACACCAGGTCCATCTAAGAATTCTCCCCATGTCTCCACCATTGTCCTTGTTGGGTCAGAGAGAAGACTCGTTCGGTGAGAAGAGCACACAACAACAGCAACAACAACAACACCCGACGTCTGCTCGAACAGCAAAGTTAAAAAAAGAGCCTGCAGGGCATAATGAATTTGCTTCCTTCTAAGTAGCCATCGAAAACGTTGCACTAATCTGCCCTCACGCCGATGCCAACAGGGCGCAGATAACTGATGTCTTGTCCTCACGAAAAAGCCATAACCATCATCGCGGCTTAACGTCCGTTGTGTGCCAGGCAAGCAAAAAAGGCCTAGCGCGTGGGCCTCATTTTGTGCAATTCTTTCACGCCTCATAAAATATCGGTTCGGATTTTGGGTTGCCAGAAGAATGGGTCAGAACTTTGCATGGACAAAGCGAAGGAGGCCGCGGATTTCTTCTTGTGCCTCTTGTTGGCAGTAATGATGCGTATCTCTCTTGACGTCACTCGTACCCAGCGTGATTTGCCCCATAGCCTCGACCTTGCCCCAAGGCTTCTTCTTGAGCTTTGTTTCGTGGTTGGTTTTTTTCTGTCCCTTTCCAGCGCTTATGCAGCAACGGCGCTTCGGCCCGCCACTGCCGGTTGGCGCAACTTCCGTCTCGTCGAAACTATAATAAATCTAAGAAAGTTAAGTACCTCAATACACTAATAAAAATGTTTGGACATTTAATGCAAGCACGACATGACCAAGTTGACCCAGCACGCACTTCTGACCGAAGAAGTTGCTCTTACTGAGCCTTCAGTGGTAGATTTCCACGTTACCTCATCACTCGAACATACAAGTGCGCTCAAAGCACAGAATTTTAACTTAAGCGCACTTTGCGGCGTTCAGATACGATGGGACACAAGTTACGCCCAACCCCGTAAAAGACATCTTTGTTGATCTGCGGTGAGCTCAGCGGGGCTCAGTCTTGTCCTGATGGGCGCCAAAAAAGTTGGGATTTGCGCCGAAGGTGACAGCGACGGTGCCGCCGGCGCCGCCGGCGACGACAGCGATGACGGTGATGGCGACGCCGGCGTTAAACAGGTCCTCTGTGCCTCGGCGAAAGGATAAAAGAGGCGCACCCGCAGGTGTCTCATCAAACTCCGGACGAAGTTACTACTAGGCACAGACAGCAAAAATGTTCAGATTGGTAAGACCTCGCTCACGTGTACACGTACGAGTGCGTAGTCTGTACTGCGTGGAGCTTTTGTGGCAGCCACGACATGAATGGGGAGAAACTTTGTGTGACTCTTGCTCTTCGCCTTCAGGCCGTGATTTTCGCCGCCCTCGTCGTGGCAGCCTGCGTGGCGCAGCAACAGCTCCCCCCCGGCGTGGACCCGACCGTCTGCACGTCCTACCCCAACTGCCCCATCCCCTACGTGCTGCCAGTGGCCCCTCAGGTGCCGGTGCAAGCGCCACGCGCGCCTGCCGGTGTCGACCTCAGGCTCTGTCCCGGTTACCCCATCTGTGACAACGTCGCGGCGCACAACCCCACCAAAGTGGGAGGCGTCTTCCCCGCCGACGTCGACCCCACCAACTGCATTGGCTACCCCTTCTACCAGTGCAAATAAATTCCTCTCTACTTGCATCAAAAAACCTGCCTTTTTTCCCGCTTCATGACACTGGCTGACGAAACCAACCGTGATGAGATGGAACCAGTTTGCCTACAGTGGCGTCGAGCTATCCTTGGAATGGATGCAGAGAAAAGAGCTGCTTTCAAGGACTTTTCACGGAAAACACTTCTTACACTTGTCATTGCGTCATGATGCAGGGGCGAGCCCGAAACTGCTTTGCCCTTTTCTATGTACTGTATGTATCCATTGGCATTACTCGGGGACGCGGGAAGAGTCAGTCAGCGTTATAACATAGCAGATTCTGGACATTAAAAGCTGTGAAAAAACAAAAGTCATTCTGAATCAATTCTTGTACGCACGGCGAGTGGACAACTGAGTACAGTGGATAAAATCTTTCAGTACCGAGCCGGTTCTTGTAGGGAGGTTCCATTGTATCAGTTGCGGACTCTCTTTGTTTAGTAGCGGCTAGAGACTTCTGCTACGCCAGGCTCATTATTAGTTCACATTAGACTTACTGCAAGATGGTGCTACTTGGGGCTATTTATTTTTTGATACTCCACGTAATCATCATGTTTATTGTAACCGATGAGGACTAACCGAGTAACTACTAACCGAGGAGAATGTGCTGTGGTGTCAAACACAGTACATATGTACTTAATCATTAGATCACTGCAACTCCAACTCGGGAAGTAAAATATAGATGTATTCCACAGACATCGCTTACAACAGTGGACAACATTTTTTTATCACATTTTAAATTCTCCTCAATCGTACCGAGACTGGTCGCTGCGGCCACTGCGGTTGGACACTCTGTAAAGATTCATGTATAAGAAAAGAGTTGGAACATGGTGTATGCATTAGAAACGATTTTTTAGTGTTAGATATTTTTCTAACATTTAACATTACTTGATGCCAACATTAAGTATTATTTTAAAAAATCGACCAATAGTCGACTCAGTCCAGCAAACTCGGGCCGTACCTGTCCGGGGACCTCTCCCTGGAATAACGATCATATGAACGCATACCGACCCTGGTAAGAGAGTCGTCTCGGTGGTGGCGGGAATGACGGCGACCGCCGCCATAGTACTCGTTGCTGTGAGTCGGAGACGGCGAGTAGCCGCGAACTGCCGCGCCACCACCAGCCGCTGGCTGGCCAGCGGGGGCGCCCGTAGACGGCGGCGGCGAGCGGCGGCCGCCCAGGGGCGCTGGTCGCGCGTCCATGAACGGAGGGAGCGACTGGTGCAGAGGAATATGGTGTGGCGGCGGTTGGGGCGGACCACCCATGGGAGGATGCATGAATGGTCCAGACGGTAGGGAAGGCAGATAGGGTAGCGGTGGCAGATCAGGTGGCACCGTCGATGACGTATTAGCAGATGCCGAGGAAGAGATGCCCAAAGGATCGTTGTGAGCAGAGCTGGATGTCGAGCCGTTGCCGTTAGTGTACACTAGGATGGGAAAAAGGACTGTTTTAGCACTGGACGATGAAGAATTCCTTGTCCTTATACATGTAACAGTCACGCCAAAAAGCTCTCTTTGTGCTGTTGTGTGCCTACGTCCAAGAGCAGCGTCTGTAACGACTGCTCAGAGTGGCGGGGGTGATGTAGGAAGGAACTCCTCAAAGTGCACAGCACACACTGCAAAAGCTCGTTCCTGACCACACACAGACACTGACCATCAGTAAGAGCAGTAGAAGCAGCCTCGTCACTTTTTGCTGGGTCATTATTAGTTAGGAAGGTTGGGTCAGGGGTGACGAAAGCATCGTCGCCAAACTTGCCATCATCGGAAGACTTTGACTTCTCTTCAGACTTCGACCTGCCCATCAGGGAGAATGAGACCACCTTGGAGCAGGACACCGACTTGGTGACGCCAGCCACTGATTGTCAAAGGAGAAATCAAGTACGTGCTGTACTACTGTATTGCATGGTATATACGGTACAGTGTAAAGTTACAAGTGGGAGTACCGCAGTTCGAGCAAAGACAGGTGTGTACATCCTATTACTATCATTAACCTCTTAAGAGTCTATTACCTGGTTCGGACTTGGACAGCGAACTCCGGGAGATCTTTTCCACAGTCTCTCTAAGGCTTTCGTTCTCCTCTTTGAGCGAAGTGATCTCAAATTCCTTCTCAACGAGCTTCCCCTCAACGGTCGTCAGTCTTGCCCTCAACGTCTGCATCTCGCTCTGTGCCTCCGCGGACCTGCGGCTCTCCTGGCGCACGGTCACCCAGCTCTCATGGTGCTTCTTCTCCAACGCAGCGTTTTGAGCTTTAAGGCTTCTCTCCTGGGCAACAGATTAAACATGACGTGGAATTATATTTGGTAACCTTTTTCAATGTTCCTTTGTTACTTGTTCCTCCATCTCCTTCTTCATGGACTTGATCTGACTCTTGTAAACCTCGGCTTCTTCAGTAAGAGCTGTCAGCTTCTTGGCCGCGCTCTCGCCGTCGCTGGTGGTGTCACTCAGTCGATTTGCTGTCATGCCCAGTTGCTTCTGCAAGTCGGACTCTCGCTGGTTGAAATACGCGGTCAGCACCTCAAGGCGCTTGTCCAATTCAACCTTTTCCTGAGGAGACGGTAAAAATTGACGATGACGGACAGGTAAAAAGTAATGTCGTTAGTCATTAGACTCACTTGCACTGTCTTCTCTTTAGTCTTCCTTGCAATCTCCATCTCTTCCCTGTGCTCCTTCATGAGATTTTCAAACTCATCTCTTGCTCCTTCAGCCTGACTTAGCTGGTCGGAGAGTCTCTCGCAAGCCTCCTGAGCCTTGCGCAAGTCAACTCTCAGCTGGGCGTTTTCCTGTATAGACGCGAGGTCTGGAGTCACCACTGGAAAAGATTACAATATTATGCATGAATAGAATAAGTGACCGAATAAGTAACAGAATAAATACAATGTAGCCCCTCTTGTACTCCGTGAACTCGATTGTTTAGGCTCTTATTTCTTTAATAAGTGGCTTTGGTTCTCACATGCGTCTTCGCAGTCCCAACCGTCCTCACCCTCTCCGGAGCCAACAACCTCGGTGGCTTCACTCGGTGAGCCAGTAAGCGCCTTTAGCTGATCCACCGTCAACTTGAGTACTTCCACTTCTGTGGACTTGGCTTCAAGCTCAGACTCCTGAAAATCCCGATGATACAAAAACTTGCATGAATATTAGGATGATGTGCAAGCAAGGCTCACCATAGCCTCCACTCGTTGAACAGCTTGTAGGTGGTTCTGTTTGACTTCTTGCAACTCCAGTCTGACAGCCTTCCCTTCCTCTGACACTTTTTCCAGAGCCTCCAGATCCTTCTTCAGCTCGTCTTTCTCGTTCGATATCTTGGTCACTTGTAGCTTGGCGTTGGCGGTGTCCGCGCGCTGGCGACGAAGTTCCTGGGTCTTTTCTTTCAGCTGCGTGTAAGGAGTCATTACAGCAAAGTGTTTTCCCTACACACAATCTGTATCTACCTCTGACTCTCTCTTCTTGACCTTTGCCTCGTATTTTCCAACTACTTCTTGTTGCGTGCTCAGCTGTCTGCGCAAGGTCTCGATGGCCTTTGAAAGCTCAGCAGCGTCACCGATAGCTTCACTGCGACGCTTCTTGTCTTCCAGGCACTCCTGAGATCGATCGACTGGCGTGAAGAGGACAGCAGACCGTACTGCCATATATCGCTCGACTCACCTGCACAATTGATTCTGATTCCGCCAACTCCTGTTGAACTTGAGCATGACGCAGTTCTAACTCCTGTTTCTCCTTGAGCAAGTTCTGCCTCTCCTCGTCCCAAGAGGCCTCTTCTGTGCATAGCTGGTGCTGTAGAGTTTTGTTCACAGTCTGCAATACAAAGTAAATTGTTTTATGCGCAAAAACTTTAACTTTCAATGAAGACACTAAGTTCTACGTACGTGGACACCATATTATATGTAATAGTGATGCTTTCTTCTTACCTTAAGGTCGTCAAGTTCTTTAAGGAGCTGTGGAGAGTGCTCAATCGTCTTCTGGGGCAGAGCCTCCCTTGCCCCCGCGCTCTTCACCAGCTGCTCTGCCTCACGCTTTACTATTTGACTCTCGTTGGAGACCTAAAGTAATTACAAACATAGTAAACATACTATGGGGGCAATGAATAAACACACATATTGAGCATGAGCAGCGTCTTCCTAAATGCTGCAGTAAAGTTGCGGTACAATTAGGATTCATTGATGTCCATAACGGCAGCAAACCTGAAAGAGTTCTTTTTCCATGTCAGCCATCTTCTTCTTTAGTGGTCCCTCCTTGGAAAACTGGTCCACGAGCATGAAGACGAACAAAGTTGCCACGAACAGAACGACGGTCGAGGAAATGATCAGCAGCAGACGAGGGGAGAGACATTTCGAGTCAGATGTCTCACCGAGGAGCAGCAAGAACATGTCCAAAAGTTGCTGGGTTGGAAGCTGTAACAGCTAGATTTTTAGATTCCCTGCAAAGTAGCAAAGACTTTCGAGTTACTCACGAAGTCCCGTGAAACTTTTGCGTAGTGTTCGATCGTCTCGTCCAGGACTCCTTTGCGATCTTCTACAGTCTCCGTGACATCAGTCTCAAACTCAGCTGATGTAGCTCCACTGTCCGGATCCTGTTCGCTCTCCGGCAGTGGTAATTCTCCTCCGGCGGCACCTTCAGCTTCGTCGTCCTCAGATATGTCGTCGATGCCAGAATCCTCGTCCACTAAAGACAAGAAAGAAAAGCACGATCAATACACTACAACATTATATGCGACGTAGCAAGAGCCATCACCATAAGGCCAAAATCTGTACAGCGTCAAGCAAGGATCTGCACAGTAAAGACTACGTGTACAAGCTTGTAAGTCTCTTCAAGATCAAGATCCTGAAGGCACCGATGCGACTGATCAGTTGACAAGAAATGAGAGGACAGAAACATAAGCAAAATTAAAAAGCACTCAAGAAACGCTAACTACTGCCTCATATAAACTTTCTTCATGCAACCCTCTACAAAACAAACCTTGTTGACTCGAGTGTACATGATGCTGCTCCGAAGCATAGGGATCATGGAATACAACCTCTTCTTCACCATCAATAATAGGTACTTTATAATCTTCCGGGACCTGTGGAACTGGCACTGGCTCGTCCGGCGTCTTCGGGGGCACCACGGAGTAGACGGAATCGCTGCTTTCACTTTCTTCGAACGGGGTCTGAGTTGTGGTATCTTGTGATTCTGGGGCAGTCGGGGGCAGTTCGTGAGGAGCCTTGGTCGAGTACTCTAAGTGGGAATCGTTCGGAGATACCAAATTAGGATCTTCCAAACCTGGTGCTTCTGTCGTAGATTCCAACAAAGAGCCTGAGGGCAAGTGATGACTTTCTGTACTGGGCACTTCTGTCGTGATCATCTCTAAAGACGACACTTCAGGTAACTGTGGATCTGCTGCAGGTGTTTCCGTTGTTTGTGTTTGATGTTCAGGCTCAGGTGTAAAAACTGTATCAACTTCATCATTGACTGAAAATTGGCTGGTGACTTCTTCGGTGGTCACTGAAAGACTACTTTTTGCCGGCGTCGAGACCACCTCTTGGTTAGTTGATCCATTGATCTCAGGGGTTTCTTCTGTCGCTGGCTTTGGTGAATCCTCGGCAGGTGTGGCCTCTTCCTTTGCTGGGGCTTCGGGCTTTGGTGAAGCCTCAGCAGCTGGGGTCTCTTCTGTTACTTGAGGTTCTGGTTTTGCTTCTGGAGAGCCACCAAATATTCCAGAAAGGAAACCAGATTCACTTGAGGAATCTTCTAGCTCTGCACTTTCGTCAGTGGAGTCTTCATGGGCATGAGGTCCCGACGTCACGGTCATTTCTTCAGGTTTCGCAACCTCGTCATCATTAGGAATGTGCGGCAGATCAGCAACTAGGGCCTCTTCATCTGAAGGCTCAATCCTAACATCTTCAGAATGCCCATCAGTGGGCTCGTCGTGGAGTTTGACGTCTTTCTCTTCTTGCTCAGTTTGTTCAGCTTCATCCGATGGCTGTCTCCTTTGTCGACCCATTTCAAGTTGCTCTTGAATCAATCGTTTTCTTTTCTCACTACCATCACTTTCGTCAGCCTCCTCATCCTCCTCGTCGTCGTCCTCATCCTCGTCCTCTTCTTTCTCCATATTTTGGTCTTGACGGCCGACATCCAAATCTTCAGCGTCAAGATCTTTTTGCTCAACCTCTTCATCCCCATGTTCAGTTGCATCACTTTTAACAATGATGTCGTCACGTTGAGAAGCTGAATCAACTTCGGACTTCGAGTCATTAGAGGCTTGTTCTTCCAAACTATCATCTATCTCGAGAATTTGCGGATCGTGCTCCAACTGCTCCTGCTCAAGCTCTTGGTCTTCGTGCTTGATGTCTCCAGGAGAGGCCGTGTTTTCGATCTGCTGCTCAACTTCTTCCTCGTATTTGGTCGGTGCCTCCGGCAAAGTAGCCTCTCCATGGACAGCTGCGTACTTTTCAGTCTGGCGGTTCTCGATATCCACCACAGGAGGCCTAGTTTCCGGAGACTCTTTTACATCTGGAGGATTCGATCGCACTTCAGAAAACGTGTCCACTGCAGCTTCAGAGAACTCTATGGTGGTCGACGCAGGTTGAGTAAGAGTAGGACTGATGGACGGAACAGGGTCCTCCGTGGCCTTAGGAGCTTCGTTGATGGCTGTGGGGACGTCATCATTGGGGATGGTGGTTCCATCAAAAATCTCGTAGTTGCGCCCATTCTCATATTGAGCCTCGCTCTCCCTCGCCGACACCGGAAGCAACAAAGATCCTGATGTCGTCGCCGCACTAGCCGTCGCCGCGTCTATAGCGGCCACAGTGTTAGCGAGGCCGCTGGCTAAACTCCTTAGAGACGACTCCAAGGGAAATTCTCCGTCCGCGTCGGCGTAGACGGACTTCAGGCGCTCGTACTCCATGTCCTCCGTGGAAAGACTCATTTGTGTGGCGTGGGCACCCAACAGGTTGCGGTCGCCACTTCTTTCTGGGGCGCTGAGCAGTGAAGTCGCCGAAGGAGGAGTGAGCGGGTCAGCAGGCATAGAAGAATGGATCTCGGGAGTAGGGGGAGAAGGGGGAGGGGGAGGGGGTGACTGTCGTGGTGGTGCTTGAAGAGATTCAGCCGTGGAACTTTGAACGGGCGGCGGTTGACTTAAATGCTCTTCCGGCATCTGGTGCGAGGGTGTGGGGCCATGGGCTTCGGATGAGGACTCACCTGATGTCGGAGGAGTTGAAGGAGGCGCCGAGGGTTGCGCTCCAACCTGCTGTTGTTCAGGTTTACCCGGGAGATTGGGCGAGTAAGGAGAAGGGTGCATATCAGCCTGCGGGGTCTGCGGAACCTGCGAAGGACGTTGCTCCTGTGGTAAATCTTGTTCACCCTCTACCGGCTTCGCCACCTCTTCGGCTCCCAAGTCTTTCCGGACTTGAGCCCTTGGGGGAGTCGCTGGCTGGCTGAGGCTGCGAGAGATAGGCACGGAGATCTGCGGATCCCGCACCAGCACCTTTCCCTCCTTGTAGTATCGCCTGTTCATCAGACCCCGTTTGCCTTTGATCTGTAAACGAGACGGTCTTGGCAATAAAGTCCGGATTTCTCTGGAATGAACGGACTGACCTCGACGACCAATAACTCGTCCTTGTCTGATTTGCCTTTGCCATAGACGTTGACGATCTCGTCACTGGCGAAAGAGATCATGTTCCCGTTGCGGCCGAAGTAGCGCTGTGTTGTGCGCCCTATGGAGACGATTTCTGCAAGAGCAAAGACATTGGTGCTACAAAGCATCATTCAGTAAGATGGTTGAGACAATTGTCAGTTAACTTCAAACAAGTCCATTTTTGAGAAAGTTTCAGTGCATCTCGAGTATTCAACCAAATGGGGAGAATTTTCCCATGTTATAAGACAAAACAGTTATATAACCGTTCTGCGTTCTGACCTAACGTAGCAATGAATGGCAGCTGCACTCACCTCTCTTCGCTTGTTTGGAAGGTCTTATGTATTGTTAATTCTTTTTTTAAGTAAAATCTGCTTTTTAGGACTGTTCAAAATCGATCGATTCATCTTTTCTGCCTATCTCACCTTTGCATTGCTCGTCGGCGCACCGCGTGATCTCCTGTTCGGACCCGACCCCGGCGGCCAGGAGGAGCCCGCAGAGGAACGCGACGGCGCTGGCCGTGGGGAAGGTCATGGATGAAGTCTTGACTAGATCAGGTCGATGCCGAAGACGGATTCATCGGGCTTCCTTCCTTTCTTCCGTCCTTCGACTCCTCTTTTCCAACTCCTAATTCGACGTAGAGATGTCAATCAAGCCGGCTTAGAGGCTCGACGATTCTCGACGAGGCTTAACCTTCGAGGTTCGCCCACACCTAGATGACGGAGGACCAGCTCAGAAACTGGGACTCCAAGGGCTTGCTGAAAAAAGGCCGACTGTGTCGGGACTAAGCTCAGCTCGAAGATCGTCAGCTCAACACATCTCTCTACTTTGAGGCCACGACTTCACTCCGCTCCTCTTTGCCTTGACAGCGGGCGGGCAAGCAGAAGCTGCTGCCAGCAGGGAGAATCCGGAGAAGTGACCACGTCAGCCCAAGGAACATGGACGGGCCCAGGAGGTGGATGACGCAATAAAGGTCAACACAATCCGACAGATGAAGACCAAATCGACATTGAGGGACAGCGCCGAACATAATGTTGTTTTGAATTTTCCCAATTGGAGTCCCGCATACAATTTCCCAATTTTTTATATCTGCACCGATGTTATTTTTCTTTCTGGCATTCCGAGAACCTCTCATTTGCCTCACTCACTTTTTTCGCCATAGATATACACTTAGCAGAGGCAGCAAAAGTGGCCGCTCTCTCAGCTGTCGATACTACTGGGAAATCTTATGCATGAAGTGTACGCACTATGCAAAGTGTGTCTTTATGACTTAGTTTAATTGTAATTACGTAACTTAGTCTAGAATCATCTGAGCAATGCCAGGTACCACCGCAAGTACCCACTTGTCGACGAGTTGTGTCGATCTAACGTCAACTACATGTGATAGAGCCATAACAGTTACCCAAACGGAATAGTCCATTTCTTTTTAGAAAGAGAGACAGTATTTACATATATCCATACATTACTCTGTCAGATTGTTGTTGCCTATAAGTTTTTCCATGCTAAAGGTGTCAGGTTTTTGGAGAAGTTTCCTCAGTGACTGTTAGATGCACCCAGCATTGCTCGGGTTATGATATCACCAAACTAAAAGGTTAAGTACGAACCCATTCACTCTACTTTATCCACGCACTGTGCAGGACTACGTACACTCGCGCCAAGTGGAAACACATCCCAAACAGCCATTAATATAGATGTCTAATACTTGTAGGTGCGGACAGTACATATGTAGATGCACAGTGCAAGAAAAAGACCTCCGCAGCATCGACAGCTGACAGGACGGCACTTTTCCTTCAAACTAACCTTATGTCTTCTTTCTGATGTCTGCCTAGGAAAGAAGTGGCAACCCTAAGCGCGCTTGCCTCCTGCCAGGCCGGGCCATATTATGCATCAACAGCTGAACGGAGGACCGAGGACAAGCAATAAAGTAGTGTGCCAGAGAAGATCGAATTGATTCGCACCATGGTCATGAAGCGGCCGGCCGGCGGCGGGGACGAGTCCGACAAGTCGGGGAGCATCGAGGCCAAGCGCAGGGTGGACGAACTACTGCGGTCTGAGCCACCACGGCCCTCCACCTCTTCTCTCGCGGCCTCGGGACGAAGGGAGATGCAGGGTCAGAGTGCCGAGGGCGGCAAGCACTCTATCGACAGCGACGAGGAAGAGGAGTACGAGCGAACCAAGCAGGTCGAGAAGATGACCGAGGAAGACTTTGAGGGCATCGAAGACAGGACTATCGACAGGGACGGAGAGATCCAGATCACTCCGTTCAACCTCAAGGAAGAGGAAGAGGAAGGCCATTTTGGAAAGGACGGGAACTTCATTTGGAAGAAGAAAGGGGGCGAGGATGAAGCCACCGACAACTGGCTTGAGAACATCGACTGGGGGAAGGTGAGGGAGAAGCGTAGGACCTGTGTTCAATTATACATGTTGTTGATCATGAAGACGCGCTAATTTGCCAGTGACGTCTCAATGACTATGCCTGTACTCTCAAGGTAGAGGAGCGCAGCGAAGCCGTCAAGGCACGCCGGGAGGAGGATGACGAGAAGGAAGCTGAGGCCGAGGCTCTTTATGACGAATCCGACTCGTTCCGGCAACTTCTGACACTGCTGCAACCCAAGGAGAGCGTGGCCAAGGCCCTGAGGAGGCTAGGCGGAGGCAAGAAGACGACGGCGCAGAAGCTTAAGGAGAAGAAACGCCAGAAGGAAGGGAAAGAGACGGAACAGGAGCGAGCAAACAGGGAAGGAATGACTAAGCTCACTGCCTTGGCAGACGCAATCCTTACCAGATCCGGTAAGTGAACGTACTTATTATAGCTATGCACCTGTACTAGTAACTTATCCCGCACATGAGGTGTCTCTTTAACTCCCTCTTATGCAGGTCACATGGAAATTTATGAGGAGACGTATGAATCGATTGCATTTAAGCTGAAGGAGGAAGAGGCACGCAAAAGGGCTAAGGAGTCTACCGCGACAGCAGCGGCTGCAACTAAGATTCCCGACAACATTGATGATGATGACGCCCTTGACATGTTCATGGAATCTGCCAAAGAAAGGGAAGCTTCTGCGACAGAATCGGATGCTGAAAAGTCAAAAAAGACCCAAGAGAGGGATCCAACACCTATTTCGCTGGAAGAAGAGGTTCGCTGGGAATTTCGCTGGAAGGATGACGACTCTGAAAAGCTCCACGGCCCCCATACAAGTGAGGAAATGCTCAAGTGGAAGGACAGCGGCTTCTTCGACAAGGGTGTCCTTGTCAGGAAAGTGGGATCTCAGCAAGACTTCAGTGATGGCAAGCGGATCGACTTCGACTTGTATACGTAGAAAGCTCTCAAGTTCATGCGTCGCAATGACACTTTCTGTACACACAAATATTAAAAGTTGTTCACACTTTTATGTAACCCACGCATCGGTTATCCTAAGAGGTCACTGCACACAGGAGAGGACAATACCTCTCAGCTTCATAGCTTAGGTCATGCTCCACCTGTGCGCTGGTGCTCGAGGCTTTCTACGCTCCGTTGGCGACCAGAGCCAATTGGAACACTTTTGCCGCGCCCTGAGCTCCTAACCCTTGCCACAAGAGAGACCGAAGGTGCTAGCGTACAAAATTTATTGTTATGAGCAGCAGTTGACATCGAGCCACGAAAGGCCAACGCAGTGTTGTCCATGTAGCTGGCAGTTAGTCTTTGATGGAGCAGTCAAGCTGGTCACCCTCCTATCAGTATCATAGGCCTGTTCTTCATGTTCTTCAAGTTCAGCATGCCAGCGTGTCTGGCTTTCTTTCTCTTGACCGCAGCACCGACCACCTCCAGCAACCTTTCCTCGTCCCCCACCATCCTCAGCTCATCTCTTAGATTGACCTCGGCGTTACCAAACAGACATACTTTTAGGTTTCCATCTGCTGTCAGGCGCAGGCGATTGCAGGAGCCGCAGAAGTGCTCTGACATGGATGTGATAAAGCCTATTCTGCCCTTGTGGCCGGGGACCCTGTAAGCCTTTGAAGTATCATTAGGCGCGTCTTCCACCCGCTCCAGGTCCGGAAATGACAACCTTATTTTCTCCAGCATCTCCGCATAAGGAACCATTTTTCGGTCATCCCAGCGATTGCCGTCAAAAGGCATGTATTCAATGAACCGCACGTCAACAGCCTTGTGACGCGTCCATTCGGCAAAGTCGGCCAGCTCGTCATCATTAAGGCCTCTCATCACCACGCAGTTGATCTTGAGTGGGCTAAACCCCTCCTCCAAAGAGTCGTCAATGGCCTTGAGGACCCTGGCGTGGCCCTTGCGCCGAGTTATAAATTCAAACTTGGCGGGCACCAAGGTGTCCAGGCTGATGTTGAGTACATCAAGTCCGGCACGGCGCAGCGCAGGCAACCGCCGACTCAACGCCACGGCATTGGTCGTCATAGCAACTGTGGTCAAGCCCGGCAGAGCCTTTAAACCCGACACGATATCAATGACGTCCGGGCGAACAAGTGGCTCTCCTCCCGTCAGTCGGATTTTGGTGACGCCTTGGTCTGCAAAGAGCTTGGCCAGCTTGAGCACCTCCTGGGTGCTGAGCAGGTCGGACTTGGGTGAAAGTTGCACTCCTTCCTCTGGCATGCAGTACTGACAGCGCAGGTTGCACTTCTCGGTGAGCGAAATACGCAGGTAAGTGTGCTGCCGGCCGAACGTGTCCGTCAGAAAGTCCGAGAACTCCTTCTGCTCCAACTTAGCGTTGAGGAGTTCTTTAGCGCGTTGGCGGCGATCCTGTTGTTCCTCCGCGGAGCCATGAATGCTGCGGGACTGAACAACTTGTCGTGGCCCCAGCGTTCCCGCTGTCCTAAGTGCCAAGGACGCCAAAGTCCTCAGGGCGGTCATGGTGACAGGACTATTATGAAACCATACGCAGGACTATGTCTACACGTAAGGCACAAGAGGTCACATACGCTCAGGCTGATATCTCGAATCCTCCTCATGACAAGGCAACACATGTGACCCTTGTTGATAAGGACAGCTGCTGCTGCCGCTGAAGTACAAGCTCTTCTCGGCCCCGGGGATCGTCGTCTTCTCTGCTATCTACTTCGCCGTCAAGGCATCGGGCCACGTCTACGGGAACACCACTCCCTACCACCTCCTGGCCAACGGAAAGAAATGAATGAAGAGACAGAAACTCTGCAGTGAACATGATAGGACTTAGCAACGAGGCTCTCGGTACCTGTTCTATTAAATGAGAGGTACAGAAGGTTCTCAGATTGCTTGTGTGACCAGACAGAGCGGAGTGTGACCAGTATAAAAACTAGGAAAATTTCCCAATAGACAATCAAAAAGCTGACAAGCAACATGTGACGAGTGGTGCACAACGGGCATGACATATGCAAGGCACAATGCGACAAGAACCACAACTTCGTGTCTTCAATCTAACGTCTGAGCCCTAAACAAACTTGGACTCGAGTCCAACCCGACTTATTCGCCAATAGTTGGATGATTCGTCGAATCCGGACTCGAGTGCAACTCTAGATTTTGGGAATAATCACTCGTCTGGAAAGTGCCTGACCTGAGTCAACCGCGTTAACATAAGCACAGGTATGAAGAATGTTTCTCAAGAAATACCAGCATTTAGGAACAGACTCACATTTGTTATTTACTGAATTCTTTCTAAGAGTTTACATTAATAAAACTAAATCCGAAATCATATCACCAATAAGACGACAGATGCTTGGGGTGGTTGGGACTGGTGATTTTTCACTGAAGACTCGAGTCTTTGTCTCACCCAGAAAAATCGCCAAATGATTCGAGTCATCGGACTCGAGTCGGCGGGCTCATTACGCCACTATTCTCCCTACGAGGTTGGCATTGCTAGAACCGCTAGTCCAAGATCTCTTACTTCACGTCGCCTTCGGAAGTCGTCATGGAGTCCGAGGACGATGTCAAGGAAAAGAAGGTGAGCCCAGAGGCGTCGGATCCTTTGTAGTTCCCCCAACTGAAAAAAAACCAGTGATTTTCGCGGTACTTGAACTGCCTCATGATGTACTTGTAGTCTGTGGCGATGGCGTCAGCTGCTTTGTAGTAGCGCCAGACAGCGGTAGAGGTAGTAGCACAGGCAGACCACGGTGCAGGCGAGAAGGAGTAGCAGGGAGAGGGGGAGTAACAAGATCATTGACAAGGAAGGATCGACATGACTTCCTGGGTGCTGAACGGCCGCGACCCCACTGAGGCCAAGACGTCCGTCGAATCCCGCCTTGCGCTGGAGGAATCCCGCCTGGCCGAGTTGGAGGCTGCTGGCGCCGCCTCCGCTGCCCTGGCCAAGGGAATGGTTGACATCTTGGCCAGCTTCGAGCGGCGACTGGAGAAACTGGAGGAGACTATCCTGCCCGTCTACCACGAGACCGAAAATCTCCAGCGGCGGCAGGAGAATATCGACCGCACCCTTGAAGCGCTTGACCACGTCATCGCCTTTCACAATGTGTCCAAGGAGGTAGAGTCGACCGTACGCGGCGGGCCCGAGGCCGTCTCGTTGGAAGAGTTCCTGCAGGCCATGTCTCGACTCAAGGGAGCCCTCGACTACTTCGAGCGCAACAATCCACAGAGCATCGAGCTGGAGAATGTGAGGACCCTGCACGGTCTGGGCGGCGATGCGCTCAGCAGAGAATTTTCTGAGGTGATCAAGCGCCACTCCAAGCCTGTTCCCCCTGTAGACATCCTCAATTCGCTCTCAGAAGAAGAAGCGACGACGGGGCCGAACTCTGGCAATTCCAAAAGCGTCGACAAGGTGAGCAACAAGTCCAGCGGAAATGACGACGACTTTGCCTCCATCCAGCACTTTGCCGAAGAGGTGCAGACCGGCTTGATAGCCGTTGCAGAATGGCTCAACCTTAACGACCGCGACGAGTTTATGAATGTATACGCGAGCGTGCGGGGCCAGGTTATGCGCAAGAGCCTTGATCAGCTCAGAGATTACCAGCGCTCCGCCAGCGGCGGTAGGGGCAACGCCACGGCGGTTTCGCCCGCCGCCTCCAGAAAGTTCTCTTCGCCGGACACGCCTACAGGCAAGAAAGTGTCTAGGATCTCCTCATCGCTAAATCGCAGATTCAGCACTCTGTCCAACCGCATGGAGGCTGCCACGGGCCTTGCGGTCGGCCGGCGATCCTTGGGCACTCCCATTGCCGAAGAAGGTGGGCCTGTTCCTGGTGGAGAGATGGAGGTGTCCGCCTTTTGCCTAGCTGTGTCCGCGCTGCAGAGACTCATGGCCAGCGAGCAGACTCTGATGAAAGGCATCGTGCCACATCAGTATCAGGTAAGTGACATTGTCCTTTGGAGCTAACAGACGACTAATGTGCAGTATTTCAATTGCAGAAACGCATCTTTGAGATGATCGTGCGTGACAGTGTGGATTTGGTTGTAGCAGACGGCGAGGCCATCATGACCCGCGCCAAGCGGTCCGCAGCCGCTGGTGATTTCCTCTCCGCAATGAGCCTCTTTCATGTCATTCGCCACATGATGGGTCTCAAACCTCTCACAGATCGCACACTCGAGGGCTGCGAACCGAGCGTCAAATCCAAGTACAACACGCTGGTACACGGGTTCTTCACTGCGGGCTCCATGGCCCTGGACGGCTTCGTTGAGGCCGTGCGTTCGGACCCTACCGCTCGTGAAAAAATGCCGCGGGACGGCACAGTCTTCCAACTCACCTCGAATGTGCTCCTCTTTCTCGAGCAACTGTTGGATTATGTGGATACTGTGGCGCTCGTGCTCACACAAGACGCCTCCTACAACCAGACCTTATTAAGGTTGCCGCGCAAGATCTCCGTCGGCGACCGCTCGCACGCCCTCTTGGGCCTGTACGTCAAGAAGGTGCTAATTCAGCTCAACCAGACCCTGGTCAATAAGAGTGAATCCTATTCCGACCAATTCTTAAAGGCCATATTTAGGCTGAATAATAACCAGTATATACTGAGATCTCTTCAGCGCACCAGACTGCTGGACGTCGTCTCGCTTGCAGAGGGTGACTGCGAGCAGAATTATAACGTTATGATCCTGGAGCAAAAACGATTGTACTCACAGAGCTGGAGCAGGGTGCTCAACTACATATGGTCGGATGACATTCCCCTGGCCATCTTGCAAGCCCCTGGTAAGCTAGCGGACCGCTACTGCCGCCTCATCAAGGAGAAATTTGCTGGATTCAATCGAGAGATCGAAGAGATCTCGGCCACGCAGCGCGGCTACAGCGTGCCAGACGTTGAGTTGAGAGAAAGCTTGAAGCGCGACAACAAAGAGTACATCCTGCCCAAGTACAGTGGGTTCTACGACAAGTACTCCAATGTGGCGTTTACGAAGAACCCGGAGAAGTACATCAAGTACACGCCAGCTCAGATCTCGGCGCTAATAGACTGCTTTTTTGACGCAGCTGCTTGATCCCCCTAATCGGTCCTGTGGCTATTGGGGGTGTTCGTATACCTATCCATGTTACACGTGGTACATGTACTGCACTGGTACTGCTCTATGCTTGCAGATTAATATACTGAATTATTTTCTCTTTGCTTACGAACTAGTGCGTAAATGTCGAGTGGTACGTGTGGAGCATATGGCATGCACGCGTAAGCGTGTAAGGAGTTCTAATGGCAATTTCTTCATAGGCTTTGTACATTTTTGGCACAAATGTGGCCGAGATCCCTTGCTACCGAAACAGCTTCCTCTACGGCATCGGATCCGGCATGGGTGTGGGCGTGACCTACAACCTCGCCACGAGCAGACCCCCGTGGAAGCTGGCGCTCGGGGCCTACGCAACAGTCACGCTGGGCTACTGGTCAGTGCGCATAGTATGTTTTCCTTGTCTCCGCGTACCGCGTACGCGCACTACACCACTCTTTCAGGTTCTACTGTCGGTACCAGTACCGGGTGCTCCAGGCTAACACCCGGTTCCTCCAGGGTGCTACATCGCACCCTGAATACTCGTTGAAGCTGCAGGAGGAGCAGAAACGGGCAGAATCCATCTTGGCACAGCGAGGGGCAGCCAGAACGGAAGACTGAGGGAAGCCTTTCGTGCAGTACAGTGTAACGTAGAGGTCATATAGGAAAAGAAAACCCCAAGTATTCATACAGAAATACAATGCAGCACGACCAGCTCTGTGCAAGATTCTCCTGTCTTTATTGCCACCCCTCTTGGTCCAGTTAGGTCTGGTCCCTTCCCTCCTTTGTTTCCCCTTCGCCCTCGCTGTGCGCATGTGTCTGAACTCAACCATAACGTGTATTTAGCGGACAAAAACCCACCTATCTTTTTGCCTGGAGAGAAGAGAAGATTGTGTTACTACCTGAGGAGGAAGAGGAAACTTAACGAAGCGATTGATGACTTTTCTCCTGTGCACCGGATCGCTGTTTTAGCCCGGATTACGTATGATTGCTGCTGTCCTCGCAGTTTCTCTCTGTCGTCATTCACAGTCAACTCCTACGTAGCCACATTGACGCAAGTCGACTTGGTGTGTTCTAGTTCAGACAAGGAATCGACCCAAAGTTCAAGAAGATGTCATCACAATGGACTTGGGCGACAAGCAGCACTTTGGGCCAGAGGGTCATAGCTGTATTTACGTATAACTGTTACAACCAAAGTCACCTTTAAAACTTGAAGTGTGAGAAGGAAAGAAACCTCTATTGCACCCAATGTTTGAGGAGTGGAAAAGGCAGTCGGGTTGACTGAGGATGCTGTTCACCAGCAACGAGATCGCGCTGATCAAAACTGCGGTGCAGCCGGTGAAAAGTGCAAAAGTAGAGCTATGTGAGCTCACTCAATGCACATGGACGTTGCACGAATCCCTTCATGCGCAGGAATTTCAGAAAAATGACCTAGAAACTACGGCAAAGAAAAACAGAAATCGCATGAAAAAGTTGGGTTCGGTGGAGTTTTGAGGCTGACATCTGTTGGTTGGTGCCTACATTAGTCAGAATCTTTCTACATAGATAGCCCGTGTGGTTTGCGGCAGGGGATGTTGATGCTTAGTTCAAAGTCCCTGATGCTGACAGGGTGTCCGTCGGTTCATGGAGAATTCTAGTCATTGATTCAGAGCATGATTGTGGCGTCATGCATACTATTTGGGTGGAAATTGTCCCCAGGATTCATGCAGCCAGGTCATTTTGAAAAATCGTGCTATAATTATTCACGAGCAGGAATTGGGACTGGCACTTTGATAGCAAATTTTCCGTCAAATGCTCAACGAGGCCGTCACGGACTTTGTCCGTTTGGTAAAGGTTGATGGTCAAAGGGATTATATGAGGACAAAACAGGGTGCTGCAAAATCTCTGAACAACTTTCCACAAAACAATATACGCTGTACATGACATTTCCCTTCTACCTTATCAATGTAGGCCGGAGTGTGGGAGTTAGAATTTTCCCGCACCTGACGGACACCCTGTAAGCATAGAGATGCTCATATCAGAAGTCTACTGCATTTTATTTTCCCTCTATAAAACCACATAAAGAGACAATTGCGCGTCAGCAAAGAGTCACACATGATGTTTTAAACTTTCTAATTGCATCTTCACTCGAGTCTTTCTGAGTCATGAAGAAGTTTTTCCTCTTTTGAAGGAGAGAGAAAAAAGTGCCTTTTGCGTTGCACTTGTGTTGGTTTATTTTCACAATTTTCTTCGCTTTGGTTTGTTGCCCTTAGGCTCTTGCAAGTAATACTTTTTCAATGCCAGTGCCAAAAGAAGGCGATTACCCGAAGTCAGGGTCAAGCAAGGTGTGATTAAGCACTGGCTCTCCCTAGTAAAAACCATTTGCTGAAAAAAATTGCAATATCCAAAAATTGCACTTATCTTTGGTGCAATTACTCAAAGTTGGTGCGTGCATCCTTAAACTACAGTGAGCCGTAAAAAGCAAGGCCGCATCGGGGATTGATGGGCATCGTCAATATACATATTTATTTATCTTAATGAAGATCAAGCCTAAGCTTTTCATCAGTGTACCAGAAACAGATTGTGCTGAAGTCGGTGATGGCCATGTAGAAAATAGCGCTGCTCACGACAGATCTGTCGTACTGCACGCAATAATGTGCACTGAACTGTACGTACCTCACCACGCTGTACACGACTCCTCCTCGGCCATCGTCTGGGATCCAAATGTCGCATACTCATTACTGGGGTGATCTTATCTCGTGAAACATAGCCAAAATAGTGATGTGAAGCCTTTGATGGCTTCACTGGGGTCTAAATTGTCGATTTAATGTACACTGCAGGTGTCATTAATGTTTTCTTGCCTACAGATAGTTGGGACAAAAATTTAAGTGCTTACATCTGCATGAAAGACGAATCTGCTCTGCCGCAGCATCATTAAACGTCATCACAATCTTACTTCAGTCACAGCAGAAAGCCACCGTATGTTCAGAATCTGAAAAGAAAGTTTTCAACCCAAAATTTAGCTGCAATTTTTACCAGTTGTGCAAAGCACTGTATCGTGGTAGAAAAGTGCATCACACCTGATCAACACACTTCTGCTATCCAAATCTAAACAACGGAGCAATAAGTTCATGACTGGAGAACTTTCTCAGCAAGGTTTTGTCAGAATTTTGCGAACTTTACATTAATTCCTGTGGAAGAGCAGACACCTCCTTCACTCATCGTACAACTCTGCTTATAAGTTAAGAAGCCCAACAGTGAAAACACACTTTATTGCACACGCCCGCTACGTTTCGTCTGCGGCTGCGGCGCCGCCGCCGCCATTTTCACGAGATTATCCTGGTCACACATGCGTGAGTCTTCTCTCTCCCCCTCCTTGTCCTCCTCCTGCTTCTCAGTCGCTTCTGGGACGTCGTTGTGTGACGCTCTCGACTGCTCTCGACTACCCTTTGTCCTGCGCCGAGAGGAGGCACACGTAATTTGGGGTGAAAAGAGAGAGAAGCAGCAGGCGGTCATGGTGATTTGTCCACCTAAGTGGTGCTGTCTGGAGCCCTCCGACTGCGCCGGGATTAGTACTTGGACGCCACGACGGCTGCGCTAGGGGGTAGGAGAGACGTTGTTACAGTCGTACGGTCACACCGAGTACCTCACTGCAGTGGAGACCCTAAAAACAGGCCGCGACCACAACCTGACTGCAGTAGCGCAGAAAAAGCCAACGTATATGTTTGACATTTTCGCAAGTGTCTGATGGAAAAACGAAGTTCTCGACTTAGACAGTCTCCGTGTGACTTCGTTTGTTTCACCGCGCGGTCTCGCCACTTGAGCGACCACAGCACACACAGTCTCCTCGGACAAGACGTTCCACTCCTACTGGACGGTGGGCTTCAGGGCGGCCGCGTTGGCGTGGTGAGTCTCGTTGAATTCGTCTCCCTCCCTCCTCCCAAGATCCCCCAAACGTTTTGAGCGGGGTATATTTGAAATTGAGACAGTCACAGCCATTCAAAGATGCGCTTTAGACGCGCCGTCATAACAAGACTCGCTCGCAATCACTACAGCAGAGTTCCAGTACAGATTTATGTTGCTTTTTCTGTGATTTATGCAAGGATTTTTCTTTTTTGTGCAAGGGATCGCGGTCAAGAAGTGGCTGATTTCATTAGGAAAGGGTGATAAGAGCTTTATTCACATCTAATCAACCGTTATCCGTAGATCACGCGCACGCACGCCAGCTCACTTTGGAATGTGCACACTCACCAGTACGTACACGACTTTTTTTCGCGTGGGATGCTGCTGATAAGTGCCTACATGCACATGTTGGCGTATGCGCACATGAATATTGATGCGAAGGCGCGTGAAAAATGTTCTGAAAGTGGCATTGACCCATCTTTTGGGCGTCCAGACTGATGAAAGACGAGGTTACCCTTGAGCAGTGAGAGGGTTTTTTTTGCCAAAGTCTCATTAATTTCCTCGAAGAATTTTTCTCGTGGCCGTCGAAAAACTTCTTTGAATATCAAAGTGTCAATGTGACCTCCAAGGGTTTTTTTCTCTCTCTCAGCGCAATGGGAGAGAAATGAGATGCGAGAGCTAAAAAATGAGGCTCATTTTCCTCTTCCTGGTGGTCTCCGTCGGATCCAGTGGGGCGGACAATGGGGACTGGAAGAAGCAGCGACACCAATTCTATCCTCTACCGGAGCACGCGAGGCTCATTGTGGTGTAAGTGTGATTATGCAACTTCTTGATTATGCAACTATCTTGAGCAACAAAAGAGTCAACACAACCTAAGCTGTCTGTCTCTACGTGCCTCCAAGTCTCCCCACGTGACTTCTGTCCCATGGTTCCAGGCCTTCACTCGAACGTCACATTACGTTCAATCCCTCAGATGCCTCCGATAGAGCGAGGTTGCTGCATCAGCTCTCTGCTAAGGCTGAACATGAGGACGATGACGACGATCAAAACGTACCTCTCGACGCTCTGACAGGCAAAAACGAGCAGAGGAGGAAGCCGTTCAAGGATCACTCGCGACGCCGGTATCACCGACACCGGCGAGTTCGTCTCGACTGCAAGTGCGTCAACTTCGTGGGGTGCTTGATGGGCGGCGGCCACGTGGCGTCCGGCTGGCAGTGTCCGGGCATCACAGATGTATGCTGCTCAAGTGCCTCCGGGTTCCACTATCTCCGGACGAGACTCTTCGAGACCGTCTCGTCACCCAGACCAGTCGGGAGAAGCAACAGAAGGGCCAGAAAGATCCGCATTAGAGCCCGACCTAGCTTTTCCAGGGAGACTGTCAGCTACTCGGAGGGAAGCTTGGGCAAGCAGAGCCCGACTTCCCTGGTTGGTCAGCAAGCACTCTACGCAGCCAACTTCATTGAGGACTCCGAGGATTACACGGTGAGAGAAAATGCGAACGAGATTGCCTCTAAGCTCTTTCGTGCAATTTTTGAATTTGCGAATTCGGATAAACGCAATTCTTTTCTCACCTTATTACAATTTCCAGCTACTTGAACATACATGAATACTTTTGCTGTTAATGAATCGCAATTGTTGCATCATCAAAAAAATTCCAAAAACAGTTTGCCCTCTCTTAAATTATTATGTTCCGTAAGACACTATAACTTGAACCAGGTTTAAATTCTACAAGGCCTTAACTTTACAATCGCTCTCGGCACAGGATGGTTGGCTCCTGAATGACCGTCGCATGAGCAAATTCATTGTTTAATTCGTGTTACTGAATCTTGCTCCATTTACCAACTGATCCATTTTGTCCACGTGGAAGCAAGTTTAAACAAGTTGTGGCATAAATGGGCGCAAATAGTAGTAGCTGGGATCACATGAAATATATTTTTATTTGTTTAAATCATGATAATTCTACCTAAGAAAGTAGCAAATCAATGAACTCGGCGAAGATAATGGCTGAGTAGCACTGTCCTGAGTGTCCTGAATGACCGTAGTGAAGTATTGAAATTCTCTTTCAAGTTGAAGTCAGTGATCCGGGTTATCTTCATGTTTGATGATAAACTAGAATGGTGCTGATTAATTGTATCCACTTGAACAGACATGGATCACTCCCAAAAAAACGAACAAAGTAATCTACTCTTCAAACCCACAGAAATCCTACGTGTAGTGCTCAGGTCAAACGATTGACTACAAGTATTGTATGCAGAAGTAGTACTGTTGAACTTTCAGTTCACTGACTTTTCGTCACCCCTAAATCATTAAGTAGATCTAAACACCAAATGTTTTGATCCAGAAATTAAAGTTCCTCACAGTCATGCCATGACCGATCTAAGTGCCACTCAGTTTTCAAGACAGGCTTCCAAACTCTGAACCTTTCCTTGGTCTCTCACAAATCTACCAAAACGGTGCATGTGTGAGATTCCACTGACTCAAGTTATGCAATCTTGCGGTACGAATGGTTTTTAAGCATAATCGAGACTTATCTTTGGATCAACTAATACGAAAACCAGTAGTTGTGAATTTTTCATGGATTGTGTCCAAACCTTTCGAAACAATTTCAATTTACTTAATGTCAGCAAATCTTTAACACAAAGGCACAAAATGGGCACTTAAAGAGATGCGTTCTGCTAGACCTTTCCATTTTCATGCAGCAGGGATTGAGTCCATGGATAGCATGAAGTCTTGAAGGAAAACACTGAAGTTTGCGGGCAACATGGACAAGCGGGATCAATGAGTCTTCAATGATTTGAGTGAGACTGTTTGTGCCACAGGAGAGAGTAGATTCCGTCCTCTATGTCCTAAAATTGTGTGATATGAAAAGTCTCGCCTTTGAAGCTGCTTGCAAAAGTTTCGGAGGTTACTAGCCAAGATTTTACTTGGTTTATTAAGGACCAAACTTAAGTCTACAAAGTACCACGTCTCTCTCGTAAAGTAATAAAAGAGCAGCTGGCTGAACTCTTCAAGTCGTCATAGACTGAGCCTTTGCACCGTCTACACGTTCGGCGCCGTCTGCGTGCTCTGTGTCGTCCATGCGCTAGGTACCCCGATCCGTTTTTTTCAAACTAGGGATGGCTGCGGATTCGGTCCAAGCCCGCGAGCCCCGCCGGGTTTTGCCGCAACCCGGTCAGCACTAAAGGGACAGTTGCACGTGTGAGGTGCGACCAGTCACATCCTCCTGTATGAGCCCTCATGTCGCTAGCCCGAGCCCGACCCGACCCACAAAACCTTAGCCTCCAGCCATCCCTAGTTCAAATTGGGGGGGGGGGTTCTTTTACAATTTTCAAGCTGGATGATCCCAAGCATTTCAACTAGTATTGCCACATTGCTTACTAAAGTTGTCAGCCTTCCCCTCTCCCTCCTTCTTTCCCTGTTCTCCTCTGCTTCCCAGTGTTTCAGAGCCTGGCAACTCTCACAACACTTGTTCTCTACAGCTGTCTCCATAGATAGCTACTGTACTGTGAGATTCTCAATAGGTGAATAATACCTTCGGGAATCTCGCTCTGCAGTAGCAATCTAGGACCTGACTGGGGAGGAGAGATGAGAAAGATTTACTGCATAAGTAGTTGTGCAGTAACTGCAACTTTGGACCTCGATTTCGGCCCCAAAGTCCATCCCCAACCCCCTATTTCAAGGCCCATGAAAAGCAGTATCTGCTAAGTTCGAGGACGATCGGTCCAGCAATGGGAGCGCCAAACCCGCGACACGGGCGCTGACAGACAGATGGACAGATGGACGCTTTGTATTCATAGATTCACAAGAACTTCACAGCTACAGACAAGGTACATGAGGTAATGCAAAGACCAGTGTCGTTTATGCTTGAAAACCCTCGTCAATACATTCTGCTTTCCTTGAGCAAATGTACCGAAAATACTATAACACGCATGTCTGTCGACGCATGCAAAAATTCTTCTGGCTGTCTGCTGCCTTTTCACGCCTTGCAGACAAGTGCAGCCCCAAGTGTTACACTGATTCTGAATCCCTATGCCTGGGAGAAATCTTTGGCGGAGGCACATTCACTTTGCAGAATTTTTTGCCCAATAGTAGGGATGCGTCAGACCCCGGTTATGACGGGCTTGGGTTGGGTCGGGCCAGAGTGTTGAGTGCACAGTAGCGCCCAACACAGAACATTCTGATTGCGCAGTCAGAGCCATGGAAAATTACCTCTTAAGTTCTTGGAATGTTCTGAACACAGCTACTGTTCCTATCCTCTCCCATGAGGAGTGTTTGCCGGAGAACAGCCTCTCTAATGGGTTCTTGGGATCAGTGCAACTTCCAATGATCGCATTTTGGTCTCCGTGGCAATTGCGTTTATCCGAAATATACTGCAATAATGCGTTAGGAGAGTCTCCCGCTATATTTGCACCTTTCAGTGTGGTGTTTCTCGTCATGTGCAAAGGCGCATCCTGGGCGGACAGGATGCCGGATATGGCCAGTTTCCTTGGACTGCGCACATCAAGATCATTGGCCCCAACATTGACAAGGAATGTGGAGGAACTTTGGTGCACCGCCGTTGGATCCTCACTGCTGGACACTGCACTCAGTACTGCATTGACGTGCCTGGGTGTGAACAGGAGGTGCCTCAAGAGCTTTTGCGCTACGTGGTCTCCCTTGGAGAGTATGACCAACTGCTCAGGGAGAAGTACCCGGCTGAGCAGTATCCAGTGGACGCTGTAGCGAGGCACCCAAAATATGCAAATGTTATGAGGGAGCGCCTTGTTGATGGAATCATTGAGTCTGAACCTAGATATGATGTGGCCATGCTCAGGCTTGCACGAGACGCAAACCTGACACCCAGTATTTCTCCCATTTGTCTCCCATCTCCTGGTACCCCGACACCTGCCGGGACATTGGCCACGGTTGTGGGATGGGGAAGAATCGGTCCCTGGAACGGAGATCCACACTCTAATGTTCTGCAGGCAGCTACAGTTCCTATCCTCTCTGACGAGCAGTGCTTGCTGGAGACCGGGCTGTCGAATGGGGAGGACCAAGTGTGTGCAGGCGGCATCAGCGCCACTGCGTGTCCCGGGGACAGCGGCGGCGCTCTGCAAGTTCAGGACACTGAAGAAAGGTGGACAGTGGTCGGTGTGGTGAGCAACGGCCCAAGCGTCTGCGGGGTCCAGCCAGTTGTGTTCCACAGGGTGGCAAAGACCATGCAGTGGATCAACAGAGTTATTGAAGAAATGAGACCGCAGGAAGCTCTGCCTTGACCAAAACGTACTGGCATTACTACGGGGAGAGAGTGAGGTCTGACGTGAGGTGTACGCATTATATTTTGCTAAAGAACAAGATTACAGTTTATACGAAGTCTATCGTGTTATTGAGATTGTACGTAGTACACGCAGTTGTACACGTGTCATAAGTCTGCAGTGTTGGCAAGAGCGCTCCACTACAGTACAGTTCATTTGGTTCATTCCACCCCACATATGTGTTTTTTTTCAGCTGGCTAGGCCTTAGTTGTTCTCCAGCAGAAAATGGCGAATATGATGAAGTAGCTCTGTACGTTGTAGTAGGTAAAGAAAAATAACGCGCTTTACTTTGTGCAAATTATGGCGTCCTCTACTGAGGCATCGCTGCCCCCATGTAAGGGTTGTTCATGTAGCCTTGCATTCCGTTGTCCTGGATTGGGGAAGCTGGCGGTGAAGCTGGATGGTGCGAGTTCACGCCCGACACCACCGAGGGAGGAGGATGAATGATAGGAACAGCTCCTCCTGGTCAAAAAAGACAAGCTTGAAAGCTCTGACGGGCCACTTGGCACACCAGCCATTTGGAAAGGGCTCCGCTTCTGCTATACAGTGCACTCCGTTTATAAAGCCAAAGTTAGGGTTGCGGTCTTGGAACAACTTAATCAAATCTTCATCTTGGCCATGCACCAGCAACCAGTGGAGAAACTGCGGTTTTGGTAACTTTGCTGGGACCGCCACAACACTAAGCAAGGTTGCCACTTGGTCGGGAAATAAAATTTGGAAAGAGAATTTGGATCTGGTAGATGTAGCTTTGAGTGACAACTCTGAATTTCTTGTGGTGGCAGTGATTCTTGTGGTGGCATGATCGGTGCAGTCCCCCTTGCTGCCATTCTCCGTGCGCACAAGGTCAGCACCCCTGAACTCGGAGGTCAAGGTTTTGGGTCAGACAAAATGCAAAAACCTCTAGGAAGCTTCATTTCCTCATCAGCTTTTACATGGTCTCCTTGATTTTCTGCCACTTGAACCAAATTCTTGTGCAAAAATACGATCTTGGATGTTAGACAGGAGTAGAGGGGGCCGCTTCAGTTCTTTTATGGAGCTCATCTAGAGGTGCTGATGATAAAACATGAGGGGTAACTTTGATTCCACTGTTATCACACTGCGGACTGCAAAATTTTACAGCTGTAACTTCAGAATTGCACACGCTGCTCCAACGACTGCCACTTCGGCTTATTTTGGCCAGGACTCTCTCCATATGTTTGGATGGTTTAAATTCTATGGAATTCGGCATGTTGCCCAAAGTGACTGCAGAAAAGGGGAGATTAATACATAGAAATTCTTACTAACCAAATTGCCAGGAGATAGGGGGGGGGGTGTTGGACGGGTAGATCAAGCAAGTCCGGGTTCTGGGGGAAATTTGAAGTGGAACAGTTATTCCTGTTCCCAGAATTGGTGGAAGGAATGGGACTATCACAAATGTATTTGAAAAAAAATGATCCAGTCTCAATTATACAACTTTGAAGAGACTTTTGAGAAAAAAAACTTCTGTTGAAGTTGAAGGCTAAGATCTGCTATGTTGGCAAGAACTAGATTCGAAGCCAGAAGTGAGGCATCTCCAGTACAAAGCAACATTGCTGAAAATATAGAAGCCACAGCTTGTATGGGCAGGGGGATCGAATCACGACCGTTTCAAAGTGCTGGAAGACAATTTACCGCTGGACCGACCAAGGTTCGAATGCAGTAAATTTTCTACGGGTCTTCCGATGCCCTGATAACGACGACGTAAGCGAATCAATATAAACAAGTACTCACAGAATTCACAGGATAATGGAAAAAGTGGCGTAAGAAGCAGAGTAATTTATATTATTGGCAGTTCGGGAATCGAAAGAAGCGGCCTTATAACTGGAGTAACCTTATAAGCCAAGTGCACTGTATAAACTGTACGCATATTGATGCTTGCCTAGTAGCATTTCCTGCAGCAGACTGTCAATGTTGGCAACCCCACAGTTCTTCGCCACCTCGATTTGCTCAATCATTTGCCAGGTGATGGACTGAAGGCTGGGCAGACAAAGGAGAAGTTCCCCGAAGCGACCACGCAGGTCGTACTGGCGGTCAGAGATGTAGTCCTCGAGGTTCACCTGGAGCAAGTGGTGCAGGTTGAAAATGTTTGCGCCACTCAATGTGATGACTAGCAAAAAGGAAAACCTGTATTTGGTGCCTGAGTCTCTTGATGGCGTCCACGTTGATGAGACCTCTAGCGTTGGGGTCGAAGAAGACGATGGCCTTGAGACACGCGTACTCTGTGTCATCGAGGCGGATATCCCGAAACGGTGTCACGATCTCACGCATCACGCGAATGCCGATGTCTCTGACTCTGGTGTCCTGAAAAGAAGGAGTCAGAAACAAGTCCTCTAACCTGGGCGTGGACAACCTGTACACGAACATGGACGTAAACATGATGTGGCCGAGGAAGTAAAAGAGCCTGACGTGGAGAAAGCAAACAAAGGTGTAACAGTTGAACGTGAGAAGCTTGAGAACTTTCACTCACTGATTGGGCATGAAAAAGGCTTGCGGAGGTTCTGCTCTGGCTGCTCTCAACTCCAACACAGCTTTCCACATTTGTACTAGGGCTGCGACGAGTCAGAAACTTTCCGGTTCGTTACGAATCTGAGTCCGACAAAAATTTGACTGAATTTGACTCCGACTTGACTCGAAAATCTCAATTTCTTAATTCGGATCAGTGAGATGGACTCGATCCTTTGCCAGGCATTTTCATAGGAGATAATCATGCAATTAAATTCTGGCCTCATTTCCTAAACATGCGCATTTCTCCTGCAGTTGAAACTTTTTCTTCGGAGATTCAACCACCCACAGCTGACGGCTGATTAGATGAAACAATTATTATAGTTGCGATTTAAGTAGAATGATTCATAAAAAAAGCCACCATCTTAAATCTACTCATTACGAATCCCACTCATGATTCGTCGCAGCCCCACTTTGTACACCTTCGTCATGCGCAGAAGCCACAGAGCTCTTCTTTCCTGGCCATGTGTACTGACAATACCGTATGTTACACTTAGTATAAATAAGTCTTTGAATCCTTGCCTGCTCATTGACCCATGGGTGTCCCCATTCTGACGGATCTTTGGGGATGATCATGTCGTTCCCCAAAAGAAGAATCCCTTCCAAGTTCATCGACCGTCTAGCGACACCAAGGATCAGGTGCTCGCCAGCATGAGCGCGGAGTAAGGCAACCTGCAATGCTAATTCTGTAGCAAGGGCGAACGCTTATTGTTGTTGTGTTACTTGGTCGTCCAGCACCAACTGGCTGAATGCCGGTATGTGCTTTGCCCAGTCGACCAGGATGAGCAACTGCTGCTTCATGGAGTCGGCGATGTTGTTGATCGAGGCCAGCTGCTTGCCCCTCAGGTCGAACTTGCTCACCTGGTCCAGCAAGCAGCCGTCGTAGCCGTTCTGACCCTGGCGAGAGTGGACCTCGGCATGTAGCAGCAGGTTTACCGTCAGACCTTGAACCAACAAGTGCTCATTTCGCCCGTCACTTAATGAATTAAACCTTCTTACCTTGGCCTTGAGCGAGGCCGCTACTGATGACTCCTCCACCACCGTCATCAATGGCTCCGCTGGCTCCGGCGCAAACGCTTGGGCCTACTTTTCTGCCGCTACTGATTCGATCTCGCTCATTCTGTACGGCGTCTTTCTTCATGCCCGCCTTGAAACATTTCTTGAGTCTGCAGAACCTGGACGAATGCAAGACGGTGTGGATGAGGAATCAGTTAGGCCTGTATTAACCATACCTGCATTGGTTGCGCTTATCTTTGTCCACAACGCAGCAACGATCGAATCTGGAAATGGACAAAAGTCGGGATTGCAGTGGACACTGCTCTGTATCGCTTGTGTTATTCATGTATTCATTCAAAAAGGGATATAGCCATGATTTCAGAAATATTGGCTCTGAAGTGAAATATGGTGAGGGTTGCATAACAGAATGATCCACTGGAGAGAGTAAAAAATGTTTGTAAGCGCTCTAAGTGAACCTGCTGCAGTTGGACATGTCAAACACATGGACCTGGTCGAAAAGGGGCTGAGTAAACGCATGGGTTTAATCTTGGGAGTTTTGATGATGGTAAATATGGGCTCGTCGGGCGAAACGTCCACTCGTCTCTGTATTAATGCTGTTCATAAAGGTTCCGGCTAAATATGGATGTGAGGTCCGATCGACCAATTTATGGCCAAAAAACTGACTGAAGTTGAATAAATCGCAGCCTGTACATGTGCTGATGCTCAGGGAACGCGTCTTCAGTACTACGTCTCGGTCAACAAGACGTAATGAGTTGCTTCTAGGCTAGAGGATTGCCGCATAGAACTGTTAGGCGGTCATTTGATAAGCATTGAAGTACGTATGCTTTCATATTTTCGGGAAAGTTCAGGTGTTTGATCAACCATTATGGAACTTCGTGCAACCATGAAAAATACTGTAGTTTTGCACAAATCATACTGCAACGAAGTTGTTACCTGCATGTATATTTGTGCTTTTTACGAACAGATCTCCTAAAGAATCCTTTGCAACCGTCGCAGGAGGACGCGCCGTAGTGCTTGCCAGTGGCGCGGTCGCCACAGATGGCGCAGTTGGTCAAGTTGGCACTTTAACGGGAAAAAAATAGAAGAGATGTTACTCACGACTTCGTCTCCTAGCAAGTTTCTTACTTTGTCGTCTCCCCCGGAACGTGGACGCCACCTATGTGGGCCACGATGTCCCCGCCGCTACTGGCGCCGCTATCGCCGCCGGAGGAAGGCGGCGAGCCACCCCCTGCGTTGTCGTTGATGACGGGGAGCACCAACGACGTGGATGTCTCCGCTGTCGTCGTTACCACTGGGACCATCGCCGTCAAGACTGTGTGCTGCGGCTCGTTTGTCGAGTGCATGAACGGGGACATGGCGGGCTCCAACTTGAGCAACTGGGCGGAGTGCCCCACACTGAGGTGGTCACTCATGACTGTTTCCGAGGTACAAGAAAGCCGTTATAATCGTGGGGTCTTTTCTTCACACACTCCCATCTTCACACGCCAGCTTATTTGAGGCACGCACGCGCACCTGCACTCTTAACCCTTGTTATAGCATAAAGGTTTTTTTTACAAGGAGCCTTATGAAACAACAGATTTCACACTTACTACTCGTATATAGACGAGAAAGCTTGCGCCAGATTCCAGAGGCTTTCCAAGTGCCCGAAGGCTTCCCAGTTAAATGTCACAATCCTCCTTAGTGCATAAAATGCAGCAGTGTTGGCATGAGTGTGATTTTCCTTTAAAATTCTTCCTCTGTATTCGCACACATGATCGATACTGCTCAGTGAGAGAGTGAGGAAGAGACACCACTAGATTTTCCAGTTCCCACAAAATTTCATCTCCTTTTTTTCTTAACGTTATCCTAACGCAGACGACTGTTGCTACACAGTAATAAGAGGGCTGCAACTTCTACTAGCCCGTCAGACTGCTATTGTCGACGGCCAGAACACCCCTCTTCTTAGCTCCGTGTCCGCCCCTTATCACTTCTCTCCCCTCAAGAAAATTTCGGTAAACAAAGATGATCCGAAAGCAAAGAATCTTGATTTGAGTGGACGGAGGGGAAAATGCTCAAATGCTAATTACATAACTGGAATGTGTACAACATCGCACAAGTGCGTATGCGTTTACACCAGCACTAACTGGCACATTCTATTGTAGAAGGTAACTGTGGTGACGGCCTCAGCTAAGTCAAAAAACTCGGCCTAAACTGAGTAAAAAAAGCCAGCCTAAACTGAGAAAAAAAACAAGTCGTGGTCGTCTCTGTCGTCATCGTCGTCCGAGGTCTCCTCGCCCACGTCAATGGTGTTTCCCGCGTACTTGAACTGGGACAAGTACGCACAATACGCATGGTGCGTCGAGTACAGCCAAGATCTATGAGGAAATACCCCCGGCAATCTCGAGTATCACTATAGCTCTTTGAACCTCAACCTTTCAAAGTCCAAGAATTCTATATACGTACACATATATACATACGGACAGTTCATGATTCTTAGCTCAACACTTTATAACTGTGACGCACAACGAGACTGCTGGGTGAGCGAGAGACAGTCCCGAGGAGCTAATTGGTCAAGACACCGATATCCAGCACAACGTTCTTCTTCTTCTCGTCTTGTGCTGCAATCAGTGAGCAATGTACAACATGTTCAAGGGAGATAAAGTCTTTGTGTACTGTGCGTACTACACTCCGTCCACTACCGTTCACATCGTCGGTGCTGTATAAGGACACACAACTCAGGTGCTCTTGGAGGCTCGAGTTCCTTTATCTCTTGAATGTGCGTTTAGACATCAGCGCTGGTCGATATCATTGACAAAAATATAGATTAGTAAAGGAGCCTCTGTGGCTCTAGGCTAAATATGAAAACCTCCACCTGCGAATTTTTTTTGGCATATAGATCAAGTCGGGAAGAGATAATTCATGGACCGGTTCTCGCCTCTTCGAAGCCATTTGTCGCCAAAAAATGGCCCCTCTTACTGAAGAGAATCTACAGGTGCGATCTATTTAGCTTCAATGGGTCGGTGGACCTCTAATCCTTATTAAAAAGCTAGCTGAAATATCTATGAACAGCATCAAAATAGAAAAGTCAAGCCCGACTTTGCCGGCGTCGAGACACCTAGTGTACAGTCCTTGCCGTAAGTAATTGCGATCCCTTGAGACGTGTTGAGGTGGATTTTTAATGTGGAACGCGTAGATGTGATACTTGGGCACATTGGTCAGTACAGAGAATTAATGTCAAGGCTGCCCATTTTGGTGCTAGAGTGCTCAAAAGGACGCTGCCGGGAGAGGGTTGAAATTCGGCTTTTTGGGAGGATAAAAGTTGATGATATTGACTGAAATTTTCATGGGGCAATCATGCGTAGGGGGATTCATTTCCTGCTTCCTCCGGTGCCCTGCCCAAGCACGGAAAAACCTGTGTCCGGGTTGAGAGGTTGCTAGGTTCTGTGAAGCTACAACAAGAGAGTGACTGGGTGACACTTCGACACGTAAACAGGGAATCGACATGATCTGGACGGCAACGATCGCTGCTGAGGACAACGAGCTGCACAAGTCCTGACAGTCCGGAGGAGCTACAGGTGTGTACGAGTCTCGACCTCCACAGTCCGGAGGTGTCGCCAGGAGTATGAAGATAACCCCACAGCTTCTAGGTGTGCGGACGAGTCTCGACGACCAGATTTCGCTGCTCTATCATTCATGCAATCAAAAAGCAATGATCAGTGGAGGCAGCGAAGTCTTTCTTCTCTCACTCTAGATGACAATTTGGACTTTGATTGTCCAGATCGGGTAGGTCCATTCAGAGGACTCTGCCGAGCTGTTACAGACGGTTTCGACTCTTCTCCAGAGCGTCCCCAAGAATTGGTACATTCATGACGGGTCGACTAAGCTAAACAAATCCAAATATGATACACTGTACTGTTTAAACTGAAGTACCGATGTTCACGTACTTTTTCTGCGATGCACTGGTAGTGCGTGAGCGAACGTAGAACATAGTTTCAGAACTAGATACTCATAGAAGCTTCCTATAAAGAGGATATTGTAAAGCAAATATCCAAGAAATGGCTCTTCTTTTTGACATGATCACCCTTGACAGTTGCCAACCTCCCCCCACTTCGTCATCCTCTTGGAAGTCCTGAAGTGATCTTCTGATTTGGGTGTTGTTGCACCCAAGCTGGAAGCCTCTCTGAGCCTCTTAAGGCTGAATAAGATGAATGGTGCGTGTGTGTGTGTGTGGGGGGGGGTGTCACCATCTTGACCTTCTCTGCAGCCAGATATGACTTGGTTCAGGTGGCTGAGGTGGGGAAGTTTGCCTTAATACAAATCTGATCCTACACTCAAGTTGACAGACAAAAGTTGTATATAGTTGACGATGTGAGATAACTTAATTGGTGATGTTAAAACATCAATGGAGCTGTATAACAAATATATAGCTGTATAGCAATCAAAACGACTTTTTTTGAAACAACCTCGTACTTTATGGGTTACACATATCTCATTGCTTCTGCAGTCACTCATTGCATATATGATACAAATATATTAGGAAGATAAAGCTATTTTGCACGGAAAACATGCCACATAAAATTGTCTAATACTTTTCTCTACAAAACCAACTAACACGTCACAAGTGAAGGAGCTATTCACAGGCGTTGACAACAGCATCCCGCGGCGTCCATATGTGAACATTAGTAAGCACAACCCCTGTCTATCCAAGTACAAGTGCTCGTTTCTCCTTGTACTAGCAGCACTTTTGCTTGCTTGCGATCCGGGGGAACCGGAATGGAAACATAGCTTAACTCAGTCCTATATGGTACTTATGCTCGTTCTGCAGTGCGCACATGTAACATGTGGTCACTGTCGTTGATGTGGCATGCTCGGATGATGTGCGCGCCGCTGCTGAACAGCGAGAGTATTGGGAACCATGTGCGCAGGGAATTCGCTGGCGCTCCCACAGGGTGGAACTGCAGTACTGTGTGATCGAGATCCGCGTGGTAAAACTAAACCTGTATTGCAACAAGTTGTTCTGCCACATCTGAAACTCCTTCCTACCCAAAATGATCACTGATGGGACGCAGGAAGGCTGGAGAGGCAGCCCTTGGGCCAATAGGACTGTGACGAGTCAGCACTGGCAACGATTCGAGTTGATTCGAGTCGAGCGTCACCAAGATGTGTCAGAATGGAAAACCCCAAACGTAAATGAGCAGTCAAGGATTGCGGAGACGGGCAGTACTTGCTGCTAGCCAACGTACACTTACTTACAGGGCATTTGAGGGACATTGTCACAGTATTCGACGGCTTAAAAGAAAAAAACGGGATTCTGTATTCTGATGAAAGCTAGTGTTACGTACGGGAGCTCCTCACGTAGATTTGCTAGAACGCATGTGCATGTATGTGGGTAATATTTCTTGCTGGGTGATCTGGTCAGAACTTGGGTCAGCTGGAGAGACGGGAAGTACTCGATATGGACAGAAATACGTTGTTGCGCATGAGACACTGACTCGATCGGACGTGCGACTAGAGAGTGTTAAGTGCGAGTGCTTCAGCTTTGTTTTGGACGCTCTGACGAACTACCGCGTGATCTCCGACACCATGAACAAGGTCAGAGAGCTGTGTGCTTCGACTATGCACTGACCCTTTTTTGTAGTAATAGATCGTCCAACTTGTCGAACGTCCAACAGAAGAACACTATCTGTATCGAGAATTATACCTTGAGCAGCATTCAAACCTCTCTCACTCAATATGAAACAAACGCACAGGTTCTTTCCAGATTCTGGTGATCGTCCAAGCTCTCGAGTCCAGCCAATCTTTGATGGTTAATAGCAATGCTAGGCTTTGCTTGTCCTACTTTAGTGTCGTTTTTAGGCCCGGATTAGAAAGCGTGTAGAAATCTAGTACCGGTATACAATTTCTAATGCTTCACAATTACACGATCTTGTTCATTCTGTAGACCTCAAGTGGCCTCAACCATTTTCTTTAGACGGGCTTTGAATTGGTTAGAGGCCGCGGTGAACTCGCTGAGTCAATGATGGAAGAACCCGTTAGAAGTAATTTCATTCACACTTATTGATGAACATGTGTAATTAAGCAACTTTCGGCTTCATTTATCCAAACATCGGTTACATCCAGATAAAGCCATTCATGTATAAATTTATCATGTGCATGAAGTGCAATGGAATGACGACAATTTATCTCGAACACCCCGTACGCGCAGATTCCAATCAAGTATTTTGTCTGATTGGATTTTAATCGAGTTGGAAAATCCTTGACTCGTTACATCCCCATTGATTTTGACCACTTTGTTGAGTTTTGCTATACCCTGTACTATATTTCCTGTGTGCGCCATAACTCCGAGAACAAAGTGGTAAAAGTAATTTTTGGGGCCGCGATGCTGACCTGGATGAAGTCAGACATGTTGGTCATTAATAGTAGGGGATGCCAGTAACAAGAGGTTATTGAAGGAATCAATAGGATTATTTTTCAACTCCTCAAGGGTGCTGCATCGATAGAAACTGTTGCACTTCTGGAGATTGCTTGATTATTAGGTCATTTACGGTAAATCCCAGTTTACGGTAAATCCCAAGGACATTCTCTGGGTCATACGCAGACAATCATCGTCGTGAGTTAGAGTTTAATTAGACCAGTCACTATGACGTCAGCATGAAAATCCACTTTCTTTTACATGTATAAACATTCCCTGGTGTGTTCTGGATGTGAAGCTGTTACTGAATTGAAGGAGTTCCTACAAAACATTTTTAGTGCAAAGAAAGTTTTTATCTGATGAGCTCTAGAATCTTTCCTTTACCGTTGAAACATTCAAAGAACGAAGAGACAGCGATTGCGGAGACCTTCTGAGGCACGGCTTCAACCACCCAAGTCCGCGAAGGACTTCATCTTCCACTTGGGCATCTTTTGAGCAACTGCGGAAAAGGAAAAGAAGCAGTAGAATGAGAGTAACGGAGAATGATGCTCGGCTGATGCTTAATTAGTCAATTGTCGTCATTGAGGTCAATAGATTCTCTACTGTTTTAACTGATTGAAGACCTATTCAGATGCTCTTTAATGATAATAATACTGGTTCACTTTTTCTTCAATCTCATGGAGAAATCACCATAATTAAATAACCGACAGCGAAACGTAATAACTCGAGATCCCTATTACATCTTGGAGACGTTAAGTGGAGAGTTAGTAAGTTTTGCTTTGGTTAGAAGTCATGGGCTGCTTGTGAGAGCTAAATACTGCATTACTTACTGTACGTACTGTACTGTATAAGATGGAGGAATGTTCCAAACCTCTTGAGAGGGGAGGATTCTAATCGAAAACGTCACAGTTCGAAGGAAAAAAGTCAGTGGGCTAATCTTTATGACTGCTTGCAAGACACAAATACAGAGTCACTCTTAAGAAGTGACCAATCGAGATGACAATCTGAGTCATTCCCTCCTTGGGACATTAACTGACACCCCACCCGAGAGGGGGGCGGATATTAACAGAAGGGATATTAAACATTTATCGTTCTTCGATCCTCTTAAGTTTAAAAAACGAATACAGGTTGCAGATCTGATCAGAATCAAGTATCCGCCCGGGGCTGGTTAGACGTTGCAGACACAACCGGTTTGTTGCAGGCGCGCTTCCAACCAAAATAGAGGAAGATTCCGAAGACAAGTTAGACATGGAATGGGCTCCAAAAACGGGCTTCGGGCTTGTCGGTCTCAAAAAAGACTGCAGATCTTTGGGACCTTCGGGCTTGGGCTCAGCTCAATTTCATCTCTGGAATTTGGTCTGGATTGGCGCCCGCGATGACTTGGAGTACAGCATGACTTAGAAGCACGCCTGGAGCTGGCGTACAACGATTAAGGGCTCTGCAGTCTTTGGACGCTTAGGTTTCAGTTTGTATTCGTACGTAAAGCTTCGTCAATTGCCGAAAGTTTGTGGTCGCAGGACGTCCCAGAGGATAAAAATGAGATCGTTGTTGTTGTTGTTGTTGTTGTCACTGCTGTGCATGCTGGCAGCCAGTGCTCCACCGCAATCGGCCGCGAATCCACCAAGAAGGACTGACCAGGAAGCTGAGGTTCTCGACGACGGCGAGGAAGTTGACGACGACGACCAAGACGAGGAAGACGACGACCAAGACGAGGAAGGCGACGACCAAGATGAGGAAGGCGACGACCAAGACGAGGAAGGCGACGACCAAGATGAGGAAGGCGACGACCAAGACGAGGAAGGCGACG